>Ga0182011_10000758_pt1 | contig 28199 bp, 24 predicted proteins | sample 711E1DmetaG_FD_120481 | JGI IMG/M metagenome (GOLD analysis project Ga0182011, IMG submission 120481) | Permafrost microbial communities from Stordalen Mire, Sweden - 711E1D metaG | ecosystem: Environmental > Terrestrial > Soil > Wetlands > Permafrost | place: Sweden: Stordalen | collected...
ACCCTCGGTGATGTGCTCAGAAAGTTGTGCACAACGGTCGAGGATCGCCACATTGGCGCCAAACCAGGCCAGGGTAATGGCCATCTCCCCACCCAGAACGCCGCCCCCGCCGGTGATTACGGCCGTTTGGCCGGAAAAATCATAGAGCTTGTGTAAATCCTGCAATTTCATGTCATCCTCACTTCTGCTGGCGCATAGCTTTCGAGGGCATAGGCCTTGAATGCCAGGCCGCAGGCCAGCGCTTTCATCATGCGCCAGGCATTGCCTTCATCCACGATGTGGCGCACCACCAGTCCCGAAAGCCAGTTGGCGCTGGCGCGCCGCCACAGATCGTGGCGCGCCGGGATGGACAGGAACGCCCGGGTATCGTCGTTAAAACCGACCGTGTTGTACAACCCGCCACTATCGATGGCCTGCTCGAAGAATCGCTGCATACCGTTGAGATTATCGTGGAACCACCAAAGTGGACCTAGCTTGACGGCCGGATAATAGCTGGCCAGCGGAGCCAGTTCGCGTGAATAAGCGGTCTCATCCAAAGTGAATAAGATCAGGTGATAGTTCGGATGATTGCCGAACCGGTTCAATAGCGGCTGCAGCGGGCGAGTGAATTCCAGCGGAACCGGAAAATCCGCCCCCAGATCGGGACCGTAAGCTTCGAGCAACGCGGGATCATGGCTGCGCAAACTGCCCACATGCAATTGCATTACCAGCCCGTCTTCGCTGCTCATGCGCGCCAGCTCCGTGACCATGCCGGCGATAAACTCCGCGGATTCTCCGGCGGTGATCTGCCCATGGAGCCCTTTCTGGAAAAGCGACTCCATCTCACTACCGGGGACGACTGCCGTGTCTGCCAAAAGCACTGCCAGGTCGGTGGCCGTGGCTCCCATTTGCTTGAACCAGGCTCGCCGGTCCTCGATGGCGCGGATGAAAGTGGCAAAATCATGAATGGTAATCCCGCTCGCGCTCCCGAGCTTTTCGATCTCTTCCGTCCAGGTCGGCCGTTCGATGTGGACAATGGTGTCAGCGCGGAAAGTGGGCAGGATGTGCCCCTTCCATTCGGAAGCGGCGATCTGCTGGTGTTGTTCCAGGCTATCGCTGGCAGCATCGGTGGTGCACAAGACGGCAATATTGAAGCGCCCGTACAGATTCCGCGGGGTGAACTCCGGTGCGCTCAGGCTGGCCTGGATGGCCGTGTAAACGACTTGAGCATTTGCACTGATCAGGGGTACATCGATGCCAAAGACCTCGCTCAGCTCATCGTTGATCCACATCCCGGTCGGCGTGGCCGTATATTGATAAAAATGGTCGGCGAAAAGCTGCCAGATCTTGCGTGGATCCTGCTCGACCGGCGATCCGTCTTTGGCTGGGATGCCCAGGCTGGCATAGTCCACTCCCTGAGAGTGTAAGATGCGTAATACGTAGTGGTCCGGCCGGACCAACAACTCGACCGGGTTACCAAAATGGTAATCGGGGTCAGCGAAGAGGTGCGCATCCACGTGCCCATGCGGGCAAACTAACGGTAAAGCAACCACCCCTTGATAGAGCTCGTTGGCGATCAGCCGCTGAGCCGGTTCACTGACAAAGTAGCGATTTGGGTCACTCATCTTTTCAACCTTTGAACTCCGGGATGGCCCAGGTCAGGTGCAGACGGGACTGCTCATCCAGCCATCGGCGCTGCACGCCAAGCAAAGAGAGCGGTCGTTTTTCACCTGCAGGCAGGATGAACTCCAGCTCCGGATAAGCCAAGGCCACCCTGTATGGGTCGACAGCAATATCGAGTTCCAGGCTACGGGTCGAACTGTGCAGGTCGATCTTGAGCCGGGTAAACTCGCCCTGCCGGTAAGCTAGGCTGTGGCCGTCATCTTCAGTTAACTCCAAATGCGCCTCACCCCCGCCATCGGCGGGGAAGAGAAGTACCTGCCTGAGATCATCCCTGGCGTGGATCATGGGATGTACCACTTCCCCCATTGGGATCAGGCTGCCGGCCGCGACAAACACTGGAATGTAATTCAGCGGTGCCGCCACGGAGTGGGTTTTGCCGCCTTCCAGCCGTTCGTGAGTGTAGAAATTGTACCAATCCTGACCGGCAGGCAGATACACCTTGCGCTTCCGCACCGCCGGGGCCCACATGGAAGCCACCAGCAACGATGGCCCAACCATGAAGTCGAAAGACTCATCGGTACAATGGGGATCGTCTGGGAACTGGTAGACCAGCGGTCGTAGGATGGGGTGCCCGGTTGCCGCCGATTCGACCATGAGGTTATACAGGTAAGGAATGAGGCGGTAGCGAAAATGAATGGCCTCACGGATGTATGGCAGCATCTTCGGGTACATCCAGGGTTCACTGGCGCTGCCGTCGATCTTCCAGGAATGGATGGTGAAACGCGGATGGAAAATGCCATTTTGCACCCAGCGTAGGAACATCTCTGGGGTCGGACGCAACCCAGCAAAGCCGCCTACGTCATGGCCGTTATTAGCCATACCCGACAGCCCAAGGCCCAATCCCATGGGGATGTTGTACTTTAGCGTCTGCCACGAGGTCAGGTTATCCCCGGACCAGGTTTGCACATAACGCTGCATGCCCGGGCAACCAGCGCGCGAAATCAAAAATGGACGCTCGTTCGGCCTCGCTTCGAGTTGGGCTTCGTACGAAGCCCGCATCATCCACAGCGGCTGCAGCGGCCGCGCCAATCCGATGGGAATGGTGCTGCCAAAACCATCACAGCGAGCCGCGTCATCCCAGATCTCGAATTCGTTGTTATCATTCCAGGTGCTGTCGATGCCATAATCGAGCAGTTGTTCTTTCACCTGCCGCTTCCACCAATCGATCGTGGCTGGATTGGAAAAATCCAATGCAGCCGCGCTCCCTCCCCAGAAATGCAGCAGTTGCGGCTCGTCCTTTTCTGCTGACCGAACGAATCCCCCCAGCGCTTTTACCTCGGCAAACTGCGGATGCGTGGTGAGCAAATCCGGTTTGATATTGGCTGCCACCCGCATACCATTGTCATGAAAGTTGTCCACCATCGCCTGCGGATCGGGTACGCGCTTGCGATTCCAGTGAAAGACATAACGCTTGCCGTCTTCGCCCAGGGTATAGCCGGAGGAAAGATGGAACAGATCGCAGGGAATATGGTGTTCGCGGCACTGCTGCGCAAATTTTTCGAGTTGGTGCTGTGCATCCGCTGCTTCCGTATACTTCATGGTCGAACCCAGGTACCCCAGACTCCAGCGTGGCGGTAGCAGCATGCGCCCGGTGAGACGGGTGAATTTCTCCACCACCTCGCGCGCCGAAGGGCCATAGATGAAGTAATAATCCAGGTCGCCGCCTTCAGCGCGATAACTGCGAAAGGCAACGGAGTAGTTATCGATTTCCAGACCCAGGTCGAAAATAGTGGTGGCCAGATTGTCGTAGAAAAGCCCAAAGGCTCGTTTTGTGTCCGGTTGATAAGTGATGTAAAAGGGGAAATGCTTATACAGGGGATTCCCGGTCCTGGCACTGTACCCCAGTGCATCGACATTCTTGAGCATCAGGCGGCGCTCGGCTTTATTCAACTCGCCCGAAACTTCGCCGAAGCCAAAATAGCGTTCCCCGGGAGTACGACGTAAATAGTGGCCCACCTGTTGGCCGCCCAGATCGTAGGGGTAGCCTTGGTTTTCAAGGTCCGCCGCCAGAGGGGTGCCATCAGCCGCCGAGGACCAATGGATGGTGAAATCGCCGGTAGTGATTTCCAACCTGAGCGTCTGGGTGGTGAGGACGAGCCCTCCCGCCTGCTGCTGTACCTGAAATGTGGGCAGCGAAAAAGGCGAAAGATCGTCGCGGTTTCGGCCTGACTGCGGCATCGAGCCATCGCGGTCGAGCACCAACCAGGTGCGATCCAACTGTGGGGTTCCCTGCGGGTACATGCGCACCCGCACTAGATCCTCTTCGAGCACGGTCACATCCAGGCATTCACCGCGGGAGGCGGCAAACTCCAGCCGCGGAGCGTTGGTATTCACAAGACGAACATCTTCAGGATTGACGATGCGAATGGGATGCCTCCGCTTCATTGATCAGCTCCTTGATCTCCTTCATCTGCCGAAACATCACCGCCGCCGGGAAACTGCTCCACCCTTGCAGCATCCCGCCCGTCGGGTACGCCGGAGAATAGTATTCCACCGGGGTGAGCCAGCCCTGCTCCAGACCGTAACTCCACCAGCACGTCAGCACCTCCAACCCACCCGGTTCATGGCGCTCCAGCAAAATGGACGCATACACGCCGTCCCAGTAAGGCCAGTCGGCTCCGTTATGGTAGCAGAACGGCAACGCGGATTTATCGAAGAGATCTTCCGCACATGAATACGGCGGGAAGGCACACAGCAGACCATAATCGCCCAGCGGTTGCTGGTGGTTATGGTCGGAGCGCAGCAGCGAATCTGCCGCCGCCAGCACTTTTTGGCTGGACACCTCGTCGAGCAAGTGATAGTACAGGGCTACCAGGGTATCGACCGAAAAGTTCTTTTCGCTAAAACCGGGACGGCGATAGTTGATGAAATAACCCAGCTTTTCATCCCACAATTCACGCCGCATGCCCTGTAAAGCCGTTACCGCCAGATCTAAATAGTGACCGGATTGGCCTTTGGCAGGGGTGCGATTGCAAAAACCCGCGAAGGCGCGCAAAGCAGCAATATACAAGGCCTGGTCGTAGGTCACCCACACGGACCGGTTGATGTTATCCGCCCAATCGTTGGCAGAATACGGTTTTTCGATCAGGCCGTCGTCGTCATGATCCTGGTGAACGAGGTAATCAATCACCGCTGCGGCCAATTGACCCACCGTTTGCACCGGTTGCCGCAACCGTGGATTGATCTGGGGAGGGACTGCGGCAAGCAAGTCCCAATCCCGGGTGGCCTGCAGATAATCATTGAGTAAAAGGATGAAGAAGGAGGGAGAATCGAAATGGTCCGGCAACCAGTCGGTGTTGCAATTCGCGGGAGCATGCCATGCTTTGAGTAAATGGGCAGCAAAGATTCCGCTCGGGCACTGGCCATCGGGATGCACTCCCCCAGCCAGGTGCAGCAGGTGCTCCCGTACCAGCCCCGGCACTGTATCGATCAACGCCTGCGCCGTCCAGTAGCTATCCCGATAATAGATCCGCGGCGGGAAGGCATAATCCGGCCCGGCAATCAGCCCTTTTTGTCCATCTGGAAATTCCTTGAACATCGCAAGCGAGGCATTCAACCCGGCTACGTACAATGATTTCAAAAGCGGATCACTGATCTCCACCTGTCCTGCCAGCCAACCAGCATACTCGTAGGCATTTTCAAGAGCGGCCGGTAGCCGGTGCAGAGCGGCATCAGCACTGTATTCGCGCGCTTCTGCCAGCGCCAGGTCCAGACATTGGCTCTGACCGGCGGGCACGGAGAGAGAGAAATGCAGCTCAGCTTTTTTACCCTTGATCTGGTAGCTCGCGAAAGGACTGCTGGCAGCTAACTGCCAGGCTACCGCACCCTCTGCATCCAGCAAGTGCGGGGAAGACTGGTGCAACGAACGCGGGGCCGGGATTTGCAAATGACGCGCCCAACCTTTCGACCAAAGGCTGCTGTACGCTGGCATGCGTGGAATATATTTCGCCATCATTGCCTGGAATTTACCCCGTGGCGGCAGGGGTGCCGAAATATCGATCAGCAGGGTGGCTTCCAGATTCAGGTCGGTATTCGCGGCGCTGACTTCGATGCGCTCGAAGACTACCGGCATTTTTTCTTCCAAAAATACCGTGATTCTGAGGTCACCTGCCCCGGATTGGCTTTCCAATTGCCACAGACGGCCAATTGCGCGTGCGTCTTGAAAATCCATAGCGGTTCCGTTGACCGAGAGGTCCAGTTGCCAGGAACCAGCATATGCTCCGTAAGCCAGATAGATCTGGTTGACATCTCCCTTACCGTTAGTTTTGATGAACAGAGACCGGTTCCCCATATCGAAGCCGGTGCTGCGTTCAGGTTGTTCGATTCTCAGGCTGCCATCTACTTGGGGAGTGACATGCATGAAGGGATAATCCTTTCGCAGCACATGGAATGCTGGAAATGAATGATATGTTGACTCATCTCTTATTCTAATTCGAATCGGGGAAGATGAATATAACTGCTCTGGTTGATGATTGGACTATCTATGCGCCTGATTTTCAATCCGGTTTTTCGATGATTTGCCAGCCATTTTGTTCTGCATGCTGGCGCAGTAATGTATCCGGCGTTACCGCCACCGGGTGCGCCACCAGTTGGAGGACCGGCAGATCATTATACGAATCACTATACCCCCAACTATCATCCAACGTCACCGGGTTTTCTTCGATCCACTTCTTGACCGTGGTGGCTTTGCCGTCGCGGAAGGATGCCGCGCCTACGAGTTTTCCGGTCGGGACGCCATCATTCATTTCCACCCAGGTACATATCAGATTGGGAATCCCCAACATTTTCGCGATCGGTTGCGTCAGCAAACTATTCGATGCTGTTGCCAGTAATAGGACATCCCCGCGGGAACGATGTTCATCCACGAGCCGCAACATATACGGGCGAAACAGGGGTTGCAATCCGCTCACAAATTCAGCCACTATCTGATTCACCTCGCGAGCGGAACAATGCGCTAGCGGACGTAGCAGGTAGTTCTCCAGTTCGACGTAATCCAGCCGTCCTACTTCGTATTCGTCAATATAATATTCGATCTTCTTCGAGAATCCTACCTCCACCATGCCGTGGTGCCCCATGAAATCACACCACAGCATCTCACAGTCCCCGTCCAGCAAGGTCGAATCCAGGTCAAAAATAGCCACGGGTTGCAACATCATTTTCAATTCACCTCATCGAGATCAAATTGGTTTTTTTACCCCGAGATCAATGGTTTTCCTACATTGGGAGGTACCGACCGCTTTAACCGCCGAATCGCTCAGTTATATCATTTTTGCCTTTTATGGTCCGGTCGGCAGAATGGATTGAGGTAAATTTTATCTTTTTTGTTCAACTTCCTAAATTTAATCATTGTTTTACCGGAGGAAAAAGCGGGACCTCGTTGGAATAAAATGATCGCGGTTCGCTTTGGAAAAAATAATTAAAGACAATAAACTATTTTGGCCTGCAATCGGGTGCAGGGGATCAGATAATTAACAATCAGACCGGAGTTTGCTATGAAAGCATCACCTAAACTGCCCGATTTGCACCATTCATAGGCCAAAAATTATCCGTAGAGTACTACCGGCGCAACATTCAGGTTCACCAAATTTACCTGGGGGACCAAAATGTCATTTACATGTCAGGGGCTGAAAGTCTGCACAGGCAGTGGCAGTCAGTACGGTCTGATTGTGTACACCCAAATTTCGTCTTCCTCAACTAAGTTACATATTGTATGTTAACCTGCGGCGGTTAAGAATCCATCATGTGGTCTTTATGAAAAAGTTAAAGGTCGGTTAAGGAACGAGAAAATCTTGAACTATATTTTCCATTGCCACCTATCCCGTTCTGGATCCTTCTTCCCTTTTTATCATCCCCTCAATATTGAAAAAGTGGAACGAGTAAAGTCTGCCTGGATCGAAAAGAATGACAAATAGTCAAACCTTAACCCTGGCTAATCTAATTTTTACCAAACAAAAACAATGGCTTAACATAAGATTCCTATTATAGGGAGAGCAACTATTTAGATCGAATTTAATAGGAGATGAGTTCATGTTTTTAAAGAAGGTTGTTCCCCAAGTATTTTTTGTTCTAATCGTGGCTTCGATGGTGCTTGCAGCCTGTTCTGCAACCCCCACTCAAGCTCCTGCCACACAGGCACCTGCGACCCAGGCTCCCACGGCAGTTGCAACTTCAACCACCGCACCAACCGCTGCACCAGTCGATTGGTCGACCGTCCAGTCTGCCGCTGATGGCGGTGGCATGGATGCCCTGGTCGCCGCAGCTCAGGCTGAAGGTAACCTGACCGTCATCACCCTGCCCCGCAATTGGTGCGATTATGGCGATATGATGGACAATTTCACCGCCAAATATGGCATCAAGATTCAGGATGTCAATCCTGATGGCGGTTCCGCTGATGAGGTCCAGGCCATCAAAGATAACATGCAAAATAAAGGCCCACAGGCCCCGGATGTTCTCGATGTTGGTGCTGCATATGGTCCTCTGGCTTCCGGACAGAACCCCACCGGCCCAAACCTGCTCGCTCCCTATAAGGTTGCCACCTGGGATACCATCCAGGGTAGCAAAGACCCCACTGGCCTCTATTTTGTAGATTACTATGGCGTTTTGGCCTTCGAAGTGAACACCGACGTCGTCAAGGATGTTCCGCAAACCTGGTCCGACCTTTTGAAACCCGAATATAAGGGGCAGATTGGTCTTCCCGGCGATCCCCGTGCTTCGAATGAAGCTGCACAAACTGTTTTCGCTGCTGCCATTAATAACGGTGGTACCCTCGATAACATCCAACCCGGCCTCGATTTCTTCAAGAAATTGAATCAGGAAGGCAACCTCCTACCCTTGATTGCTGACCCCGGCGTCATCGCCAAAGGCGAAACCCCCATTTCTGTGCACTGGAATTATCTTGCCCTGGCCGACAAACAGGCTGACAATGGCAACCCGAACATCTCGGTTGTTTATCCTACCGGTACGGCATGGGGTGGTTATTACTACCAGGCCATCAGCGCCTATGCCCCGCATCCCGCCGCTGCCCGCCTATGGGAAGAATATCTCTACTCTGACGAAGGCCAGAATACCCTGATCAAGGGCTTCTGCACACCTGCTCGCATGGCTGACATGCTCTCGCGCAATGTGATCTCTGATGCTGCCAAAGCCGCTCTTCCTCCTGCGGATATGCTTGTTGCAGCTACCATCCCCAGCCCCGATCAACTAAGTGCTGCCCGTGCAGCCATTAAAGCTCAGTGGGATTCTGTAGTTGGTCTGAATATCGTCCCCAGCAAATAAGCTGATCCTCTTTTCCAATTTACCGGTTTTCAACATGGCGTGGCCCGGATTTTCCGGGTCACGCCAATCCTAAAAATATGAATGAAACTATCGTAAAACCCGCTTCTAATAAAGTGATTCATCAGGTCCGTCCTTCTTCCGCATGGCGGAATTGGATTGGCATGCTGCCATTTTTGCTTTTCATTCTCGTTTTTCTCATCCTGCCTTCGACCAATCTATTCATCGGCGCTTTTCAGGATCAACAGGGACATTTCACTCTCGCTAACGTCGGTGTTTTTCTAAACGACTATGTCCTCAAATCCTATTTGATCAGCCTGGAAGTCAGTTTGATCACCTCGGTGCTTGGTGGTGTGATGGGTTTTTTCATCGCCTATGCCATCACTCTCGGCAAAGCCCCGGCCTGGATGAGAAACATAATCTTGAGTTTTTCCGGTCTGGCTGCCAATTTTGGTGGTGTTCCGTTGGCTTTTGCTTTCATCGCCACCTTGGGTCATACCGGTTTTCTTACCGCTATTTTTAAAGGTATCTGTTTCACTACAGCCGCCGGAACACAGGCTTGTCCATTCGATATCTATCAGGCCGGGTTTAACTTATACAGCGTCGCCGGCCTTACATTGACATATCTTTATTTCCAGTTTCCCTTGATGATCTTGACCATCACACCTGCCTTGGAGGGATTGAAAAAGGAATGGTTGGAAGCCTCCGAGAACCTGGGCGGAAAATCGGCCCATTATTGGTGGCACATCGCCCTGCCGATCTTATGGCCCTCCATCCTTGGTTCATCCATTCTGTTATTCGCCAGTGCCTTCGGTGCTTATGCCACGGCAGAAGCCCTGACCGGAGGCAGTATCTATCTGGTGACGATTTTGATCGGCCAACAGATTCGCGGAGACGTCCTGAATAACCCGAATGAAGGCTATGCGCTCGCATTGGGAATGGTGGTCATTATGGCTGTTTGTATCGTCGGCTATACGCTCTTACAACGCCAGACGAGCAGGTGGTTGAGATCATGAAAACAAAAAAAGCAAACCTGTGGGCCTTATTCTGGGCCATCCTTGCCCTGCTTTATTTTTTTGTTCCCCTCTATGGAACCCTGGATTTCTCCCTGCGCATGCAGAGGGGCAAGTTGAGTTTGATGGCCTATAAACTGGTGCTTTCAGACCCGCAATTTCTGGCCAGTTTCCGTTATTCGGCCACGATGGGCCTGATTACCATCATCGTCAGCGTACTCATTTTTCTTCCGACCATCTACTGGATGTACCTGAAAGTACCCCAGGCTCGGCCGGTGGTAGAGATCATCACCATCCTCCCTTTCATCATCCCGGTGATCGTATTTACCTTCGGCTTGATCCGCACCTTTTCCGGCCCACCCTTCCAGCTCACTGTGACGCCGTTTAGAACCGACATATTGATCACCATCGGTTACGTCATCATTTCCATGCCGTATATGTATCGTGCTATCGATGTAGGAATGCGTTCCATCGATGTTCGTGGGCTAACCGAGGCTGCCCAAAGTCTTGGCTCGAACTGGCTGCAGATCCTGTTCCGTGTCATTTTTCCTAACCTGCGCTTTGCCATTTTAAGTGGCGCCTTGATTTGCTTTGCGACGGTGATCGGCGAACTGATCCTGGGCGATTTTTTGGTGCGCCCGGCCCTTGGCCCATACATGGTCCAGGTGGGTCGGGATTCGGCTTATCAGCCAGCCGCGATGGCAATGCTCAGTTGGGGGTTGACCTGGATCTGCCTTGGCATTATCCAGTTGTTCGGGCGCGGCAATATCAGCCGCCAAATTACCGGTCGCTAAAAAGAAGAGGAAATATGGCTTATCTTGACCTGATCGATATCAACAAATCTTTTTCCGAGACCCCTGTGGTTCATGATTTCAATCTCAACGCCCGGCAAGGCGAATTCATCTCGTTTTTAGGCCCCAGCGGTTGCGGAAAGACCACCACGCTACGAATGATCGCCGGGTTCGAACTTCCCACTTCAGGGAAGATCAACCTGGATAATAAGGACCTGACTTATACTCCTCCCAATAAACGCAATGTGGGGATGGTGTTTCAATCCTATGCCTTATTCCCCAACATGTCTGTGGCAGATAACATCGGCTACGGCATGATGGTATCCGGAAAGTCGAAGGCGGAAATAAAACAACGGGTCAGCGAAATGTTGTCGCTGATCCATATGGAGGAATTTGGTAAACGCTACCCCTCCAGGCTCTCTGGCGGCCAGCAACAACGTGTTGCCCTGGCGCGCGCACTTGCCATTCGCCCGCACGTCCTGCTTCTGGATGAACCGCTCTCCGCGCTGGACGCCAAGATCCGCGTCGAACTTCGCCAGGAAATCCGCCGCATCCAGCAACAGCTTGGCATTACGACCATTTACGTCACCCATGACCAGGAAGAAGCGCTCTCGATCTCAGATCGGATCGTGGTCATGAACGAGGGAAAAATTGAGCAGATTGGAACCTCGACCGAGATCTATAACTTCCCGCAAACCGAGTTCGTCGCCAAGTTTGTGGGGCAGATCAATTTGTTGCCTGTGGTTGTCGTGAATCCGACTGAGGGGGTGGTTAAGATCGGTCAGCAGGTCATTAAGGCCGGTCAATTCGGTCATCTCAACGGCAATCCCATCCGCCTGGCTGTTCGCCCGGAGGAGCTGAATCACGGATTTATCGAAGGTGCAAACAACTTATACGGCAAGGTTGATGGCATTTCCTATTTGGGCTCCATCGTCCGCATCCGTCTGGATATCGAGGGGCATCCCGTTTCGATGGATGTCTTTAATGAGCGCAAATTGGCCATCCCCTCCGTGGGCGACCAGTATCAGATCACTTTTCCGATGGACGCCTGCTGGTTGATCTAATTTTAAGGAATCTTTATATCATGAATAATTTACCCGCATGGAAAGACAAAGCCCTTTTTACACCTGGGCCATTGACCACCAGCCAGACGGTCAAACAGGCAATGCTGCGCGACCTGGGATCACGAGACACGGAGTTCATCGAGATCATCCGCGATGTACGCCGAAGATTGGTCTCCTTGTGTGCTTCTCCGGAGGAATACACTGCCGTCCTGATGCCAGGTAGTGGTACATTCGGGGTCGAAGCCACGTTCTCTTCAGTCATTCCCCCTAAAGGCAAATTACTGATTTTGATCAACGGCGCTTACGGAAGCCGCATCCATAAAATTGCCGACGTCCACCACATCACCAATACAAAACTGATCTATCCGGAAAATACCCAACCCGACCCTGCCGAGATGCAGGCCGCTCTTAAAAACGACTCTACCATCACTCATGTGGCAGTCGTCCATTCCGAAACGACCACCGGCATTCTTAATCCGATTGAAATTTACGGTAAGATTGCCAAAAGTCATGGCTGCACTTATATCGTCGATGCCATGAGCAGTTTTGGCGCCTATCCCATCGATCTAAAGCAATGCGGGATCGATTATCTGATCTCTTCTTCGAATAAATGCATCGAGGGGGTTCCCGGCTTTTCCTTCATTCTGGCCCGCAAGGAAGCGCTTAATGCCATCCGCGGATTTGCCAGAACCCTCAGCCTCGATTTGTTGGCTCAATGGGAAGGTCTTGAGGGAGACGGTCAATTTCGTTTCACACCACCCACCCACGTGATTCTGGCCTTCCATCAGGCACTGCTTGAACTTGAAGCGGAAGGTGGTGTACAGGCTCGAGGACAACGATATCGGCAGAATTACGCAATCACCCTGGACGCCATGCAGGAAATGGGTTTTGAGCCGTACGTGGAAGAAAGCAAACGCGGCTACACCATTACCTCTTTCTACTATCCCAGACACCCGAATTTCAACTTCCAGACCTTTTATAAAAGCCTGAGCGACAAGGGACACATCATTTATCCGGGAAAACTCAGCCATGCCGATTGTTTCAGGATCGGCCACATTGGTCGTTTGACCGCCATGGACGTAAAAGCTTTGATGGCTGCAGTCGCTGAAACTCTGGTCGAAATGAATGTCGAATTGCCTGAAAGGGTGGAGGTGTAAGGATGGAATTTATTTTTCGCCGGACTTACCGCGGGCCGGTCAAAGGGGTCATCCTGGATTGGGCGGGAACTGCCGTGGATTATGGTTCGTTTGCCCCCACTGCTGTGTTCCTGCACCTGTTCGAAAGCCGTCATGTGACGATCACCGCCGAAGATGCACGTTCCGGCATGGGCTTGATGAAGAAAGATCACCTGCGGACGATCCTGGGCCGCCCTTCTGTGGCTGAAGCCTGGAAATCCGTCCACGGCGCACCAGCTTCGGAGGACGATGTCGATGACCTGTTCGAACATTTCGTCCCTATGCAACTTGCGGTCTTGAAGGAATATGCCAGACCGATTCCCGGATTATTGGAAGTAGTCAAGGAATTGCGTGGCCGCGGCATCAAGATCGGCTCGACGACCGGATACATCCGCTCGATGATGGACGTGCTGGCTCCCAAAGCCAGCGAAAACGGTTATGATCCGGATTGCATTGTTTGCCCGGATGAGGTACCCGCCGGACGCCCCTTCCCCTGGATGTGCTACCAGAACGCCATAAAGATGGAAGTTTACCCCATGCAGGCCCTGGTCAAAGTGGGGGATACTCTGCCGGATATCGCGGAAGGGTTAAATGCCGGCATGTGGACGGTTGGCTTATCCCTGACCGGCAATTTGCTCGGTCTGAGCGAGATCGAGGCCAAGACAATGCTACCCGAAAAACGTCGGGAAGCCTGCAAGAAGATCGAGGCACAGCTCTATCAGGAGGGTGCACATATCGTCATTGATGGAATTTGGGATCTGCCCCATGCCCTGGATGAGATCGAATATCGCATTTCGATGGGCGAGCACCCGGATTGACCCTGAAAAGAGTGGCTGGATTCGATCAATCGAGGGCAGAGCGGATTGCCGCCAGCAAACGTTCGATCTGCTCATGTGTGTGGGTGGCAAAGAGGGCCAGGCGCAACGTTCCGCCCGCCGGGGCGCTCGGGTAGGAATTGACGTACTCCACCGCAATTCCCTTGGCAAATAAGCTATCTCGTATTTTGAACAGGTTCACTCCGTCGCGTCCGGGCAGTGACAGGATCGGCGCAGGGCTTTCCGGCTGGATTTCCCAGCCCAATTCTTTGACTCCGGCGCGAGCCTGACTGATGTTGGCGCGTAAAGCCGCCAACAATTCCGGATGGCTACCCAGCACCTGGATGGCTTTCGCCGAAGCCGCCGCCGCCGGCAAAGGCGGAGGGCTGGAACCCGCCAGGATACGCGAATTGCGTTCGATCGCTTCCAACCATTTGGATTTTCCATACAGAAAACCGCCAAATCCGCCCAGGGCTTTATTGAAAGTGGCGCAGGCGTGACAGATATCCTCCACAATACCAAAATGCTCCAACGAACCGCGTCCGTGCGCACCCAGCACGCCCGCTGCATGCGCGTCATCCACGTACATTCGTCCATGCAAAGGCAGGATCTGCTCCAAGTAAGCGGGCAGTGGTGCAATTTCACCGGAGACCGGGAAGAGTCCGTCCGTCAGCAGGATGGGCCGTTCGCCGGTTCGAAGTTCATCCGCCAGGCTCCTGGCCAACCCAGCCGGATTGGAATGCGCAAAGGGGGTAATGGTGCGATTGCTCATGGCTGCCGCATCCCACAGGCTGAAATGGGCATCGGCATCGATAAAAAAATGGTCATGCGGGCTCGGGTCAGCCTGGATGAGAATGGCCGCTCCCAGATAACCACTGGCAAAATAGGCCATCTGCTCACAATCGAAAAAAGTACGGGTTTGTCTTTCCAGTTCGTCGTAGACTGGGCATTCGCCGTAACCGCCGCGTGAGGTCGCTGTCGACAGTCCGTACTGCCGGATAGCTTCCATCGCAGCCTGCAGTACTTCGGGATGAGACTGTAGCCCCAGGTAACCGCAGCCTCCGAAATAATCATAAGGCTTACCGTTGATCAATGTGACTGCGCCGACCGGACCCTGCAGGGATGTCTTCAATCCTTCACGCTTTTCAGGGTTTTGCGTTTGAGCAGCAGGCATTCGTTTATGTGAACCAGATTATGGCGCGTGGGCGGCATCAGCAACAGGCCCGCCACCGTCAGGTTGCCCCAGTAATCGAGCAGCCCGGTCATGGTCGGGAGCACAGCACCCTCGTCGAGCAGCCGTTGCAGGCGAGCTAGTGGGGTTTTGCGCGGAATATCCACGCTGCCGAGTTGAAACACAACTTCGCGGGTGCGCTGTCCCACGGCATTACGGTAGGCGCGTAGGTCTTCGAAGGCGACTCGCACACTTAAATTCTGTACCCCCTCCGGGGTGATCAGGTTGCCGGTATCCCGGATTGGAGAATGTAATCGCCTTGCCCAATCACCCTCCCTGAACACCTGGGCAGCATCGGCCACCAGAATGTTCATGGTGATGTCTTCGATGCGGGCCAGATGCCACAGACACCAGGCAATGGAATGCCCCGCGCCGGCCGGGATGCGGCGGAAAGCTGCCTCACTCAAACCGTGCCAGAGTTCTTCTTCCAGATTCCATCCCTGAATAGCTGAAATACTGCGCGCATGCAGTGGCGCATGCACGTCCAGAAAAAGCTGTTTCGCCCCCTCGAGTTCGAGCGGATTTTTCAGCGCCTTACGCAGGTCCTGGTGTTTTTTGTTCCATTCGGTCAGGTTTGCGTCCATCCTCATACTCCTGAAATGAGTGAATTTTCTCCATTATATGTCGGAAAATCAGGTCATACTGCTACGGAATGCTTTTAAAATTCCTCGATCTTGTGATCGAACCGGGTTTCGGGCAGTCCGGTGAAAAAAGTGAGCATATGTAACCAAGCAACCTGTTCTTCCGGCGTCATTTTTTCGTCGCGATACTCCCAGTTGTGTTTACGCAAGTACTCCTGCATTTGTGCTCGTTGCGCGTCCAGCCGTTTGACCGTGTCATCGATCAGGAGCTTTGTAGCGAAAGCATAATGCTTCCGCTGCTGTTCCAAACCGTTACGCAGATGCTGCAAACACAGCCCGCCAGAGTGCTGATAAGCTTCGATAAACTGGTTTTCTTTTGCATCCAATACCTCGAACAAGGTTGCCAGCACATTGTTGCCGGATTCTTCCGTCAGCACACACACCGGGCAGCGGCCTGCAGGTACCAACAATTTGTGATGCCGGCCCGCCAAGAAGATCCCTCGTTTTCTCAATTGAGTTCGCCAACCAGTAATACCAGCCCCTTTGTGCCGGTTTTCCTGCAGATCTTGCGAAACGTTCTTCGCCAGCAGCGCATAGATGATATTGACCCCCAGCAGTGGTCCACTGGTCATCATTTCCTTGGCCACCAACAAGCGGGTATGCTGCGGGCAGAATCCGTAGGCATCGTTGATGGGTTTGCGCACCACCGGGTCATTGATGTTTTCCCATAAAAAAGAATCGAGCGATTGGATAGCAGCTTCATGCCCCAGGCGGCACACGGGGCAGCCGGGCTTCTTGAGGGCTTCTTCCAGTCTGACGATGGATAACACAAATGCCATGATGACCTCCTTTAAACAAAAACTTCTACTAAAACAAGGTTCAGTAGAAGCAATAGTTGCGTGTGAATTCAGTAAACCTGCTTACCAGTGTGTTCCAGATAATCAATTATACTCTGAATGGGTGGAGCAGATACCCAATGAAAATGATTATGCGTTAATTGGTGTACCGATTTTATATGAAGTGTCCCCGATAAAAGAAACAATTGTCTGACACCAAACCTTATAAATTAGTAAAATAGTTCTATATTACCAGATATGTTTTACCATGATGAAAAGACATATAGCTTTACAACTGAAGAACAAGGGAATTCAGTGAGCCTGGAAGTCGAACCGAATTGTTTTTTTCGTTCCAAAGGTTATCGAAACCATGACCTTTTCGTAGAGATATTGACATTGCAGAGAAAATTGAATTATTGGTAGAAATAATTCTAATTTCCTAATACAATCTATATATTTCTAATTAAAGGAATAAATAATGGCCTTTATAATCTTCCTCTTGACGAACTAAAAGTCTTTAAACCGCAACGTTCCGAACCGGTAGATTTCGATGCTTTCTGGACGCAAACACTGCCTTGCGGGGTAGAATACATCGGCTATGGCGGCAAGCGCGGTTTTGCCACCGAATGGCTCTACTGGCTTGGCATAGCCTGGGTTATGCTTTCTTCGGGATGGATACCCATGGGCAGGATCGTTCTTGCGCCAGGCAGATACTCACAATATCGACCCAGTGGACTCCGGTCCACGGACACGGAGTTTTTGTACCAAAGGCATTACGGCACCCGGGACCGCCTACTTCCGTCTCCTGTACACCGACGCTGTTCGGGCCGTGGATGCGTTGAGGGACGCTCCGCAAGTCGACCCCGCTCGCATCGTGGTGAGCGGCGCTAGCCAGGCAGGTGGTCTGGGCCTCGTCGCCGCTTTGCCGGACGTGCTCTTTATGTGCCACTTTCACCGAGTCACCTAGATCACCGATATGCTGCCATATGCCAAAATTTGCCACTTATTGCGAAGTGCGCCGCGATCAGGTGGAACAGGTCTTCACTAACCTGGATTACTTCGACGGCGTTAACTTTACCGCGCAGGCGCAGGCTAAAGCTCTCTTTTTTATAGACATATGGATGATATTTATCCGCCTACAATCATTACCCCAGGCCCAAAGACATCCGCGTGTACACCCAAAAACCACCATGAAGGCGGCGAGGGTTTCCAGATGCAGGAAAAGGCAAAGTTTTTGAAAGAATTATTTGGGGATTAAGAAAAAAAAGTCCCTGATTGAAATGGAAGGGGTGTTACTTACCTGTGCAATAGTTCCTGCTCAGCCTGATCGATCTCGCCAAAAACCTTCTTGGCTTCGTCCTTGGTTTCGGCAGGGATTCCCGAGGTATAGCCGATGAACTTGATCAATTCACGCCCCTGGCGCAGCAGGTCCTTCACCTGCGCAGTATAAGAAAAATCCTGCCAGGGATCTTCGGGCGCACGTTCCAGTTGACGGGTTTTTTCGATCAAGGCGCGGGCCTTGGTGATGCGTTCAGTAGCGGATATCAAACGTGACATGAGAGTTCCTTGAAATCTTATGGGAATAGAAGTACAACTTTATTATAGACCATTGAGCAATCAGACGGGAGCAAATGCAAGAGTTAAAGCAGTTTTTTTCACATTCATCGTGATTTCGTGTATCATTAGCTAATCCGGGAGGATGTATGAGCTTCAATTTTGATTCTAATAACTTTGGCGTTGTCTGTTTTGGCGTGGTTTTGCTTTTATTTATCGTACTGCTAGTGATCGCCCTTGTTTATTCGAGCAAACGCAAACACCAGATAAAGCAATCTGCCAACCAGATGGGTTTTGTGCCGGAAAACAACCCCGGCCAGGAATTTCTGGAAGGGCTCAAAGCAGCCTATGCTCCAGCGCAGTTAGTACGGATAACGAACGTCTCCAAAAGAGTTTATGGAGATGAACTCGTTTACCTGTTCGACTGCTCCACGCGGGAGATAAACTTATCCACCCACTCCGGTCCGGAAATCGTTACCACGACAGGGAATTTTGGAATTCAATCTCCTCACCTAAACCTCCCGCATTTTGTCTTAATGGCCCGGGTACAAATCCCGCAAATCCTCGAAGGAAAAATGGAGAGTGTGATCGAAGAAGGGATTGCACGAATGGGCATGTCGCCCTGGCAAATCGTGCCTCCGGAATTCGACGCAAAATACCAGCTTTTTGTTGAGGAGGATCCGCGTGTGCAGACAGTCTTTACTGCTTCCGTCCTCACGAAAATCGCCGGCTTCAGCCCATTTAACGCGCGGGGCAAAGGTCGGGTCATCATCTTCAACCCCCGTGGGATGAATCAGGGCAGCCAGATGGATGATGAGACTCTACTCCAGTATGTTCAGGCAGGCCAGCAATTGTGCGAACTGCTTGCAGGTTGATCGTATGGGAGAACAATCCAAAATCACCTCATAGGCGTACTATTTGTCTTTATGGCGATGATCCAGACACTAAATTTCCTTTGCTATAATAGAACTAAAGAGACCACATTCGCGAAAGGAGAAATTATGAAAGGGAATAGCATAGTAATCGATTCTTTGAACAATTTACTTACAGATGAATTAACTGCCATCGATCAATACATGGTTCATGCCGAAATGTTCGACAGCTGGGGCTACAAAAAATTAGCCGGGGTGACCGAAAAACGAGCCATCACCGAAATGAAGCATGCCGAAAAACACATTTCCAGAATTCTCTTCCTCGAAGGAAAACCGGTCATGAATCACCCGATGATGTTGAACATCGGATCGGAAGTCAAGAATATGCTGGAAAATGACCTGGCTGCCGAGACGGAAGCCGTGAAGAAATATAACCAAATGATCAAAACCGTGGGCGATGCCGGCGATTTCGGCACCCAAGATCTGCTAAAAGGTATTCTAAAAGACGAAGAAGAGCACCTCGATTGGATCGAAGCCCAACTGGACCAGATCAAACATATGGGTCTTCCGACGTTTCTCGTCGAGCAAACCAGCGATTAACCCGGTCAATGCCGCAATCAACCCTGCCCGGGAGGGAATCTTCCAGGCGGGGTTGATTATTACTGAGAGATAACCTTAACCGAAATTTATGTCTGAACGATCATTCTTTTTCCGACCGGTAGAAGATTCCGATTTAGGACTGCTGTGCACCTTTCCTCAATCTCCTCAGGAACAGTTTTTCATGTTCCCACGCTCAACGTATCCGCTTACCCCGGCGCAACTACAGACTGCGATCGATCAGCGGAAAGAATCGACCGTGATCCTGAGCCAGGGGAAGGTGGCCGGTTTTGCCAACTTTTACATCTGCCTCCCCGGCGAAAAATGTGCCATCGGCAACGTCATCATATCCCCCGGTTTACGCCGACAAGGGGTTGGGCGGGCGCTCATCAGCGAAATGCTGCGTCTGGCCTTCGAAAAATATGCTGCCAAAACCGTGGAAATTTCGTGCTTCAATACCAACACAGCCGGATTCCTGTTTTACCCAAAGTTGGGATTTATCCCCTTCTCCATCGAAGAACGGGTGGACTGGAATGGAGAAAAGCTGGTTGCGATACATCTAGAATTAACCCGGGAAGCCTGGGGAAAACGCCGGGCTGATCAATCGGCCTCGTCAATGTAAGCGCCAAACCTTTTTAATCTGGCAAATTCTGTCCATTCCAAGCGTTCGCTGGCCGGGCTGAGTAAATACAATCCGCCATTGCGGTGCAAAATGGGGATGCGCCGGCGTTTTTTAGCAAAAGCCTCACGCATATCCTGCGAAAGAGCCGCATAGCTCTCAAATTCTTCCGGCCACAGGCTGAACATGTCATCATAGAAACGGATGAATTCGCGTCGGTAGTTGAGGGTCACCTGATCAAGATGGTTGATAACCCAGCAGGTGGGCTCAAAATCCCATTCGTAGGCCAACCCGATCAGGCGGTATTCGTTGGTCACGTACGGGAAAAAAGGAAACTGACGGCAGCTCGACGCCCTGTACTGGCGCTGGCAATGTAGTGGTCCCAGACAAGCCATCAATAAAAGGTGTTCTGGAGTATCTGCAAGCAACATGGTCGGGTCGGAAGGGTCATTCTCACATTCATCCCCACCCCACAGGTGCCACAAATTTGTATGAGTCTGCAAATACTGCCATTCCTGCCGGTAGGCCACCGGAACCGCCTGACAAATATCGCAACAAACCGGTTTGCCACTGCCATCCGGGTTATACGGAGCACACTTAATCCCGCAATCCAGCTCGCATACCGGCGCGTCGAATCTGTCGTACAGAGCACGGACATCCAGATCAGGGAAATGGTCGGACATATCCCTATTTATACACCCTCATCGGGCAACGAGACGCAAGTACCCCGCAAATGATATTTGCGGGGTACTTATAATGGTTCCTCGAACACATTTGGGGATTACGGCTCGCTGATTTTCAGCTGATTAAACCCTCCTCCGCCGGTAAATATGCGAAGGGAACTTACTTACCTTTTGGCAGCCAGTTTTACTTTTCTGGCAAATTCAGCGCCAAATTGGCGCCCTTTTTCCAATTCATCCTGGGAGGGTGCGCCACAGAAATCAAGCGATCCAGTGAGGTCCCATTTATATTCCGCAATCATTTCCTCGAACTCGCGTTTCGCACCTCCCAGCCAAGCATGACTGCCAAAGATTGCCGTAGTGCGAGCAGGAACATGCTTGATGTGTGCCACTTCAAGAGCATGGACCATATCCGGGAATAGGTGTCCTTCGTAAGTAGGTGCTCCCACCAGTACTCCTTGGTTCAGCCATAGAGAGGGTAAAATCCTGCTAATATGCGTTTTGGAAATATTGAAAACTCGAACAGGCACACCTTCATCTGCTACACCCTGGGTGATAACTTCCATCATACGTTCTGTATTGCCATACATCGAGGCATAAAGCAGCGTAACCCCCAGATCACCGGGTTCGGTAGCGTAGCCGGCCCATTTTGCATATAACTCGACGATGCGCTCGGGATGATTCTTCCAGATAAGTCCGTGCGAAGGGGCAATGATGGAAATCGGCAACCCTTGCAACTTGGCCAGGGCATTGCGTACAGGTTTACAAAAAGACGCCACGATATTGACAAAATAGCGCAAAGATTGTTCTTCGTACCATGCCAATGGCATCATTGGGTCATCGAATATCGTGCCTACCAGGGTACCGAAACCTCCGAAGGCATCGCACGGGAAAAGTATCTGCTGACTGGTTTCATAGGTCATGATCGTTTCCGGCCAGTGCACCCACGGAGTTGAATAAAAACGCAACGTGTGGTTGCCCAGGCTAATTTCTTCGCCGTCTTTCACCACCTGTACGCGTTCGCTGATGCCGTAGAAGGATTCCAACATTTCCCGCGTTTTGGCAGAGCCAAGAATGGTCACCCTGGGGGCGAGCATTAAGATGGTCTTCAAGGCACCTGAATGGTCGGGCTCCATGTGGTTGACGACAATGTAATCCAGATCAGCAATTTTCACGATTGACTCGACCTGATCCACCAGTTCATCGATACTCATCCTGCTGGCGAGATCGATGATGGCATTTTTTTCATCCTTGATCAGGTAGCTGTTATATGAAACCCCTTCATCGCGAATTGGCCAAAGACCTTCAAAGAGTTCAGTGTGGCGGTCATTGACACCGACCCAAAAAATGGATGGACGAATTTCAACAGGTTGCATGGATCAATTCCTCTCAACGCAACAATTTAAGTCAACTAAATTTATCTCATTTTACCATTTCTGGTGAATTCATAATGCGGGATAACAAAAAGACTGATGATCCACCTATCATCAGTCTTTCAAAATTACCAAAACGGTAAAACTAACTTTGCTTCGGTCCGGTATAGACAACCTCAAACAAGATACGATCCGGACTTTCGAACATCACCTGATAATAGGTCTCTGCTTCGCTGCCGGAAAATTCAGGTCGGTGGCGCGGTGTCTCAAACAGAGCCTTGATTCCATGCTGCTTCAGGTAAGTCACTGTTTGGTCAACAGCGGCCTGACTGGGCACTGAGATAGCCAGGTGATTCATGCCGATGCCATCATAATCATTCTTCAGCTTCTTGATCGGTTCGGTCAACCACAAACTGACCTTATGCTCATCTTCCACGCCCAGCATTTTCGGTTCATCAAAAAGAACCTGCCAGCCCAAAAACGAGAATAGCTCTTTGTAGAAATCCTTGTTTTCCACATGAATATTGACGACCATATGTCCAAAACTTGATTTCATCTTAACTTCCTCCGATTTAAGTGATAAATCAATTATAAAACAATTGTTCTATTAAGTCAAGAAGGAAGTTTATTTCATCAATTCAAGTTAATCCCTCTATTGGTTTATCGGGTGAGCCTGTAAAAATGCCCAAATCAGTTCAGTCGCCTGAATATCATGATTAGTAGTACCCACTAGCTTCATCGGGAGACTTGTTCCTTTTCCAGGCCAGGTATGCCCCCCTCCTGAAATGGTATAAAAGACAACATTGGCATCACGAGCGCTCCCCAAATATTTCACACTGCTGACTGCTCCAATTGACCCCAGGGAGACAGGTACGTTTGTGCAACCGTTATGAACTGCATATTCAGCAACCCACTTGGGAATCGCAGGAAAAGGAAGGGCAAATGATCTGGAGGGACCGCCATTGTATGGCACAATGGGGTCACTGGTGCCATGGAACGCGATCATGGGCACTCCCCGCTCCTTCTTCTGGCATTGATCCCAGGGGAACAAATACGCGCCTGAGACACAACCAATCGCGGCAATACGATCAGCCAAAGTACAGGAGAGCATGAACGACATGCCACCACCGTTCGACAGGCCATTGGCATAGATCCTTGTGGAGTCAATGTTGTAAGTTGCGGATAGTTTGTCAATCAGCACTGAAATAAAATCGACGTCAAGATATGAGTCACTGCTGCCGCTGGCACGCCAATGGCGTGGGAAACCCGTCCCTGCAGGATAAACGACGATCAAACCATCGCGGTCGGCCAGTTTATTCCACCCGCTGATATCCCGCTGGTGCGCTGGCCATTCGGCATAACCATGAATGCTGATGATGAGTGGAGTTGGCTTTGCAGGATCATAGATTTTGGGTACATACAACAGGTAACGACGTTTTTCGCCACCCACGACCAATTTTCCGTTGGTGCGATAAAGCTGGGTGATATAAATGCCAAATAAAACCAATGCCAGGATAACCAGAGCAAGAACGATCCACAAAAGTATTATGATAATCAAATAAATCATCGAATATAACTCCTTTCCACCGGAAAGTCTGATTCATAGTATACGCAAAAAAGGAACAATGCGCGCAGGCCTCTGTAGGGTTGTAGAGAAATTGATAAAGTGCTACTTTAAAAATAGACTTGGTTCTTCAGATTGGAGGAATAATGGCTACCACTCGCAATATTTTAAAAGTTCTGAGAAGCAAACCCACACTTGAAGGTGCCGGGGTTCATCTAAAACGGGCCTTCGGTTTCGGCACAACTGAACTTTTTGACCCATTTTTGCTACTGGATGATTTTCGCGGCGATTCCCCTGATATGTACCAGAAAGGCTTTCCGTGGCATCCTCACCGCGGTATTGAAACCATCACTTATGTTTTAAAGGGAACTGTGGCTCATGGTGACAGCATGGGGAACAGCGGCGTTATTGGGCCTGGCGACGTACAATGGATGACCGCCGGTAGCGGTATCATTCACCAGGAAATGCCCAGTGGCGACCCTGATGGAAAGATGTACGGCTTTCAGCTTTGGGCCAACTTGCCAGGCAAAAGTAAGATGATCGATCCAAATTATCAAGGGGTGGTCGATGCCGAAATTCCGCGGGTGAACCTGGATAATGGCGGTGAAGTACGTGTGATCTGCGGTTATTACAACGGCAGGCGGGGCCCGATCAAGAATGTCACCATTCAACCCGAATACTTGGATGTTTCACTTCCGCCGCACAGTAGTTTTACCCGTGAATTCCCAGCAGCGCATACGGTCTTCGCCTATGTATTCGCAGGCTCTGGCCTATTTTGCGAGGACCCAGATCCATTCACCTATGATGTGAAAGGTGCAAATTATTTCGATACCCAACGACGGGAGCAACTCGACAACTTTTCTCTTATCGTCTTTGGCCCGGGGGATCAGATCAAAGTTACCACGGTCGAGAACGGGGTACGTTTTTTGCTCATCAGCGGGATGCCAATTCACGAACCGGTAGCCTGGTACGGTCCAATCGTGATGAATACCGAAGCAGAATTACAGGTAGCATTCGAAGAGTTGGAAAAGGGGACATTTATCAAGCACAAATAGCTAAATTTACTTGCAAGTAAAAAAATAACTTATTCCTGCGCCAGCTGTTTTAGTGCCCTCAAGGCACGCAACGTTACCCACTTGTTCGGCCTGTTGATAGTACCAAAATTACCCCAGACTTTGCCGGAATAACTGTACTCCATATTCCAGCGCCCGTGTTCATCTTGTTTTTCACGGATTAGATTCGCGACATTTTCCAGACGATAATCATGTCTGATGCCCACTGACGCTAACGCCTCGATGATTTGTATTACATCACTGATATAAAATAGCGGAAAACCGAACTTCCACCAATTTGGGCTTATGGTGTGGCCATCTGTGGTTGGATACCGCGCCTCAGCCGGATCCACTGAAAGCAGGAAGTCAATACCCATCTGAATCGCCTGTTGCATTAGCGAATTTCGTTTTTCAGGCTGAAGACTGCCAAAGGCGCGTAAAATTTTTATGGCTCCCCAGGCGCAAGGATGATTTCCATTGATGCCACAGGCGAAATTTGGGCCGCACTTCAACGAATAATAATGCAACCGCGCATTCTTCTCTTTGTTCGAGGAGATTCCCTCCCCCGTGACACTGTGTGCCATCCAATCAAAGGCCATATCAAGCCGAGCATCCTGGCAACCCAGTTCAGTCAATGCCCAGCATAAGTTCCCCTGTAAACAATCAAATGTATACGACGGCGCTCCGGAGGCAGAGAATTGGCCAGTCTTGGTCAGGGTATGCTCTAAAACATAATTACAAGCAGTTTGAATGCGTGCATCTTCCTGGATCGTGGCTCCCACCTGTGCCAGCGATAATATGGACCAGACGGTCGAATGGTATTTGTGACTGTAACCCGGTCCGGGTTGATCCCAAAACCCCAACGGATCCATCCTTGCAAGAATCAACGCAATCGGGTTACTTTGATGTATGGTTTTGCGCAACTCTGCCAATGAACCGTCTGACGCATCCAATAAGTCACGTCTGGTTAGATACTCCAAAGTTGGCGTTGAAGGTTCGAGCAGCCAGGTGATGGAATTTGCCTTCAATTGGTCAGTCCAGGTCATCGTAGTACTCCTAAATAATTGGGTCTATACTTTTTACGGTTACATATTAATTATAGCCGAGGCCAACTCGCACAGCGAAAGGGCAATGCCGACCCAGACATCCCAGGGGCGGTAGCGAATCTGACAATGGAAGAAAGAAACTATTAACTTAAAACGACACCCTTTTGTTTACGGGTGTCGTTTTGGATTTAAGCAGCTGTCTTCATTCAGTGATCCTTTAATTGCCGTGCAATAGTCCCTTCGCGTTTAAGTTCAATTACCCGCTTAATAAGCCGCTTTTCGGAATGTAACTGTATAGATCCCTGGCTTATCTTGAACGATGGTTGAGATATCACCGGTAATGGAAATCCAGGTATTACCGGGCTGCAATTCCAGCGGATTTCCGGTGGCATCAAAGAATTGCAGCGGAGAGGTGCCGCTGCTACCCTGCCACTTGCCATCGTAGAACTGTCCATCCCGGAAGATCATGGCTTTGCCAGAAGTACCGGCGAGAGCCACCTTATGGAGGCTGTCTTTGCTATTCAGGGTGGTATATTTCGCAAAAACAACGATCACATTTGAGAATGCCAATTGTTGGCTGGTATTGCGGTCTACTTGTGGAATCATGTTATAGGTCGTTCCATTTACCTGGTTATCGATCCAGCGCAAGTACTTCTTTTGCGCGGCATCATACTTCCATAGACCTTCATTGTTCCCGCCAAAGTGCATGGTCATTTCTGTGCCGGCCGTCCCACCTGAGGGTGGAACCGAATTGAATACCATTCCATCCAAAACAGGTTTTGAATTTGAGGCGTCTGCAAATTTCGCATAATACTTGCTCATTTCTGCGGTATTAGCAAACCAGTTGATCTCAGAAATTCCATACCCTTTATCGCAAATCGCAGGGCAGGTATTTGTGGTGCCGTTGATCACCCGAGATTGACCCAGGCGGCCGACAATTTCGGTATATTCAGGTGCGTAGGCATACATCATCCCCAGTACACCCTGATACATGCTTCCCAGCCATTGATCGATATAACGCCCGGAGCGGATGGGTCCAACCTGGTCCGAATCCTGGCCATAAAACAATGCCAGGTAACGATTCTCGCCTCCACCTGTTGAATAATCAAAGACAATGTCTGCTTTTGAGAGGCCCGCGTGAGGTCTACCCTCCCGCGGAAAATTGGACACCTTGATCATCACCGGGCGGCGGTTCAAAATGGCAGGGTCAGAAACCACCAGACCGGTCAATGGATCAACATTCGCGGGGAAATTCGTCGGCCCGTATTGTACTTCTGCCTGCGCAGTCGTTACCGTGGGCATCGTTATCGCCGTCGCACTTGGAAGAGCCGGAGTAGTTGCCATTACTGTCGCACTTGGAAGAGCCGGAGTAGTTGCCATTACTGTCGCAGTTTGAGTTGCTGTAGCGGTGCCTGTTGCTTGAGTGGGTGTGCTGGCAGAAACAGTCTGGCAAGCAGTCAGAACCATACTTAAAACCAGAGCCATCGCTGCGAAAAGCGCGGCCACATTAAATTTTTTCATGTTCTCTCCTTGTGTTCCTTACAAACAATCCCCCATTGAACCTATTTGTAATTTTGAATCCTGCCAGCTGCAAGCTACGGGAAATCCTGCTGCTATCCGGGATCTAAGAAATTACTTGAACTGCTCACCTAGCGGCAGTCTTTGTCCTTTCGGTTCTTTTGCCCCTTTTTTATTCTTCTGTGGTTATATTATATCCACTCCTCCAAACCTTGCCCGCTGCGGGGTCTAAATGTTGAAACCAAAACGACACCTTTTCAGGCGTCATAGAGGCTCCTTGCCTGTCCCCCCTGTGGGGATGAGGACTTGAATGATTATTACTTTTAGGGGGCTTCGAACCTGGCGGTTAACAAGTATAGTACATGAATTCCACGTCAACATAAAATTACCTTCAGTTTTTCCAAATTGGCGAAGAATTTTGGTAATGTTATAAATAATTGTAGCATTTTCAGCTCCATATTGCCAAGAATTTTACGTAGCTGTTTTATGAAACCCAATGATTAGTACAGTAAACAAGCCCTATCAAAACACAATGAAGCACCAGAATGTCTAATCCATTCTCTTAAGATAAACAATTTTCATACACATATTGATACGGATACTTTGCCGAGAGTTTCATCTGCCGATAAAGCGGGCATACCTAACCACATATCGTGCCGTTCTGATGATCTTCGCTGCTAGAAAAACATACTTCAAGCGAAATGTCTTAATTTGCTGCCTGTATTCTGAAATGTGTAGGGAATCAAACTTAAACAGCAAAAACAGATTGTATGCAAGCATCATCATCTGAAATACGGCTTCATTTGCCCAAAATGATTTTAGTAGAAGATGTCCCACTGCCATACCCCTTATCACTACTTGATGGGGCGTACCAGTCATACTTG
>Ga0182011_10000759_pt1 | contig 28194 bp, 17 predicted proteins | sample 711E1DmetaG_FD_120481 | JGI IMG/M metagenome (GOLD analysis project Ga0182011, IMG submission 120481) | Permafrost microbial communities from Stordalen Mire, Sweden - 711E1D metaG | ecosystem: Environmental > Terrestrial > Soil > Wetlands > Permafrost | place: Sweden: Stordalen | collected...
CTTCAGCTTCGGCGACTACTTCAAGCGCGACGCGATCCGGTTTGCCTGGGAGCTGGTGACCGATGAAAAATGGTTCGGCATTCCCAAAGACCGGTTGTATGTAACGATCTTTGAGGGGGCGGAAGGCGTCGGGCGTGACGACGAGGCCGAGGGCTACTGGATCGAGGCCGGCGTCCCCAAGAATCGCATCCATGAATACGGGTTGAAAGATAACTTCTGGCAGATGGGCGAGACCGGCCCCTGCGGTCCCTGCTCGGAGATCTTCTACGACATGGGCCTGGAGGCTGCCGAGACTCCCGGAGTGGACCTACCCTTCGGCCAGGACGAAGCCCGCTACGTGGAGATCTGGAACCTGGTCTTCATGCAGTTCGACCGCTCGGCAGTCGTAGACCCTGCCACCAAGAAAAGCACATACAAGCTCGCCCCCCTGCCCAAGCCCTCGATCGACACCGGCATGGGCCTGGAGCGGGTGGCGGCCGTGCTGCAAGGCAAAGTCTCCAACTTTGATACGGATCTGTTTACGCCGCTCATCGCACGTGCCGCAGAGTTAGCGGGCCTTGTAAAAGGGCATGGCTTTAGCCAGGCCGAAAGTGGCTCAAATGAAGATGGAGGGGCTTTAGCCCCTGCCGCCGAAGGTGAAGCTTTGAAAGGGCACGACTTCAGTCGTGCCGAAGCAGCCGATAAAACCGACCGGGCTTTAGCCCCTGAGGGAATCGAATCCCTCACCGCCAACGCCAGCCTGCGCATCATCGCTGACCACGCCCGCGCCGCTACCTTCCTCATCAACGACGGTGTGCTGCCGTCGAATGAAGGCCGCGGCTACGTGCTGCGCAAAATCCTCCGTCGCGGGATTCGGCACGGGAGATTGTTGGGGCAAGAAAAGCCATTTCTCTTTGAGATGGTCTATGCCGTCCGCGATCTGATGCAAGGCGCGTATCCCGAACTGGCGGACTCCGCCAGCCGCGTCGCCAAGGTAGTCGAAGCCGAGGAAAAGCAGTTTTCCAGAGTGCTTGAAGCAGGGGACCGCCAGCTTGAAATGGCGATTGCCGTTGCCAGGGCGGACTTTGAAAAGTATCCAAATCGTGGGCTAAAAGAAGGGAAACCTACACCCGTAGTTTGGGGCGATGGGGCATTTCGCCTTTACGAAACATATGGTCTTCCAAAGGACTACATTGAGGATGCACTTCGGGACGCCGGAGTAGACTTCGATGAAAAGGGCTTCGAGGGAACCAAGGAAGCCGAGCAAGCCCGCGCCCGCGCATCCTGGAAGGGTGGAAGCCAGAAATCCGCCAGCCCCGCCTACCGCGAACTGCCCAAGACCGATTTCCTCGGCTACAAAGTGCTTGCCGCACAGGCGGAGGTTTTGGCCATCATCAAGGGTGGCGTGGGCGTTCCCGCCGCCGGCGCTGGCGACAATGTGGATATTGTCACTAATCAGACCAGCTTCTACGGCGACTCCGGCGGACAAGTCGGCGATACCGGCTGGTTCACCTCGGCGGACGGCAACACCACCATCGCCGAGATTCAAGGCTGCGTACTTCCCGTCCAGGGGGTCCGCGCCCACAAGGCCCTGCTCAAGGAGCCTCTGGCGGTCGGCGACACCATTCGCACGGTGGTCGACGGCGAGCGGCGCAACGCCATCCGCCGTAACCATACCGGAACCCACCTGCTCCACGCGGCCTTGCGTCAGGTCCTGGGCACTCACGTTAAGCAGGCCGGCTCGGCAGTCCATCCAGACCGTCTGCGCTTCGACTTCTCTCACTTCGCCCAGGTAGCCGATGAGGAGCTGGAAGAGATCGAGTCCATCGTTAACCGCGTGGTGCTGGCTAACACCGAGGTCGCCACCCTGGAAGACATTCCCATCGACGTGGCCGTGAACGAGTACCATGCCATGGCCTTATTTGGCGAGAAGTATGGTGACAAGGTAAGGATTGTCAAAGTGGGCGACTTCTCCACCGAACTCTGCGGCGGGACTCATACCCGCGCCACCGGCGAGATTGGCATTCTAAAGATTGTCAGAGAAGAATCGGTCTCCTCCGGCGTCCGCCGCCTGGAGGCCATCAGCGGCTTTGGCGCTCTGGACGCCTTCCGCCAGGACTTCGCCGTGGCCCAGATCGCCGCGCAATTTGCTCCCGCCCCTGAAGGCAGCAGCCCGTCGGAGGCCTTCCGCGCCAAGCTCGCCGCGCAGGAAGACGAGCTGAAGCGACTTCGCCGGGAACTGGATGAGTCTCGGATGAAGTCTGCCGCAGGAGCGTTGGATGAAGCGCTCAACCGAGCCGTCGAGGTGAAGGGTATTCGCCTGGTAACCCTGCGCGCTGACTCTCTGGAACGCGGCCAATTGCGGACGCTGGTGGACAACCTGAAGCAGAGGCTCGGCGAGGGCGTGGTGGTGCTGGCCTCCGCGCAACCCGAAGGCAAGGTGGCGCTGATCGCCGGGGTCACGCCGGGCCTGGTCAAGCGCATCCAGGCCGGCAAGCTGGTGGGCGCGGTTGCCAAGCTGGTGGGCGGCTCCGGCGGCGGGAAGCCGGAGATTGCCGAAGCCGGCGGCAAGGACCAGGCGCAGATTGACGCCGCGCTCCGGGCCGCGCCGGAAGTCGTTGCGGAATTGCTTGGGTAAGACGGGTGTTCGAGGTTTGCGCTTTCCCACTTTAGGCGCACAAACAAAGACGCGCCGAAGGTGGGGCACCCGGCCTTTGCGCGCAAGAAGCAGCGAGAAGCAAATGCAGGTCCTTCGACTCCGGCCGCTGCGGCGGCCTCCGCTCAGGATGACAGCAGTTGTTTGAATGGCAGTGACGTAAGAGCCGCGTAGCAAACACTGGTACCAACACAAAGGGCCGCTTCCTCAGGGGAAGCGGCCCTTTTGCATGAGAGTGCGGTCTTCTACCGGATGCGGAAGTCGTACGCCACGCCGAAAGACAAAATCGGGTAGATCTTCAGCGGCTCCAGATCGTTCTGATACTTGGCAATCTGAGCAGCCAGGTTCTGCTGCGCCGTGGCATTGGTGGCCATATTCACGCACGTCGCGGGAATCGTTGGGTCGCCGCAGCCGGTCCCGGTGATTGAAAGTTTGATCGCCGGAGTGTCGACCACCGCGGCGCCGATCTCGAATGGAAACGACCAGTGCCCGCCATTGCGGGGGATCATGTTACCCCATCCGGTGGTGATGGTGAAGGCGGGATTTTGCGTGTTCAGGGCCACGCTTCCGGTTCCGGTAATCGGATTCGACGGCAATGAGTAGTACGGCTGGTTGCCCAGCGTGAGCTTGGTTCCATTGGCAACGGAGACACCGGCGCTGACTGCGTTCTGGTTGTAGAACAGAGCGCCGGGACTCAGCCGAAAACCATGGTTCGGGAAGGGGTACAAGTCAAGCGAGGCCCCGGCCGTGGCGAAATTCAGCTTGGCGTCGACGTTGAAACCATTGGTCGAAAAGCTATTGTCGGTGTAATTGAAGTAATTTCCGATCCCGCGCACGTTCAAGTACCGGTTGAGGTTCGTCGCCACCTGCAGGTTGACGCCCATGGCCGACACCCCGCCGCTGAGCGCAACCCGCGAAAGCGGCTTAATCGAGGCGGGCGGAGCCTTGACGCGCGAGGCCGGCTGGCCCGCCGCTCTTTGGGGACTGGATTGCACGGCATCCGAACGGGAGGAGGAAGCGGAAGACTGGGCCATCAGCATCGCAGGCGCGGCGAGCAATGCGGCGGAGAGGCAGAGGGAGCTTCGATTCATTGAAAAATCTCCAGACAAACCGGTTCGTGTTTCTCGACGTTACCACGGCTGAGCTGTCGTAGAGCTTGGAACTCCCAGCGCGCGTACCCAGATGCTCAACTTAGGGAGAGCCTCGTTCCAGCAAGGATCTTGTCATGCAATTGAAGCGGAAGAATGAGCCGCATTGCACAGCGCCGGTAGTTACGCGAAGGGGAGAGATGCCTTAAGCTGAGCCTATGGCGGAGTTGGACCGGAAACCCGAAGAGATCGCCAGGCTGCGGCGCCAATTGCTGGAGTGGTATGAGCTGAAGCGGCGCGATCTGCCCTGGCGGCGCACGCGCGATCCCTACGCCATCTGGGTTTCGGAGATCATGCTGCAGCAGACCCGCGTGTCCGTGGTCGTTGAGCGCTACCAGGCCTTTATGGAGAGGTTCCCCACGCTGGTTTCGCTGGCCCTGGCGCCGGAGCAGGCGGTGCTGGCCCTGTGGAGCGGCATGGGCTACTATGGCCGCGCGCGCAATCTGCACAAGGCCGCGCAATTTGTGGCCGAAGGGCACCGGGGCAACCTTCCGTCCACCGCCGAGGAGCTGCGCGCCTTGCCCGGCATCGGCGTCTACACAGCCGCCGCCATCGCCAGCATCGCCCACGGCGAGCGCGTAGCCGTGGTGGACGGCAACGTGGAGCGCGTGCTTTGCCGCATGGCCGGCTGGGAGGCAGACAATCGGGGCGCAGCCCTCAAGCGCAAGATCGAGGAGCTGGCCGCGCAAATGGTTGACCCGGAGCAGCCCGGCGATTACAACCAGGCGCTCATGGAACTGGGCGCAACCGTCTGCCTGCCCCGCAATCCGCAGTGCCCTGCGTGCCCTTTTTCCGCCGGCTGCATGACCCGTGGAGAGCACAAGGCTCCGAAGCGGCCCCGGATGCTGAGCCGCGAAGTGGCCCACGCCCTTTCTGTCCGCATCGGCCTGCAGCCGGGCGAGGCCAACCGGCAGGTGCTGCTGGAGCAGCGTCCCGCATCGCAGAGCGTCATGCCCGGCCTGTGGGAACTGCCCGTCCTGCGCGACACCGCCGTCCCCGACAACGAGTTGCGCATGACCGTGCGCCATGCCATTATGCAGGTCAACTACTACGTTCGCATTCGCACCGTCTTTGAGGACGACGCCGCAACCCAGACCTTTCCCGGTGGCGAGCGCCGCTGGGTTCCGCTCGGCGAGGCTGCCGGGATGGCGCTCACCGGCCTGACCCGCAAGGTGCTGAAGCGCGCGCACCTGCTGCCCGCCGCTTCACTGGATGCCATTGCTCCGTAGCCGGACGGGGATGCACTCTAAATACTCCTTGCTCTTCCTCCGAGCGCATCTTTGCGAGCCTCTGCCGCATCCAAAGCATGAAAGCATTCACTTCGAGCTTCCGCGGCTTCCCCACAGGCGGCGCATCCGGCAACAAAACTCTCAATCATCCTCACCCCGAATAGGAGGGACCATGGCAAGCAAGGCAAACGCGGTTTGGACAGGTTCACTGAAGGAAGGCAAGGGCACGATCTCGACGGCGACGGGCGTTCTGAGCAACGCGAACTACTCCTTCGCCACGCGTTTTGAAGGCGCCGATTCGGGCACCACCCCCGAAGAGTTGATCGCCGCGGCTCATGCCAGTTGCTTCTCCATGGCCCTGGGCGCGCAGTTGGGCGGCGCGGGCCTCACGCCGCAAAAGATCGAAACCCACGCCGCCGTCACCCTGGGCAAGGTCGAGGGCGGCTTCGCCATCACCCGGATCGCGCTCACAACCACGGCCAGCGTTCCCGGCGCCGGCAAGGAAGTCTTCGCCAAGGCCGCAGCCGACGCCAAGGCCGGCTGCCCCATCTCCAAGCTCTTCGCCAACAACACCGAGATCCTGCTCGACGCCAAGCTGGTGTAAGCGGAACTCAAGCGCCTTGGCCGGGGCTGCGTGGCCCGGCCAAGGCCTGCTTTCCCGGCTGCTCTCCGTTTACCTCAGGCGATCCGGCGAAGCAGCCCCTGAGCCTTTTACAGATTACACTTGCTTTTTCTTTTTTATCAAAGACTTACAGCGTTGCGGATCGACTCATAATCTCTTGGTTAGGGGTTCGAATTCCGGCAGGCCCACCAGATGTTATGCCTTATCGATAGAATCAGCGTATGCCGACTCGCCTGGAGACAATTCTGGCTGCGACGCGGGCCACGGTAGCCGCGGCCAAGGCGCGTCTGCCGGCGGCCGAACTGGAACGGCAGGCGGCGGCGCACTCCCCGCGCGGCTTTGTGGCGGCTTTGCGGCGGCAGGCGGCGGTTGGGCCGGCGGTGATTGCGGAGATCAAGAAGGCATCGCCCTCCAAAGGGCTGATTCGCGCGGATTTCGACCCTGCGTGGCTGGCCCGGCGCTACCAGGAGGGCGGCGCGGCGGCGCTTTCGGTGCTGACCGATGAGCCGTACTTCCAGGGCAGCCTGCGCAACCTGGAAGTGGCCTCGGCGGCGGCGACTCTTCCCTGCCTGCGCAAGGATTTCACGGTGGACGAGTACCAGATCGTCGAGGCCCGCGCTCACCGGGCCGACGCCATTTTACTGATCGCCGCCGCGCTCGCCGACACCGAGCTGAAGCGCTTTGCCGAGGCGGCCCATAGGCTAGCGCTCGACGTGCTGGTCGAGGTGCATGCGGCAGACGAACTGAGCCGCGTTCTCGACGCGCTGGGCGAGTCCGGCGCCGGCGCGATCGGCGTGAACAACCGCGACCTCAAGAGCTTCGCGGTGCGCCTGGAAACCTCGCTGGAACTGGCGGAGCGGATTCCGGCCAGCGTGGTGCGGGTGGCCGAGAGCGGCATCGCGACGGCGGACGATCTGGCGCAACTTCGAGCCGCGGGGTTTGACGCCTTCCTGATCGGCGAGAGCCTGATGCGGCAACCGGAGCCTGGCGCGGCGCTGGCGGAACTGTTGAAGGGAGCGGCGGCAAAGCCATGAGCCTGTGGATCAAGATCTGCGGCAACACCTCGCTGGAGGACGCGCGACTGGCCGTGGAGGCCGGGGCCGATGCGGTGGGGTTCGTCTTTGCGCCCAGCCCGCGGCGGGTGACCGCGGCCGAGGTTGCGGCCATCACGCCGCACTTGCCGGCCACCGTCGAGAAGATCGGCGTCTTCGTCGATGCCGCGCTGGACGAGATCTATTCGACGGTGCGGGAGTGCGGGCTGACCGGCGTGCAACTGCACTTCGATGCGGAGTTCGATCTGCCGGCGAAGCTGCGGGAGCGTCTTGAACCGGAGTTGCGCATCCTGTGCGTGGCGCACTTTGTCGCCGGAGCCGCGGGACCGATTGCGGACCGGATTGCCCGGCATGCCCGGAATCCGCACGTGGATGCGGTGCTGGTGGACTCGCGCACGGCCGAGAGTGTGGGCGGCACCGGTGTGCGCTTCGACTGGGCTACCGCTCGCAAGACCCTCTTCCAAAAGGCAAGAGAGCGGAAGCTCGTGGCGGCGGGCGGGCTGAATCCGGGCAATGTCGCCGAAGCCATCGCCATCTTGAGGCCGTGGGGCGTGGATGTGGCCTCCGGAGTGGAGGCCGCGCCGGGGCGCAAGGACCCCGCCAAACTCCGCGCTTTTGTGGCCAACGCAAGAGCGGCGGGGCGCGCGTCAAAGAAGTTGCCGCGATAGCGACAGCTTAGCGCATTTTCACTGTTCTTGTAATGTGTGCATCGTGCTATCCCACCCTAGCCGCAAAAGCAAATACGCGGCGAGGGTGGGGCACCCTTGTCCTTACACTACCCGCGAAATTGCTTTAGAGCGGAATCAGAGTAACAGTGCCCATGCTGTAGCCGCCGCTGAAACAGACGATCCGTTCGAGCGCGGGGGAGGCCGGCTTGCCATTCCATGGGGAAGGGTCTTGCGGCTGAACCGCAGGCAAACGGCAGACGCGTCACTGCCCACAACCAGCCCCATCGGCGAGAATGATACTCGTGGCGAAGGGGTTCTTCAGGGTGGGAGCGGGGTTGGGTCTGGCGGCGGCGCTTTTGGCGCCTTCGCCGGTACTGGCCCAGGAGACTCCGATCCTTGCGCTTGAGCAGTCCTACGCGGTCCAGCCTCAGAAGACAAAGGAACGCGCGCTTACCGGTAAGCTCCCCGACAAGCCGTCCCTGCCGCCCGCATTCACCATACCCGTTACGCCGCTGGGCTTCGCCGCTCCCGGCCCCATCTACCTGGGCCAGCGCAACACTCTCGTCTCGCTGGACTTTCTGGACGAGAACCGGCTTCTGTTCACCTTTCGCGTACCGGGACTCATCCGCCGCGAGTCCGCCGGCAGAGACGAAGGCGAGGTGCGGCAGATTCGTGCCATGGTGCTCTTGCTGCCTGCCGGGACGGTCGAGGCGGAGGCGTTATGGCCGGTTCACGACCGCGCCCGGTACCTGTGGATGCTCAAGGACGGCCGCTTCCTGCTGCGGGACCGGGATGGCCTTTCGCTGGGCGGCGCCGCGCTGGAGTTGAAGCCCTTTCTGCATTTTCCGGGGCCGCTGCTCTGGCTGGAGATGGACCCCGCGCAGCAGTTTCTGGTTACGAACTCACGCGAGCCGGCGGGGGCTGAGAGAAAGCCGGGGGACGTCTCTACCCCGGCCGGCGCGGAGGCGAGCATGGATGTGGATGGGCAGAAGAGTGCCGGGCAGCCGGATATGGTGCTGCGCATCCTGCGCCGGGATTCCGGACAGGTGATGCTGGTCAGCCACGTCCGCTCCACCGTGCATCTGCCCATCAACTCGGAGGGATACCTGGAGAGCCTGCGGGCCAACGGTGTGCAGTGGCTGGTGAATCTGCGGTATTTCAGCGGGGGGAGCAGGATTCTGGGGCGCGTAGACTCCACCTGCCCGCCGGCGCTCGACTTTATCTCTCAGCAGGCGTTGCTGGTGCATGTGTGCGGCTCCTCGGGCGGGCACAAACTGGTGGCGATGGCCACCAATGGCCGTCGCCTGTGGGAGGATTCTCCTTCGGTCGCGCCGGTCTGGCCCTTCATCGTGAGGGCGCCGGATGGCACGCGGCTGGCGTGGGAGACATTGGCCGTCGACCATCCGGTGAACGCCTCTTCGCCGATTTACAGCGAGGAGATCAGAGGGCAGTTGGTCGAGGTCCTCGATGCGGCCAACGGCAAGGTGGTGCTTGAAGCGCCTGCCAATCCCGCCCTCGATGCCGGCGGCAATGTGGCCATCTCGCCCTCCGGGCGTCGCGTGGCCGTGCTGAACGCCGGGGCCATCCAGGTCTTCGAACTGCCCGCGCCGCCTCCGGCGCCGGGACCTGTCGGCAATCAGCCTGGGCGCTGAACTGGTGGCCGGGCGGCTTCCTGCTACTTTGCTTCGGGGTCCGGCTCTTTGAGCGCGGCCTTGCGGCGGTGATCCTGGGCGATCCACTTGCGTTCAACATGAGATTCAAAACGTGGAGCGCCGGTGCGCAGCTTGCATTTTTCCTGAGCCTGCGCATCGCAAACAGGGCAAACAAAATCCAGGGATAAATCGGTCATTAATCTTTTATCCGCTCCACGGCCAATAATTGTTGGTCAATTTCAGAGATTCTACGCCTGGCGCAGGCAACGCACAAACAGGCTGCCGCACGGCTCATTTCTCCCTCTCCGGCTTTGCGGCCCCGTGTAAACTGAGCGATTGGGGGAGTACCTTTTGGCCACGGCTCCAGTCCACTATGCTGCCGCGGCGGCTACCGACCGTGGCCGCAAGCGCCCTTCCAACGAAGATGCCCTCGGATTCTCCGTCGAGGATGGAGTCTTTGTTGTCTGCGACGGCATGGGCGGGGCCGCGGCGGGGGAGATCGCCAGCGCCATGGCGGTGGAAGAGATGCTGCGGCTTCTCCATCGCCGCGCCGTCGATGGGGCCGGGATGCTGCCCCTGGCGGCCGAGGAGGCGATTTGCGCGGCCAACCAGGCCATCTACTCCCGCTCCCAGCGCAACCTGCAGCTCAGCGGCATGGGAACCACGCTGGTGAGCCTGGTGGCGGAGGAGCGCCGCCTCTGGGTGCTCAACGTCGGCGACAGCCGCTGTTACCGGCTGCGCAACCGCCGCCTGGAGCAGATTACACAGGATCACTCGCTGGTTGAGGAACAGGTCCGGCAGGGCCGCATGACTCCCGCCGAGGCCCAGCGCTCGCCGCTCCGGAACGTCATCACCAAGGCACTGGGCACGGAGAGCCGCGTTACTCCGGATGTCTTTGCATTGGAAGCCGAGCCGGGCGACCTGTTTCTGCTTTGCTCCGACGGCCTGACACGAGAGCTGACCGACACGCAGATCGAGTCATTGCTCGACGCCGATCTTTCTCTCGACGAATTGTGCAGCCGCCTCGTGAAGGCGGCAAAGAAAGCCGGCGGCCACGACAACATCACCTGCCTGCTGGTGCGCGCCGGGGGCTAGGGCGCTGTCAACCTCAGCGTAGCTCTGCGGAGTCGAAGGACCAGCAGCGCCGCTCCGCTCAGAACTTTGCCTCGAAGGCCCGGAAGCGCCGCTCCAGCTCCCACTGGGCCGCGGCCTTTTCGCTTCCTTCGAGGAAGGCTTTGCAGGCGGAGGTGGGCTTCTCCGCGCCCAGGGTCTGAGCCTTGCAGGCGGCGGCGGGCGCGGTGAAGTCATCGGGCGCGGCCCACAGGCTCGCGCCGGGCAGAAAGGCGTGTTCCATGCCGGTGCGGGCCAGTTGCTTCAGGTCCTGATAGCTGAGGCCGTAGTCCAGAGCGGCGCGGACGTACTCGTGGGTGATGTCGATGCGGCTGACGCCCTCATCGTCGGTCGAGAGCGCCACCGGAACGTGCGCCGCGCGATAGAGGGGGAACGGATGCTCGGCCCCCTTCACGCCCAGGATGGCTTCATTGGAGCTGAGGTTGATCTCGACCATCACATGCTTATCCGCCAGCTCCTTCAGCAGGGCCGGAGCGTCGTCCTCGTAGAGTACGTCCACCCCGTGGCCGATGCGCTGGGCGTGGCCCAGCTCGACGGCCTGGCGGATGTGAAAGCGCAGCCCCTCGGGCGGCACCAGGCCGGGAGCCAGTTCGCCGGCGTGCAGGCTGATGGGAACGCGCGGGTAGACGGAGTGCAGGTAATCCAGCATCCTCATCTGCAAGGTGTAGTCGCGCATGGAGAGGAAGCCGTCCTCCGGCTGCACGAAGTTGATGCCCACAAAGCCGGGCTCGTGCGCGTCCATCGTCCGCTGGACGGTCTCAAAGCCCAGCAGCGACTGGGCGAGGACCTGCTCCGGCGGCGCGCCGCGCAGAACCTGATAGATGGAGCGGATTTCCACCTGGCAGGCGGGCGCGGCCTTGGGAGTGTCGCAAAGCTCGATCTGGCGGCGCCGGGCCTCGGCCGAGCGCGCCTCATCCCGATCGGCGGCCACTTCCTCGCGCAGGCCGCGGTCCAGCAGCGCCTGGCGGAACTGCGCAAAGGCCCCTGGATCGGCCTGCGCCAATTCCGGGCTCCAGCCGATCTGCTGCGCAATCTGGGCGGCGTGGCTGAAGGGCGGCGTCTGCATCAATTCCAGATATTGCTGATTCTGCGCGGCGGCGCGGCTGGCCGCCTCGTCCACCCATTCGCCGGTGTGGCTTTTGCCGGTCCCGCCGAAGCGCGCGAAGGTGGCGAAAAAATGGTCGTGCGCGCTCCAGCCGGAGGTAGGCACAAAGCCGCGCATCGAGAAGGCATCGACGAGCCGGTCGTAGAGCTCCTGGTTGGCCGGAACTTCCGCCGCCGGAACCAGCGGCGCAGCGCAGGGAGGCTTGACGAAGCTGAGCGCAACCGTGTCCACGCACAGTCCGTCCTCGCCCGCCGCGCGGATAAAGCTCTCCGCATAGACCGCCCCGGAGAGGTGGACGTGCAGGCCGGCTCCTTTGGGGAACTCGGCAAGAAATGCGCGCAGCGCCAGCGGTCCATCTTTCACCGCGGCCTGGTAAGCGCGGGCGGCGCGCTCCTCGGGCGTGGCCGGCTGGGGCGCGGCGGCCTGGGCGTGATGGACGGTTGCGGCGGCGAGAATGAGGCAGGCGAGAAAGAAATTCAGGCGGCGCATGGTGCCTCCCAGTGTAGAGCAGAAATCCTGCCGCGCGGGAGGGCCATTTCGTCGCGTTTGGCGCTCAGATTCGGAGTTGGTATACTGCTACAAGTTGTTTTTGTGAGCCCTGCAAGGGTAGTCGCACCCCTTTTCCGGCGTCGCCGGATTCCGCGCAGGAAATGCAGCTGATCGTTTGCACTGAGGCCAGGTAGCTCAGTGGTAGAGCGCGGCCCTGAAAAGGCCGGCGTCGGCGGTTCAATCCCGTCCCTGGCCACCACATTCGAATCAACACTTTATATACGAATGCCGGCTCTAAAGTCATCATTCGGGGCGACGGTTCGCTGAATCATTTCAGAGGTTGGCTAAGCCCTTCGCCGTACCTTTTTGGCAGGGAAATTAAGGGGTGCGGATTGCCTTTCGTTGAGCGCAAAGAGAAATTCAACGCGCTGGCGGTCGCTGTCGAAGGGCTGCGCCCGGTAGCAAAGGTCAACCGTCCGGTCCAGCTCGGCATGGGCTCTGGCCAGGGAAGCTGGTATCGATACCGGATCGTAGAGGTCAGCCAGCGTTGAGTCTGGATATTCCTTCCGCGCGTCCAGAATTCCTTGCGCGGCGGATTCCACGGTAGATCGTTGCTTCGCAGTGGGCGTTTCGGGCCACGGATAGTTGTTGTAAACAAGCATGGCCGAGTACCGATAGTCCGATTTGAGGCGTCCGCAGACTTGACGGACCCAAGCCATGTGCATGGCAGAGGATAAGACGCCGAAATGATAGAGCTTTGCATCGGGCAAACAAAGGCAACTATCGCTCACGATATATCTTGGCGTGAAATAACTCATGGGAATATATCTGCGCGTTTCCGAACTGTGCCTCGGAACCAGGACATACTTGGAAGCCGGTTGCCGATTCTCACCGAATAGCGCCGGTTGGCTGGCCAGCTTGACGGTCGTTCCCCTCTTGCTGGATGCGCGATAGGCCCTCACCTCCTTTACGCGGCGATATACTTCGGGGATTCCCCGAATGGTTTGCGGCGAGACATCCTCAAGCCAGAGACACCAGCGGTTTCTTCCATTCAGATACTCGTCCGCGCTCAGAAGAGGCCGTATGAAGGGACGCGCTTCCGGCGACTCGCCCAGTAATTGATCTTTTTCTTCATCGGTAAGAAGCAGGTTGCCGCCATCATTCGGCATACTCCCAAACCGCATCTCGGCAACGCCGCTCACCGGAGTGCTGCGCGTCTGCAAGGCTCTATCATTTCCTTCGATCAGGTAAGGGCTTATATTGAGAGGCTTGCTTACCAGCGCGTTCTCTTTGTTCCCTTCGTAGTCGAATATTCTTTTGTCGTGAATATCGAATGCGCCGAAGCCAACGATGACCACATGAACGTGCGCTTTGCCTCGCGCCTCACTCTCCCAGGCAAAGGTGCGATGAGCAAAATGGATTTTTATTCCAAAATGACTGAATAAAGCGGGCCAAAGGATGCCTGGCTGCTCGCCCTGGGTAATGGAGTTTGTTGAAACAAAACCAACAGCGATCTTTGTCCCGCCAATATACTGTGCCGCGCGGAGATACCAGCAGCAAACATAATCAAGAACTCCCGTGCCATTGATGGAGCCAAAAACAATCTGCATATCGGCTTGTTGCTCGGCGTTCCGGGCCTTCTTGCCGACAAACGGAGGATTGCCAAGTATATAACTGCATTGGGCCGGTAGAAGAATCTCCCGCCAATTGATGAGTAGCGCGTTATCGCAAACAATGGTTGGCGATTTCTTGAGTGGAAGCCGGACAAAGTATTGGCCAAACTCCTCTGAAAGGCGGATATTCATCTGATGGTCCATCAGCCACATGGCAACTTCGGCAATGCGGGCCGGCCATTCGCAGATTTCGATGCCATAGAAGGCATCCACGTCTACAAGAGAAAGCCGTTGGATGTCGAGTTCCTGAAAGCCCGAGGGAAACAATAACTTGAGGACGTCTATTTCGAGCAGCCGCAACTCGCGATAGGTGATTACGAGGAAATTTCCGCAGCCGCAGGCGGGGTCGAGAAATCGAAGCGCCGACAGCTTATCGTGAAAGCGCCTGAGTTCGACCTTGCTGCTTTTTATGCGGATGAACTCGGCGCGGAGATCGTCAAGAAACAATGAGCGGACCACTTTCAAGATGTCTCGCTCGCTGGTGTAATGAGCGCCGGTTTGCCGCCGTTCTTTCGTCACTTCCTGAAAAAGCGAACCGAATATGGCCGGCGAGATACGCGACCAGTCGAAATGGGTGCAACCCAGGAGCGCATTTCGCATATCTGCGTTGAAGTCCGCGAAGCCGAGATTTTCAGCGAAGAGTTCTCCGTTCACGTACCGAAACGCCGCGAGAGTTTCATCGAGGTTCGCTTGGCGGCTCTCCTCTGGCGTGTTGAGCACGTCGAAAAGGCGCGCAAGGTGCAAGCCGAGGTCTGAACCATCTTTAGCAGTTCGGTTTTCCAGATAGAGATGGAAGGATTCGCGCTCGAAGATGCCAGTGTCTTCGGCGAACAGGCAAAAGAGGATGCGAACGAGAAAACGCTCTAGCCTATGTCCCGAATAACCTCCTGCCCCAAGCGTGTCATGCAAGCGGCGCATGATCGCTACGGCTTCGAGGTTGATTGGGTCCTGCTCCTCGAACTTATGCTGCTTATAGCCGGGGATAAACGCGAAAGCGTGGATGAACTCGTGAAACTGGGTGAGTTGAAATTCAACCGTATGAACGCGCAGGCCGTGGAAGAGTGGCAAATCAAGTTGCTCTTCCGGCTCCAGATCGTGCAGGGCGATGCGGGCGAAATCGGAGACGATGACGTAGCGCGGAACGTCGTTCATCCGTCCCTGGCGTATTAGGTCTTGGATATATTGGAATGCCTGCGACTCAGCCTTGCCCAGGTCCTTGCCCAGGCTCTTGTGCTCAACGAGCACCGTTCCGGGCCAGAATAAATCAATAAAGCCGTACTCCCCGGAGATCTTCTTTACTGGCTCCTCAAAGGACGCGACCACGCGACGGCGTATGCCAAATACTTCAAAGAATTCATTCCAAAAGGTTTGTTTTTCCGCTCGTTCGCTTTTTACATCCACCCACTCCTTCGAGAAAGCGATGGCGCGGTGGCGTATTTCATTCCACGAGAGTGGCATGGCCGGATGATAGCAGAGCCACAGAGGGTCGCTGCGAATCTTCAGAGAAGGAGTTCACAGTTCGTCATCCAAGCCGTCCGCTCGCTTGAATTGAGTTTTTCGCTTTACCGCCCGAGATAGACCCGGTACTGCTGCTCCAGCACGCCGGCGGCGCGCGCCAGGGCCAGCTTGGAGAGGTTGTACTGGTAGAGGCTCTCCACCAGGTTGCTCTGGGCAGAAGCCAGGGTGGCCTGCGCGGTAACCAGGGGCAGATTGTCGTCCACTCCGGCATTCACGCGGTCGGTTTCGTCGCTGAGCGCGCGGGTGGCGAGTTCGACGTTGGAGCGGGCCACTTCAACCAGCTTTGAAGTTGCATCCACGTCCAGGAGAGCCGAGCGCACCTGCTGGTCGATGCGGCCTCTCAGGTCATCCAGTTGGGCTTCCACGGCGAGCCTGTGGGCCTGGGCCGTCTCCACATCGCCGCGCAGTTTTGCCTCGCGGAAGAGCGGCACGCTCAGAGTGCCCACGGCGGCAAAGTTTCCGTGGGCGCCTACGCCGGTTACCTCGCTCACGCTGTAGTAGCCGCCAAAGCTGAGGCTGGGCAGCCGCTGGCTGCGATAGGCGGCGTGGATGGCCTTGAATTCGATGGCCCGATTTTGCAGCTCCCGGTAGTCCTGGCGATTCCGGTAGGCGACGTCGCGCGCCTCCTCGGGAGTTTGCGCGGCCAGATCGCTGTACGGCGCCGGGTCGGTGAGGGCGATCTTCTCTCCGGGATCGATGCCGATCTCGCGCTTGAGCAGGATCAGGTCCTTTTCGAGCGAGTTCTCGGCGGCGATGAGGGCCTGCTGCTGGGCCTGGAGCTGGACCCGCGCCCGCAACTCGTCCAGATGGGCGACGGTGCCGGCCTCGTGGGCGGCGTGGGCCTGGTTGAAGAGCACCCGGGCGGCGGCTTCCAGCGCCTTGGCGTTGTCCACCTCGCTGGATGCGGCAATGGCATGCAGATAGGCCGCGGCCACCTGCTGCACCACCTCGCCGCGGGCCGAGATGCGAGCAAAATGGGCCGCCTTCTCCGCCGCGCCCGCCGCTTTGAAGGCGGCGATCACCGGGCCGGAGAAGAGCATCTGGCTGTAGTGGATTTGCCCGTCGGTCAGGTCGTCGCGCGTGATTTCAGAGAGGCCCGCGGGGACCTTGCCGCCGGGAAAGAGGGGCGCGAACTCGGCGATCACACCCGGTCCAAAGCCCAGAGCGGCCAGATTGTGCTGGTAGACGCCGGTCGAGCCGGTAAGGGTGATGGTGGGGAGAAAATTCTGGAGCGCTTCGTTCTTTTGCCCCTGGAGCGCCTTTTCGCCGTTCTCGGCCTGCTTGAGGCCCAGGTTGTTCCTGAGGCCGAGGCCGACCGCCTCGTCCAGCGAGAGCTTGCGGGTCTCGTCCGTGGCCGGATGGGCAGTCACGCTGCCGAAAAATGGGTTGGCTGCGGAGGTTGGGTTGGGGGCCTGCGCGTGAACGGTTGCACTCGCGCCAGCCAGGGCCGCCGTCGCAAGAAACACCGGCGCCGCCGTCCGCCAAAGTACAAGATGTTGCGCTCGATTCACTGCCCTTATTCTCTCAGATGAGGCAGCCGGGGGGAGGATTCCGGAGCGCGCGGAAAGCCGGCGGAAGGCAGGGGAGGTTGGTACCCGATGCCCCCATTACCCTTGCAAGCGCCGCAGTTACCTCGGGGCGCATTTTCAATTGATAAACAAATAAAGATGGCGGCGCCGTTGCGATAAACTGGTGTTCCGCGCAATGGACACGTCCAGCGTCTCTGTGAACGATCTCGCCAAAGCCTGTGCCCACTCCTCCGAGGCGGAGGAATGGGAGGAGTTTCTGCGCCGCTGCGTACCCCTGGCCTCGCTGGTGGCGTTGCGCGTCTCACGGCTTTGGCTGAACGGCTCATCGCCGGCAACGGTGGACGATATCGTGCAGGAGGTGTTCCTGAAACTGTGCGAGCGGGAGCGCCGCATCTTGCGGGATTTCGTGCCGCGAGGAGAGGATTCGTTTTTGGGCCTGCTGCGCATCGTTTCCGCCTCGGTGGCCAACGACTACTTTCGCCGCATGCACTCGCAGAAGAGGGGTGGCAAAGTGGTAACCACTGCTCTTGTCGAGGATGCGGCTCCGCTGCCTTCGTCCGGCGCTTCCCAGGCTGCGCAAATGCGGCGGTCGGTACTGCTTTCGGAACTGGACGGCATGCTGCGCTCGGCGCCTGAAGCAATCGGTGAACGCGACCGCTCCCTGTTTTGGCTTTACTATCTGCAAGGACTTACGGCGGAGGAGATTGCCCGCCTGCCGGTTGCCGGACTGACAGCCAAAGGCGTGGAGAGCGTGTTGCGGCGCGTAACCCGGTGGCTGCGCGAAGAGATCGCTGGGAGCGGGCCGGTGGACCGGAGTGAATCCGGCCAGGAAAGACAACCGTTTCGTAAAAGGAATGTTACGCCCATTTCCGATACATAGTGTGCAGGCTATGAAAGATGATTTAACCTCCAATCCGGCAAGCCAATCCGAAGATGCCCTGGCCAGGGCATTGGATGAAGTGATGGAAGGGCGAGCGTTCCGCGGCGGGGCTTCGCGGGCAGACGATGCGAGCCTGCCGCCGGAAGGCGATTGTCCCGAACCGGGCGAGTGGCTGCGTATTCTGAGTGGAGAAGCGCGCCCGGCCGACGTGGATGGGTTGCTCGCTCATGCGGCTGTTTGCCGCGCCTGCGCGGCGCGCCTGCGCATGTTGTCCGCGGATGCGTCGGCGGACGAGACCGCCGAGGTTGGCCATCTGGCTTCTCAATCCAGCGAGTGGCAACGCAAGCTGGCCGCAGAGCTTGCCCGAAGCCCGCAAGGGCATGCTCGTCAGCGGGCGTCGCGGCTGTACCTCTGGGCGGGAGCCGGGCTGGCGGCATTGCTGGCCATCACAGCCGTGCTTGCCCTCTGGTGGCAGCGCGTGAATACCCCGGAGCGGTTGCTGGCCGAGGCCTATACCCATTCCCGCATCTTCGATTTGCGCATGCCCGGCGCCGGTTTCGCCGCAGTGACCCCGCAAGCGCATCTTCGCGGCAGCGCAACGGGCCGCGAATCGTCTCGGCTGCTGGACGCGCGCGCCCGCATCGAAGGCAAGTTGGAGAAGCTTCCCCAGGATCCGCACTGGCTCCAGCTTGAGGCCCGGGCCGACGTGCTGGAGGAGAAATTCGATCCGGCGATCGAGATTCTCGATCGCTTGTTGGCCGCCGGTCCAGTCACCTCCGATCTGCTGGCGGACGATGCGGCCGCCCACTACCAGCGCGGAGCCGCCACCGGAAGCGAAAACGATCGAGCAACAGCACTTGATATGCTGCGACGCGCCGACGAACTGGCTCCCGGCGACCCCCAGGTTCTGTTTAATGAAGCCATCGTCATGGAGGATCGCGGCCAGGTGATGAACGCAGTCGAGACCTGGAACCGGTATCTGCGCTTCGAGCGCGATTCCCGCTGGCTGGCCGAGGGACGCCGCCGGCTGGAGGCCCTGGAACAGAAGCTGAACCGGTTGAAGACCCATCAGAGCCGGATGGAACGCTATCTGGCCACTCCACAGGCGATGCGCGCCCTGGCGGAGGATCCCGGCGCGCTGGCCGCAATCGACGAGGAACTCTCCAGCACCCTGCTGCCCAAGCTGCTGCGCGCCGGATTCCCCGTGCCGGCGAACCGTTCCCGAGGCTCCCCTTGCGCGGAGGATTGCCAGGCTGCCCGCACTCTGCTGCATGCTCTAGCCGCCTCCCTTGAACGCAACCATCAGGACCGATGGCTCTCACAATTACTCCCCCCCCGAATCATCCCGCCTGCCCCCACTCCACTCGATCCGAATTTCATCCAGGCCGCCCAGGCCCTTGCCCAGGCCATCGATAAGGATGTTCAGGGCGACTACCTCGCCGCACAGCAGCCGGCCCGCGCGGCAAGCCGCCTCTTTCACGGCCTGGACAACGCCGCCGGGGAAGACCGGGCGGAGGTGGAACGGGTCTACGCGCTGCAGCGGGCCAACAATCTGGCCGGCTGCTATCGCGCGGCTCACCCGCTGCTCGGCCGCAATCCCCAGTTTGTATGGATTCAGATCCACGACCTCACGGAAGATACCCAGTGCGATGCTTCCCCTGGAACTCGATCGGAGAACAGTCCGTCGTTCGAGCGCGCGGTGAACCAGGCCCGCGACTCCCGTTATGCCCTTCTCGAACTGCGGGCCAGGAATCTGCTGGGAGAAGCGGCTGTCGACTGGGGAGATACCGAGAACGCATGGCGGATCTATCTTCCCACGGTTCGCAAGTTCTACGGCGGCGACTATCCCGCCTTTCGCCTTTTTACCACCTTGTCCGGCTTGGAAGATGTCGAGCAGGGCACTCCGCGCGTCCATCTCGCCTTTCTGTTTCAGCGCGAGGCGGTCGGCGCTCTGGAGTTGTGCCCGGCTCGTGAACTGATCCCCTCCGAACGGTTCAAGCTGGCCTCTGTCTCCATTCGCGCCGGGGCGATCGCCGAAGGCCAGGAGCAGATACGGCTTGCGGAGAGCGAGTTGACGGCCAATGGCGGCGGGCGATCCGTGCAGGGCTATCTGGCCGAGAGCGAGATCGCCTTGGCGAACCTCTACGTCGAGCGCCGGGATCTGGGCGCGGCGGCGAAGATGCTCGATGCGGCATACAGCCATATCGCCGGCGAGTCGAACTCGCTTCACCAAAGCTGGTATGCGGTGGCCCGCGGCCAGTTGGAGTTGGCTCTGGGATATCCGGGAACGGCCGAACCCTTGCTCCGGAATGCCTTGATCGAAGAGGAACACCTGGCGGGCAAGGCCGGCGCCGGGAGCATTGTCCGAGCCCAGCAGGATCGGGATCTGTATGCCGTTCTGGCCGGAGTTTGGCTGGCGCAAGGCCGCTCCGGCGAGGAGGTTCTGGCTCTTTGGGAGCGATACCGGCTCAGGATTCTGGGCGATCGGGTTTCTCCGTGCCCGGACAAGGGCCTTGCCTGCCTGAAACCAAGGCTGACCGATGCACTTGCCCGGCTCGGAGAGGATCGTGTGCTGGGTCAGATCGTGCTGCTGGACCGCCTGCTCCTCTACCGGGCCACTGCCGACGGGGTGGCCTGGACCTCGGTTCCCATCCGAGAGGAGGAACTGCTGACGACGGTGACGCCATTGGAGCGCCTGGTCAGTTCGCCGGCGACTCCGCTCGACGCGGTCGATCGCGCGTCCCGCCGCGTGGGCGGCCTCCTGCTCGACCCGCTGGGTCCATTCAATGAAACGGCCGCGGCAAGCGGCCAACTGCTGTTGGAGCCCGACCCTCTGCTCGGCAATCTGCCCTGGCCGCCGGTCGCCACCGCGGCCGGTCCCATCGGCCTGCGATTCAATCTGGAAGAAGAACCTTCTCTATTACTCGACCGTCGGCCAGCCGTGGCCGGAGCTTCTAGAGTCAGGCTCTCCGGCAAACCTCTCATCGTGGGAGCCTCGGTTGCCTCACAGGAAACAGAACTCCTCCCCGAAGTACTGAACGAAGCCAGGGCGGTGGCGCGCTACGACCGCGAGCCTAATCTTCTGCTGGCCGGAGAGGCGACCCAGGCGCAGGTGACTGCGCGGCTGGCGACCGCCTCGACCATTCATTTTGCCGGCCACGCCGCCGAGCGAGACGGCGCCATGCGCTTGCTGCTGGCTCCCGCCAAAACGGCTCCCGGCGCCATGAGCCCAGCCGGTGCCGTTGCGGGCAAGCCTTACATCGATAGCGCCCTGTTTCGCATGCATCCCCCCCGCGCCGCACGCCTGGCCGTCTTCTCCGCCTGCTCCACCGGGAAAAGGGAAGAAGGCTGGAATCACGGCATGGGAGATATCGTGGACACGCTGGCGTCGCTCGGCGTTCCCGACGTGGTCGCCACGCGCTGGCAGATCGACTCCGCATCCGCCGTTCCCATGATGGACTCTTTTTATGGCGGCTTGGCAAAAGGACTCAGCGTTCCCCAGGCCCTGACCGCGGCGCGGCAGTCTCTCATCCGCGACGCTCGCTACCGTCATCCTTACTACTGGGCGGCTTACTATGCCTCCGGCAGGGGTAACTCCGATCTAAGCCAGCTCTTTCACGAAGCCAGGTAGGCCCGAAATCGGATGCCCGGTTATTCCTTGAGAACTCCGCAATTCCCCGGTCAAGTTGACTCTATTTGAAGATCGGCCCGATGGAACCGGCATTGTCGCCTAACTGCGGATCGACGCGGAAATCCCAGACCGACTGGTTGATGTCGGAAGCCGACAGTATCTCCACCAGCGCATACTCGCCGATCAGCAGCGGCTTGTCAGGCGCGATCTTGAGCCAGTGTTTGCCGGGCAGCGCCTCGACCTTGGCCGGGATCACGTCTTCTTCCTGCGTGACCGTGCCGCTGACACTCATGTGGATGGCGCCGACGATGCGCATGGCCCTGCGCTCGTCCACGCGGACGATGGCGAATCCCGATGCAGCCGAATGCGCGCCATGCTTGCGGCTGGCAACCTCTTTCGCGCCGCCCGTATCGACCGTCATGGGGTGGGAGAGAACCGGTTCGGCGGTGTTCGGCACATTGAGCGAGAGATAGATCGCCGGATCGTTCACATGCAGGTGAACTTTGGCGTGCGCGCCCTCCAGTTCCAGGCTGGCCTTGGCCCCGGCGAGCGGATTGAGCGTGCTCAGCCCGTGTTTGGTCTTGGCATTCATATTCAGTCCCGAGGGCGTCAGCTCCACCAGCTCCGGCTTGCCTTCAAAGGTATCCAGTGCAAAGACGCCATCCTCATCGGGCAGCTCCAGCCCCTTGGCGACCTCGGGCATGCGGGCCATCTGCTCGTCTCGTTCGGCGGCCTCTTCTTTGTCGATCTCTTCGGCTTCCTTCATCGCAGGCGAAGGCTCTTCCACGGCAGCCGCGGCGTGGTCGCGCTCCCACTTGCGCGTCGCCTCCCAGTCCACCAGGTCAACGGGCAGCTCTTCCCAGTCGCCGCCGCGCTCCAATGAGATGTAGCGCACCCGGTCGCCCACAATCTCGTACTTGCGCACCAACTGGTAGTTGCCGTCCTTCAGAATGAGGCGATGGTTGGTGGCCATGCCGGGCAGGCCGGGCTTCAGTGGCAGTGGCTTTTGGGCGTGCGCCGCCGTTCCCGCCACCAGCAGCAGCATTGCCAGCAAACCGGTCGGCAAGAGCCGCAAATGAGAAAATTTCATCATTGCCCCACAGTTTAGACGAACCGGGCTGGCCTCTGCTGGCTGGCCCTATCTGGCGAAAACCGAGTTTTCCCGTAACCTGAACCGGCTCTCCGGCATCCCATTCATGTGTATTCTAAGTACTGGGGGTTCTTCCGTTGAAGGGATTCCGGGCACATTCAAGTCAGTCTGGCCGGCCAGAGCCAAGAGCTTTGCCGTTGGCCGCCTTGGTGTGTCTTGCCCTGCTGGCGCTGCTGACCGCGGTCCAGGTGGCGCACACGCATCCGCTCAGCAGCGATGCCGGCCATTGCCCGCTGTGCATCGCGATGCAAACGGCCGCGCCGGTTGCGGCTATGGCCGCGGCGGTGGTGCTGGTCCACGTCAACGCCTCCGCCCAGGTTTTTGCGCCGCAAACGGTAGTCCGGCACTGGCACCCCAAGCTGTTTACACGCCCCCCTCCCGCCGGCTGCTAGCCCATCTTTCCGGAATCCTACTTGAACGATGCTTCTGGGCGCCCCTGAACCTCCTTTCCTGTAGGAGGAATACAGGCACTCCCCCAAAGACGATCCTTCCAACTCCGGAAACGATGCTCCTGCCTTCGTCCGGCTGCGCGGCATTCCCCCCGGCAGCCCGATTCCCGCAGCCGTCAGCCATCATCGGAGGTAAAAATGCCATTTATACGCGGCTCGATTTCAGCGATTCTTCCCCTGCTCGTCTTGCTCTCGGCGGCGCTCCAATCGTCTGCCCAAAGCGGCAACTCCGGTCAGGTGCGCGGCACGGTCAGCGACCCTTCCGGCGCCGTGATTCCAGGCGCAACGGTGCGCCTTGTCAACGCCGTCAGCGGCCTGGACCGGACCGTATCCACCGACGACACGGGCCAGTTCGAGTTCTCCAACATCCCCTTCCATCCATATAAGATCAGCGTTACGGCTAACGGCTTTGCCACGTTACGCCAGTCTGTAGAGCTTCGCTCGGGGATTGGAACCAGCCTCAAGCTGGTCCTCCAGATCGCGGCCGCCGACTCCACCGTTACCGTCGAGGCCGGCGGCGACCTGGTCGAGACCGACTCCACCTTCCATACAGACGTGGACCGCGACCTGTTTTCCAAACTGCCGCTGGAGAGCGAGTCCTCCGGGATCAGTTCGCTGGTGACGCTCTCCACGCCCGGCGTAGCGGCAGACTCCAACGGCCTCTTTCACGGCCTCGGCGATCACGCGCAAAACTCCTTCTCCGTGGACGGCCAGGCCATCACCGATCAGCAGAGCAAGGTCTTCTCCAACCAGATTCCGCTTGACTCCGTGCAATCTCTGGAGGTCATCAGCGGCGCGCCGCCGGCCGAATTCGGCGACAAGACCAGCGTGGTCATCAAGGTAACCACGCGCTCGGGTCTCGATACTCCCAGGCCCACCGGCAACGTCTACTCCTCCTATGGCTCCTTCGGCTCGGTCAACACCGGCTTCAACCTGGCCGCGGGCAACAAGAAGGCGGGCGACTTCCTCGCCGGCAACTTCCTCGGCACCGGCCGCTTTCTCGATCCCCCGGAGTTCAAGGCTATCCACGATCGCGGCAACGAGACCAACGTCTTCAATCGCGCCGATTACCGCTTCAACGCAAACGACACAGTGCAGTTGAATCTGGGCTACACGCGCTCCTGGTTCCAGACGCCCAACACCTACGACAACCTGAACCCCGCCCAGTTCAACGGCTCGCTGGCCTCCGGCTCGTTGCCCGCGACGGATCAGCGGTCGCAGATCGGCACCTTCAACATCGCGCCCACCTGGACTCATGTGGTCAACGCGGAGACGGTCTTCAACACCGGCGCATTTCTGCGCAAGGACCAGTTCGACTACTATCCCAGCCGCAACCCTCTCTCCGACCTGGGGCCGGCCAACCTGCAGCGCGAGACGGTTTCCCAGAGCCGCAGCCTGGCCAACTTCGGCGTACACTCCGATCTCAACTGGAGCCGCGGACGGCAGAACGTGAAGGCCGGCGTTACCTATCAGCAGACGCTGTTGCGCGAGAGCTTCGGCCTGGGAATCGTCGATCCGGCGCTGAACGCTCCCTGCCTGACTGGGGTCAACGGCTCTCCTGTCGAGACTCCCTCCATTACCGGCACATCGCAGTGCGCTTCCCAGGGCTATGTCATCAACAACAGCGCCAACAACACCGCGGGCAGTTATCCCGTATATAACTCGCTTCTGGCTTCCTATGACCTGACCCGGCCCGCCGCGTCCACCTCGCTCTTCAACTTCCACGGCCGCGCTGACGTGAAGGAGATGGCCCTCTTCATTCAGGACTCGATCACCGCCGGCAACTGGCTCTTCAACGCGGGCATTCGCGGCGACCTCTACAACGGCCTTACCGTGGCCCGTCAGGCCGAGCCGCGCCTGGGCCTCAGCTACCATCTCAAGCGGACGAGCACCGTTCTTCGCGCCTCGTATGCCCGCACGCTGGAGACGCCCTTCAACGAGAACCTGATCCTCTCCAGCAATGGCTGCGGCTCGGCCGTCATCCAGGGCCTGGTTCCGTGCGTCACCGCTTCGCTGCCGCCCGGCTACCGCAACGAGTTTCACGCCGGCCTGCAGCAGGCCTTCGGAAAACATCTTGTTGTTGGCGGGGACTATATTTGGAAGTACACCCACAACAGCTTCGACTTCAGCGTCTTGGGCAACACGCCCATCTTCTTTCCCATCGATTGGCGCAACTCGAAGATCCCGGGCTTTGCCGCCAATGCCAGCATGCCCAACTACCACGGCTTTTCCGCCGAGGTGGTTCTATCCAGCGTCGCCGCCCGCTTCTTTCCGCCGCAGGTCGGCGGATTGGGCACTACCGCCGGTCAGAACGGCTTGCCATTCCGCATCGATCACGACGAGAAGTTCAACGAAACTACGCACGTGCAATACCAGTTCGTCAAACATGGGCCGCTGAACGGAGCCTGGGCGGGCGGGAACTGGCGCTATGACTCGGGGCAGGTGGCCGGAGCCATGCCCTTCGCCGCCAACGCCGCCACGCCCGTGGATTTGAGCGGCCTCACTTACGATCAGCAGGCGCAGTCAGGCATTGCCTGCAACGGAGTCAGGGCCACGCCCGTTTCGGGCTTCCAGTCTTGCATGCCTTCGCGGTACACCTCGTCTCTGATCTCGATTCCCGCGCCCGGCACGGAAAACGACGACCACAACCCGCCGCGCATCGCGCCGCGCAGCCTATTTGACGCCAGCGCCGGCCAGGACAATATCTTCCACAAGGAACGCTACAAGGTGAACCTGAGCCTGACGGCCGTGAACATTGCCGATAAATACGCGCTCTATAACTTCCTGTCCACCTTCAGCGGAACGCACTTTGTGACTCCGCGGGCGCTGACGGCGAAGGTGGCATTGAACTTTTAAGCAATCGCCGCCCGGCTACAAGTCGAACGGAATCAACTGGCCGCCCATGGACCGCAAGCAAGCCTCGATCTTGCGCAAGCTTTCGCGGTAAGCGAGCGGGGCAAAAGCCATAGCCAGATACTGGTCGCGGCAGGAGAAGCCCCCATGGTAGAGGCTGGTCACGCATCAAGGAGAGTCGGAGTCCTATCTCTCCCCGCCGCCTCTCCGCTCTTCAATCCTGCCCGTAGCGGCTCTCGACGTAGCGGTCCAGAATCTGCTTGAACTCGGCCACGATCGTGTCGCCGTGCAGCGTCTTCAAGAGCTTGCCGTCCACATAGACCGGGGCCTTGGGCTCCTCGAAGGTGCCGGGAAGACTGATTCCCAGATTGGCGTGTTTCGATTCGCCGGGGCCGTTGACGACGCAGCCCATCACGGCGAGCTTCAACTCCTCGACGCCGGGGTACTTCTTGCGCCATTCGGGCATGGAGGCGCGCAGATAGCTCTGAATCTGCTCGGCCAGCTCCTGGAAATATGTGCTCGTCGTTCGTCCGCAGCCGGGGCAACTGGTCACCTGGGGCATGAAGCTGCGAATCCCCAGCGATTGCAGGATCTGCTGCGCGGCCAGCACCTCTTCCGTCCGGTCGCCGCCGGGCTTGGGCGTCAGGCTCACTCGAATGGTGTCGCCGATGCCGGCCAAGAGCAGCGGCGCCAGGCCGGCCGTGGAGGCGATCAGTCCCTTCGATCCCATGCCGGCCTCGGTCAGGCCGAGGTGCAGCGGGTACGAGCAGCGCGCGGCAAGATTCGTATAGACGTCGATCAGGTCGCGGACGCCGCTGACCTTGGCGGAGAGGATGATCTGTTCGCTGCGCAGGCCGTAGCGTTCTGCGGCTTTGGCCGAGTCGAGCGCGCTGACGACCATGGCCTCCATCATCACCTCGCGGGCGGGGAGCGGCGCGGCGAGGCGGCTGTTCTCGTCCATCATTCTGGTGAGCAGCGATTGATCGAGCGAGCCCCAGTTGACGCCGATGCGCACCGGCTTTTGATTCTCGACGGCGCACTCGATCATGACCTGAAAATTGTCGTTGTCTTTCTTGCCGATCGATGCGTTGCCGGGGTTGATGCGGTACTTGGCCAGGGCGCGCGCCGTGGCGGGGAACTTTTTGAGCAGCAGGTGACCGTTATAGTGGAAGTCGCCGACGATGGGGACGCGGAGGCCGCGCTTGTCGAGGCCCTCGACGATGTGGGGAACGGCTGCCGCGGCGTCCTCGTTGTTGACCGTGACGCGAACGATCTCAGAACCCGCGAGAGCGAGGGCCGCAACCTGTTCGATGGTGCCAGCAATGTCAGCCGTGTCGGTGTTGGTCATCGACTGTACGACGACCGGAACCTCCCAGCCGACGCGAACCTGCCCGATTTTGACCGTGCCCGTTTTTCTACGCTGAATCTCCGCCATGTATCCATTTTAACCGTTGCGCAGTTTGCGCGAAAGCAGGCCCCTCATTCTTCAGAGTGAAATCGAAATGCGGTAATCTAAAGCGATGACGGATGGGACAACAAACGCCGGTTCGGCCGCCGGAACGCGTGCGCAAGCCAGCAGTCCTTCGCTGAGGCTCGCCGGGCTGCGCAAGGCCTATGCGGATGTGCAGGCTGTGGATGGGCTGGACCTGGAGGTGGCGCGGGGCGAGTGCTTCGGGCTGCTGGGACCGAACGGGGCGGGGAAGACCACGACCATCGAGATTTGCGAAGGGCTGACCGAGCCCGACAGCGGCACGGTCGAGTTGCTGGGGCTGAACTGGCGGACCGGGGCGCATGAACTGCGCCAGCGCATCGGGGTGCAACTGCAGGAGACGCAGTTTCCGGAAAAGCTGACCGTGGAAGAGACGCTGCGCATGTTTCGGAGCTTCTATCGGCGCGGAATCCCGGTGGAGGAGTCGATCCGGACGGCGCAATTGGAGGAGAAACGGAACGGGCGCGTGGGTCAACTCTCCGGCGGGCAGAAACAAAGACTTGCTATGGCCTGCGCTTTGGTGGGCGATCCGGAGCTGTTGTTTTTGGATGAGCCGACGACGGGGCTTGATCCGCAGGCGCGGCGCCACCTGTGGGACCTGGTGGATGGGCTGAAGCAGGCCGGGCGCACCATTATTTTAACCACGCATTACATGGAAGAGGCGGAACGGCTCTGCGACCGGGTGGCGATCATGGATCATGGGCGCGTGATTGCGCTGGGAACGCCGCAGCAGTTGATCGCCACGGTGGGCGGGGAAGATATTGTGGAGTTCGCCGTCGGCAGCGGCGAGCCGGGCGGCCACCAGACGGGCCATGCCGTGGTGGATGTGGCCGAGCTGACGGCGATAGCGAGCGTGCAGTCGCACCGCGTGGATGCAGGGCTGCACCAGCTTTCCGTCAGCGAACTGCACACCGCGGTGCCACGCATCTTTGCCGCGCTCCGGAGCCAGGGGTTGCACCTGAGCGAGTTCAGGACGCACTCGGCAACGCTCGAGGACGTCTTTGTCAGGCTGACGGGAAGGAATCTGCGCGATGAATAAGCTGGAAGAGAGCAGCCTCTATCAACTGACGATGGTGCGCTTTCGCTTGCTACTGCGCGAGCCGGAGGCGATCTTCTGGATCTTCATCTTTCCCATTTTGCTGGCCGTAGGGCTGGGAATCGCCTTTCGCAACCGGCCGGCGGATGTGTTGCAGGTGGGCGCGACCACAACGCAACTGACGCAGGCGCTCGCCCGCGACAAGGGGCTGACGGCGGCGACGATGGACGAGGCGGCCGGAACCCACGCATTGGC
>Ga0182011_10000763_pt1 | contig 28153 bp, 17 predicted proteins | sample 711E1DmetaG_FD_120481 | JGI IMG/M metagenome (GOLD analysis project Ga0182011, IMG submission 120481) | Permafrost microbial communities from Stordalen Mire, Sweden - 711E1D metaG | ecosystem: Environmental > Terrestrial > Soil > Wetlands > Permafrost | place: Sweden: Stordalen | collected...
AGATGTTGGTGATGGTCTCGGTGACGTGCCCGATCTCCTGCGCCGCCTGGCCCAGCTTCTGCATCTGCTCGGTGATGGTCTGCGCCTGGCCGGAGGCCTGCTCGCTGATCGTGCGCGCCCGGGCGGTATTGGCCGAGATGTCGCCGACCGTGGCGCTCATCTCCTCGGTGGCGCTGGCCACCGACGAGAGGCTGCCGCTGGATTGCTCCATGCCCGCGGCGATGGACATGGTGTTGGCGCTGGCCTCTTCGGCCGCCGACGCCACCGCGTGGGCCTTCTCGGACATGGAGGCCGTCCCGGAGGCCGTTTGCCTGGAGACGGCCGAGAGTTCCGTGGCCGAGGAGGCCAGCGTCTGAACCCCGCCGGAGATGCCCCCCAGCAGCCGGCGCAGGCTTTCGCTCATGGCTTGCATGGCGCGCGCCAGCTCACCCAGCTCGTCCATCCTGACGCACATGGCTTCGGGCACGTTTTGACTGACGTCTCCCTCGCTGATGCGCTTCAGCACGCTGACCCCGATCAGGACGGGCGCGGCGATGCTGCGGGTGACCACGATCGAGAAGGCCACCGTCAACCCGACCGCCGCCAGAATCATCATGGCCAGCAGCCAATACACTCTCGACTGGGTCCGTTCCATGGCCAACTGGGTCTGTTTGACCTGCTGCTCCTGCCAATCGCAGTAATCGGCCATCGCCTGGAAGATCCCCTGCCCCTTGATGGCGCCCTCGCCGGCAAACTCGGCAAGGGCCTTCGCATCCTCCCCTTTCATCGCCTCATCGACGACCCTCGTATTGAGCTCGCGGGCGTTGGTCACGGCCGCGGTGATCTTCTGCATCTGCGCCTTGCCGGCCTCCGTATCGAGGCTTTCTTTCAAATGCGCCAGCTTTGCCCCGTAGGTTGCCCTGGTCTTCTCCAACGCGGACTTGTACTCCTGCCGGCTGGCCGGATCCTTCGCCGTTACGACATGCCAGATATCGAGGTATATGTTGGCAATATCGACAGAGGCATCCTTGATGACGAGCATCCGGCTGGATTGCTCTCGGGAATCCTCCGAGGCCTGTTTGAGGGAGGCAAGCCCCCAATACGCCATCGCGCCGATTCCAACGGTTAGCGCCAGGCAAATGCCGAAGCCCAAGGCCAGGCGCTTGCCCACTTTCATATTTGCCAAGTTCATCATCGTCTTCTCCCTTTCTTTTCCGGCGCCCGCGATTTGAACGTCCTCCCTGCAACCGCCCGCCTTGTCAATTGCCGGCCCTCGTTCTCTTCTTCCCGTTGCCCTGGGTATTGCCCTTCATGCGCCGTTCCCGATCGCCGCTGGGGCGATCAGGCGGCCGCATAGCTGCCGGCGGCCGGGGCCGCTTCCGGCGCCGTCTCTCCGAAGTACTCCCGCAGCCGCTCCAGCAGCCGGTCCCGGTCGAGTTTTGTCTGGTAGTCGTCGATGCCCGCGGATTTTCCCCTGGCGATATCGTCCTCCCCGGCCAGGGAGGTGAGTGCGATGATGGGCAGGCTCGCCGTGCGCTTATCGGCGCGAATGCGCCGCACCAGCCCCAGTCCATCCAGCCGCGGCATCTCGATGTCGGTCACCACCGCCCGCACCTTTTCCAGGTTCTTGAGCAGCAGCTCCCAGGCGGCTTCGCCGTCCGGCGCCGCCAGCACGGGATAGCCGTCCTCCTCCAGAAAGCGGGTGATCTGCGTTCGGAAGAAATCGGAATCCTCCGCCAGCAGCACCGCGGTATGCTCCGCGTTTGCCGAGCGCGGCTTCAAAACCGCCTGCTGCGCGGCCCACTCCGGCCAGGTGGCGTCCACCAGTTCGTACAGGTCGGCGACCAGCGCGGTGCGGTCGCGGATGATGGTGGAACCGGCCACGCCCTTCTGGCGGTGGGTCGTCTGATCGATCTGCGCGCGGGTTTCGATCACATCCACGGGCATGGCTCCCAGCAACCCCACTTCGTGGCCGCGGATGTTGGCGATCATGACGGCCAGTTCCTTGGTTTCGCCGATGGGCTTGACCTGGGCCGCATCGGCCAGGGCGACCAGCGGCAGCAAGCCGCCGTGATACTGCATGGTGCGCCGGCCTCCGATCATCTCCACCTGCCCGGGAGCGATGTGCTCGATGCGCGTCACCGTATCCAGCGGGAGGGCGCAGAGCACCTCCGGGGCGTTATGGAACAAGACCAGGGAATGGCTGTCGGAGAACTCTTCCTGACCGGCTCCCTCCTCCCGCTCGCGGCCGCGCGTCGAACGAACCACCGCGTCCAGGTGCGCCTTGGCCGCCAGTCCGGCGACGTCCACGATCAGGGCCAACGAGCCATCGCCCAGGATGGTCGCTCCGGCATACTCCTCCAATCCCTTCAGATGCGATCCCAAAGGCTTGACGACAATCTCCTCGGTGTCATGGAAGCCGCCCACCACCAGCCCATAGGTGAGTGTGCCGGTCGTGACCACCACGATCTCCAATGCGCCTCCGTCCTGGCGCCGGTCGCCGGGCTTGCGGGCATGCTGCCGCTTCGGGCGTTTGGCGGAGGGCTTCTCCGCGGCTTCTTCACCGTCATCGGGGATGCGAGGCGAGCGCCTGTCGGCCAGCCGGGCGCGGCGGTCGACCTCGGTCTGGCCGGTCTTGGGATCGTCATAGGTGGGCACCACTCCCAGCAAATCGGCAAAGCGCACCAGCGGAATGAGCCTCTCCCGCAAGAGCAGAACTTCGGCGTCTCCCACAATCTCGATGCGGGTCTTGGCCTGGTCGGGCTGCACATGCCGCATCTCCTCCACGTTGATCTGCGGAATGGCGAATCGCTCTCCCTCCACCGAGACGATCAGCGAGGGAATGATGGCCAGAGTCAACGGCAGCTTGATGCGAAAGGTCGTGCCCTTGCCGACCGTCGAAATGATCTCCACCTTGCCGCCGAGACGGTCCAGGTTGGTCTTCACCACGTCCATGCCCACCCCGCGCCCGGAGACCTCGCTGACCTGCGTGTTGGTGGACAAGCCGGGAAGAAAGATCAATCCGGTCTTGTCTTTGGCCGACATCGCATCCAGCTTGTCGGCGGTCATCAGTCCTTTGGCCAGCGCCACCTTGGCGATGCGCTCCGGGTCGATGCCGCGGCCATCGTCGACGATCTCCACCACCACCTGGCCGGCTTCGTGCCGGGCATCGATGGTGACTTGAGCCTGGCGGTTCTTGCCGGCCTTGACGCGATCCTCGGGCGCCTCGACGCCATGATCGACGGCGTTGCGCACCATGTGCGTGAGCGGATCGGAGAGGGACTCGATCAGGCTGCGGTCCAATGCCACATCCTTGCCGCGGATCTCCAGCTGGATGTCCTTTTGCAGGGAGGCGGCCAGGTCGCGCACCAGCCGGGGGAATTTGCTGAATACGTTGCCGATGGGCTGAAGCCGGGTCTGCATGACCACGTCCTGCAATTCGGAGGTGATCTGGTTGATGCGCTGGTCGGCCGCCTTCAGGGCCCGCGAGTTCTTCTGCGCGATGGAGGCGCGCAACTGGTTGCGCCCCAGCACCAACTCCCCGGCCAGATTCATCAGCATCTCCAGCGTGGCCACGTTGACGCGGATGCTATCCTCGACCACGGCCGCGGCCGCCGCGACGGCAGAGCCGGCGGCGGGCTTGGGGGCTGCCGGGAGGGGTGCCGGGGCGGCCTGCGCCGGTGCGGCGGCCGCCCCGGCCTTGGGCTGCTCCGCGGGGGGCTCGTTCTTGGCTGCCGCCTTCGCGGTCTTGGGGCGCGCCGCCGCCTTCGCCTCGGCTGCCGCCTCCGGCGCGGCCGCCGTGGGCTCTGAAAGCAGCTTGACCTTGTCCCGGTTGTGGGGAAAGAGGAAATCGATGTCGTCGGGCTTGAAGATCGTGGCCAGGATCAAGCGCAGAGGCAGGCGGTTTCCGATGGGATCGTCCAGTGTGCCGACGGCCTCGAAGTTCACCTCGCAGTCCACGATCTGTCCCGCAGCCGACAGAGTGCGGAAGACCTCGAGCACATTCTGGCCCCGCCGCTCGATATCGTGAATCAGGTCGTATTCGACCGAATACAGGTAATTGCCGCACTCCTTCGACCGTTCATAATCGAACTTGGAGAGCACGACCGGGGCGCCTCCCCCTTCCAACTGGAGCGTGACGGTTTGCGTCAGGGAGGCCTTTTTCTCCTGGGGCAGATAGGACGAGGCCAGGCCGGTCAGATTCAGCACCAGCTCGTCGATATCGGCGTTGGCGCTTTCGGCGGGGCGGTTGATCATCTCGCGCAGCTTGTCGAAGGCCGCCAGCAGCAGGTTGGTGATCTCGGCGTTGGGAACCATTTTCCTCGACCGGATCATGTCCAGCACGGTCTCGGCCCGGTGCGCCAGCTCCTTGACCTTGTTCAGCCCGAAGTAGCCGCTGGCGCCCTTGATGGAGTGAGCCGCCCGGAATACCTTGTTTACCAGCTCCGCGTCGATGTTCTCTCCGCCCTCTTCGATGGCCAGCAATTCGGCCTCGATGGCGGTGAGGTGTTCTCGCGATTCATTGATAAACTCCGCGAGCAACTCATCATCCAGATTCAAATCCGCATTGGCGTCCATGACCATCTCCTATTCCGCTTTTCCGCTGACGTTGAGGCGCGCCGTCAACCGCATGCTCTGGAGCAGGCGGAAGATGTCGGGGCAGACGTTGGTCACGCGAACCTTGCCCCCGCTGGAAACCAGGCTGTTGGCCGCCGCGATCAACAGGCCCATTCCGCTGGAGTCCAGCATCGCGGTGCTGCCCAGGTCGAAGACCAATTCGCGCGCGCCCTTATTCAGCATCTCCTTGAGATTGGCCTGCAGATCCGGAACCAGGATCGCAGTCAAATCCCCCGTCATCCTCACCGAACCTTGCTGGTCCTTCTGTTCGATAACGTAAGCAGCCATTTTGCAGTCATCCTTTCCCATTCGGTTCTTCTTGCTGATCCAGAGCGTGATCTGGTTGCCGGTGCGGTTGAACCGCACCCGGTCGGCATACAACTTGTAGAAGTGCAGCCCGCGGCCGGAGCTCGCCGTGGTGTCCAATCCGTTTCCGCGCGCCTCCCGCCAGGCGAAGCCCGGGCCCTCGTCGCAAACCTGCAAGCGTATCCACTCCCTCCCCACCTGGAGGTGAAACGAGATCGACTTGCCGGCATCGTTCCGGTTTCCGTGGATCACCGCGTTGTTCAGGCACTCCCGCGCCAGCAACTCGACCTGAAAGCAGGCCTCGCGAAGACCGTTCTTCTGGAGCAGGGCGCGGATCTTCAGGCACAGCGACTCCGTCTCGGCCATGCGCGAGGGGATCTTTTGCCTGAGGGAGATGGGAGCGCTCGCCCGGGGCGGCTTCATCTTTCCACCCCCACCAGCAGCGTGTCGTCGGCGGCGCGTATGCCGGCCATCACGTCGTCGACGATCGCCGGGACCAGCTCCTGGAGCGAGAGGGAGCGCAGGGAGATGCAGGCGTTGGCCAGGCGCTCCACGCCCGCCTCGTAGGAACCGCGCGCTTCGATCAATCCGTCGGTAAACAAGAAGATCCGGTCGCCCGGCTGCAGGGTCAGTTCGTCGACGCCAAAGACGGCGTCGGTGAAGGCGCCGACCACATCGCCTTCCTGGCGCAGAATGACCGGATTGCTTCCGCCCACGTGAACGACAATCGCGGGCGGATGACCGGCGTTCACCAACGACAGGCGGCCCGTCTGATGGTTGAGCCGGGCATAGATGAGGCTGAAAAATGCGCCGGAGGGCAGAATGCGGTAGAGAGAGCTGTTGATGGCGCGCACGATCTCCACGGGGAGGTTCAGCGGACCCGCGTATTCGGCGGCCAGCGCCTTCAGCGAAGCCGTCCAGAGGGAGGCCGCCAGATCGTGCCCGCTGGCGTCGGCCACCAGATAGTCCACGACGCCCTGGCCCGCGGGAAGCACATCGTAGAAGTCTCCGCCGGCGGTAAGCACCTGGCGGATGGAAACCTGAAAGCGCGCTTCGGGAAAGCCCTCCGGGCGGGGCATCAAATCCTGTTGCGCGCTGGCCAAATGCTGTACCCGCTCGGCTTGGAGCTCCGCGAGCCGTTCATAGGCCCGTTTGAGGCGCAGATGGGTGCGCACCCGGGCCACGACCTCCGCCCCGACGATCGGCTTGGTGATGTAGTCGACCCCGCCGATCTCAAATCCATGGATCTTCGAGGAGATGTCCTCGTTCGCGGAGATGAACAGAATGGGGGTGGTAGAGGACGAGGTTTCGGAGTTCAGGGAGCGGCAGACGTCGAAGCCGGAGCCATCCGGCAAGTTGACGTCCAATAGAATCAGGTCGGGAGTCAGCTCGCGGATTCCCCGCAAGGCTCCAGCGACGTCTCCGGCGCTGGCCGTGCGGAAGCCGGCCCGCTTCAGGAAGCCATCGAGTGTGCGAACTATACTGGAATCGTCGTCTACGACAAAAACCAGTGGAGAAAGATCCCGTCCCTGCATGAGAGGGTCTCCTATTTTTTCCCTTGGTCCTTGGCCCGCTTCACGCCAGGCAGCGCCTATCTTCTCGAGCCGATTCATCCTGAGAGATAGGCCCCGCTTTTCCTATCGGCAGCTTTCTTCCTCTCATTCACCTTTCCCGGTCTGTCAGCCTCTAGCACAACAGGCGTTTTCGGGCTGGCGGCGGCGATGGTCTCCAGCGGCCTATTCCGCCGGGCGGCGAGATGGAGAGAGTTGAGGCTTATGCCTCCCGATTCCCCCTGACATGCGACGACAATATCGAACATCCGCCTGCTTGCGAGGAGGACGATTGGACAATTTTTATATCGCCTCCCGTTTCAGGACGGTTCCGCGCACTTCTATCCGGTTTTGATCCGCAGCATTTTTTCATTCCTTCCCGCTGCCTGTTTCTTCCTGTGCGGGATGAAGGAGGAGAAGGCGATTCCCCGGCGAGCGCCGCTCGCTCATCGAATGGATGGGGCAGCCACACGAAAAGCAACCGCAGGTCCTTCGACTGCGCCTCTCGCGGTGAAGCTGCGCGAGGCTCCGCTCAGGATGGCAAAAGGATGGGGCACCCCAAGTGTCAGTCCAGCCCAATGTCAGTTGAGTTGAGAAGCCGGATCAATACTGTATTTCGTAGTTCTAGAGGCCATCTCATAAATACCATTCAGTCCCTATAAAGCGTCCCTCAGGGGCTAAAGCCCTCGGTTTTATGGGGCATTTTACGGCGCCCTTCGGCAGGCTCAGGGCAGGCTTGAATGCCGTGCCCTTTCAAAACCGGTTGATGAGATAGCTGTAGTCCGCCGACACCGGATCAGGATTTCGGGGGTTGGAATCCCATGGAGCAATCGAGTCCCACGGGCACGGAGTAGCCCATGGAATGATTTGGAGCCGCCTCCGGCGGCTGGAGCAACTCCGGCCCTAGTCCTTCCCGAAGAGTTCTTTGCCATCTTCGATGAAGCTGATGAGCACGACCACGGCGGAGCCCGCCAGGCCGACAAAGAACAGGACTTCAAGCAGCCGCATCGCAATAAGAACCAGTAGCATAAGCGCGATTATAGACCGATTCCGGCTCATTGGGAATGAGGCGCGGATCCTGGCTTTGGCGGCTTCGGCGGAGGCGGCTTTGCGGAACGAACCCGAATCGAATCTTGGATGGACGGTCGGCGAATGGACGGTCGGCGGCGTGAGGAAAAATGAGCGGCTGGGGTTCGGAAGGAACAAATGGATGTCTCACAATGAGCCAGGGGAACAGACGCACACACCCCTGTGATGGCCGTCACGGAAGGCCTATTCCGCCAGGGTAGAGACTCCACTTGTCAACGTGGCTCGGAGAGCTTGTAAGAACGCTCTCTTAGAGCCGGGCGACACGAAGTAGCCGTGGAAAGGGGAAGCCGCAGCTAGCTTCGTTAGTGCAGGGATCACCAGTAGCCGCGCGCTACCGACCTCCAGCGCCGGCTACTGGTCCCCGTCTTCATCTTGTATAACGCAAGCGCCTCCGAGGCGAAGAGTTCCTTCGGGGGCGGTTTTTTTGCTCGCAAGACGGTCCAGAGAGGCAGTCCTAGGGAATGCGCGGCCGGGTCGCGCTATCGGCGTGTGAGGCTTACGCCGTCGCCCGCTGCTGTTCGCGATTGCCCAGGCGCATACTGACCACCTTGGAGACCCCGGGTTCCTGCATGGTCACGCCGTAGATCATATCGGCCGATTGCATCATGCGCTTGGAGTGGGTGACCAGCAGGAACTGCGTCTCCCTGCTCAGGGTGCGCAGCAGGTCGGCCAGCCGGCCCACGTTGGTCTCGTCCAGCGCCGCGTCGACTTCGTCGAGCGCGCAGAAGGGGCTGGGCTGGAACTGAAAGATGCCCACCAGCAGGGCCAGCGCGGTCAACGACTTCTCGCCGCCGGAGAGCAAAAGCACGTTTTGCAGTTTCTTGCCCGGCGGCGAGGCCACGATATCGAGGCCGCTTTCGGCCTGGTTTTCCGCGTCCGTGAGGCGCAGGAAGGCCTGCCCGCCCTGGAAGAGCCGCGCGAAGACCTGGGCGAAGTTCTCGTTGATCCTGGCAAAAGCCTCGTCGAACTTGGTGCGCGAGATGAGATCGATCTCCCGGATCGTCTCCTGGGTGTTGTCGATCGACTCGATCAGATCGTTGCGCTGCGCTTCCAGGAAGCCGTGGCGGTCCGCGGTCTCCTTGTACTCGTCCAGGGCCATCATATTCACCGGGCCCATCTGCTCGATGCGCTGACGCAGCGCGCGGCAGGTTTCTTCCTCGGAGGCGAGCGCCTCTCCCTCCAAATGCGCGATCCGCGAGTCGGCGCGCAGCACGGCGGCCTCGGTGTTGACCTCCGCCAGGCAACTGGCCTCCAGATATTCGAGATCGGAGCGGAGTTTGGCCGCCTCGCTGGAGCGGCCGGCGCGATCCTCGCGCGACTGGTCCAGCGCGGCCCGCCCGGCCTTCAGTTGCGCCTCCATCTCCGCCAACTGTTTCCGCAAGGCCTGCGCCTGACCGGAAGAGGCCTGCGCCGAGGCCAGCGCTTGATCCCGCGCAGTTGCCAGTTCCCGCTCGCGCTTGGCCAGATCGGCGCTTTCGCGGACGCGCTCATCGCGCTCCGCCTCAGCCGAGGTCCGCTGCCGCTCAATGGACTCCAAGCGCCGCTCCAGATCGGCATGAAGCCGGTCGATGCGCTGGAAGGCCGCCTCCGCTCCGCGCCGCCGTTCCTCCAGGCCGGCCAGCTCGGCGGTGACCTGCGCCGCCTCCTGCTGCAATCCTTCGCGCTTCAGGCGCAACGCATCGAGCGCGGTCTGCGACTGATTGAGGGCCAACTCGGCCGCGGCATGTTCGGCCTCCAGGCGTTGGGTCTCTTCGCGCTTCTCTCCGATGCCGGTTCTCTTGGCCTCTCCCGCTTCCTTGTTGCGCGCGGCCTGCGCCGTCCAATCCTCGAGCCGCCGCTCGATGCGCTGCGCCTCGGCCTCCATCTGCTTCAGCGCCGCGCCCTGGTTTGCGGTCTCGGTCTCCGACTGCCTGCGCTGCTCGCTCCGCGCCTCCAGTTGCGCGGTCACTTCCTCGATGCTCCGGGTCAGCGCCGCCGCCTCCGTTTCCGCCTGCGCCAGGCCTGAATCCAATTCAGCCAGCCGGCTCTCGGTCTCGCGCAACTCGCGCTTGAGCGCCAGCGGGCCTTCGCTGGCAGGTTTGCCGCCGGTGACCGTCGCGTTGTGGAAAGACTCCCCTTCGGGAGTGAGGAAAAAGGCATGGGGATGCTTTGCGGCCAGTTGCCGCGCTTCGCCTGAACTCCCGGCCAGATAGCCGTAGCGCAGCTTGGGCAGAATGGATTCCAGCGACCGGCCAAATCCATTCAGAACCCGGATGGAGTCCTTGAGCGGAGTCACTCCGGGAGCGCGAATGGAGTCATCGCTCTCGTCCAAGAGTCTGCCGTCCGCGGGGAGGCCGCCGTCCGCGGGAGCAGCGGGATGAATGAGGAAGGTGGCCCGGCCATCGACGCCGGATTTGAGCAGCCTCACACCCTCCTCGGCAGCGCCCCAGCTTTCCACCACCACATAATTCAGCTCCTCGCGCAGAAACTCGTCCACGATGCCTTCGTGCGCGCCGCTGACTTCGAGGAAGTCCGCCAGCGTGCCCACCGGCTCCAAGCCTGCCCCGAGCGCGCCCGGCTTCAAGAGTCTCCGGACGGTGTCAGTAGAGTAACCGTGGTTGCGAATCAATGCCTCCAGCGAGTCGCGCCGCCCGGCGACGGTGGCTTGCTCGCCGCGCATTTGGTTGGAGCGGTTGCGCAGGCCGTTCTCCTCGGCCCGGCGAGCCAGCAAGGCTTCGCGCAGCGACGCAATCTCGCCCTCCAGCCGTTTGAGCGCCTCGGCCGCCGACTCGAAGCGCAGCCGGGCTTGCCCACTTTGCACACCCAGATTCTCCCGCTCGTTCCGCGCCTGACCCATCTCCGAGGCCAGCCTCTCGGCCTCGCGCTCCAGGGCAGCCAGGCTCTCCTCGCTCTGCGCCGTGTGGTTTCGGGCGTTGCCGGCCAGGGTCAGCAGGTGCATGGCGTGACGGCGGCCGGCCTCCAATTCCCGCTCCGCGGAGTAGACTTCGTCGGCGGCCGCGCGCGCCTCCTGCTGGCGCGCCTCCACCCTTTGGCGAAAGGCCTTGGCCTCGTCCGCCGCGGATTCAAGAAACTGGCGGTGCTGCGCGCGCTCCGCGGCAATCCCGCTGAATTGCGTCCCGGTTGCCTCCAGTTCCGCGCCGGCTGCCGCGATCCGCGCTTCCAACTCGGCCACGCGCTCGGCATTGCCGCGCTCCCGCGCTGCCGCCCGCTCCATCTCGACCGCCGCTTCGTTGGCCCGGTTTTGCGCTTCCTGGCCTTCGCGGTCCAGCGCATAACCGCGCTCGGTGAGCGTGTGCTGGCTGGCCTCCATCTCGCCAATCTCGAGGGCCGAGCCGTCGATTCGCTCCGTCAGCGCGGCGATTTCCCGCTCCAATAGGGCCTGCTTCGCATCCATCTGCGCCATGCGGCTGGCCAAAACCACGCGCAGCCGTCCGCGCAGTTCATCGCGCACGGAGGCAAACCGCTCCGCCTTGGAGGCTTGGCGCTTCAGGCTGTTCATCTGCCGCGCGACCTCTTCAAAGATGTCGTTCACGCGGGCCAGATTCTGCTTGGCGCTCTCCAAGCGCAACTCCGCCAGCCGCTTCTTGGTTTTGAAGCGCGTAATCCCCGCTGCCTCCTCGATGATGGCACGGCGGTCGTGGGGCTTGGAACTGAGCAGTTGCCCGATCCGCTCCTGCCCGATGATGGCGTAGCTCTCCGGGCCCAGGCCGGTGCCCATGAAGATCTCCTGAATGTCGCGCAGGCGGCAGAGCTTGCCGTTGAGCAGGTACTCGCTTTCCCCGGTGCGGAAGAGCCTGCGGGTAATCACGATCTCGCCCTTTTGCGGCGTGCGCTGGAACTTGCGGCGGCGAATCTTGAGCACCACCGCCTGCGGCCCCCCGACCGTCTCTCCGGAGCGCGGCTGGCCCGAAACTTGATCGGGGCCGTCTTCATCGATGGCCATGCCCGGCTGTTCGCTGGCGACGATCTCCTCGGCCTCGGCGGCTCGCTCGCGCCGCGCCTTCTCCTCGTCCCAATCGGCAGGGCTGTCGTGCTCGACCGCTACCTCCGGATCGACGGGCACCGGCCCCTCGTAGCACTCGGGATCGACCATGGTCAGCGTCACTTCGGCCATGCCGAGGGGCTTGCGATCGCGGGTTCCGGCAAAGATCACGTCCTGCATATTCGAGCCGCGCAAGCTCTTGGCGCTCTGCTCGCCCAACACCCAGCTGACCCCGTCCAGGATGTTCGATTTTCCGCATCCATTGGGCCCTACTACCAGGGCGATCCCCGTTCCCGGTACGGTCAACTCCGTGCGGTCGCAAAAGCTCTTGAAGCCGAGGATGTTGATCTTCTTTAGTTTCAGCATTTTCACTCCGGGTTGACGGCGCTGTTGATGGCCAGCGGCAGGGGATGCGGATGCAACCTGCAGGCGCCATATGGGCGATAGGAAAATACTGCCGCCCGCTTACAGACTCTAAGGAGCCCGGCGGGCAGGGTCAACGGTCAGGAGCCGGGTTTTTGTGGATAAGGGAGGCCGGAATTCCTCTTCTTGGAAAATCGCAAGAAAACGATGCAGGATGGGAAATTTTTAAGGAGTTTTGCAGCCCGGTATCGCCTTGCATGCGCAACAAGAGAGGCCTGAGGTTCATTTGCCCCACAATCACATGCGCGTTTGCAAGAACATTGCGAAGGCGGGAGGCAGGCCTGAGCGGAGTGGCTGGTGATCGCTGGTATATTGGTTTTGAAGGTTTGGATGAAGAAGGCACTGCATTGCCGTTTCCTGCCGTCCTGCCATTTTTTGCCGTCCCTGCCATTTTTTCAGTGGAAATCTCTCATCCAAGGAGCGGATCGTATCGCTTTGTCCCAAGGTGCGGCGGATCATATCCGGCGCCATTCGCCCAGCAAACCCTGCGGCGGCCAAGCGGGAATGCGGGGAGTTGAAGCGCGGGTTGCGGAAGGCAGTCCGGCGGCCGCCGGGCGCATCGAAGCGATGTGAAATGAGTTGACTGTAGCCCGCGTTGATGGCGGCATCCTCATCGACAGGCGGGATGCCGCCGAATACGCTCGGAGCGGGAGAACGATGAACCCTCTAGGTCCAGTGGTCATCTTCGGTGGATCAGGCTTTATTGGAACCCACCTTGCCCAACACCTGCTGCGCGAGAATCCAACCGGGAAGATCGTCCTGGTGGATCTGCTGCCGCCGCGGAACGGCGCCTATGCCGAACTGCTGCGGACGGGTTTGCGATCGGGACAGGTCGAGTTTTTCGAGGCGGACGTGCGCAAGCCGATTCCGGACGCGCTCCTGCGGGTTAGCCCGGAGATCATCTTCAACCTGGCGGCCGTACATAGAGAGCCTGGGCATAAGCCGCATGAGTATTTTGAGACCAATCTCCGGGGAGCGGAGAATGTATGCGCGTATGCCTCCGCCGTGCAATGCCGGAGGATTGTATTTACGAGCAGCATCTCGCCCTACGGATGGTCCGAGGAGCAAAAAGACGAAACCTCTCTTCCCGTGCCGGTAACTCCCTACGGAAGTTCAAAACTAGTCGCGGAGATGATTCACCTGAGATGGCAGGCCGCAACTCCAGGGAGAAAACTCTTGATTCTACGCCCGGGCGTGGTCTTCGGCCCCGGAGAGAGCGGCAACGTTACTCGCCTGATAAGGAGCGTCGTCAAGGGGTACTTTGTCTATGTGGGCAACCGGTCAACCCGGAAAGCCGGCGGTTACGTCAAGGAGTTGTGCTTTGTCATCCAGTTTGGGCTCGAAGCTCAGGACCGCGGCGGCGAGTGTGTAACGCTGCTGAACTTTTCCATGAAGCCGCCGCCTGCGTTGGAGGAGTATGTCGAGGCGATCGGAGAAGTTGCCGGGCGCCGGCGCTCCCCGCTTGCCGTCCCGCGTTTCCTGCTACTTGGGGCATCCTACCTGATTGATGGGATTGCGCGAGCCGCCCGGATCAAGCAGCCGGTCAATCCGGCCAGAGTGCGCAAACTGTATCGTTCGACCTTCATCGACCCCAAGCGCCTGTGGGAGCTTGGGTATAGATGGAGATTCACTCTGGAGGACGCTCTTCGCGATTGGAAGCGGGATCTTCCCGGGGATTTTCTCGCCTAGCGTCCGTCCGCAAGATAGGGCGCCGTACGGTGCGTTTGTCGAGGCGATCAAGTTGATGGCCGCGCACTTCAAGTGAATTGGTTGCTATAATGGCATTGGAAGCACATTGCAATCCTGTAATATCCCTTCGCTGCGAATGCCGTTTCAGTCAGAGCGTACCAGGCCGAGAAGCGCCGCCTTCTTTCAACCGGCGTAACACTTCAGTTGTAGACCGAAGATTCCGGCGGGAGCAGGGGACTAAGGAAATGCAACTGTAGTACGAAGCGCGCGGCATGTGTACAGGGCGGGCCAATTCTGCTTCCTTTACGGGTGCCGGTACTATAGTTTTTTGACTTGTCCGATTGGCGCAAATTAAGATTACGATAGGACACTTCGCGGCGGAGTCATGAATACACGGCCTCAAGGCTGGAGGCGATCGGCGCGGGAGAGATGAATGCTTCGTTGCGGCTTCCGGTAAACGATACCGGAGAGCATCGTCTCAGTAGCGGCCAAGGGAGAGGAATAGGCTCGATTCCGGCCCTGCTCAGGCGCGTGCTGAAAGTTTCTTCGGTAGACGGGCTGATTGCTTCTGGGGCATACCACGATTCAAGCGCTATTCTGGAGGCCGTACAAGGCAGTTCGCTTTGAAGGAAATGCCGCACGGTGGAATTGGCTTCCGGTCACGGGGATTGCCGGAACGCTATCGGCATTCAGTCGCGTGACGGCTTGGGAGCTGGGCCATGTATGTGCCGGAACCGCGCATGGCGTAGACAATCGGGATCGTCTTGCATATGCGGCGATTCGGCAGTATGCGGTTATTGGCTTGAGAACCATTTAACTTTCCGGCTTTTCTCCGAGAGGGCTTGTTTTGGCCTGCAATTCATGCCCAGCCATCCTCAATAGCGAATTCAACGGATTGCGACGAACATAGTGAGGTCTGATTGCCACATACTACTCGCGCCACGAATCTCTCTTTAACTCCCGCGAAGGAGGATTTCGCCTTAACGGATTTGTGGCTTGTCATCCGCAAGAGACGCGTGTTGCTGGCAAGCATGATCGCAGGGTTTGGGCTGCTGGCCGCGGTCTACGGCTTCCACAAGGGAAAAGTGTATACGGCGAAAGGGGAGATCCAGATCCAGCCCGGCACAGCCGCGGAGCTGAAACAGACGATCTCGTCCGTATTCGCCGCTGGCGGCGGCTCGCTCGACGTTGTAATGGAGAGCGACAGCCGCATTCTGACCAGCGACAAGCTGCTGATAAAGGTAGCCGGTACTCTGAAGTTACAGGACAATCCCGGATTTCTGGGCGGCCAGAATTCGCTCAGGACAGGTCAGATTCGCGGGAATGCCATCCAGTTGCTGCACGGAAATCTCGACAATCCATATGTGCGGAACGCCATCCTGAAGAATCTGCGGCAACACCTGACTGTTTCCCGCGTGCCGCGTACGCAGATGATTTCGATCTCCTATCAAAGCGCATCGCCGCAGCTATCGGCCGACATCGTGAACGCTCTGGAGAGCGAGTTTATCAAAAACAACTTCGTCGCGCATTACAGCAACACGCAACAGGTTACCAATTGGCTGACGGGACAGATCGACGATCTGCGAGCCGCGGTGCAGGACTCGCAGGATAGGATGGTGGACCTTCAGAAAAAACTGGGCATCTCCGCGCTCGATCCGACCCACAGCATGATTGTGCAGGAAATCTCCAATCTCGAAAAAGGGGCGTCGGACGCGACGGAACAACGAGTTCTCTTCGAGGCGCGCTACCATATTTTGCAGTCTCTGCCGCCCGACAGAATTCAGGACAGCGCGACTGCAACGGGCATGGACGGCTCGCAGGGCCTGCTCGCAAACCTGCGTGCGCAGCGCGAGTCGGCCAGCGCGGAATTGGCGCGTCTGCAGCCAGTTTACGGAACGAATTATCCGCAAGTGAAGCAGTTGAACGCTCAGATTCAGGCTCTGAATCGAGAGATAGGGAAAGAGGAAAGAGAGGTAATCAACAAGGCGAAAGACGCCTACGGGATAGCTCATAGCGCCGAGGAACAGGCGAAGGGCGTGCTGGATAACCGGGTTCGCGAGTTATACGGCCAGCGCGACGACATCGTGCGTTACGCGCTGTTGTCGGAGGAATATGAATCCAACCGGCACATGTATGAGAGCATTCTCGCCCGCCTGCGCGAGGCGGCGGTAGACGCCGGACTCGATTCCGCCGACATCAGTGTCGTGGACCTCGCATCCTTGCCCATTGAGCCTTCCAGCATCTCGCCAGTGCGATTGGGCGAGATTGGGCTGTTATTCGGGCTATTTGCGGGCATGGCGGTGGCTCTCCTCTTGGAGAGAATGGATACGCGGATGCGGGATTCCAAGCAGATCCAGGAGCTTCTGGGCGTGCCCGCTATCGCTATCGTTCCACAAACGAACTGGAAGGCCAAGGGCGCCGATCCAGAGACGAACATAGGGCCAGAGATTTTGTGGGATATTCGCTCCGCATTCGCCGAATCCATACGAGTGTTGCGCACCTCAATCCAGTTGTCGAGCACATCGCGAGAGTCCAGAGTGATCGCCGTGACAAGTTGCCAGCCGGCGGAGGGCAAGTCTACCTTATCGATGAATATCGCTGCCGCTCTGGCCCAGGGAGGAAAGAAAGTCGTTCTGGTGGATACCGATATGCGGCGTCCCAGCGTCTACTGGCGGCTTAGTCTGAACGACAAGAAGGGGCTGTCCGAGTACCTGACCGGCTTGGGATCGCTGGAGGAGATAACCCAGACTCACAAGACCTTGCCGAACCTGGATTTGATTCCATCCGGCATATGTCCTCCGCTGCCGGCCGATCTGCTCGGCTCCGATCAGATGAAAGAGTTTGTCCAACTGCTGCGCGAACGTTATGACTATGTCCTGTTCGATACGCCACCCGCTTTGTCGGTCACGGATCCGCTGATCGTCGCCTCGTTGTCGGACGGGCTGGTGTTGGTAATCCGCCAGGGATATTGCACTCGCGCAATGCTGTTGCGCGCGGCGGAGATCTTTCGGGATGTGGGGGTTAAAGTCTATGGATTCGTGCTCAATGGGGTCGATCCGAATCTTCCGGAATACTACGGCTATCTCGGCTACTACTCCTATGAGTACAAGAAATAGAAGCCGCAAAGCAGGCTGGGATCAGAGAGGTTCTATGAGCAAGCGGTTGAAATGCGAACTTCGTTGTATTCTCCTTGTGGCAGGCGCTCTGAACTTCATCGGAGGCAGCGCGCTTGCGCAGTACGCGGGTCCGGCCATGTCATCTCCTTCGAGAGCGGCAAGCGCGCCGGATTTCGCGATAAATGCCGAGTATGGAAAGATCAGGATCATGCCCGGCGATGTCATTTCGATTGCGACTTATGGCGTTCCCGAACTTACAACATCCGCGCAAACCACCACGGGCGTCATTACCGGCTCCGGCGCCTCCGCGGTCGTGGGCCTGAAAGTTGGCGCGCAGGGCGAGGTGGTGCTGCCGTATTTGGGCGCGGTCAAACTGGCCGGGCTGACGCTCCAGGAGGCCTCCGCATATCTGAGCAATGCACTCAAAGAGGGCAATTTTCTGGTCGATCCCCAAGTTACCGTCCAGTTAGTGGACTCCCCGACCCGCATGATCGCCGTGATTGGCGAGGTGCTAAGACCCTCCGCGGTCCCGGCCTTTGAGCAGTTGCGGCTGCTGGACGCGATTTCCGCATGCGGCGGATTCACTCCTTTGGCCAGTCACACGATCTCGATTCGCCGGTCCGGAGCCCCCGGTCCCATAATTGTGCAAATGGGAGCGGACCTGAGCGCGACGAATGAGAGCAACATTCCGCTCATGGCCGGAGACACCGTGATCGTGCCCAAGGTAGGAAGCGTATTTGTGGTGGGACAGGTCAAGACGCAGTCGGCGTTTCCGTTGTCCGGCAACACGCCGATCACCGTAATGCGCGCGATCGCCATGGCAGGCGGAGTGAATTATGGCGCGGCGCTCTCCAAGGCCAGGATCATCCGGACGACGGCCGACAATCAGCACATCGAGATCATGCTCGATCTGAAGAAGTTGATGTACGGCAAGCAGCAAGACGTTGCCTTGGTATCGGATGACGTTCTCTTCATTCCATCCAATACCTTCAAGGCGACGTTGGCGGCCGGAGGCGCTTCGGTTGCCGCTACACTGCTCTACCAAGGGGCTTACACTGCCACGATTCTGAAGTGACGGTAAGCCGATCGATAACGCCCAGGGTTTCTTTGCATCCCTTGCTGCCCGCGATGCGGTTCATAAGGTGATTTAGTGCTTTTCTTGATCTCCATCAACACGCTGGTCTTGCTCGCATTCCTGCTGATCGAATTTCCATACAGCAGTACGGTTTTCGCGTGCAACGTTGTTGGGGCTGCAATTGGAGTGGCGATCCTCTATACATTCGGCAAGGGGACGCACGGGGTGCGGATAACTTGGTTACTGGCCTCCGCGCTGTTGATTGCATATTGCGGAGGAGCCCTCAACACGCAGATATCCATGGGACTCGCCGGACACGATGTTTTCGCGGTCATGGGGATAGAATTGAACTACGTCGCGTACGCGATGGTTCTTGTTATGCTCGCGTGTGCAGCCCTCTTAGCCGCAGGCATCTTCGAACCTGCGATGATTAGCGACCGGAATATCGTCAATATCGGTTGGAAGCAGGAGCGATTTTTGTGGATCGCGCTGGCCGCCGTGGTCATAGCTTATCTTCATAACGACATCAGCTATATGGGCACGACCAATGAAATCGGTACTGGCCGAATTACCGTGCTCGGAAGCGTTGCAAACTCGCTGAATATCGTCATGGCCCCGCTTGCGGCGATCGGTATTGTACAGTCCGAGGGCACACGCCGCATACGCTTCATCATTATCGAGGCGGCATCGCTATTAACCGTGTTCCCCTTCGGAAGACGCGCCCTATTCGACGTTCTCTTAGTCTCTCTGTTTGCCGCCGCAAGGCTCTCCGGCTGGAGTTCGCGCATGTCATTGGGCCGGAAAGCATTGATGACGGTTGTGTTTATCGTCGGCGTATCCTTGTCAAACATTTTTTTTATGGGAATACGATTGGCGGCGTGGTCGCTGGGCGATGATGAGCAGGGGGCGCGGCGCGCGAATATGGGAACGCTTTTAATGTCCGCCAGGATGGACTCGTTCACGGACCCGCGGGGAATTCTGGATAATCTGAACGATAACATTCGAGAACGGACTTTCCTGATCGGTTACCTCTCGCTTTTGGCCCGCGGGGGGAACACCCCTTCGCCGATGTGGGGAAGCGATGCTCAGCACGCGCTTCAGATGGCCACTCCGGATATGATCTATTCCGCGCTGGGAATGGACAAAGCCCCTGCCAGGGCAGTTGGAGTAGAGGAGGGCGTGGCGAATGAGCATTTTGGATTGCCTGTCGAGGACATGGCCAACTCAATCCTTACAGGAGGAATCATTGACCTCGGCCTCTTGGGAATCGTCGCATATCCACTGATACTTTGCGCTTTAACCAGGGGGTTATTGCACATGTCGGCGCGGTTTCTCAACAGCGAGGGGCAAGTTGTCGCAATACTATACATACTGGTTATGTTTTTAAGTACAGAAACCGAGATTGGCGGTTATCTGGTGGAGCTTAGGGATTTGGCAATTCTCTTGGTCGGGTGGGGCTTGCTCAACTCCTTGCCGGGTATTGGCCGGAGGGATCAGGCGGTATCCGATGAGCAGCAGCCAATCCCGGCCGGGCAGTAACATTCCCGCACTCGCGGTATTGCGTGTGTATCTTTTCCACAGCGACACTGGGTTATCGGCCATTTGGCGAGGCGCCACTCGCGAGACGTTGACCGCCGACCGGGGAAAGCCGATCGAGAGGAGAGCCGGAATTGAATGTCTCGCTGTCATCCATCGGGAGGTTTCACCACTTCGATCTCGCACGCCAGTTGCTGCGCCTCGGAGACCGGGTGTCAATCTTCACCAGCAACCCGCGAAGCCGGGTCGACGCAGATTTGCGAGTTATCGCTAGAACCCGGCCTTACCTTCGAATTCCGTATGCGCTTATGAGCCGGTTTGGCCTGGGGGCGCGATCCTACTGGCTAGAGGAAGCGTTACTGCGGGATTTAGGGAGTTGGTTGGCGCGGTCGGTAGACTCAGAATGGACAGACGTATTGCACGGATTGGATGGCGCAGGTCCGGAAGCCGGCCGGCTGGTGAAGGCAAATGGGAAGTTATGGATTTGCGATCGCGGTTCAACGCACATTCTCAAACAGAAGGAGATATTGGAAGAAGAGCATCGGTACTGGCATCTTCCTCCCCCGAAATTCAGCGCAGATCGTCTTGAGCGGTGTGTAGCGGAATATGAGGAAGCTCATGCGGTCACGGTGCCGTCGCAATTTGTCCGGAGATCTTTTTTGGAACGCGGCTTTGATCCGGAGCGGGTTTTCGTATGCCCCTACGGGGTGGATTTGTCGGAGTTTCGGCCAGCCGTCAAAGAAGACGATGTGTTCCGCGTGATTTTTGTAGGGACGGCATCCCTTCGAAAGGGAATCGGGTATCTCCTTCGGGCGGTTGAGCCGCTGGTGAAGAAGCGCCAATGCGAGTTGTGGCTTGTGGGTGGAATCGAGCCTGCAACGCGCGGGCTGCTGGAGCAATACAGCGGCACATTCGAGTACAAGGGCATATGCCCCAGGAGGGATCTGTGGCGGCTTTACTCGCAGGCATCCGTGATGGTACTGGCTTCAGTTGAAGAAGGCCTAGCGCTGGTGCAGGCGCAGGCGATGGCGTGCGGGGTTCCGGTGATTGCGACCCCGAATACCGGCGCGGAAGACCTGTTCACCGACGGCGTCGAAGGCATTATCGTTCCTATCCGAAGTCCCGAGGCAATTAGAGAAAAGCTGGAGTGGATGATGGCGAACCCCGGATTGCGCAACCAGATGGCCGAGGCAGCGCTGGTACGTGTAAAGAGCTTGGGAGGCTGGGACCGGTATGGCGAAAGGGTAGAATCGGTTTATCGTGAAGTTGCCATTCGCCATCACGTGCAGATGCGCGATGCCGATTGACATTTTTTCTCCGGAGGGCTGGCTGGCGGCCGTGGCTTATCTCGGGGCAGCTTCGCATCAACGACAGATGCCACTGAGCGGCGGGAGAACGGCCAGACGCCCGACGCATACCATGGGAGAACCGCACAGCAATGAGCCGCAAAATCCTGTACATCGGCACCCTGGCAAGCGGCCAGACAAGTTATTACCGCTATCGGGCGCTTCAGCGACTGCAGCAGGATGTTATTCCGTTCGACTATTCAGGATACGGGTTCAAACTGCCTGGAATGAACTGGCTTGGAACGCGCTTTCCTGTACGGCCGCTGGTAGACGAGATCAATGCGGAACTGGTGGCCGCTGTTGAGAAAGAAAGGCCGGATGCCGTCTGGTTCGACAAGCCGACTCAGTTTACGCCGGAAACGATCCGGCGGGTAAAGGAGACGGGCGCGCAGACAGTCTGCTACAACCAGGATAATCCTTTTGGTCCACGCAACGATGGCTGCTGGCATCAGTTCTTCAGGATATATCGCATGCTGGACCTGCACTGTCTGTTTCGCAACGCGGATATTTTGCGATACCGTGCGTGGGGCCTGAATACCATCAAGATTCAGTTCAGTTACGATCCGCGCGAGAATTATCCGCCTCCCGCAGGATGGTCCGACGCCGACCGGACTCGCGAGGCTTCGTATATTGGAAGTCCGCATGAGGATCGGCCTCAATTTCTTCGTGCTCTTGCCAGGGAATACAATCTTCCTCTGACCATCTCCGGTCCCAGATGGGAGAAGGCGCTCAACAAAGAGGATAGAAGGCGATATCTGCGCGGCGGCGTGTTGCGCGATGGGGAGTATCGAGAGAATATCTGGAAGTCCAAGATCAATCTCGCATTCGTGACACGATTGAACGAGGACGATGTCGCGCACAAGGCCTTTGAGATTGCCGCGTGCGGCGGTTTTCTGCTTGCGTTGCGGTCGCCCGGGCATGAGGCTTGCTTTGATGAAGGCAAAGAAGCGGAGTTCTTTTCATCCGGCGAGGAATGCGCGGATAAGATTCGCTACTACCTTGAACACCCGGTAGAGAGGGAAGAGATTGCCAGGCGCGGGTGCGAGCGGGCGAAGCGATCCGGATACGACAACGATACGCAGTTGCAGCGGGTGCTGGACAGATTGGATGAAATGCAAACCGCGGCTGGAGGGATTCCCCGCGCTTAAGCCGGATTCGAGAGGATGCGTTTCCGTATTTAATGTTACAAGGACAGGCGTCCGAGTAGACGATCGGACAAGGGGCAAAGATGGGCAGCAGCGATACGATAATAAAGGGCGCTTTCATCTTCGCGCATTGCCGGGGCGGATGTTTTCTATGACGGTCCGATTACAAGATCTTTCGCAACCGAAGGTGCCGCAGGGATTTCGCGGACGCCCGGCCTGGTTCGTACAATTCTGGTGGATCGTGCAGGCGCTGTTGCTCCATCCTTCACCGCAGGCGCTATACGGCTGGCGGCGGTTTCTGCTGCGTTTGTTTGGCGCGAAGATCGGCAGAGGCGTACTGCTCAGGCCGTCGGTCAGCGTGACCTATCCCTGGAAGCTCAGTATCGGCGATTGGAGTTGGATCGGCGACGAGGTTACCCTCTACACGCTTGGGGAGATCACGATCGGAGAAAGCGCCGTGGTTTCTCAGCAGTGCTATATCTGCACCGGTTCGCACGACTACACGCGCGTGACATTCGATCTCTACGCGTTGCCGATTCGCATCGAGCGGGAGGCATGGTTGGCAACCGGTGTTTTTGTCGGTCCAGGAGTTACAGTGGGCCGTGGAGCCATCGTAGGCGCTCGCAGCGTGGCGCTCAAGGATGTGCCGGCCGGGATGATCTGCGCGGGGAATCCACTGAAGGCACTGCGGCCACGGCCCGCTCCGCATGAATAGCGCGCTGTGAGCCGAGGACCGGCGTTATTGGTTTCCATCATGAGGTAATTTCTTTCATGCGCATTCTTGTAAACGAATTTTGCGGCCATGCCTTTCAGATCGAACTGAGCCGTGAGTTGGCGCGCCGCGGCCATCAGGTGCTGCATGTTTTTTATGCCGACAACCTGTCAACCCCCAAAGGCGATATCGAATCCGGGCAGGGTGAGTCAGGGAACTTGGCTATTGAGGGTTTACATCTTCCTATGGTGTTCTCAAAGCACTCGATCCGGACCAGGAGGAAAGCCGATATTGCTTATGGAAAGGCTGTGGCGGAAAAAGCCGCCGCCTTCCGGCCCGATGTAGTCGTCTCCGCGAACATGCCTCTGGATGCACAGAATATTCTGCAACAGGAGGCAAGACGGCAGAACGCAAAGTTTGTGTTTTGGCTACAGGATGTTTACAGCTTCGCCATTCGCTTCGTGTTGAGGAAAAAGTTGGGACCGCTGTCGGGCATAGCCGGAGCTTACTACGAACGCCTGGAGAAGAGACTGCTCAGAGATTCGGAGGCCGTGGTTTGCATCTCTCCGGGATTTGCAAGGCTGGCGGCCGAGTGGGGCGTCGATCCGTCGCGCGTATTCGTGATTGAAAACTGGGCGCCGCTTTACGAGGTTCTGCCTGCGGCCAAGGACAACGCCTGGTCGCGCGAACATGGGATGGCCGAGAAATTCTGCTTTATGTACAGCGGCACATTGGGCATGAAGCATCGCCCCGAGCTGTTGCTGGAGCTGGCTCGTTCTCTCGAAACCGTTGACAATGCGCGTTTGGTGGTTATTGCCGGCGGAGCGGGCGCGGAGTGGCTGCAAGCGAATGCGCAGGCGGTCCGCAAGGATGTGCTCACGCTTTTGCCTTTCCAGCCCTATCACAGGCTCTCCGAGGTATTGGGGGCGTCCGATGTGCTCATCGCGCTGCTCGATTCAGATGCCGGCGCATTTGCCGTGCCCTCGAAGATACTCACCTACCTATGCGCCGGCCGCACTCTCTTGCTGGCCGCTCCGCCAGAGAACCACGCAGCCGTGGTCGTCGAGCAGGCCGATGCCGGCGTGGTCATTTCACCGGACGGCGCGAGCGAGATCGTGAATGCCGCAAGAAGCCTGATGGAGAATAATGAATTGCGCGCCCGATATGCCGCGAATGCGCGGGCCTACGCGGAGCGATCGTTCAACATCGCACACATTGCGGATCGTTTTCTGGAGGTGCTTTCAACGAGTTGACCTTTAGGCAGCACAGAATCGGAAGGCCCGCTCCAAACCCACATGCAGGGCCGATGGAACAAAACCGGCACACGAGCGGAGCAATGCGAGAATCGACCCCCGGGAAGGGAATTCCTGACTGGGAACTCTCGTCGCAGTATGTGCGCACAAAGCCCGCAGGATTGCCGTGAACTGACGTGAGCAGCGCCTCGCCGCCCCCCACCGACAAAATCCCAACCCCAAAGTTGAAAAGAATAGTCAACTCATTTCGATAGGGAATACAATTCTATCCGGGAACCGGCCGCTTGGGGTATGATTGCCGGGGCAGCTTCCAGGAGAGATTTTTCCGCTATGTTCAAGCCAAAGCTCAACACACAGTTTTTTTACCTTGTCCCAGCCGTGGTACTCTTCGCCGCGACCGGCGCAAGCGCCCAGACGCAGCCCGCCGTCTCCGCGCAGCCACTTCCTACACCGGCGCAAACTTCTACCGCTCCGGTTGTGCCGCTGAACCCTGCTCTGCCAACAGTCTTCGTTGTCGGCGACTCGACGGCCCACAACCAGGCCGATCTTGGGTGGGGCGACCATCTGGCCCACTACTTCGACACCACCCGCATCAATGTAGCCAACCGCGCCATAGCCGGCCGGAGCAGCCGCACCTTCATCAAAGAGGGAGCCTGGGAGAAGGTGCTGGCCGAGATGAAACCCGGCGATTTTATGCTGCTCCAGATGGGCCACAACGACGGAGGGGCCCTGGACGGCACCAGGCCGCGCGGCACCCTGAAAGGACTTGGCGAGGAGACACAAGACGCCACTTTGCTGGATGGCAACGTCGAAACCGTGCATACCTACGGCTGGTACATGCGCAAATATATCGCCGACACGCGCGCCAAGCACGCCACTCCGATTCTGCTCTCGCTTACCATCCGCAACATCTGGACGGAGGGGACGGACGGCAAGCCGCGCATTGAGCGCGATATGGGCTACGACGGATACATTCAGCAGCTTGCCGCCGAGCAGCATCTTCTTTTTGTGGATATGGCCAGCATTGAAGCCGACCGTCTGGAAGCCGGCGGACCGGAGAAGGCCGCGCTGCTCTTTCCCAAAGACCATACGCATACCAGCGCCGAGGGCGCCGAGCTGAACGCACAATCCGTGGCTCTCGCGCTGCGCGCCGCCCGATCCCCGCTCGATGCCTACCTGGTGAAGGATCTCGCGGGGGCGGGGACCGATCACAGCGCCGGCCCAGCCGCTCCGGGAGCGGCACCAAGCCCGGAACCTGTACGCAAATAAGGGCATCCGCAGTTTGTTTGGAACGAGAAGTACAGTACGAGAGCGAAAGGAAACCAATGCGCATTTGTTTTCTGCTGAAGATCCGCCAGGAAAAGGTGGAAGAGTACAAGAAGCATCACACCCAGGTATGGCCAGAGATGCAGGACGCGCTCCGGGCGACCGGCTGGCGCAACTACTCGCTGTTTTTGAAGCCGGACGGACTGCTGGTCGGCTATCTGGAGACGGACGACTTCGCAAAGTCCTGCGCCGAGATGAAGAACTACCCGGTGAATGAGCGCTGGCAGGCGCATATGACCCCATTCTTCGAGGCGCTCTCGCATGGCGGCGCGGACGACAACATGTTTCCGCTGGAAGAGGTCTTTCACCTCGATTGAGTTGCGGCGCGGCAGCCGGCTAGCGAAGAGATAACGGCCGCCGGAGCGGCGTTAGCGCCGTATCAGGCAGCCATTCTGAATATTCGAGGAGCCAAAAACCAGTACGGGGAGGAGATTGCGATGAAAACCTTCAGTTCCATGCGGCGCGATTTTCTGCGCACCGGCAGTATCGGCATGGCGGCCGCGGCGCTTCCTGCCGTTTCATTTGCAGCCGGGGTACAAACCGGTAGCGGAGGTAAACCTGCGGCTCCGCTGGGCCTCTTCGACGTGCGCAAGTACGGGGCAACGGGCGACGGCAAGACGCTGGACACGGCGGCCGTCAACAAGGCGATCGAAGCGGCGGCGGCCGCGGGCGGCGGGGTAGTCTTGTTTCCCGCGGGAATGTATCTTTGCTTCTCGATCCGCCTGAAGAGCCAGGTCCATCTGCACCTGGAGCAGGGCAGCGCCATCGTGGCCGCCGACTCGCCCAAGCCCGGCGAGCAGACCGGCTACAACGGCGGCGTCTACGATGCCGCCGAGCCCAAGACCGAGTGGGACGCCTACCAGGATTACGGCCACAACCACTGGCACAACTCGCTGCTGTGGGGCGAGGAGATTCACGACATCAGCATCACCGGGCCCGGACTCATCTACGGCAAGGGACTCAGCTTCGGGGCGGGGCGCGCCGCCCGCGGCAATTATCCGATCTATGTCGCCGAGCAGCCTGGTGTGGGCAACAAGGCGATCGCGTTGAAGAACTGCCGCAACGTACTGCTGCGCGACTTCTCCATGCTCAAGGGCGGGCATTTTTGCCTGTTGCTGACCGGCGTCGACAACCTGACCATCGACAACCTCAAGATCGACACCGATCGCGACGGGATGGACATCGATTGCTGCCAGAACGTGCGCGTCTCCAACTGCACGGTCAACTCGCCCTGGGACGACGGCATCTGCCCCAAGTCGAGTTATGCCCTCGGTTATGCCCGGCCAACGAGAAACGTGACCATCACCAACTGCTGGGTGACCGGGACCTACGAACTGGGCACGGTGCTGGACGGAAGCTTCAAGAAGTTTGCCAATGACCCTGGGGTTCGCGTGGGCCACACCGGCCGCATCAAGTGCGGGACCGAATCCAACGGCGGATTCATCAACATCACCATCTCCAACTGCGTCTTCGAGGGCTGCCAGGGCTACGCGCTGGAATCGGTGGATGGAGCGCTGCTCGAGGACATCACCATCACCAACACCACCATGCGCGACCTGATCTCCGGGCCGCTGTTCATGCGCCTCGGATCGCGGCTGCGCGGCCCCAAGGAGAGCACCAAGGTGGGGACGCTCAAGCGCATCCTGGTCAGCAACCTCGAGTGCTACAACGCGCCGCTCAGAGTCAGCTCGGTGCTGAGCGGCATTCCCGGCTACCCGATCGAAGACGTGAAGCTCTCCAACATTTACATCGAGACGGTTGGCGGCGCCACGGCCGAGGCCGCGCAGGCGCAGCCGCCGGAGTACGAGAACAAGTATCCTGAGCCGCAGATGTTCGGGCCGATGCCGGCATCGGGCTTCTTCATGCGGCATATGCGCCATGTGGAGATGAGCCACGTGGAGATCGCCAACACGGCTCCCGACGCGCGCCCCGCTTTTTACCTGACGGATGTGGAGCGGGCGGATTTCTTCGCCGTCACGGCTCCTCGCGGCGCGGATGGAGCCTTCGCATTGCATGGCGTGAAGGACCTGCGCATCGGCTGGAGCCGAGCCGCTGCCGATACGGCGCAGGCCAGCATCGACAACAAGATGCTGTGAGCTTTGCGGGGAGGGTCCATGCCGCCTGGCATGGACCCTCCGCGCCGGATTCGAATCAGCGGACGACGACAACACGCGTCTCGTAAGGCAACAGATTCAACTGCACGGAACGATTTCTACCCGTGCGCTTGGAATTCAGGAGAGTGACGGCGCCCGTTTGCGGCTCCCACGCCTCCGCGCGGCGTCCCTTGCTCAACAGCGTTACCGCGTGATTGCTGGGTTGAGCGCCCTCGTTGAAGAACAGGTAGAGATCGGCGTTCTTCCAGCGGCGCTTCATCACGCGGAGAGCCGTATCGGCAACATCCAACCGGACGGTGGGCGAGACCACAGCGGAGTTCATGGCCGCGAGAACTTCGCCGGGAAGCGCTTGCGGCGCAGGCGGCGCTGCGGGCGGGTTGGCGGGCGGCGTGGGCGTGGGCGGCAACTGCGCGTCCACTACGGTTGCCCAGGAAAACTCCGTCGCGGATGCCGGCGTCGCGTCGCGCATGGTCCGGCCCACGATCCACCTGGGCGCGCCGCCGAGAAACAGGACCTTGCCGCCCCCTTCGGCGAATGTCTTGAGCCGCGCCTGGATTTCCGCCGATAGTACCAGCGGCGCTGGCAAAATGACGGTGCGGTAGCGGTTTCCGCTGAGCGTCTCGAAGCTGCCTTTGAGCGGCTTCAGATCGCGCGCCAGCGCATCTTCGTCCACGATGTCGAAGTCGATCTGGCGCTCGCTCAGCAGCCGCTCGGTTGAAACGAAGGCCGTGTCCGAAGCGTCGCTGCCCAGCCACATGGAACTCGACGGCAAAAACAGCGCGACCGTGGCGTCGGGCCTGCCCATCGCCATCAGATAGCTCAAACGGCGCACATAGGCGAGCAGGTCCGGGAAGCCCGGCTCTCCCATGAACCCGTTCGGCGGCCGGGCGCCCGC
>Ga0182011_10000764_pt1 | contig 28131 bp, 27 predicted proteins | sample 711E1DmetaG_FD_120481 | JGI IMG/M metagenome (GOLD analysis project Ga0182011, IMG submission 120481) | Permafrost microbial communities from Stordalen Mire, Sweden - 711E1D metaG | ecosystem: Environmental > Terrestrial > Soil > Wetlands > Permafrost | place: Sweden: Stordalen | collected...
ATATGGGGCCTTGCTGGTTTGGTTGCAACAAGCTCGTCTGGTTACCTTATGGACTGGCTTGGGGTTGGCCATCGGTCTGGTTGCCATCGAGTATCTGATTCGCATGCGTGAGAAAGCCCGCTGGCAGCCAAAGTCCGTGTCGAATGACCAACAACCACCAGCAGACATGAACCCATCCTCCAAAGCATGAATCTGCACGAACTTCCCTCGGTAGAACACCTTCTCCAGACTCAGCTGGCGGTTGAACTTATCGCGAGGTATGGCCGCCCGGCCACTCTCAAAGCTCTTCGGAGTGCGCTAGATGGAATACGCGCACGCGTTACCACGAATGTTATTCGTACCATTCCTAACCAGCAACACATTCTTGAAGATGCAGCTTCCCTTTTGGAGAAATGGACTTCGCCAACCCTTTTGCCGGTTATCAATGCCAGCGGTGTGATACTGCATACCAATCTGGGCCGTGCACCGCTCTCCAACGCCGCTCTGAAGGCTATGCAAATGATTTCCCAAGGCTATTCAAACCTGGAATTTGATCTGGAAACCGGTAAGCGTGGTTCACGTCTGATTCACGCCGAGCAGTTACTTAAGCGTCTGACCAATGCAGAGGCGGCAATTATTGTAAATAACAATGCCGCTGCCATGTTGTTGATACTGGCCGCCCTCGCAAGGCGGAAGCGGGTTGTCATCTCCCGCACACAATTGGTAGAAATCGGCGGCGAGTTCCGCATCCCGGATGTTATGAAACAGTCCGGGGCAAAACTTATCGAAGTAGGCGCCACCAACAAGGTCCGGCTGGCCGATTATGAGGAAGCGCTGGAAGAACCAACTGCACTGGTTCTGCATGTTCACCGGTCAAATTTCAAGATGATAGGCTTCACCGAAGAACCGGAATGGAAAGATATCATCATCCTGGCGCACAACCGGGGTGTTCCATGTGTTGATGATCTCGGGTCAGGTACGCTGCTTGAAACCACCCAATACGGGTTAGCCCACGAGCCGACTATCCAGGAATCTCTGGCGAGCGGGGTTGACCTGATGTGCTTCTCTGGAGACAAACTGCTCGGCGGTCCGCAAGCCGGGGTAATCATCGGCAAGGCTGAGCTGATCGCCGTTATAAAAAAACATCCGCTAGCACGCGCCTTACGCGCCGACAAGCTCTGCCTGGCCGCTCTGGCAGCCACATTATTACATTATCTCAAAGACGAGGCGGAGCGCGAAATCCCGGTATGGAGAATGATGGCATTGACCCCTGACCAGATTCGCCGGACTGCCGAAGGCTGGAAGAAAAAAATCGGCCTCGGTGAGGTCGTTGCAGGAAGGTCAACCATCGGAGGAGGCAGCTTGCCCGAAGATAGTCTGCCCACTTTCCTGCTGGCAATGGATGTTAGAAGCCCGGACAAATTTCTTAAGAAACTCCGCCTACAACAACCTCCCATTATTGCCCGCACAGAAAAAGACCGCATCCTGCTGGATCCACGCACGGTTCTGCCCGAGGAAAGTGGAGAGCTGCTGGCTGGTCTGTTGAATGCTTTATATGAAAAAAGGGAACTGCTGGCCTAATACGGGGTTAACACTGTAATCTTATTTCCTTCCCATACATATGACTCATCACTCAGACGTTTTACGCGTGCTTAAAGAAACCAGCCGGACTTTTTTCATCCCGATTGTCCGTCTGCCTGTTAAATTGCAAGAGACGATCGGCGCCGCATACTTATGCATGCGCGCAATTGATGAAATTGAAGACCATCCTACCCTGGATAACCAGGCCAAAGCTGCCATATTGCACGGGCTCAGTTGGGCTTTGCAGGCCCAACTAGCTTCGGATGAACCAGAAAATGCCTGCCTGGTCGAGGCAGTCTTCATGCCGTATCAAGATATCCTGCCCGAGGTGACCCTCCGAATCAGTGATTGGTTGTCGCATGCTCCGCAAGGCATTGCACCGCGCGTCTGGGACGCCACCATTGCTATGGCAGACCGCATGGCTTACTGGGTGGAGAATAACTGGAGAATCCGTACCGAAGCAGACCTGAATAGTTACACATTCAGCGTGGCTGGTGCAGTCGGCCTGCTCATATGTGACATCTGGGCCTGGTTCGACGGCTCTCAAATCGACCGTCTGGCTGCAATCCATTTTGGCCGCGGGCTGCAGTCCGTAAACATCCTTCGCAACCGGGAAGAGGACACGCAACGGGGCGTGGACTTCTTCCCAGCCGGTTGGACAGAAAAGCAGATGTTTGTCTTCGCCCGGAAAAACATTGACCAGGCCAAGTCAAGCATCAACCTCATCTCCCACAAATCATTCCGCTGCCTGGTGGATATCCCCCTGGCGCTTGCAGAAGCCACGTTACAGGCGCTGGAGCATGGGCAACCCAAGCTCACGCGCAGCCAGGTTCTGCAGATAGTAGGACAGATTTAAATGGTCCAAAGCAAATGAGGCGTAGAAGACTCTTTCGCGAATATTGTTAGTTCGTTCGATGATTGTATCGGTTTCGGGATGGTTTTCCAACCACGCACAACAAACCCTTATTAAGTCAACCAGTTTACCCCTCGTAAAAGTAATCAACTTCCACACACCGCCTATCCAACAACAGCGTATTGTAATTACTGCAGCTATAACATATTACTTAACATTTTCCTGAAAGCAATCCGATTATTTGAACCAATAGATAAAAATATCTTGTTTCGAAATTCTTATAATTGCTCTGTTTGGTTGAATCTTTTCATGGAGATAATTTTGTATGAAATCTGACATCGACGCCATCATGCAATCCAAGAATATAGATGCAATCCTGGTCACCGGCAACGCCGACCACAACCCCCCCATGTACTACCTGACCGGTGGAGGCCATATTAACGCCGCCACGCTCATTAAGAAACGTGGCGTGGATCCTGTCCTTTTCTGTAACGATATGGAACGCGAAGAAGCCGCCAAAACAGGACTGAAAATTATTCCATACAGCTTCTACCGTTATGAGGAACTGCAAAAAGAAGCCCAAGACAATCCTTCCCTTGTCCCAGCCATCCGTTATAAGCACATGTTCGCCGACCAGGGAGTACAGGGACGTGTCGGAATCTATGGCAACACTGACTTCGGATCGGCCTTTGCCGCTTTTACTCAATTGCAGGAACTTATGCCGGAAGTGAATCTGATCGGTGAATCGAGTAATGACTCACTCTTCATGCAAGCCATGGAGACCAAGGACGCGTTCGAAGTGGAACGCATCCGCAAGATGGGTGCCATCACCACCGAGGTTGTTCGTCGAATCGCAGATTACCTGACCAACCGGGAAGTTCGTGCAGATGAGGTCCTTCTAAAAGAAGATGTTGCACCGCTTACCATCCGTGATGTCAAGGCAAAGATCAATTTGTGGATTGCCGAGATGGGCGCAGAGAACCCCGAGGGCACCATCTTTGCCATCGGACGGGATGCAGGTGTGCCTCACTCCGTGGGGAACCCCGATGATCTCTTGCGATTGGGCCAGACCATCGTTTTCGACATTTACCCGTGTGAGGCAGGCGGCGGTTATTTTTATGACTTTACGCGCACCTGGAGCCTTGGCTATGCCACCCCCGAAGCGCAGAAACTTTATGATGAAGTCAAGGCGGTCTATGACCGCCTAGTGGATGAATTCGACCTGAATGCCCCATTCAAGGATTACCAGCGCCTGACCTGTGAATTATTCGAAAAAAATGGCCACCAGACGCCTCAAAACACGCAGGCTCCGGTCGAAGGCTATGTTCACTCCATCGGTCACGGTGTCGGGTTGAATATTCACGAGCGCCCCTGGTCACACCTGTCCGCCAGCGATGATAATATTCTGAAGCCTGGTGTGGTCTTCACATCTGAGCCCGGGCTGTATTACCCGGAAAAAGGCCTGGGCGTGCGCATCGAAGATACCTATTGGGTGCGCCCGGATGGGAAGATCGAGATCCTGGCCGAATATCCGTATGATATTGTCCTGAAGATGAAGAAGTGGACGAGCTAGGCATACGGTGGGTATGTCGGTTCGACACTTGGATGGGCTCTTCCCCTCTGCCCGGATGTTGACGTCCGGGTGGATGACGCTATAATCACTCGCATGGCATCAACTTTTCTCCCCGCCCGCATCCTGGCCATCGAAACCTCCTGCGATGAGACAGCTGCCGCTGTTCTTGAAAATGGACGCGTCCTGCTAGCTTCAACCGTTGCCACGCAGATGGACATCCACGCCCGCTATGGCGGCGTTTATCCTGAAGTTGCCAGCCGCCAGCATATCCTTTCCATCCTGCCGGTCATAGAAGAGACCCTTGCCAAAGCTCACCTGACCCTGGATGCCCTGGACGCAGTCGCCGCCACACGCGGCCCCGGCCTGGCCGGATCACTTCTGGTTGGTCTGAATGCTGCCAAGGGCATTGCAATCGGTGCAGACCTGCCATTGGTGGGAGTGAACCATCTCGAGGGACACATTTACTCGGCCTGGGTATACAACGCCGGCGGAATTCCTGACCCAGAGCCGGAGTTCCCGTTGATGGCGTTACTTGTCTCCGGCGGTCATACTGAACTAAATTTAATGGAAGACCATTTACACTATCAACGTCTGGGTGCAACATTGGACGATGCTGCCGGTGAGGCCTTCGACAAGGTTGCCCGGCTGTTGGGATTGTCTTATCCTGGCGGTCCATCCATCCAGAAAGCCGCCGAGCAGGGCAATCCGGGGGCGTTCAAATTCCCACGTGCCTGGCTGGAAGGTACCAGGAACTTTTCGTTCAGCGGATTGAAAACTGCCGTTCTAAAAGAAGTTAATAAATTTAATGGCGGGCCTCTGCCAGTGGCTGATCTGGCAGCCAGTTTTCAAGCAGCGGTGGTGGAGGTTTTGTTTCAAAAGACCATGCAGGCGGCACGAGAATATGGTGTAAAAAACATTATCGTTGGAGGTGGCGTCTCGGCCAATAAACCCTTGCGGGACGAATTCCTGGCCCAGACGGAATTCCCTGTCAAAATTCCGCCTCTGTCACTCTGCACCGACAACGCCGCCATGATAGCTGCCGCTGGTTATCATCGCTACGTGCTCGGTCACCTGGATGGACTGGATATAGATATATTACCCACCTGGCCACTTTCATAAGCTGCTGAATGGCATGCCTGCCTTATTAATCACGAAACCCCGTTTGAGGCTGGCCCTAGTCTCGGCGGGGTTCGTGTTTAAAGAGGAGAATGCAAATATTATTATACGCAGTCAGATTATAGGAAGATGAAAGAATCCTGAAAAACAGATTAGAGCCTTTATTCACCTGCAGGTATACTTCCCATTTTTTGGAGCATTATGGCTTCCTTGAGAACTCCAATCTGGTAGTTTTAGACTTAACCTCCATCTTGGGAATTTCATTTGACCTTATATTCTAAATACACAAACCCCAAAAGGACCTGCCCCAGATCCCGAGGGGTTTGTGATTTAAGGAGGAGAATGTAACCCTGATTATAACTATCCAGTTAAGCGCAAGATGACAATTACCTGAATAGGATATTAGAAGAACTGGCTGCCAACCGGCCGGGTTTCCCTGTAAGAAATCGCAAACCCCGTGGAGGACTGGCCCAAGTCCGGCGGGGTTTGTGTTGAGGAGGAGAATACAATGTTCATTATATGCACGAAGATGAACGGGACATGACAGGAGATTAAAGGCAGGATTAGAAACCCAACCCGAGCGCAGCCCAGATTTGATCCTTTAAAATCGGCCCTTCTCGTAGAATCCTTATCTCCTGTCCGGAACAATCCACAACGGTGGACGGAATACCACCCGGAGTTTTGCCGCCATCGATTATTAACGCAATTCTTCCGCCGAGTTGCGCAAGAACCTCCTGCGCAGTGGATGGACTTGGTTGACCGGAGAGATTGGCAGAAGTTACCGCCATCGGACCTGCTGCCGATAACAATTTGCGTGCCAATGCATGGTCCGGTACACGCACCCCTACGGTAGGCGTAGCGGACACAGTTTCGGGTAGATCCGGTCGCTTGGATACGACCAGGGTCAATGGTCCTGGCCAGAAGCGGGCTGCCAATCGTGAGGCCGCTTCCGGTATTTCCTGGGTTACCTTTTCTAAATCGGTCGAGTCGCCGATCAGCACTGGTATGGCTTTATCATCCGGTCTATCCTTGGCAATATAAATACTCCTCACCGCCGCTGCATTGAAAGCCAATGTACCCACTCCATAGACTGTGTCGGTTGGAAACGCCACCAACCCGCCCTTCTGCAGTACCTCCTGCGCCCGGGCAAGCATCCCCTGGTCTCCTGCCAGCAAAATCTCAGTCTTCATATTTGTACTTCCAGGATCCTGTCGTGGCCGGCTAAATCCTTATGCAAGTGAATTTCAGCTTCAGCAAAGCTATCGCATGCCAGGGAAATTGCAGCCGATCCCTCGGATGCTTCGATCTCCATCAAAAGTAAACCTCCTGGAACCAGCCGGTCGGGGACGGCATTCAATAAGCCTCGGATCATTTGCAGCCCATCCGGGCCGCCATCCAGCGCCATGGTCGGTTCACGTCCATGGATGGGCAGCTTTTTCAAAGTCTTGGTGGGAATATAAGGCAGGTTGGCAACAATAAGGTCATATTCTGTTTCCGGAGGGAGTAGGTCACAACAAATGAAATCCATGCGCTGCCGCACTCCATTTTTAACCGCATTTCGCTGGGCTATTTTCAAAGCCGCCGGAGATATATCACTCGCCATAATCTGCAGATCGGGAATATTAACCGCCAGTGCTATACCAATACATCCCGAACCGGTTCCTACATCAGCAGCTTGGCGAAAATCAGGGTGAGCCTTGAGCCAAACCATTGCACGTTCAACCAATAATTCTGTCTCCGGACGCGGGATAAGCACATCTGGTGTGACCTCGAAATCCAGTCCGAAAAAATCCCGCCGGCCCAAAACATAGGGAAGCGGCTCACCGGCTTCCAGACGATTCACAAGGGTCTCAAGCACAGCGGCTGGCTTGGCGGTAAGCGTTGCTTCAGGGTGCGCCAAAATCCAGGAACGTGACCGTTTCATCACGCAAGCCATCACTTCCTGGGCATCCAGGGCTGCTGAATCGCTGTACTTATCCAAACGGATTACTATATCGTCGAGCACTGCCCCTACGGTTCCTCCCCCTTCTTTATTCGTCTTCACCCTCCACACCGCTCGCTGATAGCCGGTCAGATTCGTCCCGGGTGGAAAGTTCTTCGATGAAACCATCGATTCCGCCCTGCATGACAGCCGGCAGGTTGAAAATGGATACATTAATGCGATGGTCGGTTACCCGGTTCTGGGGATAATTGTAAGTGCGTATCTTTTCTGATCGTTCGCCGGTTCCAACCTGCGAACGTCGATCAGCTTGTTCCGCCGAGCGACGCTTCTCCTGCTCAATCTCGTACAACCGCGCCCTCAGGATAGACAGAGCCCGCAGTTTGTTTTGCAACTGGGAGCGCTCGTCCTGTACAGCCACCACCATGCCGGTTGGCAGGTGCGTAATGCGGATTGCCGTGGCATTCTTTTGAACATTTTGTCCGCCTGCGCCGGATGAACGGAAAACATCAATCTTCATCTCGGATTCAGGAATTTCTACATCCACTTCTTCCACTTCTGCCATCACCGCCACCGTGGCGGTTGAGGTGTGAATCCTCCCGGAGGATTCGGTGGCCGGAACCCGCTGGACGCGATGCACACCCGATTCGTATTTAAGCTTCGAATACGCACCTTTCCCTTTTACCTGAAAAACGACTTCCTTGAATCCCCCTACGCCGATGGCATTCGAGTCCATCATTTCAACTTTCCAATTCTGGCGTTCCGCATAACGCGTATACATGCGATACAGGTCGGCCGCGAAGATGGCTGCTTCCTCTCCACCCGTCCCGGCACGGATCTCTACGAAGACATTTTTTTCATCGCGCGGGTCTTTGGGGACCAGCATCAGTTTGAGTTCTTTCTCGAGCACGGCGACGCGCGGTTCCAGGTCGGAAATTTCCGACTCGGCCAGTTGGTGCATTTCCGGGTCTTCCGCAGACTCGATGACCGCATGCGCTTCGTCGAGGCGCATTCTATCACGCCGATATTCTTTCGACTTTCCGACTATATTTTCTAAATCAATGCGCTCTTTATTCAGTTCAGCTGCACGCTGGTAATCATTCCCAACTTCCAAAAGGAGCCGGTTGATTTCTTCGTATCTATTTTCTATTCCTTCCAGCTTATCGAGCATAGATTCCTTAACTCTGGGATGCGACGGCTAGCCGTCGCATCTCCCACATAAAGTCAATATATCCCGTTAGGATGGCGCCTGTCGCGGCGCCGGGAGATTATATCATCCGCCCCCGGACTCCAGCTTTGAATGAGACAACTCTGCCGGAGCCAATTCCATATTACCTGGCAACCAAAGATAAAACCATCGTCAACAGAATAATGACCGATATGATGATAAAGATAATTCGATAGGTACGCGCCTGGCGTTGTGTGCTTGTCAATTTCGTTTTTCCTTTTGGCATGCTATCTATTCTTCCTTCTTTCAATTTCCACCGTGCGCTGCGAAAGCTTTCTCCATGGCTTTTTCCAGTTCCTCCATCGCGACGGGTTTTGTTACATAAGCATCCGCTCCAATAGCCATAGCTTTATCCACCATGATATCGGCAGCTTCGGTGGAGAGCATTACCACCGGTAAATCTTTCCATTCTTTGCGGCGGCGCAGGAATTCCAGAAAATCCAAACCGCTCACTTCAGGCATATTTATGTCAAGGATGAATAAATCAGGGCACCCGCCACCGAGCAAGGTTTGGGCCGCCTGGCGAGCTGAAAAAAAATGCTGCTCCTCATATTCCAGCATTTTGACCATCAGCCGAATGGCCCCGACCATATCCTGGTCATCATCTACGATCCAGACTTTTCTCATTCCAAATGCGCCTTGACACTCTCTGCCACTACCGGGTTGATTCCCGGCACAGCGGTCAATTCTACCACTGTCGCCTTTCTAATCATATCCACAGAACCAAAATGTTTCAAGAGGGCTTTACGCCTGGCTGGGCCAATGCCCGGGATGGAATCCAGTTCGGATGCCATGCCCAGCTTCGTTCGGCGCGCCCGGTGAGCGGTAATGGCAAAACGATGTGCCTCGTCACGGATCCTCTGCACAAGATAAAGCCCTTGCGAGTGCCGTGGCAGGAGCAATGAATCGGGTTTATTTGGAAAAAATATTTCTTCTTCCTGCTTGGCCAACCCCACCACCGGCACTTTGTCGAATAACTCAAATTCTTGCAATACTTCCATGGCCCGTGACAGTTGTCCCTTGCCGCCGTCTACGATAAGCAAATCGGGCAGGAACGCGAACGATTCATCCGGCTTGGATCCGGGTGTAATGTTCTTTTCTTGGGCTGCCTGCCAGCGCTTGAAGCGCCGTGTCAGGATCTCCTGCATACTGGCAAAATCATCCGGAACGCCGGCTGAACCTTCTATGTTAAAACGACGGTAAAGTTTCTTGTCCGGCACGCCCTGGGTGAAAACTACCATACTGCCCACGGTCGCCACTCCCTGGGTGTGGGATATATCGTAGCACTCAACCCGGTTCGGAGGAGCCGGAAGCTGCAAAGCCGACTGGAGTTCCGCCAGGGCTTGTTCCTGCTTGTGTGTATCCGCCTGCCACTGGGACCGTAAAGCCTGCAATGTTTCGGTGGCATTCTCGGCAGCCATCATGACCAGTTCGTGCCGTTGTCCGCTGCGCGGCACGGAAATCTCCACTTTCCCACCGCCGCGCCGTGAGCGCAGCCATTGGCCAATGATTTGTGCTTCCTCAATTTGCTGCGGCAGCATCACCTGCTGTGGTATGTTCGCCGCTTCCGTATAGAACTGCTTGATAAACTCGGTCATCACTTCATTGTCGGCGGTATCCTCGGTGCCTTCGAGCACAAAGTATTCCCTTCCGATCAGTTTGCCACCGCGAATAAAGAAAATCTGAACACAGGCCTCATTATCAGCGCGCGCCATGGCAATGACATCCGAATCCTTATAGTCCGTCGCAAAGACCACTTTTTGCCTCTCGACAATCGATTGCATGGCCCTTAGCCTGTCACGCAATGCCGCAGCCCGCTCAAACTTGAGTTCCTCCGCAGCTTTCTCCATCTCTTGCTGGACACGCCCCATGATCGGTTCAGAATGGCCGTTCAGGAATTCCTGCAAGTCGGAAATCATCTGGCGGTATTGGATCTGGTTTACGATGCCAATACAGGGCGCCAGGCATAGTTTGATATCGTAATAGAGGCAGGCGCGTTTATCATGGCCGGTGATCTCCCGGTCGCATGTCAGATATGGAAAAACCCGCCTCAGCACATCCAGAGTCTGGTAGACAGCCCAGGCTGATGTATACGGGCCGAAATAACGTGCCCCGTCATCCTGCATCAGGCGCGTCACAGTAACCTTGGGATATGGCTCGTTCCAATGGATCTTGATATAGGGATAGCGTTTATCATCTTTCAACCGGATGTTGTATTTGGGGCGGTGTTTCTTGATCAGATTCATCTCGAGAATGAGCGCCTCGAGTTCGGACCCCACCAATATCCATTCCAGGTGGGCAATCTCCCGCACCAGCCGGCGTGTTTTCTGGTCGTGACTGCCATCTGCATGGAAATACGAGCGGACGCGGTTCTTCAAGCTGATGGCTTTGCCGACATAAATGATCGTTCCCTCGGCATTTCGCATCAGATAGCAGCCGGATTTGTCCGGCAAGGTATCCAGGATGCCCTGAAGATGTTCGGATATTTCCATTGAATGTAATTTTACTGCGTCTTGCTAAAATTGGCAGGCAGACCAGTTCCCGCGCTAGGAAATTTGGTGGATATGATTTTCTTTAATTTTATTCGTGAATATGATATATTGAGATATATTCTATCCACAATAATTAATAATCTGATAAGGAGTGATTATGTCTGAACAGCTTCCACCCGTTTCTGCTCCTGCACCTGCAACTGCTCCGGCTGGCGCTGCCCCGGCAAGCAATTCTGTCGGGCTTGGCATTGCTTCCCTGGTGCTGGGCATCCTTTCGCTGTGCGGTTCGGTGAGTCTGATTTGCGGTGGACTCTTAGGCGTGATCGGCATCGTACTGGGTGCACTCGGATTGAACTCCAAAGGCAGGGGCATGGCCATTGCGGGGATGATCCTCTCAGCGCTCGGTCTGATCCTGGCGATCATCTTCCGTGTAGTCTTCCGTGGCATCCTATTTAATAATCTTTTACCGCAATTCCTGCACAACTACGGATTTTAAACCATCCGAACCCAGGCGGCTGGCTCGTTTGACCGCCAAGCCACCCTGCCTCAAAAGAGGCAGTCAGGCGCTTCCAGACTAGGAAGATTCCGCGGTATTACCGGATTAACCATAGCCTGGTGAATGGATTAACGAGGATATTTCCTAGGTGAAAAATCTTTTGCCGGTATCCTGTATCCTCTTGCTGCTGGCAGCCTGTTCTATTCCCCACAGCGCGACGGCCTCACCCACGCTTCCGGCAGGCTCACCCATGCTGCCTGCCAGTGTAGTACCAACCTTCACACCGTCCCTGACGATCACGCCAACCGATACCAGCACTGCCACCGCCACATTAACCACATTGCCGTCAGACACACCCACGGCGAGCGCGCTGCCGACTCAGACCGAAACGCCCACCCATCAGAGCGCAATGGCCGTATCGAAGGCCAACTCCAGTTGTCTATTCGGTCCGAACCGTGCCTATCTTTACATGTACGCTCTGACACCTGGTGCTTCCGCCGCGGTTAATGGCCGGAACTATGATGGTGGCTGGCTGTGGGTCCAACCTACCGGTACCAAGTTATATTGCTGGGTGGCCGCAAACCTTGTCACCTTATCAGTCAATATTATGAGTATTCCCGTCGAAAATCCGCCTCTTCCAACCAATCCATCCGTAAAGCCTCCAACCGGTGTTCATGCCACTCGCAGCGGAACCAGTATCACCATCAGTTGGAATGCCGCCCCACCAGCCGTTCAGCTGGCGTATCTGATCGAAGCGTCGGCCTGCTCGAAGGGTAGCCTGCTTTCTGTAGTGGTAACCACCACCAACCTCTCAGCGCCGCTGACCGACGAAAAAACCTGCAAGCTGTCTTCTTCCGGACAACTGCGCGTCCAGAATAAACTGGGGTATTCCACTTCTGTTAATATCTCGTGGCCATAATCATTAGTGGAAAGTCCCGAAGAAGGAGCAACTTTAGCTTTGATCTGACCGGGGGTTCGTCAGTTGGATAGCCTTGTCAAACCATCTTTTCTTATTTTAAGTAGTGGAGAAATAAATTCCTGGAACTGTACCGAACTCCTGCATAGAAAAAGTGCGGGAGTCCGCATTTAATGCCATGCTATAATTCCATCCGATCGGAGGTCTATGGAACAAACCATCGAAACCCGGATCGGCAAGATTTTACGCCAAAGTAAATTGAAACTGGCTGTGGCAGAATCCTGCACGGGTGGATTGATCGGTCATCGCATCACCAATGTGCCCGGCTCATCCGAATATTTCACCGGCGGCGTTATCGCCTATGCCTACGAGGCCAAAGTCAGCCTGCTGGGCGTCTCATGGGACACGCTGCAGACCTATGGTGCGGTCAGCCGGGAAACGGTTCTGGAAATGGCTGCCGGTGCACGCTTGAGCCTGGAGGCGGATATCGCCCTCTCGGTCAGCGGGATCGCCGGCCCTGGTGGCGGATTGCCTAACAAACCGGTCGGAACCGTCTGGATTGGTCTGGTCGCCCCGGATGGTAAATGGGCACGCATATTCTGCTTCACAGGTGATCGTGAGCAAAATAAATTCGCCTCCTCAGAAGCAGCTCTGGCCATGCTCCTGGAATATTTACAAGGGACACGGGATCTGGATGCTGACAAGCGGAAAAAGAAGTAAGAAATTGTGGATAAAAAATCGATCATTGTGATCATTTCCGCCAATGCTGAGTGGCAAGCGGTAAAAGAAATCCTTTCCCCGGCCGAATTTTATTCTACGCAGCTGGGCGAGTATTTCGATCACACATGTGGTGAAGAAATACCTGGCACAGTTGCACGTTTCTTCCATGGCGGCTGGGGCAAGATTTCCGCGGCGGCTACCGCTCAGGCAGCCATTGACATTTGGCAGCCGGACCTGCTGGTAAACCTGGGCACCTGCGGTGGGTTTGAAGGCCGCATCGTCCGAGGCACGATCATCCTGGTCACACAAACGCTTGTTTACGATATCATCGAGCAGATGTCCGACCCCGCTGAAGCGATTTCCCATTATTCCACGAAACTTGACCTTGCCTGGCTGCCTGACCCGCTGGCTCATCCCGTGGTACGCGGCCTGCTGGTCTCTGGTGATCGTGACATATTGGCGGGAGACATCCCCGATCTGGTGGAAAAGTATGGCGCGGTCGCGGCCGATTGGGAATCCGGGGCAATTGCCTGGGTGGCGAATAAGAATAATGTTCGTTGCCTGATCCTGCGTGGCGTCACCGACCTGGTGGGTGCCACCGGCGGCGAAGCCTACGCGGCCATCCAGATCTATCATGAGAATACCAAAATGGTAATGAAGAAATTGATCACACAATTGCCGGATTGGTTGAAAGATATCCAGCCGCAGTCACGCCCACAAACAGCCCTCTTCAACAAGGTGGATTGCCTCCGGCTATATGTACCTGACCTGGAAAGCGGCTTTGCCTTTTACCGGGACCGCCTTGGTCACTCCTTGATCTGGCGCAGCGATATGGCGGCTGGTCTGCGATTGCCGGGCAGCGAGGTGGAAATCGTCATCCAGACGGAAAAGGAAACACAGGAAGTCGACCTCACCGTCGACTCGGTCGAGGCAGCCACTTTGCGTTTCGCAGAAGCAGGCGGAGAGGTGGTCGTGGCACCCTTTGATATTCAGATTGGCCGCTGCAGCGTGGTGCGCGACCCGTGGGGCAACCAGTTGGTGCTCCTGGATGAGAGCAAGGGATTACTTGCTATGGATTCCGAGGGAAACGTCATCGGGAATTTGTAACACTTATATGAGTTTGGCTCACTTTTTCCATCCACCAACAGACTGGGCTATTTCCTGCGCTTTTTTTCTTCCTGCAATTCATTCGCTGAATATATCTAAAAACTTCCCACGCCTGTTTGCTTCGGAAGTTTTTTTTATTATTTTCCCAGCCTCGCCCGCTCCTCTTCGATGACACTTTCATCCAACTTCTTGAACAGCGGCGCGGGCGGATTGAGCTTCGCCCCAGGCTTTAATTCGCTGGGATTCCACAGCAATCCATCAATACCTTTATAGCGCAGGACGGTATGCTCGCCGAGCGAGTCTTTCACCGTTTCAGTATACTGCTCGCCAAAGAGCGGGGTCTCGTAGCCGAAGAAACCGTTCAACTTCTCGCTGGTGAATGGCAGGAACGGGGCAAACAGCACTTTGAGCGAGTCAATCGCCTTCAGGGCGGTATAGACACTTTTCGCCGCTGCCGCTTTATCGGTCTTGATCTCGAACCAGGGTGCCGATGTGTCCAGATATTTGTTCACCTCGCTGGCCAACCGGATGGCTTCCTGTAAGGCCGCGCGCAGGTGCACGGCTTCCAGTTCCTTGCCGACCGACACGAACCCGGCTTCGATGGTAGCCAGTAATTCCAGGTCAGCCGGGCGCAGTGCACCGGGATCGACCTCCGGGACATGCCCATCCCAATGTTTAAAACAGAAGGCAAGCACCCGGTTGGCCAGGTTGCCCCAAGTGGCCACCAGTTCACCGTTATTGCGTGCCACGAATTCCTTCCAATCCCAATCCGAATCGTGGTTCTCCGGCATGTTAATGGTCAGGTAGTATCGCAGGGCATCCGGATCGTATCGGCTGAGCGCGTCCCGGCCCCACACCGCCCAGTTGCGTGAGCCGGAAATCTTCTGACCTTCCAGGTTCATGAATTGATTGGCCGGCACATCATAGGGCAGGGTCAGATTTTTATTTTCACCCATAAAGATTTCTGCAAACTGCCTGCCTGCCCCCATCAATTCAGCCGGCCATTGGGAAGTATGGAAGAAGATGTTGTCCTTGCCGATGAAATAGAATTGTTTCGCGGCCGGGTTCATCCACCATTCTTTCCAGGCGTATTTCTGGCCTGAAAGCTGGCTCCATTCGATCGCGGCGGAGAGATAACCAATCACGGCTTCAAACCATACGTAGATGCGTTTTCCTTCCCAGCCTTCGACCGGAATGGGGATGCCCCAGTCCAGGTCGCGCGTGATCGAGCGCGGCTTGAGCCCTTCGCTTTCGATTTTCCGCAGCGATTCGCCCAGGACGGTTTCGCGCATATAACCGGCGCGCTCGCGCAGGAAATCCTTGACATTCGGCTCGAGCTTGGAAAGGTCAAGATAGAAATGTTCAGTATCCCGCAACTCTAGTGCTCCATCGCCGGTTTTGGCGCGCGGATTGAGCAGTTTTTCAGGTTCGAGCACGTTGCCACAATTATCGCACTGGTCGGAGCGTGCGCCTGCGTAACCGCAAATGTAACAGGTACCTTCCACGTATCGATCGGGCAGGAACTTGTCCGCGCTGGGTGAATACCATTGCTTGCTGAATTGCTTGAACAGGAAGCCGTTCTTTTGAAGCGCCAGGAACATGCTTTGAGATACTTTGAAATGGTTCTCAGTATGCGTGGAACTGAACAGATCGTAAGAAATGCCTACCTGCCTGAACAGGTCCAGGAATCCAATATGGTATTTCTTATAGACTTCTTCGACTGGTTTACCTTCCTTATCTGCCGCAATGACTACAGGTGTTCCATGGGAATCGGTTCCGGAAACCATCAGGACGTGATCGCCTTTCAGACGGTGATAGCGCGCGACTATATCACCTGGCAGGTGTGAGCCGGTGATATTACCGACGTGGATCTCTGCATTAGCATAAGGCCAGGCAATGGCGATCAGGATGCTTTCGGGCATTTGAACCTCCGCGAATAGAGACTGGGAATAAAAACTGCCGGCTTACGCCAGCAGTTTCATCAGGCGGCATAAACCGTCCCGCAGTTCATCTGGCGGTGAACTGCAAGTTCAGACGGGACATCATCATAAAGAAACTCTTCATGGTTCGAAGTTTACTATGTACTGCATCCCGTGACAAGTGGGATGTGCATATGAACATAACACGTTCACTTGTCATAATGACTGAGCACGGTCCGAATACGTTCAGTCAATTTGTCGGGGGCGAATGGCTTCAACAAATATTCTGCTGCCCCTGCCTCGAGACCGGCTTGGATCTCGGCATCCTGTCCTTTTCCTGAAAGGAAAATCACGGGGATATCTTTTAATTTCACATCCGCCTTCAGGAGGGTGCAGGCTTCGTAACCCGTCATGCGCGGCATCCGTACATCCATCAGAATCAGGTCGGGGATTTCCTGTCGTGCCAGTTTCACGGCTTCTTCCCCATCAGCTGCCGTTACAACTACATATCCGGCAAATTCCAATGTAATGGTAATCAAGTCGCGGATATCACGTTCATCTTCTGCAACTAATATTTTCGCCATTTCCATAACTCCTCAATTAATAAACCAGGGCAAGCTTAAGCAGACCTTACATCCCTCTACCGGCATCTCGGTGCTCTCCCTGCCAATGTGGTGCAAGGGATTAACCCATTGGTGTCTGATTAATTATTATGGTACACGCACTATCGCCACAAGAAATGCACTTTTTTTCTTCAACTTCAAAAAACTTTCCCCCACTGACCCAGTTCAGGGTCTCTTGCAGCAACCCCACTGCCAAATGGCAGCTAGGAGCATTGGCCTGCCTTTGCCAGCATAGTGGACAACGCTCATTGTTCCAATAAATATATTTCTCATCCCTATCAATACGGACGCGCTGGTCGGAAAAGTCGTTAAACAGGGCCGCAAAAGCTTCAATTCCATGCTTTAGTTTTGCCTTTAGCGGCAGCAAACGGAATGCCAGATCTGTCATCCCAAGTTCAGGGCCAAATTCCCGCATGTAATACTTGAGACTGGCTCGCCCAACCCGCACGGCCAAACCGCGGCCGGCTAGAGATCCATAGGCTCCATCAAGCCCAACCTGAAGATGACTGATATGCTCGAAGGGAATATTTAGATCCTGGTTATTGGAAGGGTAATTGTTTATGTATTCCGGCAGGTTGACCAGATTAAGCACAACATTCACTCCATCTTGCCCTAGGATTTCTTCCATCGCCAGCAATATCACCCGCCCCATTCGGTTTGGGTAAAAAAATTGTTGTTTGCCAGTGTCAATAAATAGGTCATTGGAATTATTCATAATAGAATTAGAATCTCGCTTTGGCGGTTTTTATAGAATGACAATGTATGTGCATGCATCTGGGATTTGGAGTGGAGATATCCAGAAATTCTTAAAGCAAATAAAAAATGATTTGCGCCCTTCAATATGATAAATTACCCGGAATCTGAAATAAGTTGCTTGCAGGCGAGCGGAAAGCCTGCCCAGGTGGGAGTTCATTGTGTCATGTTGATGATAATACGAAAAGGCCCCCCAATTCACCATGGATTCCTGCCAGCGCAACCAGGATCCAAGCCAGCCTTGTAAGAGAATAATTGGCTGTATGAACCCAACATGTCAAAATGGATAATTCCTGGTTGGTGGCGATGGATGACACAGCGGCTACAAAAAAAAGAGGAAAGGCTACTTCCCTCCATTTTCCATTTCATTCAAAATGCTGTAAAGCAATTCCAACAAAATCCCTTTCACAGAACCTTTATCAGTAGCCGTACAGGCAACCAGTTTAACCTTTGAATCCAGTCGGAGCGCATGACGCATGTCATCCACCTCCCAAGCATCCTTCAAATCCTGTTTGTTGGCAGCAACCACATAAGGGGTAGGAGCGTAAGCGCGGAATGTCTCCAGTATGGAACGGGCTTCGCGGAACGTCTCGGGGCGGGTGCTATCCACCATGACAACAAAGCCCAGCATTCCTTCCGAAAGGATCTCCCACATGAAATCAAATCTCCGTTGTCCCGGGGTGCCAAACAGGTACAGGACCAGGTCATCATCTACTGTGATACGACCAAAGTCCATGGCGACTGTTGTCGCCTCCTTGATAGCTTTCTCCTGGATTGAAGAGATCTTGCGTTCTGTCGAGACCACATCGATTTCGCTGACAGAGCGGATAAACTCGGTCTTGCCGGCGCTGAATGGACCTGTTACGACCATTTTAACAGTTTGCATGATGGCAAATCCTTAACATAAACCCAAATAATATCACAGCGAACGAATTCGATTAATCAGGCGGTTGACCAAGGATTTCTGCTCTTCTTTATTATCTGAGGGGAATACCCGAACGGATGGAGGCTGAGGAACTGCGCCAGTGTGCCGTGTCACTTCTACCAGCCCGGCCTGCAGAAGACTATAGACAATGCGCCGGATTTCCAAATCATTCAGTTTAGTGGCGCTAGCTATCTGCCGCATTGAGTTGCGCGGGTTGATATAAGATACAACCCGCCACTCCTCCACACTCAAATTGATATTCCGGAGATTCGTCCCTGGACGGTCAGTAAATTTTAATGCCATATCCAGACTGGGAATTTCATCCTGCAATTGCTCCCATTCCCGCATCTGGCGCGAACCCTCGATTATCAGGTTTTCAAGATCCATCCGGACGCTGATACGGTCATCCGGGGGCAGGATATCATTTTCAAAATGAAAAATGCCTTCCACCCAGGTGAACATACCCTGGACAATATCCGCAAAATGTTGCTTCAGATTTGTGAGAATTTCTTGCTGGGAAAGGTAACCCGCGTTGATCAGCAACAGTCCCAGTTCCTTGTCGGAAATATGAATTGCACCCTGCTGGATGGATTTGTACTGACCTGAAGAGAGTTTCTTGGTTTGGTACAATATCGAAGCCAGGCTGCCATCTTCATTCCCAACTTCGGCATAAGCCAGCTTTCCATCCCGAAATGCGATCTTAGCTATCTCACTGGAACCTTCAACTACAAGAGTCCCGGTTTTATTAGCCAGGTTGACCAGATTCAATAATTGGGTGATATTAAAGTCGCGCAGGTTGCCGCGCAGTGCCATACCTTGCCTCTAAAATGTCCCGGATTGAAAAGATGTGTCAAATGATTATACATGTAAGGTCCCCATGCGTCAAAGGTTAGGCAACTATCAAAACCGTTTGTTGGCGCTCATTAAAAAACCTTTGGATGCAGCCCCTTCTTGCACCATTTCTCGATATCTATTCATTTTCTTGGCAATTTCCCATCAACCACAAAACCGGTGGCACGGTTTTCTATAAGAAGCAGTATAATTTTTGAACAATTTAAGCAAAGGAGCTGCCTCATGCTGAAAATTCAGATCGTTTATTGCACGGTTTGACATTATACAGACCAGGCCGTTGGCCTGGCAGATGATCTCCTGGCGAATTTTGAAGCGGAGATTGAAAGCGTGTCTCTGGTTCCATCCAATGGAGGCCGTTACGAAATCAGCGTAAACGGGCAATTAATCTTCTCCAAACTCCAAACCGGGCGTCATCCTGATCCTGGGGAAGTTGTTGGTTTGGTCCAAAAACTTTCCAGAAAAAGATAGCATATCGAGGAAATTATGGTTAAAAAAGGTCGTGTCTTTTCCGGTATCCGGCCCACCGGGCGGGCTCATTTGGGCAACTATTTGGGTGCGTTCAAGAATTATGTCGCATTACAGGACGATTACGAATGTGTCTATTGCATTGTCGATTTGCACGCGTTAACCACCCTTGAGGATACGGAAAACCTGAAACAGAACACATATGACATGGCGCTTGACCTGCTGGCGGTCGGTATCCGGCCGGAAGAAACCATCCTGTTCGTACAGAGCCATGTTCCACAGGTCACTGAATTACATACCATCCTGTCAATGGTCACGCCGCTCGGAAAACTGACCGACCTGCCCACTTTTAAGGAAAAAGTGCGCCAGAACCCGAATAACATTAATTACGGCCTGGTGGGTTATCCGGTGCTGATGGCGGCCGATATCGTACTATATAAATCCGATCTCGTCCCGGTTGGGATTGATCAGGCTCCCCATATCGAATTTACTCGGGAAGTGGTTCGTTCCTTCAATTTTCGCTACCATACCAATGTTCTTATCGAACCTGGAATGAAAAATACCGAGATTCTCAAAGTGCTTGGTATTGATGGCAAGGAAAAAATGGGAAAGAGCCTGAATAACCATATTGAACTGGCCGCCACTCCAGAAGAGACCCGCTTGCGTGTCATGCAAATGGTTACCGACCCGCATCGCATCAAGCGCACCGACCCGGGCAACCCGGATGTGTGCAACGTTTTTTCCATGCATAAGATTTTCACGCCCCAGACCGACCTGGAAATGATTAATGTGGAGTGCCGCCGGGCTGGCATTGGCTGTGTGGATTGTAAAAAGATCTTCGCCGAAAACCTGAACAAAGCCTTGGAGCCCTTCCGCACCAAACGCACCCAGCTCGCTGCACAACCAGACCTGGTGCCTTCCGTGCTGGCTGATGGCGCCAGGCGTGCCCGGGCGATTGCAGAAAAGACCATGGCAGAGGTACGGGCAGCCGTCCAGCTCCCCTGACAAGCTCCTTTTGTTTTTGATTCTTGTTTATTCTCCCGCATGCGCGCCCTCATTCAACGAGTTAAATCCGGAAAAGTGACCATAGACGGCCGGACCGTTGCAGAAATCACCCACGGATTGGTCATCTTGCTGGGCATCGGCCGGGGTGACACACCGGAACAAGCCCGCTTCTTGGCCGGAAAAATTGCCTCTTTGCGCATTTTCGAAGATCAAGAGGGCAAGTTTAATCGATCCATACTCGATTTGGGTGGGGCTGCTATTGTAGTCTCCCAGTTCACCCTTTACGCAGATACGCACAAAGGACGCCGGCCTTCCTTCATTGAAGCGGCGCCTCCCGAAGATGCCGCACCTCTCGTGGAGAAATTCGCTGACATGCTGCGCGAGCAGGGTATTCCAACCCAAAATGGTGTCTTCGGCACACACATGCTGGTTGAGATTGAAAACGATGGACCAGTGACAATTTGGCTTGAAAATTAGGGTTATTCGCGGCAATCTCTTTGCTTGACGCTTTAGAAAGGTTGTGCTAGTATCACTCTGACTAATTCGATAACGCGGATCCTGAGGAGGAGAACATGACCAAGAAAATAATAATCATTGTTACAATCGCAATAGCAGCGCTGGTGCTATTGGCAGCCTGTGAGCGCTCCGCCTCACAGCCGTTATTGGCTACACCAACTGCGGTGGGTACCAACTCTACCCCGCAACCGCTTGGCTTGCTTCATTTGCAGGATTTGGGGACTCAGACTGCCATGTACGTGCAAACGGAGGTGGCATTGGGTGTGTTCACAGCTGTACCGACCACGGAATTATCCCTGCCTAGTCCAACCCCCACACCGATGGGCATGCTTCCCACAACGGCTTACGCCACACAACCACCCTTGGTTCTCTCCACGGTTACGCCGCTGACCGGCACCGGATCAACGCCCATTCCCCAAATTGTTGTCCCTACCGCCACCCCTGGACATCCGTCCACTTATTCGATACAAGCCGGAGAATTCCCATACTGCCTCGCCCGCCGCTTTAACGTTGATCCGAATGATCTTCTGAGCCTGAACGGGTTGACCTCCGGAGAAATCATCCAGCCCGGCACCACCTTGAGCATCCCGGCGACAGGTACATTCCCAGGCACCCGTGCCTTGCAAGCGCATCCGACCCAATATACAGTGGCCGTAAATGACACCTTCTATTCCATTGCATGCTCCTTTGGCGATGTTGACCCTTCCGCGATTGCCGCTGCAAATGGTATGTCAGTCACGGCCCCTCTGACAACTGGACGGGTCATCAATATCCCTTAAACAATAAATTTTTCCTCATTGCACCCAGGCGAAGCGCTTTCGCCTGGGTGTTATTTTGGAGGGCAATATGCGGTTCGAGCTCCTGAAAACCGAAATCGTTTATCCAGGCCGCGCTTTTACCATCCGTCGTGACACCCTGCGTCTTCCGGATGGTCATGAGACCAGATTCGATATTGTTGCACATGTGGGATCGGTTATCATCATTCCTCTGGACGACCAAGGTAACCTGCTCTTCGTTCGTCAATACCGCCATGCTGCTGGATTGGACCTCCTGGAGTTACCTGCAGGGACATTGGATGAAGGTGAGGCGCCCGAAGCATGTGCTCTTCGGGAAATTCGGGAGGAAACGGGCATGGCCGCCGGGCATATGGAACATTTGGGTGGATTCTACCTGGCGCCAGGTTATTCCACTGAATACATGCATGTCTACCTGGCTACCGACTTGCATCCCGACCCTCTCGAAGCCGATGCAGATGAGTTCCTTACCGTCGAATATTATCCAATTGCTAGAGCATTTGAAATCGCCCGGGCTGGAGAAATGCCGGATGCAAAATCGCTGGCAGCGTTGTTATTGGTACAATCTGCGCTCGAAAAGCGCTGAAAAGTCCATTCCACGCCTGCATTTCGGACAAGATATATCATAATTTATTCATGACATGTCGCAGAAGAATTTGTGCATTAAATAACTATCACTGGTAAAATCGAAGGAATACACTTAAGGGTCGAAAAGTGTGAAACACACAGAGTTTCCTCTGTTATTCTAGCAATAAGGAGTTAAGCTTCATGGAACGAAAAAAGGTTACGATTGATGGGAACGAAGCCACTGCTTCAGTCGCCCATCGCACGAACGAGATTTGTGCCATTTACCCCATCACACCTTCATCGAACATGGGAGAATTCGCTGACGATTGGTCAGCTATCAAACGCAAGAATATTTGGGGGACAGTCCCTCTGGTCATTGAGATGCAATCTGAAGGCGGTGCTTCGGGGGCAGTCCATGGAGCTCTCCAGACCGGGTCATTGACCACCACTTTCACCGCCAGCCAGGGGTTGCTGTTGATGATCCCCAATATGTTCAAGATTGCCGGGGAACTGACCAGCACCGTCTTCCACGTATCGGCCAGGTCAGTGGCGTCGCATGCCCTTTCCATTTTTGGCGACCATTCTGATGTGATGGCTTGCCGCCAGACTGGTTGGGCAATGCTGGCTTCCGGATCAGTTCAGGAAGCCCACGATTTTGCTCTTATTGCCCAGGCCTCCACATTGGAAGCGCGCGTTCCTTTCGTACATTTCTTCGACGGCTTTCGTACCTCACATGAAGTTGCTAAAATCGAACAATTAAATGACGAAGACTTGCGGGCAATGCTTGACGATGAACTTATCCGTGCCCATCGCGCTCGCGCCATGTCACCCGAACATCCGGTCCTGCGCGGCTCTGCCCAGAATCCGGATGTATTCTTCCAGGCCCGGGAAACCATAAATCCGTTCTATACCGCCGTGCCAGGTATCGTCCAGAAAGCCATGGACAAGTTCTCCAATCTGGTTGGCCGCTCCTACCACCTGTTTGATTACATCGGCGCGCCGGATGCCGAACGTGTCGTGATTATTATGGCTTCCGGTGGCGAAACCGCCGAAGCAACCGTGCGCTACTTAATGGCAAAAGGCGAAAAGGTCGGGGTTATTCGTGTCCGGCTTTACCGTCCATTCTCAATGGAATATTTCCTCAAGGCCCTGCCGAAAACGGTTAAATCTATTGCCGTAATGGATCGTACCAAGGAACCCGGTGCGGCTGGTGACCCGCTCTATCTCGATATAATCAATGCCTTGTTTGAGGGCAATCGTAAAGAAATCAAGGTTATCGGCGGACGGTATGGCCTGTCTTCAAAAGAATTTACCCCCGCCATGGTCAAGGCTGTCCTCGACGAACTCCAGAAGCCTGAGCCCAAGAATCATTTCGTGGTTGGAATTAATGAGGATGTGACTCACACCAGCCTTGATTATGATCTTAACTTCTCGGTTGAACATCCCGAGACTGTCCGCTGCCTGTTCTTTGGTCTGGGTTCGGATGGAACCGTTGGAGCCAATAAGAACTCGATCAAGATCATTGGTGAAGAGACCGATAACAATGCACAAGGATATTTCTATTACGATTCGAAGAAGGCCGGTACGTTGACCGTGAGCCACCTGCGCTTTGGCCCCAAGCCAATCCAGGCGCCTTATCTGATCACACCCAACACAGCCAACTTCGTGGCCTGCCACCAGTTCAATTTCCTTGAGCGTTTTGACTTCACCAAGTATGCCCAGCCGGGAGCCGTATTCCTGGTGAACAGCCTGTATGGTCCGGAGGAAATCTGGGATAAACTGCCCCAGGAAGTCCAGAAGGACATCATCGAGAAGAAACTCAAGTTCTACACCATCAATGGTTACGATGTGGCCGAAAAGACCGGCATGGGCAGCCGTGTAAACACTATCATGCAAACCTGCTTCTTTGCCATTTCCGGCATCCTGCCTCGCGATGAAGCCATTCACCAGATCAAGAAAGCCATCCAGAAAACCTATGGCAAGCGCGGCGAAGCGGTTGTCCAGAAGAACTTTGCCGCGGTGGACCAATCCTTGGCCAACTTGTTTGAAGTCAAGGTGCCGGGGAAAGTAACCAGCACCCTTACCCGCCGTGCCCCGGTATCAGCCGAAGCACCGGCTTTCGTCCGCGATGTGCTTGGCCCGATGATTGCATTCGAGGGAGACACCGTCCCGGTTTCTGCCATGCCTGTCGATGGCACCTTCCCAACCGGAACGACCAAATGGGAAAAGCGGAATATTGCTCTGGAGATTCCTGTTTGGGAATCCGATTTGTGCATCCAGTGTGGAAAGTGCGTCTTTGTCTGCCCGCATGCTGTTATACGCCATAAAGTGTTTGATAAAAAATATCTTGCAACGGCTCCAGCAACCTTTAAATATATGGACTCCAAGTTCAAGGAATTCCCCGGGATGGCTTACTCAGTTCAGGTGGCTCCCGAGGATTGCACCGGCTGCGCCCTGTGTATCGAAGCTTGCCCGGCCAAAGATAAGACCAACCCGGCCCGCAAATCCATCAACATGGCTCCGCAACCACCCTTGCGCGAATCTGAAGCCGCCAACTGGGATTTCTTCCTTGGCTTGCCCGAGGCTGACCGCACCACCTTCAGCGTGGGCACCATCAAGAACTCTCAGCTGCTCGAACCTTTGTTTGAGTTCTCAGGAGCCTGCTCGGGTTGCGGCGAGACACCTTACATCAAACTCATGTCACAACTGTTTGGTGATCGAGCCATTATTGCCAATGCCACCGGCTGCTCCTCCATTTACGGTGGTAACCTGCCTACCACTCCTTACACTTTGAACAAGGAAGGACGTGGCCCGACTTGGTCCAACAGTCTGTTTGAGGATAACGCCGAATTCGGCCTGGGCTTCCGCCTGACACTCGATAAGCAGGTTGAGTACGCCCGGGATATTCTGCCTACCTTCGTTAATGAGCTTGGCCAGGACCTGATCGATGGCCTGCTCAAAGCTGACCAATCCACCGATCTGGGCATCAAGCAGCAGCGTGAACGTGTCGACGCTCTCAAGACGAAACTTGCCAAATCCAAAATCCCGCAAGCCAAGAATTTGGCCGCAGTGGCCGATGCCCTCGTCAAGAAATCCGTCTGGATTGTCGGCGGCGATGGTTGGGCCTATGATATTGGCTACGGCGGTCTTGACCATGTCATCTCCACCGGGCGCAATGTTAACCTGTTGGTCCTCGATACCGAGGTATATTCGAATACCGGTGGCCAGGCTTCCAAGTCCACCCCGCGCGGCGCAGTGGCACGTTTTGCCGCCCAGGGCAAGGGATTGTCCAAGAAAGACCTGGGGCTGATGGCAATTGCCTACGGTTACGTCTATGTGGCTCGTGTTGCCATGGGCTTCAACGACCAGCATACCTTGAGAGCCTTTATCGATGCAGAATCCTTTGACGGCCCATCCATCATCATCGCCTACAGTCATTGCATCTCGCATGGCATCGACATGGCCAAGGGACTGGAACAGCAAAAACTGGCTGTCCAATGCGGTCTGTGGCCGCTTTATCGCTACGACCCACGTCTGTCTGCTGAAGGCAAAAACCCGCTCTTGATTGACTACAAGGAACCGACCATTCCTGTGGACAAATATATGTACAATGAAACCCGCTTCCGCATGTTGGTCCAGAGCGATGAGGCCCGCGCCGAAGCTTTGCTTAAACTGTCCCGCGAAGATGCCAAGGCCCGCTGGAGTTTCTACTCTCAAATGGCCGCCATGCACTATACTGAAAATATCGAATCGAAGTAAGCCGGTAAAAAGGAAAAGGAGCAGAGCCAAACCCTTTGCTCCTTTTTATCGTGCTTGTAAGATATACCTGACAAGGAGAGATTATTATGGTTGACTTGACAACTACCTATCTTGGCTTGAAATTAAAGAACCCTCTCGTGGCTTCAGCCGCACAACCTATCTCAGAGAAATTGGAAACAGCCAAAAGGTTGGAAGAAGCCGGGATTTCCGCTTTGGTGATGTATTCCCTCTTCGAGGAACAGATCATTCACGAAAGCCTTGAATTGGACCATTATCTATCTACTGGAACGGACTTCTCTCGTGAAGTAACCAGTTATTATCCACAGACCGGTAATTTCACTCTTACGCCGGAAACATATATAGAAGCCGTCCATAAAACGAAAAGGGCTCTTAGCATTCCCGTCATTGGCAGTTTAAATGGCGTCTCCACTGGCGGCTGGATTAAGTATGCCCGCAAGATCGAAGAAGCTGGTGCGGATGCGCTCGAACTCAACTTGTATTACCTGGCAACGGATCCGACTCTCACAGCGAGTGAACTTGAAGAAAGTTATGTGACTCTTGTCGGTGATGTATGCAAGAGCATCAAAATCCCGGTCGGGGTGAAATTGAGTCCCTTCCTGACCGCCATTCCCAATGTTGCCCAGCGCCTTGCGAAAGCCGGGGCAAAAGGTCTGGTACTATTCAATCGCTTCTACCAGCCGGATATCGATCTGGAAACACTTGAAGTTGTCCCGAACCTGGTACTAAGTAATTCCAATGACATGCGCCTGCCACTCCGCTGGATTGCCATTCTGTATGGGCGCGTCCAGGCTGACTTGGCCCTCACCAGCGGTGTCCACACCGCGGAAGATGTCCTCAAAGCCATGATGGCTGGCGCCAACGTGGCAATGATGACTTCCGAACTGCTCCAAAACGGCTTCAGCCGCGTCCCCACCATATTGGCTGATATAGAAAAATGGATGGTTGATCGTGAATATAGCTCCATCCAGCAGATGAGAGGCAGCCTGAGCCAGAAATCAGTCAAGGAACCGGCTGCTTTTGAACGTGCAAATTACATGAAAATACTCAACTCCTACAAATTTTTGCCGTAAACTCGTCACTAGGAAATCAAACAAAAGCCCCTGCAAAAAAAACAGGGGCTTTTTGTTTGATAAAATAAGTGCTTCTTGGAACTGGTTATTCTTCAGTCGGGATGGGGTCGGCCTTCCGGTGACGGAATGTGATTCGCCCGCGAGTCAGGTCATATGGGGACATTTCCACCTTGACGCGATCCCCAAGCAGGATGCGGATGTAATACTTGCGCATTTTACCCGCCAGGTAGGCCAGGATTTCATGCCCATTATCGAGCCGTACCCGGAATTGGGTTCCTGGTAACGCCTCTATCACCAACCCCTCGACCTGAATCTTATCCTCATTCGACATTAACTGCCTCCAGTTCCGTTCGCCGGTTTACTCGAAATCCTTGTACGTGCGTCGCTTGATCCGGCGGATTGCCTTTTTCTTTTCCATGCGACGTTGTTCGCTCTTGGATACAAACCAGCGTTTGCGGCGTACCGTGCTCAAGATGCCGCTCTTGACGATCTTCTTACGGAATCGCTTCAAAAGCATATCCTGAGACTCATTACTGCGCAAATTTACGACCGTCAACTTTATCACCTCCTCCCATGGAGGAATAGAAATAAAAAACTCGGCAAGTCACAGACTCAGCCGAGCACGCGCAAAACCCGAAACCACGTCCAAAAATCGGATCAAGAATTTGTGCTTCACACTCCTTGACTGCCAGAAATAAAAACCAAAGCAGCAATCATGCACGCGCTGATCTGTGTACGTTGAAATTATACCCCAAGAAAGAATAGCTGGGAAGATAAATAGAAAAAGTCCCTTTGGCAATGACCTACTCTCCCAGGCAGTTACCCACCAAGTACCATCGGCGCTGACGAGCTTAACTTCCGG
>Ga0182011_10000765_pt1 | contig 28100 bp, 22 predicted proteins | sample 711E1DmetaG_FD_120481 | JGI IMG/M metagenome (GOLD analysis project Ga0182011, IMG submission 120481) | Permafrost microbial communities from Stordalen Mire, Sweden - 711E1D metaG | ecosystem: Environmental > Terrestrial > Soil > Wetlands > Permafrost | place: Sweden: Stordalen | collected...
TCGCCTTCTGGTTGGGCACCTCGACGCCGACGGCGGCTTTGCCAGGGATGGGCGCCATGATGCGGACGGACTGGGCCCGCATGCCGAGCGCGATGTTCTTGTCGAGCCCGGCGATTTTCTCCACGCGCACGCCGGCCGCCGGGATGACCTCGTAACGGGTAATGACCGGGCCGACGTGAATTTCGCCGAGTGTCACCTCCACGCTGAATTCACCGAGAATGCGCAGGAGGTTCTCCGCGTTCTGGCGATGCTCTTCTTCACTGGAACCGGCGTCAACGCGGACCGGCTCGCTCAGGAGGGAGAGCGGGGGAAACTGATATTTCTCGTCGGAGCGGGCGACGAGGGCGGCCTTGGCCTTCTTGGTTTCCTCGGGTTGGACAATGTTGAGTTTGCCCAGCGGCGGGAGCGCCACCTTTGGTCCGGATGAAGCCGGCTCCTCGCCGAAGGGCTTGCGGGTTGATTTCAGCGGGGGACTGGACGGATGGGAAGTGCCGGAGTCGATGATCCTGGCGGAGGCGGCCTCCCGGACGATCTCCTCCCTGGTCTTGGGAATGACCAGCGGCTTCTTGGCGGAAGGGGGCATCATGGTGACGATGGGCGCCTGGGACGCGCGGGCCTTTTCCTTGGCCTCATGCTCTTTCTTCCTGCGCTCAGCGCGTTCGGCGGCGCTCTGCGCGAGCCCGGCGCGCCAGCCGTGAAAGGCGGCGAGCATTCGCTCAACTTCAATGCCAACGTCGCGAGTGAGGATAAACGCCAGGGACAATAGATAAACGGTGCCCAGCAACAGACCCGCGCCGACCACGCCGACGGTATCCTTGAGCTGCTGCTGGTAAAGCAGCTGCCCGATCACGCCACCCAATCCCCGCGTGAAATAGTCGCTTTCATTGAAGCCCACCACCATGGAGGCGAGGCCCGAGGCGGTCATGAGGCAAAGGACCATTGCCACGAGGCGGGTGAGGACGAGCCGGCGGGCATTGCGCACCGCCACCCACGCAAACCAAAGGAAAAAGCAAGGGATGCCCCACGTGCTCACACCGAACAGATGCAGGCACCACCAGGCGATATCAGCCCCCCAGGGCCCGCCCAGGTTGGGCTGAGGTGCCGCCATGTCATGGATGACCCAGACCGTTCCGTTCCAGGCACTCTGACCGCCCACTTGGTATTCGTGGCTCTGGCGGGGATAGTAATCAAGCAGCGTTACCAGTAGCCACGCCCCGAGTAGAAAGCAGAAGCTCGCGGCCAGCCAGCGCGGCCGGTAGCGTGGGCCGTCGAACGGCGAAGCGCGCTTTGGGTTTGAAGTCTCCGACTTGGACATTTGTGTAACGACAAAACTCCCACCGCAAACCGACGGTACCGGCCCGGGCGGTCAATGTAAATAGCCGCCGTGTATTTTAACGAATAACTCAGAATCACCCCATTATGGAGCTCCTGCAATTCGATTCCATTTATCAGGAACGGGTCTGGGGCGGCCGGACGCTGGCGGAGTCTTTTGGCCGGGCACTTCCCCCCGGACGCCTGGTGGGCGAAAGCTGGGAAATCGTCGACCGTCCGGACGCGCAGTCAATCGTGCGGGGCGGACCATGGGCGGGCCAGTCGTTCCGCGCGCTGATCGACGCCCGCAGCGGGGAGATCATGGGGCCGCGGTGGCCGGCGGCCCGGCCGTTTCCGGTGCTGGTGAAGTGGCTCGACTGCCGGGAGCGGCTCAGTCTGCAAGTCCATCCGCCGAAGGACCGGGCGGCGGCGTTGGGCGGAGAGCCGAAGACGGAGAACTGGTTTCTGGCCAGGGCCGGGCCGGGCGCGGCGCTCATCGTCGGGCTGCGTCCCGGGGTGACCCGCGAGCAGTTCGAGCAGGCGCTGGCCGCCGGCACCCTGGAAACCTGCGTGCACCGGTTTCCGGTGGCGGCGGGCGATTCCATCCTCGTGCGCAGCGGCACTGTGCATGCCATCGATGGCGGCAACCTCATCCTCGAGATCCAGCAGAATTCCGACACCACCTACCGGGTTTACGACTGGGGCCGCACCGGCCTGGACGGCAGGCCGCGCACGCTCCATCTGCGCGAGGCCCTGGCCTCGATTCTCTGGAATCAGCCGGAGCCGCAGCCGGTGCGCGCCGCGTCCGCGCCCGCCGTGCTGGCGGATTGCGCCGAATTCCGCATCCGACGGGTGCCGTTGGCCCGCGGCGCGGGGCTGGCGTTCGACGCCGGGCAGCAGCCCCGCCTGCTGCACGTGGTGCGGGGCCGGCTGAAGGAGACGGCGACCGCCGGGACGCTCGCCTGCGGTGAGAACGTCCTCCTGCCTTATGCCGGCCAGCTCGCCTTTACGGCGACCGAGGATAGTCTCCTGCTTGTGACCGAGAATTTCACGTGATCAGCATCTATGCAGTCTAGTAACGACAGTCGAGGGTCGAGAGCCAGCGGTACATCTGGGTTTCTGCGCGACCGGTTGCGGCGGAGGATTGCACTTCCCGGTTGGCTGCTCGTCACTCGCCGCTCGACTCTCGATTGCATATTTGGCTGAGGACACCATGAACCCGTCGCGGACAGCAACAGCGGGCGGCATCTGGTTCCGGCTGCTGCTTTTTCTCGCCATCCTCTTTGCCGGCCTGGCGTTGGCCTGGATGATCCTGCTGCCGCCCGCCCTAACGAGATTCGTGCAGGGCCGCACCGGATTCCCGATGGAAATCCAGTCGCTCTACGTGAATCCCTTCACCGGCCGGCTGGCGCTGCGCGGAATGGCCATTAAGAACCCGCCGACCTTTCCCAACCCGGCCTTTGCCGAGGTGCGCGAGGTGAGCGTCGACTGGCGGGTTTCCTCCCTGTTCAGTCAGCGTCTGGTGATTGACGATATCGTGGTCGACGTGGCCGGCATCACCCTCGTGAAGGACCCGCTTGGCGCCATCAACGCGTGGCTGTTCCAGGAGCGGCTGGCGGGCGCCCCCGCGACCCGGCCCCCGGCTAGGTCCCCGGCCGGGGCTCCGGTGGAGGCGAAGAGCCGGCCGCAGGAGTTTCTCATCAAGCGCCTTCAGTTGCGATGCGACCGGCTGGTGATCGCCGACTATTCGGGACGCCAGCCGGTCGTGCGCGAGCTGGCCCTCAACTACAATCACACCTACGAAAACGTCACGAGTGCGCAGCAACTGGCCGCGCCGCTCGGCAACCTGCTGGCCCCCGTGGCGGGCGCCATCGGCGGCCTGGCGCCCGAGGCTGGCGCGGCGTTGCGTGCCGCCGGCGACAAGTTCAAGGAATCAGGTCGCAAGGCCGGTGAGGCTGTGAAAGGATTTTTCGAATCGCTTGAGAAATCCTTGAAGAAATAGTTTACTGGCCGCCATCCATGACTGAATCCCAGCCACAAGATCTCCCGGTCAAACCCGGTCCCGACTCCGGCGCAGCGCCCAAAGGCCAGCCCGCCAGAACCCTGCCCGGCGAACCGCCGGGTGCAATCACCGACCAGGACGACTCCGGGGTGGCTGCCGCGGCCGCCCCCGTGACCGACGAACCGCTCACCGCGGCGAAGCGGGAGGCGGCGGCCAATTACGACCGCTATTTGCGGGCGGTCGCCGACCTGGAGAATTTCCGCCGGCGCGCCACCCGCGAAAAGGACGAGCTGCGGCAGTTCGCCACGGTGAATTTGCTGCAGGGGATCCTGCCGGTGCTCGACAACCTGCAGCTCGCCCTGGAAGCCGCCCGCCAGCAGACCGACGCCGCAACCATTGCCAACGGCGTGGCGATCGTTCTGGAGCAGTTCAAATCAGTGCTCGGGCATCATGGCCTGAAGGAGGTGAATCCGGTGGGCCAGAAGTTCGACCCGCATCGGCACGAGTCAATTTCACACCAGCCGAGCCGCGAGGTTCCGGAGGAGCACGTCCTGAAGGTCGTCCGCACCGGCTACACCCTCCACGGCCGTTTGCTGCGGCCCGCGAGCGTCGTCGTGTCCAGCGGACCGGCGAAAAAGGAGCCAAGCTGAAGCGGCCGGAGCGCGCCGGCCGGCAACCGGATGAGACCGGACTGCCGGCGGGCCGTCGCCCGCCCCACAACCCATGGCCAAGGAAGACTATTACGAAACGCTCGGTGTGAGCCGGGATGTCTCCGAGGAGGATCTGAAGAAGGCCTACCGCAAGAAGGCGATCCAGTATCATCCGGACAAGAACCCCGGCAACAAGCAGGCCGAGGAGATGTTCAAGAAGGTTTCCGAGGCGTACGAGGTGCTCAAGGACGCCGACAAGCGCGCCGCCTACGACCGCTACGGCCATGCGGCGTTCGCACAGGGGGGGGCGGGGCCGCGCGGGCCGGCGGGCGGCTTCCACGATCCGTTCGACATCTTCCGCGAAGTGTTCGGCGGCAGCGGCGGCAGCATCTTCGAGGAGTTTTTCGGCGGCAGCGGTGGCGGCGGCGGCGGTGACGGCGCGCGGGAAGGTGCCGACTTGCGCTATGACATCGAAATCGCGCTGGAGGAGGCGGCGCGCGGCGTGGAAAAGGAGATTTCGTTCCGCAAGCTCGCCGCCTGTGGCCACTGCCACGGCTCCGGCGCGGAACCAGGTTCGAAACGCGTGCTTTGTCCCACCTGCCGCGGGGCCGGCCAGGTGACGACCTCCCGCGGATTCTTCACCGTGCGGCAGGTCTGTCCCGCCTGCCACGGCAATGGCACGCGGGTCGAGAAACCCTGCCGCGAATGCCGGGGCGAGGGACGGGTCAACCAGACGGCCAAGCTGAATGTCCGCGTGCCTCCGGGGGTCGACACGGGCTCCAAACTGCGTTCTGCCGGCAACGGGGAGGCGGGCGTGGGTGGCGGACCGGCGGGCGATCTCTACATCGTCATCCATGTGAAGGATCACGAGATCTTCGAGCGACAGGGCGACGACCTGTTTTGCGAGATCCCGGTCAAGTTCACTCTGGCGGCGCTGGGCGGCACGATCGAGGTGCCAACGCTTTCCGGCAAGGCTTCGCTAAAGATTCCGGCGGGAACGCAGTCGGGCACCACGTTCCGCCTCAAGGGACGCGGGATGCCGGGGCTCCGGTCCGGCCAGCCGGGCGACCAACTCGTGCGCGTTCATGTGGAGGTGCCCACGCACCTCACCGCGGAGCAGCGCAAGAAGCTGGAGGATTTTGCCCTCGCCAGCGGCGATGCCGACGAACCGGTGGGGCGCACGTTCTTCGAGAAAGCCAAGAAGTTCTTCTGAGCCCGGCACCCCTCATGAATCTGCCGAATCCAAAACTACTGACCCTCCGCCAGGCCGTCCAGGCGCGCCGGCGGTTGCAGCGGCTGCGCGGAAAGTTTGTGCTGACCAACGGGGTGTTCGACCTGCTGCACCCAGGGCACACATCCTATCTCGAGCAGGCCCGCCGCCTCGCCGGCCGGCGCGGCCGCTTGTTTGTCGCCTTGAACTCCGATCGGAGCGTGCGGCAGCTCAAGGGTCCGCTCCGGCCGATCCTCGACGAGAAATCCCGGGCGTACAACCTGGCCCAGTTGCGTTCGGTCGATGGCATCGTGATCTTCACTCGGCGGCGCCTGACGCGGGAAATCCTGGCCCTCCGGCCCGACGTTTACGTGAAGGCAGGCGACTACACCCTGGCGACCCTGGATCCGGAGGAGCGGTCCGCCCTCGAGGCGGTGGGCGCGCGCATCAGGTTCCTGCCGTTCCTGCCGGGTTTCAGTACGACGGCGCTGATCGCCAGGCTCAAGGCGGCGGGAGAAATGTAGCGGCCATGCGCGTTGTCATCCTCGGATCCGGACGGGGCAGTAATGCCGGGGCGATCCTCGCCGCCCAGCAGGAGGGAAGGCTGGGCGAGGCCCGCGTGGTGCAGATTTTCGCCGACCGCCCGGAGGCGCCAATTCTCGCTCTCGGCGCCCGCTTTGGCGTCCCGGCGCAGTTTCTCGACCCCGGGCCCTTTAAGACCAAGTTCGACGAGGCCGGCGAGACGCGGTATCTCGACGCCATCCGGGCGTGTGCGCCGGGACTGATCGTCCTCGCGGGATTCATGCGCATCTTGAAGCCGCGGTTCATCGCGGAGCATCCGCAGAAGATCATCAACCTTCACCCGAGCCTGCTGCCCAGTTTTCCCGGGCTCGACGCCATCGGACAGGCCTGGCGGCGCGGCGTGAAGATCACCGGCTGCACGGTTCACGAGGTCACCTGCGAAGTTGACGGGGGCCCGATCCTCGACCAGACGGCGGTGCGCATCGAACCGGACGACACGCTGGAGACGCTCGAAGCCCGGGTCCACGCGGCCGAACACGCGTTGTTGCCGGCGGTGATTGCGCGGCTCAGCCACTCGCGCGCCGCCGGGCCGTAAACCGTCGTGGCCGCGGCGAGCGGCGCCGGCTCAGCGCGGAAGACGCACGGTCAACTCGGCATCCTGGTAGGTGATCGTGAAATCCTCGTTGGTGATGCGCTTGATCTTGACCTCGATCTTGGTGCTGCCCTGCGTCAACGTCAGCGTGTCGCCCACCTCGAACGGCTTCCGGTTGATGATGATGGCGGGATGACCGGTGGTTTCAACGAAGCCGCGGACCTGAATGCCCGGGCCGAGCCGCTCGAGCAGCTCCCGGTCCGTGGATGCGGCCCGTTTGGCCGGGTCCGCGGCTCCCGACTCGCTGTTAGCCAGGGAGCGTTCGTCCGGCCGGCTGAATGGATTGACCAGGTCCGCCGGTAGGAGCGGCGGGGCATCCCGGCCGCGAAGCAGGGCGTCGACCTGGTTGCGGGTCACTTCAAAATTACTGCCTTCCGCGGCAGCCGGGGAATCAGCCGCACGGTGCACTAGCGGGAAAAGGAAAAGCAGGCAGACGGTGGCCGGGCGAAGGCTCATGGGAAGGCGAGAAGATCGAGATCAAGCACGAGGAGCAGGCCGCCGGCAGGTGCAGCCTGGCGCTGCAGAACGAACGAGTTGATGCGTCCGAAACGCGAGCCGGTTTCGAGCTTCTGGAGGTAGGCGATGACCGGACGAAAACCGCCGGTGACCCTAAGGGAATACGGCACGCGTTTGTAGGCGGTGGGGGTGCCGGTGTCGGGGACGGAGGCGGGGCGCTGCTGCAGCTCTGTGAGCTTGGTCTGCGTATCCTGTTCGATCTTGTAGAAGTACCAGAAATTCTCGGGGATATTCTTCTCCACCACGAGGTTTTCGGTGATGCGCTGCGCCGCCGCGCGGATGATCGCGGTTTCCGACCGCAACTGCGCGCCGCGCGAGATGAAACCAAGCATGCGTCCCCCCTCGTGGGACCGGGTTTGCTGCAGGGTCTCAAAATCGACCAGATCGCCGCGCAGAAACAGGCTGGCCGCGGCCAGCACGGCTGACAGCAGGATACAGGCGGCGCAGAACGGATAACGCTGCGCCAGCCGGCCGAGTTCGGAGCGGATTCTTGTGCTCATGGGGCTGGGGCCTTGTGGCTTTTGAGCACAATCTCGAAGTTGAACAGACTGCCGTCCCGGGCGCGGTCCAGGCTGGGGGCGGAGATGTCATCGAACAGCGGCCCGATCCGCGGGCTTTTTCGCAGCGTCTCGACATAGCTTCCCAGCACCCGACTGGCCTGCTCCGGCGATTCCGCGAGGCTGCCGCGCATCGTGACCGTCCCGTCGGTGTACCCGATCATGTCGATGGTCATGCGGCTGGGGATGGTGCGGCCGATCTCGAACACGAAATCAGAGGCGACAAACGGCGAATAGATCAGGTCGTAGGCGTCCTTGATCTTGCCGGCCTCGGTCATGAAATCCCGCAAGACCAGCCGCAACTCGTCGTATTCCCGGCGCTGCACGGCGATGCGGCCGTCCCAATAGCGATATTGGGCGGCGAGGTCGTGACGCACGAACAGCTGCCAGCCGACGATGGTGAGCAGACCAAGGGTGACCCCGCCAGCGCACAGGTTGACCACAAAACGCGCCCGCACCACGCGATCATCAGGCAGACTGAGGGGGTCGCGGAAATCGAGGTGCCAGTAGGGCTCCAGCTCGGGATTACTCAGTTTTTTTCGCATGGGAGTCCGGACTGAGTCGGGCGATCAAGCTGATGAGGCTGAGCCAGTTGGGCCCAAGACGGGCGGGAAGGTCGTCGGGGGACGTGATGGCAAGGTGCTTGAGCCAGTCGGCGCAGACCACCGGCAGGTCCTGCATTTCAAGGGAGGCTGCGAGAGCCTGTCCGAGCCAGGCCAGCCCGGGAGGCAGGAACGTGCAGTAGAGATCATTGACGCGCTGGCCGGTCTGCAGCTCGAAATAATCGACCGCCGGCTTGAGGTTGCGCACCAGCTGCCGCAGCAGGCGGGGCGAACGGGCGACGATCGCGGCCTCGCCGGTGGCGAGGCGGGCGCGAACGGCGGTCGCGTCCTCGCTGCCCAGCTCCTTGCACGCCGCCTCGATGAGGGCATTGAAACCAAACGCGATGGGCGCGGACGTATGGACGCCATTCTTGCCGAGGATGAAGAGATAGGTGCGGTGGAAATCGAGCTCGACGATGGCGACCGGCCGGGCATCGCCCATCATGGCCTGATAACTTTGCACCCCGCCGAGGACGGCCAGGGAAGCGATTTCCATACGACGCGGAAGCACACCGAGATCGAGGAACCGGTGCTGGGCGACGAGCAGTTCGTCGGTGGCCTCGCCGCAAAGCAGCACATCTTTGACGGGAGGATTCTTGGGACCGAACGGAGCCCCATCAAAAGGGCTGACGAGCCCCACCCGCCATTTCTCAGCAGGAATTTTATACTGGCCGGCGAGCAGATTAGACAAGTAGTCCGGATCGGCAAACTTCTTGGCATTAAGCTCCTCACGCTGCAGCAGCCGCGTGGGCGGGAAGATGCCGCAGATGCCCGGCACGTAGTTTTTGTGTTCGGGGAAAAGTCGGCGCAGCTCCCTGCGGACGCCTACCGGGTCGTCCGCCGGCAACTCGGCCACCTGCTCGATATGCACGGCGTCGCCGCCGAGGCGCCCCAGTCGCGCCAGTAACACGCGAAAAGGGTTTATCTCGATGACAACTCCACTGCGGGATCGACGGAACAACATGGATGAACAAGCCCTAGCAAATGCCGGGATAGCCACGGCGGCGATCCCGGCCTATCGCAATAGGGCTAGGCAAACGGCGGGGCAAGAAGAAGAAGACACGCAGGCGCGCCGCGTCCGCGGACAACGATTCTCCCTGCGCCTCCCGCCCTGGCAGTGTCAATTCGCGAGCCACTGCGCGATATCGTAGGAAGTGTTCAAGGCCGAGAAGGTGGCGTGGCGGAGACTCAGATCATAGTGAATGGCTCCGTTTCCATAGCCTACGGTGACCACGTTGGCGACCAGGCTGCCAAGAACGGCGGAGGGTCCGTACACGATCAGCGAGCCGTAGGGATCGTAGATCACGCCATAAAATGGCGTCGAAGTCTGCAGTCTCGCCGAGTAGGTGGAGCCGTCGACGTTGAAATAGGCACTGTTATCGCCGGGACTGCTGCGGCGGAAGACCGCAAGATTACTTGGGACTTTAGTCTGATTATCAATACCACCGCCCTGGATATCGATTGAGCCGGCGACGATAATCTGTGCCGACCCGTTCGACGTGATCACGATTGAACCATAACCACTAATGCTGAGGTTGCCCGAGACGACAATGATCACCGGGCCGTCAATCGTGAGCGTCGCTAACCCGGCAAGCGTGAGGTCGCCGTAGACCTGATAGCGGGTCAGTCGGCTCGGAGCCAAGGGGCTGGGAGGGAGAGTGCCGCCCAATTCGCCGGGCAGATTCGCGTCCGGAAGGACGTCGAACAGATTCTGGTTGGCGTTGGTAAAGACGCGGCTGGCGTCCCGGTCGACGCCGGATGAGGTGTGGAGACTCTTAACCGTGCCGCGCGTGGTGTAGATGGGAGCGGATCCCCTCGTGGCGACATAACCAAGGAGGTTGGCGGCATTAACGCTGACGTTCGGAGCCGACACGATAGCCTGGTCGGTCGGCGTCTGGGCAGAGTAGTCAACATGCCCCGGTGTTGTCATGTAACTGTCGATCGTGTCGGTCCAGTTGATGGTGAAGCTGGTCGAACTGTAGGCCCCAACCGGACCGGTGAAAAGCGCGGCAGGCTGGGCCTGGATCTTCAGTTCCTTGTCGATCGTGATTCCGTCGGGCATCTGGCAAATTCCGTGGGCCGTGATCGTCGGACTGTCGGTGCGGAAGCCGTCCACCCGGACGTTAACCACTCCCGGAACTCCTTTGTTCGTGGCAAAGCCGGTCATGGGTTCCTTCGCGGCGGTGCCGCTGGTATTGTCAATGGTCCAACCCTGCCAGGAATAGCCGCCGCGCGTGTTCCGGCCCTGGTTGAGCGCCCAGAGCGCCTCCTCGAGGCCGGTCTCCGCCAGTTGCGTGCTGCTGGTATAGCAGAATGACCGGTTGCTCAGCACCATGGTGCGCGCGCACAACGCGACATAGCCGGCGACGGCAATGCCGAGGACGATGGTCAGGCAGAGTGCCACCAGCACCACCGAACCGCGCTGCGCTGTGGAGGAGGTTCTCACGTCAGTTGACCAGGTGCTGGTTGCGCAGCACGAGACGCCCTGAGGCGCCGGTGAAGGTTGACTGGGTGCCGGTCGTGGCCGTGCCGTTGGTCAGGGTGAAGCTGGCCACTTCAATCTGCTTGATTCCAAGCTGATTGCTGGCCGTGTTCGCCGCCCGATCAAGGTAGTTGAAACTGAAACTGGACGCGTGCATCAGCAAGACCAGGTTGTTGGCGTTAAAATTGGACGGCGGTATTCCGGAATTGAGACCCGATGACACGACGCGGGTCACTGTGTCGGCATTCGGATCATAGGCATAGGTTACCGCGTAGCGATAGGTGCCACCGCTGCCGTTGGGCGCGCTCATGCGAAATACGGCCTGACTGGACGTCGGCATGGTCTGCCAGGAGGAGTCCGAAGTGATGTCATCGGCCGAATTGTAGGCGCCGGCGATCCGGTCCGCCACTCCCACATCCCGGGCAAACGTCTGCAGCATGTTGCGGCTTTGTGCCTCGAGTTGCTGGCGGTTGGTATCACGGACCAGATTCCGCCCAAGGAAGAGGTAGCTTGAGAGCATTCCAGCAATAAGGACCATCGCGATCGAGGTCGCGACGAGCAGTTCCACCAGGGTGAAACCCCGGGAACCCAGCGCCAGCGCGCGGCTATAATTTCTGGTAGGCGACATTGAGCCCGTACTTGCCGATATAAACGTTAGTGCTCCGCGAGTGGGTTTTCCCGGTGATGCCGGTCCAACTGACGATGATCGTCACCTGCCGCAGATCGGAGCGCCCGCTCGCGAGCTGCACCGTCCGGGTGCAATTGAAGAGGTTGGCCGGTGCGACTTGGGCGAGGCTTGCGTTGACGGAAACAGTGGCGGGCAGGTCGGTGACGTTGAGATCCGAGGGCATCGAGCCAGCCGTCCAGGTCAGCATCCGCAACCGCTCGATTTCACTCTGAATAACCTGCGAGGCGATCGTCTGCTTGCGCGCCGTGTCCAGCATTTCCGAGCCGACGCCCATCGCCTGCACCATGCCGGCAAGACCAATTGCCAGGACGGCAGTGGCCATGGCCACTTCAACGATGGTAAAACCACCAGTGAGCTTGAAGGAGGATTTCATTTTACCGGACTCGGGGCGGGGAGGATCACTGTGTAGGTAAATGACCTCAGGGAAAGTCAAAATGTCGTTAATGCCAATTTTTAACAATAGTTTACCATAATTGTAAGAAGCCGCCGCGAGCAGCGTTATGCGGCCCCACATTTCCCTCGATGACGGATCGGTTTGCGAGACCCCGGATATGTAAAGGCTGTGACAGGTTTTGCGCCCAGAATTGCCGAGGTGAGACATCCCGGCTCGGTGATTGCAATCTTGCTTCGAGCCTCTCTTACGAGTATTGTTTGCAAGTGATTGATTAATAGTCACTGAGGTCGGTTGCCGGTTCCATTATCCACTCTGCCGAGCACTGGCCGCAAATCTGCTTGTCGTAGGATCAACAACTTTTTTCCACCATGCTTTTCTGGTTTGTCCTCATCGGAATTCCTTTGCTATTCGGCCTTTACGCCCAATTCCGGGTCACAAGCGCCTACAGCAAGAACCTACAGATTCAGTCTCGCGGCCATATTACGGGAGCAGAGGCGGCGGATGCCGTCATGCGCCGGGCCGGAATCACCGATGTCGAAATTGTGGAAGTGGAGGGCCGGCTAACTGATCACTATGATCCTGTAAACAAGCGGCTCGCGCTGTCGGCGGACAACTTTCACGGAACGAGTCTCGCGGCGTTGGGTGTCGCGGCGCATGAGTCCGGCCACGCGATCCAGCACAAAGTCGGCTACGCGATGATGGGCATGCGCCAGACGATGATGCCAGCCGTGCAGATCGCCGCGCCGATCGCATACTTCATGACCGGGATTGGCATTGTGCTGCTTGGTTCGGCCTTTGGCGGCATCATGCTGAAGCTCGGCGTCATCGCGCTGCTGGTGATGACGGTGTTCCAGTTGGTCACGCTGCCGGTGGAGTTTGACGCCAGCCGGCGGGCGAAGATCGTGCTGCCGGAACTCGGCATCATTGATCGGGACGAACTTCCCGGGGTGTCCGAGACGCTCGATGCCGCGGCGCTCACCTATCTGGCGGCGTTCATTTCCTCGCTCGGCAATCTTCTCTATTTGCTCGCGCTGCTCAGCGGCGGCCGCCGGAACGATTAGGGTGGTTTAAAAAAAACTGTAGCCGCGCTTGGGTGGAGGGCGGACCTCCGTGTCCGCCGAGGCTATCGCACTCGTCGCCGCCGAGGCTCGGCAGGAGCCTCGCCCTCCATTTGGTCGCCGTCTACGGCTATAGTTTTCGTGAAACCGCTCTGTTCCGGCCGCGCAGACCGTTGACGTGCGGTCGGAATCTTCGTCAGTTCATTGCATGGCCTGCATTCCCGCCAGCGAGCCGCGATTTGGGGAAACCGGGGGAAGCTCCCAACGCATGCGCGGGGCGTGCTGGCTGGCCCTCCTGCTGTCCTCGGGGCTCATCGTTGCGGCGGCGCGCGGCGATCTCTGGCTTGACGAGCTCATCTCACTCTCCTTCGCCCGCAATGCGCACTCGATCGCCGATATCTTTGTCCGTTTCCCCTATGACAATAACCATCCGCTGAATACCCTGTTTTTGTATTTGGCCGGAGTCCGGCAAGCACTGTTCATCTACCGGAGCTTTGCGGTCTTGTCAGGAATCGGCAGCGTGTTCCTGGTTGGTTACATCGCGGGAAGGCATTGGGGTTCCCGGGAAGCCTTGGCGAGCATCGTTCTGACCGGGACTTCCTATCCCCTGCTGTTGTACTTCTCCGAGGCGCGCGGCTATGCGCCGGCGATCTTCTTCGCATTGGCCGCCTACGCCCTCCTGCAGCAGAATCTGCGGCGCTTTCATCCGGCCAGAATGGCCTTGTTCTGGGCCGCCTCGATCCTGGGGGTGCTCTCCCATGCGACGTTCATCATGGCGACTTTGGCGTTTGTCATCGGCAGCCTGGCCCAGGAGATTCCCGCGGCCGGACCCTGGCGGCAGAAAGCGCTCCGGCTCGCGGCTCACCACGGTCCCCCGCTGGTGTTCTTTGCGTGGTGGTATGGTTTCTTCCTGAAGAACATGGTGGTGGCCGGCGGTCCCATCTATCCGAAGTGGAATGTGCTGGCCGAGGCCTCGGCGTTGCTCCTGGGGCTCCCGGAGGCGCCCGGTTTTTCCGGGGTGGCGGTGGCCGGTGTGCTGGCGGTCGTGGCGGTGGGTCTGGTCAGCCTGCTCCGGGCGCGCGACCCCTGGTGGGTTTTCTTTCTTGCCATGCTGGGTCTGGCGCCTGCCAGCGTGCTCCTCGCCGCCCGCCCAACGTATCTATATTTCAGGTACTTCATCGTGTGTGTGCCGTTTTTCTACCTGCTCCTGTCACGCCTGGCCTGCCGCTGCTCCCGCGCCTGGCCAAACGGGGGGCGGTGGTGGTTGGTGGCCGCGGTGGCGATCCTGGTCGGGGGGCAGACTCCGAGGGTCTGGGCGCTGGTCACGCTGGGGCGGGGAAGCTATGCCAAGGCCCTGGCGCACCTGACGGAATGTTCACCCCCGGGGATTGTCTACCTCGGCAGCGACCAGGATTTCCGCAATCACCTGTTGTTCGCGTTCTATGCTCCCCTCGTGCCGGGAGGAAACCGGCTGCACTACATCGAGCAAACCCACTGGGGTGAGTACCCTCCGGACTGGTTCATTCTCCACAGCCAGGATCTGGCATATCAGCCCCCGCGCGGGATTACGGTGGACGGCATCGGGAAATACCAGCTGGCGGACGAGTATCGGTTCTCCGGGATCTCGGGGTGGGGATGGTTCGTGTTCCGTCGGGAGACACCCGACGACCGGACCCAAGGCGGATTGACCGAATAGGAGTTTTGTGCCCCCATCGGCTCTCGCAGAGCCTCCCGAAGCTCCGAAGTAGCAAAGGCTGGCGGAGGAGGAGGGATTCGAACCCCCGGTGAGCTCGCGCCCACGTCTGATTTCAAGTCAGGTGCCTTAAACCACTCGGCCACTCCTCCGGAAGTCGGCTATAACTCTGCCCGGCGCCCGGGGTTGTCGAGCTTTCTCCAGCACGTCATTTCTTCCGCCCAAGCCCACCCAGCAGCCAGATCGCAGCTGCGATCAGCAGGATGAGCCACCACATGAAGCGCAGTTCCCGCAGGGCCAGCTCGGTAAAATAGAGGAAGCTCGGAACGAACACGGCCAAGGCGGCCAACAAGACAACCGCGAGCAGAAGACTGAGCCGTTTCCGCGGGGAAGGCATGGGTCCATCAAGGTTTCACCGGCACGGGCGCACAAGCGCGAAACAACCCGCGGGAGTCTATTCCATGCAAGTGGAAAATTTCCGATTGATATTTTCGCATCACCCGGCCTTGCTGCCGGCCGCACAGCAAAGTCATGGGAACACTTGGACAGCGGGAGCAGAATCTGGCGGTGGCGGAAATCCAGGGGCTCTACGGTCCGTTTACCTTCACCGAGCGGCTGCTGCAGAAGATCTGGCTGCGCGGGGAATACGACGCGATGCACGCGATGGCGGAGGACGGCCGGCCGCTGCGCATCGCGCACCCCGGGCGGTGGAACCTGCTCGGCGGCCCCGACTTTCGGCAGGCCAGGCTGCTGCTGGGCGGCGAGGATCTGACGGGCGACGTCGAGCTGCACCTGCACGCCGGCGATTGGGCGGTCCACGCGCACGCGATGGATCACGCCTACGCCCGGGTCATCCTGCACGTGGTGCTATTTCCACCCGGGCCGGGCGAGCAGGCGCGCCGGGCCGACGGCCGCCCCATTCCGACGCTGGTGCTCCTGCCGCTCCTCCTGCACGACCTTGAGGAGTACGCAGCCGAGGAGGCCGTGGAAATGCTGGCGAACCGCACGGACTGGCGCGCCACCGAGGAACTGGCCCGGTTGCCGGGCGCCGAGATGCGCGCGGCGCTGCTTGCCCAGGCAGAGGAACGCTGGCGGCAAAAGGTGCGTTTTGCGCGGCGGCGGGTGGCGCGGCTGGGCTGGACCGGGGCATGCCATCACACCGTCCTGGAAATCCTCGGCTACCGCTTCAACCGCGTGCCGATGCTCAAGACCGCCGCCCGCGCGCCGCTGGCGGAATGGATGGGGAGAGCGGTTGACGTGGCCGCGCTGTTTGCCGCCGAAGGCTCCGGTTGGACGCTGCAAGGCGTGCGGCCGGCCAATCATCCCCGGGTGCGCCTGGAACAGTATGCGCGCTGGACGCGGGCTAGGCCGGACTGGCCGGAGCGGCTGGCAAAATTGGGTGAAGCGTTTGCCGCACGGCCGGTCGAGGGTGGCTTGCCAACCTCGATCGTGCGGCGGCGGCTCGGCCTTCCGGGGCTGCGCGCCCGTCTGGCGGTGGAAATCGTGGCGGACGCGGTCGGCGGCCCCCGGCTCGACAACCTCGTCTGCGACGGTTTCCTGCCGCTACTGACTGCGAGGACCGAGTGGGAGTTGTTCCTGCTCTGGTTTCACTGGTTGGTGGGGGATCTGTCCCCGAGGTTGCACCTGGTGCTCAAGTCACTTGCGGTGTTCGACGGTCATGCTCAGCCCGCCTGCCAAGGCCTCGCGCAGGGGTTGCTCGGCTGGATGCTGGCGCAGGAGGTCGGACCGTCGAAAGGCATCGCCTCCGTCGGCGCCGCCGCCACGAACGCGTGAATCACCTGACATTTCAGGCTGGAGACCGCGGCTAGGAACCGCGAAATGGAGGCATGGCAAAGAAGCGGGTGGGCATTCTTTTCGGCGGAAAGTCCGTCGAACACGAGGTGTCGCTGCAGTCGGCGCGGAACGTCTTCGAGGCGGTCGACCCGGCAAAATTCGACGTCGTCCTGATCGGCATCGACAAGGCCGGCCAGTGGCATGTCTGCGACGCCGCGCTGCTGGGCGCCGCTGCTTCGCCCAAAGCGGAGCTGGCGGCGGGCGCGGGCGGCGAATCGCTGGCGCTCGTTCCGGGCGGGACGGAGCCTGCTTTGGTCGGCGTCGGTTCGCACCGCGGGCTGCCGCCGCTGGATGTGGTCTTCCCGGTGCTCCACGGCACCTATGGCGAGGACGGCACGGTGCAAGGGTTGTTGAAGCTCGCCAATGTCCCCTTTGTCGGGGCGGGCGTGCTGGGGTCGGCGGTGGGCATGGACAAGGACATCGCCAAGCGGATCTTGCGCGACGCGGGCATTCCGGTGACGCGGTCGGTGACGCTCACCGCCCGCACCGCCCCGGGGGTGACGTTCGAGGAGCTGGCGGGGAAGTTCGGAGCGCCGTTCTTCGTGAAGCCCGCCAATTCCGGTTCCTCGGTCGGCGTAAGCAAAGTCCGCGACGCCGCCAGCTGGGCCGCCGCGCGCACTGAGGCGTTGCGCTATGATCGCAAGCTGCTCGTGGAGGAATTCATCTCCGGCCGCGAAATCGAGGTGGCGGTGCTGGGCAATGACGACCCCCGCGCCTCGGTACCGGGGGAGATCATCCCGCAGCACGACTTCTATTCCTACGAGGCGAAATACCTGGATGAAAACGGCGCCTTGCTGCGGATCCCCGCCGGGCTGACACCGGCGATCGGCGAGCGCGTGCGCCAGCTCGCCGTGGACACGTTCATCGCGCTGGATTGCGCCGGCATGGCGCGAGTGGATTTCTTCGTCTGCGCCGACGGACGCGCCTATGTGAACGAGATCAACACCATCCCCGGGTTCACAAAGATCAGCATGTATCCAAAACTCTGGGAAGCGACCGGAGTGCCTTACCGAGATCTGATCGAACGTCTGATTGACCTCGCGATCGAGCGGCACCAGCGCGAACAGCAGATCGAGACCTCTTATCGGCCGGCGGGCTGACCGGGCCGCCGGGCGTTCACGCCTCCACTGGCCGGCGCTCGCGGCTCTAGATTTTTATCGGTCCATTTCGTCGCGGCACGCGAAGATGCTGCTGGAGGGCGGTGCGCCTTCACCGCCGAAGACCGACGCTATAGCCCGGCCCGCCTGCGCTCTGCGAGCTCCGGCGAGGCCCTGAATCCGGGACGTGCCGCGACGAAGCCTTGGCGAAGTCGGGACGGCGCCGGGCCCTCCACCTCCCGTTGCGGTACCAGCCGCGCTGGGTTATATCCGGGCTACGTTCCGAGGTCCCTCACCAGATCCGACAGCGCCCGCCGGGTGGTACGGGGCGGGTTCTCGGCGGGATATCCAAGCGGCAGAATGACGGCGGCGCGCTGGCCGGCCGGCAGACCGATCGCCCGCCCAGCCAATCCCTCATCAACCGCGTCGACCCAGCAGGTGCCTAGGCCGAGCTCGACGGCCGCCAGCATCGCTTGGCAGACGGCGGCGCAGGCATCCTGCATGCAATAAACCTGTTCGCCTCGCGGTCCGAATTTCGCCGCCGAGCGAACCGGATCCACGGCGAAGACCAGCACCACCGGCGCAGTGGCAAGAAACTTCTGTCCGGCGGCGGCCGCGACGAGCGCCTGCTTCCTCGCGGCATCGCGCACCACGTAAACCTGATAGGCCTGAAGATTGGCGGCGGAGGCCGCGCGATTGGCAGCGGCGAGGATTGCCTCGAGCTTTTCCAGCTCGACGACTCTTGCTTGATAGGCGCGGATGGATTGGCGCGCATGGATGGCTTCCAGGACGTTCATGGGTTTGCCGGAGGAGACGTGGCTGCAATTACGGGGGAAACCGCATCGAAGGAAAGCGGGAACGCTTTGGTGCCGGCCGGCCCATTCGACCGGATTTCGGCGAGCCGGTCGAGCCGCTCAAGACTACGGGCCGGATAATTGTTGCGGTTCCTTGGTTTCCGGCAGCACGGTCACCCGGAAGGTGCGCGCTGGGTCGAGGTACTGGGCGGCCAGCGCATCGATCTCGGCCTTAGTGATCCCCTCAAAATCGCTGGTGCGCGTGCGGCACCAGTCAAGTCGCTGCGGGAATTCCTGGCAGGAGCCGATGACAGCGTTGAGCCAGTAAGGGTTGGTGCGCGCCGATTCCTTCAGGGCGGTGATGATCGGCTGCTTCGCGCGGGCGAGTTCGTCAGGGGTCGCGCCGTTCTTCTGCAGGTCGGAGGCGATCGCGACGATCGTGTCGGCGATCGTCTGCGCCTGGGCAGGATCGATCGTGATTTGCGCCAGCATGAACCCGTAATTCGTGTAGGTATCGCTCGGCGCGCTGTGGGCCTGCGGGCTGTAGGCGTCGCCCATTTCCTCGCGCACCTTTACCCGCAGGCGGTCGGAGAGGATCTCCCCCAAAAGGCTGAGGCGGCGGGCGACCCGGACGTCGCGCGAATCGGTGGTGGGCCAGTAAACCGTGACCAGGCCCTTTGGAATCTCGGTCGGCACGACATAGCTTTTGGTGAAGGGCGCGGGGAAAAGGACCTTCCGGGCCTCGGCGAGCTCGGGCTTCGGGGTGCGCTTGGGCAGGGCCCCAAGCGTTTGCGCGACTGCGTTGATGGTGGCATCAACATCAAGGTCGCCCGCGAGGGCGACTTCGATGGCGCCGGTGGCGAGCTGCGGGGCCAGCCACGCGCGGAGCTCGGCGAGGGTGCGGCCCATTGCAACCTCCTTGGCGGGAAGGCCGAAGCGCGGATCATCGCTGGCGAGAATGCGCGGCACTTCCGTCTGCATCGGGCCGGTGGGGGTGTGCGCGAAGGAGTTGTAGATCTGCTCGATGGCTTTCGCCGACTGACGCTGCGCTTCCGGCCGGTACCCCGGGTCGACGATGTAGGCGGTCAGGAGCTGAAGCTGCGCGGGCAGGTCGTCGCGATTGGTGGTGCCGCCGAAGTTCAGGGCGTCGTCGCGCACGTCGAAATGGAGGCCGACGGTCTTGCCGGCGAAAAGGCGCTGGAGATCATCGACACTCTGCTTGCCGAGCCCGCCGGTGATGAACGCAATGTCAGCCAAAAACGCCAGGCCGGGCTGGGTCGGCGGCTGGACGAGCCGGCCATTGCCGACGCGGATATTGACGTGGATGGTGTTGGCCTCAAAGGGGGTCTTTTTCAGATTCAGGCGCACCCCGTTCGCAAATTCGACGAGATGGACGTCAAGATCGTCGACATGTTCGTGACGGGTCACCGTGCCGGCCGGGCCGAAACTGGTGTAGGCAAACGCCTCGCTGGCGGTTTTCACGGGCGGCTGGATCGCAACGGCCCGGCTCGAATCGTAGACCCCGGTGATGACCTGCTCGGGGGCGGCGGATTCTTTGGTAAGGTCGGCGTTGCCGGCCACAAACACATACAGCGGATTGACCTTCCACGTCTCGCGGAAAGCGCGCAGGCAGTCGTCAACCGTCACCTTTTCAAGCGCCGGTTTGAAGAGCGCCAAGTCGGCGTTGGGATGAGTAAACACCTCGGCGCGCGTCAGGCATGAGATAAGTTCGGTCGCCAGGTCACCGGAGCGGCGGGTGGAGGCGCTTTTTGCGCCCTGCTCAAGGGCGTTGAGGTAGTTGGCGGTGGCTTCAGCCAGCTCGGCGGGTTGAAAACCGTATTCGAGCGACCGGCGGAGCTCCTGCTCGGCCACCGTGAGGGTGGCGCGCCAGTTCTCCGGTTTTCCGTGCAGCTCGACCGAGGCGTTTCGGTAGAACTGGTAGCTGTCGTTCACGTTCGCAAAGCCGTCGGAAAACGGCGCATTTTCCTGCTTGGCGAGGATCGAGAGGCGGCGGGTCAGCATCTGGAAGGCGAGGTCGCGCGGCAGGTCCCTGAGGCGAATGGCGGCAGTATCGGGTTCCCCCGCGTACGGTGTCATCGTCGCGATGGACACGGTGGTGCGGGCCGCCTCGGGCTCCGGGTGATATTTGACGCGCAGGCCGGGCGCAGTGGAAATCTTGCCGAGATCAGGCTGCTGCCGGGCCGGTGCGCGGGCCTGCAGGGAACCGAAGGTCTGCTTGATCCGGGCCTCAACCGCGGAAGCGTCGAAGTCGCCGACGGCGATCACGGCCAGATTGTCCGGCCGATACCAGTCGTTATAATACTCCACAAACGGTTCGCGCGGGGCCTTTTCTATGACGTCGGTCAGGCCGATGGGCAGGCGCTGCGGGAACAACGAGTCGCCCAGCAGGAACTCGTACTCCGCGACGAACGTGCGGTACTCAACGGAGTCGCGAGTGCGTTTTTCGGCGAGGATAATGCCGCGCTCCTTGTTGACCTCCTTGGTCTCGAGCAAGAGGCCGCCGGCGTAGTCGGCAAACACCTGGAAGCCCTCGGCCAGGGTGGCGGCCTGCGTGTTGGGCAACTCGAGCATGTAGACCGTGCTGTCAAAGGAAGTGAAGGCGTTGGTGTCGGCCCCAAAGCCCATGCCGAGGCGCTGAAGGTATTCAACGAGCGTGCCGGGCGGATAATGCGTGCTGCCGTTAAAGGCCATGTGCTCAAGATAGTGAGCCAAGCCGCGCTGGGGTTCTGTCTCGTAGAGCGAGCCGGAACCGACCACGAGGCGGAGGCTCGCGCGGGCCTGCGGTTCCTTGTTCGGCAGGACCACGTAGCGCAGGCCGTTCGGCAGGCGGCCCCAGAGGGCGGCCGGATCGGGCTTGAGATCGCTGTTCTCCTGACCAAAAACCGGCGGGGCAGCCGGTGCCAGGCGGGGCGCCACCAAAGCGACGCCCAGGACAACCAACAGGAGAAAAAAGACGCGGCGTGCGCGAGAGATCATGACGGCCAAGGTGCCCGAGCCGGCCGCGAAGGCAAGGCAGCAGACGCAGTCAATAAGGGCCGACTTTTGACCAATGGATCGTTCTAACCTATTACAATAGAACAATCTACAAAAACAGACACAATGGCGTTTTTTGTGGCACCAGCACGGGTGAGGCCCTAATCTGAGGTGATGACAGTCCGACGTAGCAGGGTCAGACCCGAAGACATCAATGCCGCCTTGGCTCGGTCCAAAGGCCCCGTGTCTCGCTTTATAGCCCGCCAATACCGCCATTTCAATGCCGCCGCGCTGATGGACGCGGCCAAGGCCTACGAGAAGCATCTGGACGGCGGCGGCAAGATGCTCGTGGCCATGGCCGGCGCCATGTCAACGGCCGAACTCGGCATCACGCTGGCCGAAATGATCCGCCAGGACAAGGTGCACGCCATCGTTTGCACAGGGGCCAACCTCGAGGAGGATATTTTCAACCTCGTGGCCCACGATTACTACGAGCGGGTACCGCATTATCGCAACCTGTCCGCCCGCGAGGAGCAGGCGCTGCTTGCCCGCCACATGAACCGGGTCACCGACACGTGCATTCCGGAGATGGAGGCGATGCGCCGGATCGAAGCTGCCGTGCTCGCGGAATGGCTCAAGGCCGACCGCGCGGGGGAGCGCTATTTTCCGCACGAATTCATGTACCGGATTTTGCGCGGGGGCGGGCTGAAGAAGCACTACCAGATCGACCCGCGGGATTCGTGGATGCTGGCCGCCTGCGAAAAGAACCTGCCGATGTGGGTGCCGGGATGGGAGGACGCCACGCTCGGCAACATGTACGCCGGCCATTGCATCGCGGGCGACGTGAAAAATGTCCACACCGTGCGCACCGGCATCGAATACATGATGACGCTGGCGGAGTGGTACACGAAGACCGCCCGGCCGTTGCGCCGCGGCGGCCCGGGCTCGATCGGCTTCTTCCAGATCGGCGGCGGCATCGCCGGCGATTTTCCGATTTGCGTGGTGCCCATGCTGCACCAGGATCTGCGCCGTACGGGCGTTCCCTTGTGGGGCTACTTCTGCCAGATCAGCGACTCCACCACGAGCTACGGCAGCTATTCCGGCGCGGTGCCCAACGAGAAGATCACCTGGGGCAAGCTGGCCGCCGATACGCCAAGGTTCATCATCGAGAGCGACGCCACCATCGTGGCACCGCTGGTTTTTGCTTGGGTGCTGGGACAGTAAGCGGCAGTCCTCAGGTCTCGACCCTCGGCTCTCGACACATCCGTGATCTGGCTGTACCGATTTCTGTTCTTTCCCGCGCTGATTCTCGCGGCGCCTTATTATCTGCGGCGCATGCGGAAACGCGGGGGTTACGGACCCAACTTCAGTCATCGGTTCGGCCGAACGCCACCGTTGCCTCCGAAGCGGCCGGGGGTGCGGCGCATCTGGCTGCAGGCGGTGAGCGTGGGCGAGATGCTGGCGGTCGGCCCGTTGCTCCGGGCGCTGAAAACGGACGAATCTGTGGAGGTTTACCTGACCACGACGACCAGCACGGCCCACCAGATCGCCGAGGATAACTACGGTTCACTGATCGGCGCGCTGGGCTATTTTCCGCTCGACTGGTGGCCGTTCAGCGCCCGCGCGTGGCGGCGGGTGCAACCCGACCTGGCCATCCTCATGGAAGGCGAGCGGTGGCCGGAACACATCCGGCAGGCGGCGCGCCGCGGCGTGCCCGTGCTGAGCATCAATGCCCGGCTGTCCGACCGCAGTTTTCGCCGGATGCGGAGGGCGCGACTTCTGGTGCCGTCGCTGCTCGGCGGCATCACGTGCAGCCTACCCATCTCCGCGCAGGATGAGCATCGCCTCCGCGTTCTCGGTTTCCCCGCGGAGAAGCTCCGGACACTGGGCAACATGAAACTCGACCTTACCATTCCGCCGCTGGGCGAGGCCCAGCGGGGCCGGCTGCGCCGGGAACTCGGCTTGGGAAACGGGCTGGTGCTGCTCGGTTCGTCCACCTGGGACGGCGAGGAGCTGGTTCTGGTGCAGGCGTTGAAGGCCGCGCGCAGCCGCGGCTTGAACGCGTCGCTTTTGCTGGTGCCCCGCCATGCGGAACGCCGCGACGTGGTCGCCGCGGCGCTCGCGAAGACCGGCCTGCGCTTCCACCTGCGGTCCCACGGCGCCGCGCCGCGGGAGGTGGACGTCGCCGTGGCGGACACCACGGGTGAACTCCGCGACCTCACCCAGTTCGCCGACGTGGTGTTCTGCGGCAAGAGCCTGCCGCCGCACGATGGCGGGCAGTCGCCGATCGAGGCGACGTCGCTGGGCAAGCCGTTGCTCTTCGGGCCCCACATGACCAATTTCCGGGAAGTGGCGCGCGCCTTGCGCGAGTGCGGCGGCGCCCGCGAGGTGCTCAACGGAAATGAACTCGTCACGGCGTGCGTCGAACTGCTCGCCGACGAGCCGCAGCGCGAGCGCATGGGTGCGGCGGTGCTCGCGTGGCACGCGCACAACCGTGGGGCCGTCGAGCGCACGCTGGCGGTGATCCGCGAGTTCGTGGGGGCCAGCCGGGCTGTGCCCGTCGGACCCTAAAGACTCAGGCGTGCTGGAGGTAGCTGCGGCCCCGGTAACCCGCGGCGAGCAGCGCGAAAATCGCGGCGGCCGTGGCCATCAGTCCGGCAAAGACCCAGAAGAACGTGGCGAGCGAGAGCGTCTCGAGGGGCGCCAGGAACGCCACGAGCACGTTGCCGAATGTCACGCAAAGCAGCCAGAACCCCATGATGGTGGATTTCATCGCACGCGGCGCCTGGGTGTAGGCAAACTCCAGGCCGGTGACCGACACCAGCACTTCCGACGTGGTCAGGATGAGGAACGGGATGACCTGCCAGAGCACGTGGACCTCACCGCGGCCGGCGGCCTGGATGCGCGCCTGCAGGAGCGCCACGGCGACGAAGGCCAGTGACGCGAGAAACATGCCGATGGTCATCCGGTGAAGCGGCTTGAGCGGGCGGTTGCGGCGTTCGAGCGGCTTGTAGACGAGCACATTCAGCAGCGGAATGATGATCATCACCATCAGCGGATTGAGTCCGGCGATCTGCGCGGGCAAAAGAGTGATCGTGCTCAGGCCGCCCTGCGCGATCTGGCGGCCGAGTTCCGCCGGGCCGCAGGCTGCCGCCAAGCGTCCCAAGGCCGGCAGGCCCACGCCGGACTGCAGGACCAGCGCGACCAGGCCCCAGGCGCCGAGAAGGCAGGGGAAGCCGAGCCGCAGCCAGCGCGGCATCGCCCGGTTCGCCACCCAAAGGAAAAGCCAGAGCGCACCGAACAGCGCCCCAAAGACCACCGCCGGAATCACCCAGCCGTACCAGAAAACCACTGGCACTGTGAGGGTCAGATTCATTGCCTTGGCCTGTTCCACCCAGGTGGAGGAATGCTGGTCGAACAAGGCCCAGAAAACGCTCACCATCGAGAACACGACGATGATCCGCAGGACGGCCGGCGGGCCGTCCGCCGTCTCGTCGCCGAAGCGAACCCGCGCCGGCATCCAGAAACCCTCTCCAGCCGCGCGCGTGCCGCGCTGGCGCCAACAGTAGAGGAGCACGGCGAAAAAACCGGTGTCCTGCTGGATCTGCTGGCGCGCCATGAAGAGAACGACGCCGAGCGCAAAGCCGCCCGCCGCCCCGAGCGCGTGCGGCCAGTAGCCGTGGGCGATGTGGACCAGCGCCGCACTCACCGCGCCAATCTGGTTGCTCATCGCGGCGCGGACGACCTCCTCGGCCACCGTGGCGCCCACCGCCACCAGCACCAGGAGTGGCGTGGCGAGGAACGACGATGCCAGGAAATCAAGCAGGCCGAGTTTCCCGCCGGGCCGGGGCGGGGCGCGCACAAACTTCCGCCGTCCGAGCCAGAAAACCGCGGTCGCGAGAGCCATCAGAATGCCGGGCACGCCGAAAGCCCACTTGGGGCCGTAATGCTTGAAGAGCCACGGGGTGAGGAGCGTCGCGAAGAATGAGCCAAAGTTGATGATGAAATAGAAGATCTGGAAGATCCGCGTGACCAGGTGGGCGTTTTTCGCGGTGAACTGGTCCCCCACGTTGGCAGAGACGCACGGCTTGATTCCGCCGGATCCGAGGGAAATGAGAATGAGCCCGGCGAAGACCGCCGTCTGGGCCAGGCTGAGATTCCCGGCCGAGCCAGCGCTTCCCCCGAACGCCAGCGCCGCCTGCCCGGCGCAATAGACGAGCGAAACCCAGAAGATAACCTGGTACTTCCCGAGCAGCCGGTCGGCGAGGATCGCTCCGATCATCGGGAACAGGTAGACGCCGGCATTGAAGAGATGCGTGATCTGCGTCGCGTGGACCTTGGCCTGGGTGAGCGCATCCGGCGCGATGGTCGATTCGGCGGCAAACCCGATGAAAAGCGAGGTGAGGTAGATATACAGGATTTGCCTCATCCCATAGAAACTGAAGCGCTCGGCGCCCTCGTTGCCGACAATGTACGGGATGCCGGGGGGGAAGCGGTCATCCCGCTCGGCGGCCAGTGAACCAGGAGGGGCGGGGGAAGCGGCGGGGGTACTCATGGGCCTGCCTCCACGAAATAAGCCTCCTGCCGCGCGGCGAGGCAAAACGGCGGCGCCGAAGAAGGTGGCGACGCCGAAACATCGAGAAGCAGGGGCAAGCGACCTATCATAGTCAGGATGGCAGCCGGAGGTGACGGTGGCGTGTCGGCGGCGTGACAATTATGACAAATCCATGACAGTCAGCGGGCCGAAGAAATTCGAATTCAGGGTTGCGCTGCGGCGGGCGGTTTCTACGCTCGACCCTTTAGCTCGATGCAAAGGCACGGACCGAAACGCATCTACACTCCCCAGTCCCTGGAATTCTGGTTCGGGAAACTGGAGCGCGACTGGACGGAAGATTTCAGCGCCAATCAGCTGGAACAGGGCCGCCGCATGTATCGCGACAGTGAGATCCGCGAGGTCGAGCTGACGGTCACGGACGCCATCATCCATCGCAAGGTTGAGAAGAAGGAGGAGTACGCCGTCATCGAGTGGGAGGCGGAACGATTCTCCGTGCGCTCGTCCTCGACGGATCCCGAGCTGTCGCGAGCCATCGCCGTGGCGGGGCTGCATGAGATCGAGGAACTCGTGGCCGACGAGATCTCGCCGCTCCCCGGAGAGCGGGTCCCCGAACCAGTGCCGACCACGCCCGCATCCGGGCAGGACGCGGCCGCCAGCGGAAGAAACGGCGGTGCCGCCCGGCCGCTGCTTCTCGTGTTCCAGACCAAGGCCGAAGGCCTGACCTTCCAGGCGTTCTGGATGAACGCCGACAAGACTCGTACCTCCGCCCTGGGTCAGGCCAATGGGAACGGCCATTCGAACGGCAACGGGAACGGCAATGGCCATGCCCCCGGCGACGGCGCCTCGCCGGCACATGTCAGCTCCAGCGAACGCGGCCGGCTCATCTGCCTGACGACCTATGCCCGGAAGGCCCATTTCCATTATCATCAGGAGTCGCACGTTTACATGCTGGCTTTGCTGAAGGAGATCCCCGAGTTCCTGCGGACCGTGCTGCCTGTGTGGAGGCGCACCTTTGCGGTCGAGCTCGATGACAACGCGGCGAACCTCGCAAAGGGCGAACGCCCGGTTGAGATTGAGGCGCATGCCGACAAGTTCGAGGGCACCGGCCTCAAGCTTCGCTGGATTTTCCGCGCCGGGGAGCGGTTGCTGACCGACGAGGAGGTGGAGGTGCTCACGCGGCGCGGGGGCTCGACTGTCATCCTGCCGAGCCTCGGAATCGTCTCGCTCGCCCCAGAGAAATGGGAGTCGCTCACGCAATGGCGACACACCGTTGAGGAGACTCTGCAGCCCGACGGCCAGCTGCCGCCCTATCTCATTTTTTCGCTCTTCAGCGACGACCGGCTCAAGGTCACGCTCTCCCCCGAGGTTGAGGCCTGGCGTCAGAGCGTGCTGGCACCGCCGGTCACGCCACCGGTGCTCCCGGAGGTTCTGCGTCCGTATCAGCGGCGCGGGGTCGAGTGGTTGCATCACCTCTGCGGCGTCGGCTGCCACGGCCTGCTCGCCGATGAAATGGGCCTGGGCAAGACCCTCCAGGTGCTGGCGCTGCTGGCGACGTGCCCGGTCGAGGGCCGGCCAAACCTCGTGGTCTGTCCCGCGAGCGTGGTGCCTGTCTGGCGCGAGGAAATGGCCCGGTTCTTCCCGCAGCTGGAATGCGACGTGCTCAAGACCGGGCATGATTTCACCCTGCGCCGCGATCCGGTGGTGTGGCTGGCCAGCTACACCCAGCTTCGCAAGCACAAGCACCTGCTCGACCAAGCGGAGTTCGGCTACGCGGTGCTCGACGAGGGACAGTTCATCAAGAACCCCGACGCCAAGGTCACCCACGCCTCGTGCTCCATCCGGGCGCGGCACCGCCTCGTGCTCACCGGCACGCCGCTGGAGAACCGCCAGCTCGACCTGTGGTCGATCTTCCGCTACCTCCTGCCCGGCCTGCTGGGCACGCGGCAGGCCTTCGAGGCTGTGCTGGGCGCCGACCGCGCCGGCACGCTGACGCGACTGCGGCAGCAGCTGGCGCCGTTCATTCTTCGCCGCACCAAGAACGAGGTCGCGCAGGAGCTGCCCCCGAAGGTCGAAATGGATCTCCTCTGCCCGCTCACTGATTTGCAGCGGGCCGAATACGGGCGCATCTGCAGCGAGGGCCTCGTGCGCCTGGGCGACGACATCGGCGCGGCCATGCGCGAACGGTCCTTCGGTTTCCTCGCGCTGCTCACGCGGCTGCGGCAGGCTTGCTGTGACCCCGATCTGCTGCCCTGGCTGAAGGCGCCGGTCGCGGAAAGCGGCAAGCTCAACCTGCTGGTGGAGAAACTCGCCGAGGTGGTGGGCAGCGGCCATAAGGCGGTCGTCTTTTCGCAGTTCGTCATGTTCCTCAACCGCGCGCGCGAGGCGCTGGCGGCGAGTTTTCCCGACCTGCCGCGCTTCGAGCTCACCGGGATGACGCTGGACCGGCAGAAGCCCGTGCAGGCGTTTCAA
>Ga0182011_10000766_pt1 | contig 28073 bp, 26 predicted proteins | sample 711E1DmetaG_FD_120481 | JGI IMG/M metagenome (GOLD analysis project Ga0182011, IMG submission 120481) | Permafrost microbial communities from Stordalen Mire, Sweden - 711E1D metaG | ecosystem: Environmental > Terrestrial > Soil > Wetlands > Permafrost | place: Sweden: Stordalen | collected...
ACAGGCCTGGCAACGCCTACTACAGCCTCGTCAATGATTTTAGGATCGACCTTAGTTCTCTTGACGATCTCTTTCCACAGCATGCCAAGTACTTCATCCATGTGGTAAGCATTGAGCAGGTCTTTCTCCGGGGCTTTGAAACTCGCCTTGGAGAATGGGGACCGTAGGTAGTCTACGATGACGACGTCGCGTGCTAGTTTCATTGTTTTTACTCCTTTTGGGTCAAAAATTTGCGTAGTAATTATAAGTTTTTCACACTCACAAAGGCAAACCGGGGCGGGTCTAATCGATGTTTATGTCAGTGTTATAACTATCTTTAAGTGGAACCGGATTGCAATTTTAAATGTATTTGTTTATCATTTCATAATCTTACATCCTGCATGCGTTTAACGCTGATGTGTAAGAAAATGTGATATGTTAACGGCTGCTGCCGTTTTGCCCATACAAAGGCGTTCGTCCGAATGCCTTATAATAATAAAACATTATATTGTCAGTGCGTGGGGCCTTGAGTATGCGAGATCATGATGGACAACGCTAACCAGAACAAACACCCGGTCAGGCTCTGGAACCGCGATTTCTTGCTGCTGTGGCAGGGGCAACTGATCAGCCAGGTGGGGCAGCGTGCCTTCAACCTGGCCATGATTTTTTTCATAAAGGAGGCCACTGGATCGGCTAGTCTGGTAGGCCTGATGATGATGCTCTCCAGCCTGCCGGGCGTCCTGATGGGACCCCTGGGCGGTACGTTTGCCGACAACTTTTCCCGCAAGAAAATCCTGGTATATGGCGACCTGATCAATGGATTATTCGTACTATCGCTGGCCATAGTGATGTTCGTGCTGCCCCATAACAGCGGACTGTCATTAGGCTGGCTGTTTGTGGTAGCTACCGCCGGCGCAATTATTTTTGCCTTTTTTACACCGGCTGTACAGGCCGCCATCCCGGACCTAGTTCCCGAGAACAAACTCGATGTGGCAAATTCGCTCAACCAGCTTGCTCTCTTTGTCTCCCTTTTCATAGGCATGGGGCTAGGTGGAATTCTCTATAATGCCACAGGCGCCGCCCTCCTGTTTTTAATCAATGGGTTTACTTATTTCTGCGCTTCCGGCTCAGAGGCATTCATCAGGATACCGCAGCCAGTTGTGGAAAAAACTGGAAAGGGCAAAGCGTTCAAAACGTATATTTCCGATACCAAGGAAGGTCTGCAGTACGTGTGGAAGCAGAAAGGGATGAGAATACTTTTCATCGTAGCGGCCCTGCTATATCTTTTTATTGCGCCGATGTACATGCTGCTGCCCTTCTATGTAGAAGACTACCTTAAACTGGACGCATCTTGGTACGGCTACCTGTTGATGTCACTGGGAGTCGGATCGGCGCTGGGTTATATGATCGCAGGTACTGCCAATGTGCGGGGCCGTGACCAGAGTAATATGATCGTTTTATCGCTGCTGGGCGCTTCGCTTGCAATGGGAATAATGGGTTTTCTCACGCAACCTTACATAGTGCTGGGTGTGATCTTCCTGGTAGGGTTGCTGGCGGGTATATTTATGGTCAAGGCTACTACGGTCCTGCAGCTTGCCTCGCCAAGTGACATCAGGGGGAGGGTCTTCGGATTGCTTGCCACACTAACGAGCGGCCTGGCGCCGCTGGGATGGGGAATAGCAGGCGTGGTTGCGGACCTGGCCAATCAAAATATTCCGGTAATCTATGCAACGTGCGGTGTGCTGATCTTAATGCTTTCAATAGCGATGGCCTTTTCAAAGGAGACAAGAGATTTCCTGACCATCAGCGTAAATCCCAACCCGGATAAAACGCGCCCGGCCAAGACTACCCCGCCTGATTAAAGGCCAATTTTTGTGATATACTTCTTAACCACAAATGAACTGGATTAGTCTTATCTGCATCCCTATCGCTTACCTGTTGGGTTCCATCCCGTCTGCCTTCATTGTAGCGAAATATTACGGCAAAATTGATATCCGTGATGAGCCTGACGGGCGTATCAGTGCAGCAGCAGTACACCGCAGGGTAGGGTTGCTGCCCTTCCTGGTGGTAGTAATCATGGACATAGGCAAGGCCGCCCTGGCGGTATTGGCTGCACAATGGCTTAATGCAGAGCCCCTGGTTGTTATGCTGGCCGGCGTTGTTGCGATAGCCGCTCACCAGTGGTCTATGTACCTTAAATTCCAAGGAGGGTTAGGCTCCACCGCGATGGGTGGCGTGCTGGTTTGTGTAGCCACGGTGCCGACTGTGATCGGGGCCATGATAGCTTCACTCGTGGTATATAAAACGAAGAAATCCACTTTCAGCTTTGTCGTTGGCATCCTTACGATAATCATCTTGCTTTTCGCCATGCAATGGTCCAAGATACCGTCTCCACCCATTCTTATTGCTTCCCCGTTACTTCCCCCACCGTTTACTGCTTATCACATCTTGATTGTCTATCCCCTGGTCCTTTTACTAATGATGGCGCTAAAGAATGCTCAGATAAAATACAGGCCCGGCGCTCCATTGAAGACAAAATAAGTGCTAATATACATAAGCTATGAATTATTATAGCCAGGCCGCTAACGGCTTTCTTGCATATAAGGCCATTTGGGTTCCACTGATTGCGTGGTTCGTTGCGCAGGCGGGTAAGGTCGTAATTAACCTCATCCGCAAGAAACACCTTGATCTCTCTTATATGTACAGCCCCGGCGGCATGCCCAGTGCGCATTCCGCGCTTATGACGGCATTGGCCACCACTATCGGACTGATGTATGGGTTTGACTCGCCTTTATTCGCAATATCTCTGGCAATTGCTTTCATTGTGATGTACGATGCTGCCGGCGTCAGGCGTACGGTCGGCCACCAGTCGACTGTACTGAATAAAATGCTGGACGAATTCTTCAAAGGCAATAAAGAATTCTCACAGCGCCTGGGCGAGATCATTGGCCATACCAAATGGGAGGTCTTCGTGGGCGCCCTGCTGGGGATCGCATTCGGCCTGATTTTCAGCTGGCCATGGTAATTTTCCGTAAAAATGTTTCCTGGATATTATTAGGAAGTTTTAACAAACAGCAATGGCTGCTTTAGGAAATTTTATCCGTCAATCGGTTGATTCAGCGTAAAAATGCCAGTAAATTTGCTCATGAGTCATATCCCGGATGAACCTGTTTTCTATATAGTGCTGGGGCTCTGCCTTGTCACTCTACTGGTGCTTATCCTGCCCTTCATCGTTAAAAAGGTTGAAGAAAACCTGGAATTATTCTTTGTTGTCATGGGCGTTTGTGCGGTGACGATATCGGGATTATGGAGCTGGGAGCTGGTTATTGAAGCGCTGAAGGCGCCGGTTGTAATAGGTACGGTCCCGATTGGTATTTTCCAGGTGGTACTGGTGTTCGGGTTACTTATCCATTATTTCAACCGTTCGTTTTGCCGGTTTGTTTTGACGGTGGCATCAAAGCTGGGATGGAGATTATTTACTTTCCTGTTGATTTTCCTGGTGGGAATTCTCAGCAGCGTAATTTCCATTATTATGGCGGCGGTGCTGCTTTCAGAGATAATCTCAGCCCTTCCGCTGGACAAGAAAGAAAAGATCAAATTTGCAGTGGTTGCCTGCTTTGCAGCCGGGTTAGGCGCCGTCCTGACTCCGGTTGGTGAACCTCTCTCGACAATTCTTGTCAACAAGCTGTCCGGAGCTCCTTTCCATGCCGGTTTTCTGTTCCCTCTGCAAGTCTTCGGGATCTATATTATACCGGGCGTAATAATTATTGCCCTGTTCGGGGCATTTTATATAGGCAGAAATGTGGATTTGAAAAATTTCAGCCACGAGGTTGTATACTCGGAAACGCTGAAAACCGTTATATTGAGGGCCATCAGGGTATTTCTCTTTGTCGCAGCGCTTGTATTGCTGGGAGAAGGTATGAAACCGTTAATCGTCTGGTATATAGTGCATGTACCAGCCTGGATTCTATATTGGATAAACATGGTGTCGGCCATCCTGGACAATGCAACTCTGACCGCTATGGAAATAGATGCTACGCTGACGCTGCCCCAGATAACTGGAATAATCATGGGACTGTTGATAGCCGGCGGGATGCTGATACCGGGGAATATCCCTAATATCGTAGCGGCAGGCAGATTGAAAATTAGTATGAAGGAGTGGGCGGTAATCGGCGTGCCGATCGGGCTTGTTATTATGGCAATCTATTTTCTTATCCTGTTGCCACAATTTCTATAACAAAGGTGGTATTTATTTTTATCAGTCAATTGATTGGACAACCCAGGGGTTTTCAAGTAATCTAATCCGTTGTTGTTGAAACACTACTACGGAGGTAGTCATGGACAAAGTGTTTACTTCTGCCGAAGCTGCAATTGAGGATATCTTCGATGGCGCGGTTATTGCGTTTTCCGGATTCTTTTCGGCGGGGAGGCCGCTTGAATTAACAAAAGCCCTGGCGAAGAAGGGGGCTAAGAACCTCACCATCGTGGTGCAGCAGGTCGGGACCGGCAATGAAGAAATTTTAGAGCTGGTAGTCAACGGGCAGGTTAAAAAGGCCATCTGCAACTACCCCTTTCCCAGGTCAGCTACCAGGGGACTTGAACATTCCTTCGAACAGGCGGTGCGTCGGGGTGAGATAGAGATGGAAGTATATCCGATGGGGACGTTTGCAGAGAAACTGCGCTGTGCGGGCGCAGGGATACCGGCATTCTATACGCCTGCCGGGGTTGGCACTGTGGTGGGGGAAGGCAAGGAAATCAGGGTTTTTAATGGGACCGAGGCATTGCTTGAAACTGCATTGCCGGTCGATTTTGCATTTGTACATGCCTGGAAGGGCGACAAGGAAGGCAATTTGGTGTACCACTGCACAGCTTACAATTACAATAATATCATGGCCATGGCGGGGAGGGTGACCATCGCCGAACTTGAAACGCTGGTTGAAGCAGGTGAACTCGACTCCAATTTCATTCATACACCCGGTATATTCGTCAAGCGCGTGGTCGAGACTGGCCGGCCAAAATTAGAGCAGGCGATCGTTTAATTAGGGAGACTGAAATGACTGTAATGAGGAAAGTTGTAGTACCCGAGATGCCCCCGTTGGAACGAGAGATGATCGCTCTGCGAATTGCCAACATGCTGGAAGACGGCTCATATGTCAACCTGGGCATCGGTATCCCCACTCTGGTGTCCAACTGGATAGAAGGAAGGGATATCATTCTACAAGCCGAGATTGGCATGCTTAAGAGTGGACCGCTGGCCGAGGAAGATAATATCGAGCAGGACCGCATCAATGCAAGCTGCCAGTATGTCTGTGAGTTACCCGGGTCCAGCTATTTTGGGATAGAGACGTCCTTTGCCATGATTCGCGGTGGGCGCATGGATGTAGCTGTGCTGGGAGCATTGCAGGTATCGGCCAACGGTGATCTGGCAGGATGGAACAATCCGGCCCGCGGCCTTGGGAAAATGGGCAATATCGGCGGCTCGATGGACTTGGCTGTCGGCGCAAAGAAGGTGATAGTCGCGATGGAGCACTTTACCACGGACGGTGAACCTAAGATCGTCATGGAGTGCACATACCCTTTAACTGCCAAAGCCTGTGTTGACTTCATCGTTACTAATTATGCGGTAATCGAGGTTACGCCCAAAGGGCTGGTACTCAAGGAAGCTATCCCCGGTGTGACTGCAGAAGACATCAAGAAAATGACCGCCGCTCCTCTTACCATAGCTAAGGATTTCAAGGAAATGGAGCTTTAGAACGATTTTGCAAATACCATCAACTGAGACTAAAATTAATCTCTGGAGGGACTATACAATGGCAAATCAGATGGGAAAAAAATACGTATGCACCGTGTGCGGTTCTGAGTTTATCGTGACCAAGGGTGGCGAAGGCCAGTTGATCTGCTGCAACAAGCCAATGGAATTGAAGAAATAAACTGTGGATCGTTTTCAGGAGAGATAAAATGGCTAACCAGCTTGGAAAAAGATTTAAATGTGAAGTATGCGGAACCGAGGTGCTTTGCACCAAGGCGGGCACCGGCATAGTAGTTTGCGACGGCAAGGAAATGGAACTTCAGAAGCCCAAAGCCCTGCCTTCTTCAGACTAGACCTTCTTTAATCCCCACAGTATAGTAGAGAGCGGGTATTAAAACCCGCCCGCTATCACTTTAATTGGATACCATTGAGTGCATGTCTGCATTCGTTTGATTATCCCTGGCAATATACCTGTTTAGCGATGCTATAATAGGCATTATGGCATCCCGTGAAGCACAATTGAAGCCGTTGAAGGGTGTTCGTGTTATCGACCTGGCTGATGAAAAAGCCGCCTATTGCTCCAAAGTGCTGGCGGACTTGGGAGCAGAGGTAGTTAAAGTAGAGAAGCCGGGCGGTGATCCGTCAAGAGGATATGGTCCATTTTCAGGGAATTTGGCGGGTCCCGAACGGAGCCTTTCCTTCTGGTATAACAACAGCGGTAAGCTAGGCGTTACGCTGGACCTGGAAGAACCAGAAAGTAAGCAGCGTTTTTTTGATCTTGTTTCAGCCAGCGATGTAATAGTTGAGTCTTCATACCCAGGCTATCTTAAAACGCTCGGGCTCGACTTTGAATCGCTTTCCTCTATTAATCCCGGCCTGATCATGGCATCAATTACCGGATTCGGCCAAACCGGTCCCAACAGCAAATATAAAACCTGCGACCTTGTAGCATGTGCCTCAGGCGGCCAGATGTACGTGAGTGGGAAGCCGGATAAATCTCCACTTAAATCATATGGCAACCAGTCCTATTTTCTAGCGTCGCTGTTTGCGGCCAACGGTATTGTGCTGGCGCTTCGCTGGCGCGACCGCAGCGGCAAAGGCCAGCACATAGATATTTCCCTGCAGGAAGCGGTAGCGGCTGCGCTGGAACATGTGCTAATACAATATTTCCATGAAGGAATAGTCCCTTGCAGGCAAGGCGCCCTGCAATGGAATTGCTCATCCGACCTATTCCCCTGCCGTGATAAATATGCCCTTTTAACATTCAGCCGTGAATGGGAAACGCTGGTTGAACTACTCGGCCATCAGCGTATGGCCGCAGATCTCACGCAAGCGGCGTGGCTTGATGAAGAGTTCCGCAAACAGCACATTGAGAATATCCAGGACGTGCTTTCCTTCTGGACCTACCAGCAAAATAGCCGTGATGTCTTTGAATTGGGGCAATCCATGCGGTTTCCCTGGGCTGTCGTGAACTCCATCAAAGATGTGATGGAAAACGAGCAGTTAAATTACAGAGGTTTCTTCATACCTACACAACACCCTGAAGCAAAGGATAAATTCAAAGTGCCCGGGCCTGTTATACGATTCAACAGTTCTCACGATCTCAAATGGCAGAGGCCGCCTATCGCCGGGGAACATAATGCGATGTTACAGCAGCTTGTAAAAAGAGCTGCATCCACGCATCCGGCCGGCGCGCAGGACAATCAAAACTCGAAGTTGCCTCTTGAAGGTGTGAGGATACTGGATTTTACCTGGATGCTGGCCGGGCCTTATGCCACCAGGACGCTGGCTGATTTTGGCGCCGAGGTCATTAAGGTACAGTCTCATAAAACAGCGACGGGCGCCGAGCAAAATGATACGGCCTATTTCGCCAATTGGAACCGTAACAAGCTGGGTATAACACTGGATTTAAGCAGGCCGGAAGCGCGTGAGTTGGCTCTTGACCTTGTGAAAAAGTGCGATGTGGTCATAGAGAATTTTACCCCCAGGGTAATGGATAACTGGGGTTTGAACTATGAGAAGCTGAAGCAGGTCAATCCCGGCCTTATAATGGTAAGCCTGTCCGGGTTTGGGCACAGCGGCCCCTGGCGCGATTTTGCAGCACTCGGTCCTACTGAGCATGCGTTGTCAGGTTTAACGCAATTGACCTCTTACATCAATGGAGGACCTTGCGGCATAGGATTTGCCTATGCGGACCATATATCCGGACTTTACGCCTCTCTGGCTGTGCTGTCGGCATTGCAGCTAAGGGATTCTACAGGCAGGGGAGTATATGTGGATATTTCGGAGTATGAGGCTACCTGCAGCCTGCTGGGAACGTCTTTAATTGACTATTCTTTGAATGATAACTCTGTGAAGCCGGTAGGAAATGGGCCGATATGGCAAGTAGCTGCTCCACATGGATGCTATCCTTGCAAAGGCGAGGAACGCTGGTGCGTTATCGCCGTTTTCACTGAAGAGGAATGGCGGTCACTGTGTAAGATCATGGGCCATCCTGCGTGGTCGCGGGAAGACAGGTTCAATAATGCGCAGGGCCGTTCTGATAATGCTGAAGAGTTGGATGTTCTTTTAGCAGGGTGGACTGCCGGATACGCGCCTCAAGATATTGTGAAAATGTTGCAGGATGCCGGTATTCCGGCTGCAATTGTCAGCGATGCCAGCGATCTGGCAAAAGATCCTCATCTGGCTGCCCGCGGCTTCTTCATCGATTTGGAGCATCCCGTGCTGGGCATAATACGCTCGGATTCTAATCCAGTCAGGCTGAGCGCAACCCCGGCTCATTATGAAAAATCTGCACCGCTGCTGGGTGAAGACAACAGGCATGTTTTTGTCGAATTGCTGGGGATGGATGAGGAACGATTTAAGAGCCTCGTCGATGAAGGGATAGTAGGCTAAAGGGTCCGCCAGTAAACTAACTTTCCCGCCAGTATAGTCATCTCCACCTGTGTGTCTGCTATTTTGTCCGGGCTTACCAAACCGGAGTCCATATCCAATATGACCAGGTCGGCATATTTACCGCTTGCTATTGTTCCCAATTGCCTCTCCTGGAAGCATGAATAGGCGGCGTTGACAGTATAAAGCCGGAGGGCATCCATAAAGGAAACCGCTTCTTTTTTCAATACTACCTGCCCCGTTTCCGCTTTGCGCGTGATTGCCGAATAAATACCCTTGAGCGGATCAGGTGGTGCTACCGGGGCATCAGAACCCGCGGCCACTTTCAATCCTGCCTGAAGCATGGTATTCAATGCATACAGGTGCTTTATCTGGTTGGCGTGTACTGTAGCCATGTACCTCTCTCCGGAATAATAGATGAATGACGGGTTGGTGACTACTATTGCGCCTAGCTTCACTAGTTTTTCAGCATTATCTGCTGTGCATATCGAGCAGTGCTCAATCCTGTGACGGTGGCCATGTAGAGGGTATTTTTTTAGAGCGAAGGCCAGTGCGTCTATGGCCGCATTTATAGTAGTCACTTCTACAGCGTGTATCGCCACCTGCAAATGCCTGCCATGGACATCAGCTATCATTTTATTTAGCTCGGCCTGCGGCGGATTGAGGCAACCACGCACCTCGTCCAGAACAATCTTGACTGCGCCGCTGCGGAGGCCGCTTCGCTTATCGTGAAGCGGCAGTGTTTCAACCTGCTCCGGGCCGAACATGAGCGTTGTCCTGGGGGCGAACAACCCTCTTTTTTTCCAGTGAAGGAATTGTTTCCAGCGGTTAAGATCATTTCCCGGAGAAGCATCCTGAACAGATGTAACTCCCTGGCTTAACAATGCCTTGCCGGCATATTGAATAGCCGTATCAAGCTCATTGTCATTTAAAGGGGGGACCACGTTTGCAAGGTATCTGCCCATGCCAAAAAGCAAACCATTGGGTTCTCCCGTCTCCAGGTCCCTGTCGATCATGCCTCCCGGCGGTTCTTCTGACTCATTGGAAATACCGGCGATGGTCATAGCACGTGTATTAAGAACGTGCGCGTGCCCGCTGCGGTGCGTCAGCTTAATGGGGTAGGCTGTGGTGGCCCGGTCAAGGTCATGCCTGGTTGGGTGCCTTTTCTCTGACAGGTAAAACTCGTTATAGCCTGTGCAGCGGATCCAGCTTCCGGCAGGAGCGATAGATGCGGCCCGTTTAATTTTCCGGACTATATCCTCAATGGAATGTACCAAGGAGGGGCTGACGTCAACGTTAACCAGGCTTTCTGCGTAGCCCACTACATGGCAGTGGGCGTCATGGAAACCCGGGATGACAGTCTTACCAGCGCAGTCGATCACAAGGGTCCTTCGCGATGTCAAGCTATGGTCAAAGTCCAGGTTGCTGACTTTCAGTATACGATCGCCTTGAATGTAGATAGTTAAGGCGTCAGGGTGACGCGGGTTAAGCGTGACCGCCCTGGCGTTGCATAGCACGAGGTCAGCCTTAATATCTTCCATCCCGGATTTCCTGAAAATATGTATTCAGCCCTTGATAAAACGACCGGGCGTTATCGTCCAAATCAGGCGGCGGCATCAAATCGGCTTCTGAAGGGTAATATAATTCCTCTTCTCCTGTTGGCAGGACGGGTAATAAGGTATCCGATTCTCCATCCCAGCTTTCATTCACGGGCAGGCCGATACGGCCAAGGGGTGGATCGACAGTGGCGTCTACCAGCACATAACGATTATTGATTTCAACCTTGCAGGCTAGGTGACTGGCCGGGGCCATCTTCAGCGCCAGTTTCCAAAGCTCCTTCGGGTAAAGCTCCTCAAATTCAGCCCAGCGGTAAGGATAGACGGCGTAGAGCACATTGAATCCGAGCCGCTGGTACATGTTGCACATAAGGAGGTGTTTAGGTGTACATGAGCCCATATTCGTTTCGAGTATCTGCAGGTAGTTGGCTGGATCGTTGAGCTCAGGCAAAATGCCGTAGGGTATATCACGTATTTTGTAGTATATGGCAATCATCGCCTCCCGGAAATTTTTCCCGGCCGTCCATTCCCTAAGCTTGCTGTCAATGGGATATTTGGGGGGCATAGAACGCTTATGCCTTCTTTCCGACAGGGATCAGGTACACGGGTGTTTCATTTGGCGGTAATCCCAGCAGGGAACGTGCTTTATCGCCGTCAAAACCGGTAGCTGTCACCAACCCTAAGTCCAGGACAGTGCCCTGCAGAGCAATATTCTGAGCAACGTGGCCGATTTCCAGGCTAGATGCTCTAACAGCGTAGCTGCCAAAAGTCTTGCTGGCTTTCTCGTCCAGCGACGCTATCACCAGTAATGCGGCGCCACTGCTGAACACTTCCTGCCCCAGTCCGACTAGTTGCTGACGCAGGTCGCCTTCCCTGGACTGCTCAAGGCTGTGGCCCTGGGGTTTGTAGCTATAGACTCCCGGTTTAAGGCCTTCTACATTTCCTGCAACCAGGTAAACCTGCACCAGGTAAACTGCAATTGGCGACGGTGCGGTGCGTAGCCCGTTGGGACCGGTGATGCCTTGGGCCGCCCATAGAAGTTGGGATACATCCTGAAGCTTCAATGGTGCATTTGAATAAGTCCGGATAGACCTCCGTGCCTGGATCGCCTCTTCCAGGCTAAGCTTGCCTTTTGATTTGGCCGCAGGAAGTTTAATTACATCAGCCATTTTCTTCCTCCACGTCTTATTATGTGCTTCGAGTGTCATTGCAAGTTTATTATCTTGCTGGATTGTAGTCAATTATATGTTGACTTGAGATAAGCGCTCAAATAGAATTCGGGTTGCATTATAAGGAAGGTGAAGCATGGACATAATCGATGCGATCAATTCAAGACAAAGCGTGAGAGTATTTAAGCCGGACCCGGTGCCGCGTAAGGTGCTGGAAGAATTACTGACCGTTTCTCAGCGTTCCCCTTCCTGGGCAAATTCCCAGACCTGGGAATTTGCTGTGGTGGGTGGCGATGTCATGAAGGATCTTAAAGAGACTCTGGCGGCAAGAGCATTTGCACAGGATGACCGTAATGCGGACATACCATATCCCGAATGGAAGGGACAATACAAAGAGAGGCGCAGCCGAAACGGGCACAGGCTATATGACCTTCTTGGTATCAAGAGGGATGACATGGAGGCGCAATTGAACTGGTTCGTGAGCATGTACCGCTTCTTCGATGCTCCGAATGCCATCTATATTTACACTGAGAAGGGCGTCAGCAATTGGGCCATCTTCAACATCGGGTTGGTGGCGCAGACCATAAGCCTGGCGGCGTTGAACTACGGGCTTGGTTCAATAATGCTGGCAGCAGGGGTAAGTTATCCGGATACCGTCAGGAAGAAGCTGAATATTCCTGAATCCAAACAGATCGTAATCGCCATGGCTATCGGTTACCCGGATATGGAAGCGAAGGTAAATATATTCCGCACCGAACGTGTGCCGCTCGCGGAGATATGCACGTGGCATGGCGTATAGTCGCCGTTTTATTTTCGGTTGGAATACTGATATGATATTTCATCTTTTAAGTGGAGAAGCACATGAATCGAATTAATACACGGACTGCTACTTTAATAGATGTTGTCATCCCGGGCAGCGGCATTCTAAGGGAAGTAGCGCTTATAGTCAGCTTTGCTTGTATTACAGCTTTATGCGCCCAGGTGAGCTTCTGGATAGGCATTGTCCCAATAACCGGCCAGACCTTTGGGGCCATAGTAGCGGGCGCCGTTCTGGGAAGCAGGCGGGGAGCTTTAAGCCAGTTAAGCTATCTGCTCATTGGCGCGACCGGTTTACCATTCTGGTTTGCCCTGGGTGGAACCGTTGGGATTGCCAGGCTTATCGGGCCGACTGCCGGATACCTGTACGGCTTTATTGCCGAGGCATTTGTCATTGGATGGCTGATGGAAAACGGGTGGAACAGGAAGCTGTATAAGATTTTTCCGGCGATGTTGCTTGGAGAGGTAGTTCTATACGCTTGCGGCCTGGTTTGGCTTGCGGCATTTGTTCCGGCAAATAAGCTGCTGCAGAGCGGACTCTACCCCTTTATAGTCGGTGACCTGATCAAAATGGCCCTGGCTACGGCTGCATTGCCGGCAGGCTGGGCTATCGTTGATAAAATTAAAAGATAAACGGGTATGACGTTTTCGCTCGGAAGTGCAGCGGCTGGCAGGTGCGTGTACGCCTCTTGCGCGGCGCGGGTTGACTGTATATACTTGCGCTGAAATAGAGCTATTTTAAGGGAGGTTGGTATGAGCGAAACAGCGAACTACGATCTGAAATCAATCAAATTGCCCAGGTTGACCGGTGGACAATTATCTTTCGCTGCTAATGCAGTGGAGAATTCATTATTGAAGGCGGCGCTGATGCCCTCGATGTTGAAGACGGGAGGAATAGATGTGTTTCGCTCTCTGGCGCCGGAAGAGTCCCCAACCGTGTTTCCCATTTTGTTCGTGGATAAACCGGCAAACCCTGTAGAAAAACCCGATCTTAAGGAGCTGGATAGAATAGAGGCAGGTAAAGGCGCATCAGTGCCATATAAGACGACACGGGATTATGCAAGGGCGTACAACGATGGAAAAACCAGCCCTGAAGATGTGGCAAAGCGTGCTCTCGATGCGATTAAACAGGCGGACAGCGGCGAACTGAAGCTGCGTCCTTTCATCGCCGTGAACGAGGGCGAAGTATTAAGCCAGGCCCGTGCTTCGGCTGAACGTTGGAAGAACAAGAAACCGCTGAGCGTGCTGGACGGGGTGCCCGTAGCGGTGAAGGACGAGGTGGACATGGTGCCTTATCCTACAACGGTGGGCACGCGTTTCCTGGGAAAAGCACCGGTTAAACAGGATGCCACGGTAGTTGCACGGTTGCGCGCCGCGGGCGCTCTTTTACTGGGCAAGGCCAATATGCACGAGATCGGTATCAACCCGGACGGGCTGAATGTGAACTTCGGTTCGACCCGCAACCCGTTTAATCCAAAACATGATACCGGAGGCAGCTCATCCGGCTCGGCCACTGCAGTATCGGCGGGGATCTGTCCCTTTGCAGTCGGCGCCGATGGAGGCGGGTCAATACGTGTTCCGGCGGGCCTTTGCGGCATAGTCGGCCTCAAACCGACTTTTGGCCGTTTGAGCGAGTTCGGCGCCGCTCCTCTATGCTGGAGTGTGGCGCACCTGGGGCCGCTGGCGGTTACAGTCGAGGATGCGGCCATTTCGTATGCCTGCATGGCTGGCCCGGATGTCATGGAGCCCAACTCGCTGCATCAGCCTGCTGTCACACTCGATGGCTGGAACAAGGCTGATCTCAAGGGCATAACCCTGGGAGTCTACAAGCCCTGGTTTGAACATGCATCGCCGGACGTGGTTAAGGTATGCCAAGACCTGCTTGAGAAGCTGACGGGGGCGGGAGCACAGATAAAGGAGATTACTATTCCCGGTCTGGATACAATGCGCATTGCCCATGTGATCTGCATACTGGGGGAGATGTCAGCATCCATGAACAACTTTCCCGCCAACATGCGTGATTTCGGCGCGGAAGTGCGCGTCAGTTTGGGACTGGGACGTGAATTCACTGCTTCGGACTATGTGAAGGCCCAGCGCCTGCGCACACGGGTAATGAATGATTTTAAAGAAATTTATAAGGGAGTAGATGCCATCATCACCCCTGCAACAGGAATTGCGGCTCCGGAGGTTTCGTTAAAGGACGCATCAGGAGGCTGGTCAGACCTATCCAGCACGACGGAAGTAATGCGCTTCGCCTTCCCCGGCAATCTGGCAGGCTTGCCGGCAATCAGCTTCCCGGCCGGGTATAGTAGCCTGGGGCTGCCAATCGGAATGCAGGCCATGGGACGCTGGTGGGAAGAGAACCTCTTGCTGCGTATAGCCTACACTGCCGAGCAACTGGTGGAACGGAAGAAACCGGCGGTTATGTTTGAATTGATGTGAAAAGCCAGGCGATGCTTGTTCTATAGGCTGAACATCGGTTCGTTAGCAATCGAGCGCAGAATTTTCTCTGCGGCCTTTTCATTTTCCGCTGTTCCGTTTATGGCAAGCCATACACTACCCTCGGCTCCGCATACACCACCTCCCGCAATTAATTCCGCTTGCGTACCTGTTAAAAGGTAAATGGCATCAAGCTCCGTAAATACCTCTCCAGGAATGGGTAAAAACCGATGGCCTTTTACACCCGGGGCATTCAATCTGGCTGCAAGAGCATCAATATCTCCAGAGATACGCTTTTCCAATCCGATTGGCACGATCAGCCGTACTCTTCGTCCGATCATAGCCTGTATAGCGGCGACACTTGTTCCACCCTGCGGGTGCCCGATAAGGACAGCAGCACGCTTACGCTCTAAATCTAGAGCATTAGCTCCTTTAAGAATAATATCGCCTTCTTTCAAACCGCTAAGAACATCAAAGATCGTTTTACCTTTTAACCAGATACCGTCTTGAATAACGACATCACCGGGGAATTTTGTCTCATCCGGAAGCCGTCCGGTATCTGAAGTTACATACGTAGGAGGTAATGTGATACCCCTAAAGAACCTGCTGCGTTTGAAACCGACTTTTCCGCCGATATTTTTAAGTACTTCTTCCACTATATAGGCATTTGTGGTGCCGGCTACTATTACAAGTGTACCCTTCTTTAATACCTGCTTTATTTCAGGATGGACAGATAGCGCCTTGCCGATCAAACGCTTACCCGCAGCCGGTGTAAGTACCAATTGCTTCATGGTAGTCCCTCCGATGATTTTCTAATGTGCTACTGAGGTCATATGCCCGTTTTAGATGCACTTTCCTGAAGGGATTTGTTTTGGGCATTATACCTCTTCTCCAGCTTCAGCCCTTCATGGAGCGGCAGTATAATCGAGTGGGCTCTAAAACGATTTCAATGCTTGATGCCCAGTATTTTAGAGGCCAAAACATTAATATCATGTTGTATTGATCCCATATTATTGGTTTCTTGCTCGGATTCATTTATGCGGTGCGCTGCCTGCGATAAAGCGCTGAGCCCAGTGTGTTCACGCACCTTCGGATTGAAAATCGGCAGGTGAATATGCCTGAACAGGCTGCCAACTTGCAGCTTGATCGTAAAGCCGTCAATAAATTCGCGAACAATCTCGGAATTTAGGAGAGCACATACATAGTGGGCGTTCTGCAGGTTAGAAAATGCGGTAAAATAAATCTTATGATCAGGTATTATAGGTTTTAGTCCTCCCCCAAATGGAACGGTTGAACTGCTAATGACAGCGGCTTGAATCGTCCCCGCCATTTCGGCCCAGACTACTTTGTATGGTTCGAAATCGTATCGTCCAATATCGTAGATGGCATAAAAGGGGGTTTCATTTTCTGCAATCAATCCATCTTTTATCAATTTTTGATATTGCGGAGCGATCCGTGTCCTATACGTGGAACGATTTTCTAGAACGCCGGATGCGTTAATAGCTCGAAAGTATCGCAATGCATTAGGATATTGGCTACCTAATTCGTCAACTGTCGGGATGGATTCGCCTGAGATGCCTTTGTTGGGGATTATCACAAATAGGCTGCTAAGGGTAGCCATGAAAGAACGGATGTTTTTCGCTCCCTTTATTAAAGGAAACACGAGATCGACCTCGATCTCGTCCGTCCGTTGCGGCACTGGATTTCGGCCTATATCGGGCATATTCCTAATACGAACTGTATTGGGCAGTCGACCCGGGCCTAGAAGTTCCACAAAATATGCACCGTTCAAATCAGTTACTATACCCTTCCTGCCCGTTATGAAAATATCCGCTCCATCAAGAGCGCTCAACTTGGCAAACCGACCCGGACGCAAAATGCTCCACCGCTGTCCTTCATCTTTGAGCGGAAGCGCCTCGTATTTCTCCTTAGTCAATTGCGGCTCTATATCACTCCAGGAAGATTCTTCAGAAATATATGCCTCAGCCTTCCGTTTCCATTTGTTATAGACTACCGGATATTTTGTGGATTCACCTTTTATCAGTGTCAAAACGGCAGGTTTATTCGCCAATCCAGAGAATGGGCGTACGCTAGTGAAATCGTCAACCTGTTTTACTTGTAATGGGGTACCCTTTACGTTGAAACGCCTGAATCCACCAGATGACTGAGACTGAAAATGGGTTTGTGTAATGATGAACGCCAGGCAGCCTTTATTACTGTCAAGCCATTTATCAGCCACCGTGTACATTACCATTCCTGATATATCTAACTCGTTTCCTCCGAAATAGCGATCGTTCGAGAATATTTTGTAGTCTGCACAAGTTGGTTGAATGCGCTTCGTGTAACGGGGTGGCAACTCTGACCATCTTACCCAAGGAGGATTACTGGCGATGAACTGGCATTTGCCCACTGCAACTGAAGCGAAGTAATTGCGTACTATGCGGCACCAAATCCGATCCCAAGGTATCTTTTCCAGCGTCTGCATTTTCTTGAACATATCCCGTAGATATGGTTCCCATATCGACCGCAGAGGTTTCGAATTATATTGCGGTTCCTTATTTAAGGCCGCCAGAAACGCATTTTCGTTATCCCCGTGACGTATAGTAATTTCCATCAATTCTAAGGTTCTGCCAAGGAGGGTGTTTTGCTGGATGAGTTCTTCGGGTAGTTCAATGTCTATAGCTTGAACTTGGGTTCCTATCTGATAGGAACGAATCTGCAACTTTTCATCGCTGAGTGATGGCGCATATATTGCATCAGCTTGATAAACTGGAATCTCAACACCTGCATGAGTCTCTATCAAATCTGAAATGGCGATCAGGTAGTTGATCCGAGCCGTAAGAACTGCGAGAGGGTTTAAATCAAAACCGTAGATATGGTCGATGATGCCCTTCAGTATCTCGGAACTTGTCCAACCTGCTTCGGAAGCTACTTTTTTATAACGTTCGATTGCATGGATGAGAAAATTTCCGGAGCCGCAGCACGGATCCAGGTAATTTGAGGTCAATATTTTGCAAGTGTTGTAGCCAATGCAGTCCAAAGTGAATTCTGCAAGCCATTCTGGCGTAAAATACTCGCCTATGTTGTGGCGAAGCACGGCCGGAACTATCTCCTGATAAACGCGTTTGACGACATCACGAGTTTTCTCGAGGCGTAAGTCAGTCAATCTATATAGATTTATTTGGGCCATTAAGTTACGCAGGCTGTCAATTAGTTGATCAGGGGGAACAGATAAATACCAGGAAAAAAAAGTACCTTCGATAAAATTCAGGATATTAACTTGGCGAAACAGGTCAGATTCCTCCAGATCATGCTCCAAAGATTGAATGAGCTGCTTTTTATCCAGAGACATGCCACTAAGACAATAATCTGACCTTGCACCTTGAACCACGGAGTTCTTTAGAACTATCTCAGCTGCCAGCAGCTTAAAGATCAGCGCATGATAAGTGTGTAACACAAATAGTGCCTTTGATGGATCCGCATTTTGAGGAAGTCCCAATGATTTAAAATAATTGCCTAGTCGAGTTTGTCCTATGCGACCGAGGTTGGCACTTTGTTCAAATAGATCTTGCCATTCACCGTAAAGCATAACAACTTTGTTTATCTTTTTGTTAAGGGAGGAATTTAAGTGAATCCATAGAGCGGTGACAGTGGCTCTGGCTATGGCCGAAGATGGCCCGAAGTCGTCAATTATATTTTGGGGAGTCAGTTCAATTCTGTCGTCTTTTTTCAGTGCTGTAATCAAAGCGACTGCACTATTGTCATTGAACTCAACCAAGTTGGTAACGTGAGAACGTCCGTCCTTTTCTAAGAAGACAAACGCCAAGCTTAAACCGTCAAAACATATACCTATGTAGTCGGACACATGTCGCCCATCGCTTTTTGCCTGGCTGGGTATATATATATTTAATAGTTGGTTCTTTGCTTCCTTAAATTTGGCACTAGTTGTGGACTTGCGAAATAGGCCCTTGTCTTTGAATTCAATTATTACGTGATTTCGTCTAACATCCTGTCTTCCTCTCTCTAGCTTCAGGTCACTTATTTCCAGTACACTGGCGGCTGTCCTGACAAAAGACGAGCGCAATTCTTGTTCGTTTACAGAAACACTTGAAAGAAGATTAAATTCGGTGACGAAATTGTGTGCAAGCAGATTCATAGTACCCTCAATTCATTTATTTGGGATAGCATATCTCTTCTCCAGCTTCAGACCCTCATCCAATGGCAAGTCGAGTCCTCTGGAGACTGCCTGCTTTAGAGCCCGCACTGTACGTTGATCAAGAGAAGCTATTTTTTTGGCCAGCGCTTCCGCTTCATCAAGCAAATCAGGGCGCGGTACGACCCGGTTGACCAGCCTCATTTCGAGTGCTTCAGCGGCCAAGATGCGGCGGCCGGTCAGGAACATATCGAGCGTACGGCCCGGGCCGATGGCACGTGGCACGGTCTGCGTGGCGCCCGCCGCCGGAATGATGCCCAAAGCTACCTCGGGCAGGCCAAACACAGCATTATCCGAAGCTATCCTGATATCGCAGCACATGGCCATTTCTATGCCGGACCCGAATACATAGCCGTGCAGGGCGGCTATTACGGGTTGGGGAAGTTTGAGGAACAGTCCCCACACATCCCTGCGCCAGCGTACATGGCGCGCGCCGGTAGGTGGTGGGGCAGAGAGGAATTCCGACAGGTCAGCCCCTGCGCAGAAGGCTTTCTCACCTGCGCCTTTTATAACAACTACATGGACGTCTAAGTCCGCTCTGACCGCACTTAACACCTCGTAAAGCTCATCGCGCATGCGTACATTGTAGACATTCAAAACATGCGGGCGGTTCAGCGTGATATGGGCGATATGCCCCCTTTTCTCGTAAATAATGGTATCGTAGTCGGACATGTCCCTTGCCTTACCTGTCCTTGAAATGCGGCTTGCGTTTCTCTTTGAAGGCCGTAATGCCCTCGGTCCTGTCTTCAGTCGTGTGCAGCAGGAAATATAGATCGCCTTCCAGCCGCAGGCCCTGGTCAAGCGTCATGTCCAATCCCTTCAGTACGGCTTCCTTGCAATATTTGAGTGACAGGGTAGCTTTGGCTGCCATTTCTTTTCCCATCTCCATCACAGTGGACATTAGCTCTTTGTCAGCCGTCACTCTGCTGACGAGGCCAATGCGGCAGGCCTCTTCGGTTGACAGGGTCTGACCCGTCAACATGAGCTCAATGGCTTTGGCCCTGCCGACCAGCCGGGGCAGCCGCTGTGTGGCCCCGTCGGAAGGTATCAGACCTTTAGTGATATAGGGAATCGAGAAGTATGCACCGGCGGAAGCAATTCTGATGTCGCAGGCGAGCGCCAACTCAAAACCTATTCCAATAGCATCCCCATTTACAGCCGCGATTACAGGGCATTCCAATGCGGCAACCGGAATGGACAATGAGTAGGAGCCGCCCTTGCCCCTGCCGGGCAATCCTGTGCAGAAGGCCTTCCCCTGAGCCCCGGTGATGATCACTGCCTTTACGGCAGTATCAAAATTGATTTCTTCGCAGGCAGCGCATAGTTCCTGCGCCAGTGCGGCGCCGGCAATATTGTTCTTGCCGGTGCCGTTAATAGTCAGAAGGACAAGCCCTTCGATTGGACGCGATATTTCCAGCTTCTTGTTCATAGACCAGCTATATTACGGCATTTTAACTTGCACTACCAGTCCCTTCGCTTTGAAGTCCTCGATTTGTTCTTTTGTATAGCCGATCTCAGACAGGACTTCTTCAGTATGCTGGCCCAGCATCGGAGCCGGCCTCTGTACCTTGCCCGGTGTTTCGGAGAATTCGGGTACGATGCCCTGCAACTGGACCTTGCCCCATTGGGGATGCTGCTGGAATTCGTATACGCCAGTGTCTTTGCAGAACTGGTCTTTTAACAGGCTCTCCAGGTTTTGCGCATAGGCCGCCGGCACCCCTTTTATCATCATTAGAAATGACCATATACTTGCCGGCGTGGCCAGGAACGTTTCCGTTAGTATCGCCGTCAACTCCTTATCATGCCTTTTTCTTGCTGCAGGTGTAGAGAAGCGGGGGTCGGTGACAAGTTTCTTTAAGCCGAGAACGTCGCACATCTTTTCCCAATGCTCGTCCTTAGCGCAAAATACATAGAGCCATTCGCCGTCGATGCCCTGGTACATGCGGTTAGTGGCGCTCAAGCCTTTAATATCCGGCTTGCCCAGGTTCTTACGCTTCATGCCCTTGTATTTAATGAAGTTACCTGACTCCAGTGTAATGGCGGAACGCAGGAGCGAAGTCTCTACAAATTGCCCCTGTCCTGTTTTAAGCTTATTGAATAGGGCAAGCGATGCGCCGAATGCGCCCAGCAGGGGGCCCATCTCGTCGCTTAACTGGATTTTGTGGAAGACAGGCGTTTGGCCGAGTCCGCCCTGCCCCTCCATATGTCCGCTCAATGCCTGAAAGAGGGGATCGTACCCGGGGCGCTCGGCGTCCGGACCCTTTGAACCGAAGGCCGGGCTGGACACGTATATGATATCCGGCTTAATTTTCTTAATGGTGTCGTAATCCATCCCGAGCTTTTTCATAATGCCGGGCCGTGAGTTTTCTACCAGCATTTGACATGTGGAGATGAGCTTATGGGCGATTGGGCATGCCTCAGGTTTACGCAAGTCTATGACAATCCCGCGTTTGCCGCGGTTGACGCCCATGAATCCTCCTGCCAGCATGCGCCAGGGATCACCGTCTGCCGGTTCTATCTTGATCACGTCGGCGCCCAGGTCAGCGAGCTCGCGGCATATACCGGCGCCCGCAAGCATCGTGGTGAAGTCTGCTACTCTAATATTCTCGAATGGCATCATTTTCTCATTTCCTCTGCGGCGGTAATTTTATGACCTGCTCTTTCTTCAGCCGTTTCATATCCTGCGAAGAGTAGCCGAGTCCTTTTAGAATCTCGCGGGCATTCTGTCCCGGCGAAGGGGCCGGCCCTTTTATTTTTCCGGGTGTATCTGCCAGGCTGACCGGAATGCCCATTTCTTTCACCATACCCCGTCCGGGCTGCTTGATCGTCTTGACCATATCATTAGCAGCTACCTGGGGCTCCTCCATGAAAGCATCGACCGACTGGACCGGCGCAACCGGAAGTCCGTTTGACGAAAGGAGTTCCAGCCATTCATCACGCGTTTTAGTTAAATATATATCCTTCAGCATGGCCATGACCTGGGCATTCCTGGGGGGCATGATCAGGAAAGGCGCACCGTCAAAGAGCGGGTCGGTGAGCCACTCATCGTGACCCAGGGTCACTGCAAATATGGTAAAAAACTTGGGGTTGCCCAGCCCGGTGAACAGCCATTTGCCGTCTTTGCATTGGTAGGGACGGTACAACGGCATGGGGCCTGTCGGTCCCCAAGGGGACCGGAACATGCCCTCGAAGTTGACCAGGAATTGCCGGAAGGTACTTAGTATGGCGAGGAACATGGACAGGTTTATCTTCTGGCCCTTGCCGGTCTGCTCACGCACGCACAACCCGGCAGTGATATCGAAGGCGGCCTCGACCGCGGAATAGAGGCTGGCCAGTGGTAAAACAAGGTAGAGTGGATGAGTGGGGAAGCCCTGTTCGGTATAGACCGATGCTACCGCGCTGACAATCTGATCATAACCGATCAGGTTAGAATAAGATCCCCTGGGGCCGAAGCCGGATATGGAGCAGTACACTATGCGGGGGTTGATTGCTTTAACAGCCTCATATCCAATTCTCAGCTTGTCCATCACACCGGGCTTGAAGTTCTCAATGATTACATCGGACTGCTTGGCCAGCTCTAGTGCTATCTTCAGTCCTTCGGGTTTCTTGAGATCCAGAGTGATGGCTTTTTTACTGCGATTCCAGACCATGAAACCGTCCTCATGACGCAAGGGGTCTCCCTCAGGTCTTTCCACCTTGATTACATCTGCCCCCTGCTCGGCCAGCAGCATGGCCGCGAATGGGCCCGGAATATATTGGCCGAAATCGAGGACTTTGATGCCTGATAATGCTCCTTCAGCCATATGATTGTACCTCCTTTTATTTCAGTAAAGCGGATAAATTACCACGGCAGGAACATGTATTTGTTTGGACTTGAAAACAGCCGTTCTGGCGGCGATAACAGCCAGTAGTGTTATTATCAGAAGAGCCAGATATAATACCGCTATGGCCCAAATTGCCATATTACCGCCTCCTCTAAGTTGGAACTGCAAAATTTTAGCACAATATATGTTAATTGCAACTATACCGGTAATGCTGTATAGTGCCTTAAATTCACTGATAACCCACCCTGCTCCCTGATTAATTTAAGGAGGTCGATGCAATCGTGAAAGACGCTGACCTGGACAAATCCAAAGAGCTAAAAACAGGTGGATGGAGTGCCCATTATGTCCTGATAGTCTGCACACTGCTGTACGCTATTAACTATATGGACAGGCAGGTATTCTCGGTAGTGCTGCAGCCGATGAAAATTGACCTGGGGTTGACGGACGCACAATGTGGCCTGGCATCGACCGTATTGATACTGGGTATGGCCCTGTTTTCCTTCCCTGTCGCACACATGGTTGACAGGTGGAGCCGTAAGAAGTCCATGAGTATCATGGCCATACTCTGGAGCGGCTTTACCTTCCTCACAGGCCTGGCTACGAATTTTATCGGCGTGATTATACCACGTGCCTTCGTCGGCCTCGGCGAGGCCGGCTTTGTTCCTGGCGGCACAGCTATGGTTGGCGCTTCCTATTCCAAGGAGAATCGCGGCAAGGCCCTGGGTATATTTCATATTGCCATCCCTCTTGGCGCAGCGGCAGGTGTCATGATAGGAGGTGTTATCTCTGCGCAATATGGCTGGCGCACACCTTTCCTCTATTTTGCCATACCGGGTGTCATCCTGGGCATCATGGCCTTATTTATGAAGGACTATAAAACAGTGGAACCGACCGGCACCGAAAGCGGGATCAAAGGATTCTATAAGGCCCTGGGCGACGTAATCAAAATACCTACCATCCGCTGGTTCTATCCGGCGCTGGGCCTTTCCGTATTCATGTCGACTTCCGTGCTGATCTGGATGCCTAGCCTGATTATGCGCTTGCTGAATGTAAATGAGAGCTACGCCGGCATGCTGGTGGGAGGCATCGGCCTGGCGGCCATCATCGGCGCTCCTCTGGGGGGCTTTCTCTCTGACTTCTGGCGCAAAAAGAACCCGCGCGGCAGGATGTACGTTCCTGCGGTGTCCAATCTAATCGGCGCTGTGCTTATAGTAATCGTAATACTGACAAATTTCAGTGCAGTCGGCATCGCAGTTGCCGTGCTATACGGTATTACTATTGCGATGTCGGTCCCGGGCTTTGCCATCGTTTCGCAAGATATTGTCCCCGTGGCGCATAAGGGGCTTTCTATGGGGCTGGTAGTATTTGCCCAGTACCTTTTCGGTGGCGCCTGGGGACCGTATGTAATAGGGGCCGTTTCCGATGCATTTGGCGGTGGAGCACAAGGATTGAGCCTGGCATTGATGCTATCAGCCATTGTCGGTTTTGCAGGCGGTCTCTGCTTCATCCTGGCGTCCCGCACATATCCTGCCGATGCTGAGAAGGTAAAGCAGGAGGTCATACTTGCAGAGTCTTGAAGGTAAACAGCGTGCACAACTATATGGTAAATTTTGTTGCAGTTAGTGTATCCTAAAGCGTAATATATCCGACAACAAAATAAGGAGGTTAGGGTATGGGCTTACTTGATGGTAAAGTCGCCGTCGTAACCGGCTCGGGACGTGGATTGGGAAGGGCGGAAGCGCTTTTATTTGCTTCGGAAGGGGCGAAAGTTGTGATCAATGACCTTGGAGGTGGTGCGGACGGCGCAGGCGCAGCGGCTACACCCGCGGATGAAGTAGTAGCTGAGATCAAGAAGATGGGCGGCCAAGCCGTGGCCAACTATGATTCGGTGTCTACCTGGAAAGGTGGTGAGAACATCATAAAAACCGCCGTAGACGCCTTCGGCAAGATTGATATCCTGGTTAACAACGCAGGCATCCTGCGTGACCGCATGGTCTTCAACATGTCCGAAGAAGAGTGGGACATTATCCAGAAGGTCCATCTATATGGACATTTTTTCTGCACCAGGCATGCCGCAGCATTTTTCCGCCAGCAAAGGAGCGGGCGCATTATCAATACCTCTTCACAGGCTGGGTTGGGCAATATGGGCCAGGCCAACTATAGCGCTGCCAAGGAAGGGATCGTCGGCTTCACAAGGACTGTGGCGATGGATATGGCAAAATATGGCGTTACGTGCAACTGCATCCGTCCTCTGGCAGCCACCAGGCTTACATTGTCACCAGAATTGAAGGCGGCTATGGAAAAGAAGGCAGCGGAGGCAGGCGGCGGACTCGGACTCGACGTCGAGGGCGAGATGAAGAAGCTGGCGCCTGAGCATATCGCCCCGCTGGTAGTCTACTTAGCTACCGATGCTGCAGCCAATATTAACGGCAAGACCTTTTTCGTGGGCGGTGGTGAGATCGGGCTGTACTCCGAGCCTGCCATCATATCCAGCATCTTCAAAGACGGTTTCTGGAAGGTGAAAGAGCTGGTAGACCTGATGCCCAAGAGCCTGACCAAAGGCTTCTGGCCGGCGCCTGCGCCGAAGTAAAGATTTGATATAGCGTAGAGATAGGTGACGGCTGTTCCTATCAATGCCGTATAATATTGGGCATGCCCAAACAGCGTCTCGATGCACTCCTTGTAAGCAGGGGTTTGTCTGAAAACAAGAGCAGGGCCCAGGCTTCGATCATGGCGGGCGATGTCATCGTCAATGGCCAGGCTGTAACCAAGGCCGGCAGCCTCGTTCCGGAAGATGCTGATATTCAGCTTAAAGCAAAAATGCCCTACGTCAGCCGCGGCGGGTTGAAGCTGGAGCATGCTCTCAAAGAATTCAAGATAGATGTGACGGGGTTAACCTGCCTGGATGTGGGGGCTTCTACGGGAGGATTCACCGACTGCCTGCTGCAGCATGGAGCCGAGAAGGTGTATGCACTGGACGTGGGATACGGGCAGCTTGACTATAAGCTGAGAAAAGATAGCCGCGTTATAGTAATGGAAAAGGTGAATGCGCATTATCCCTTCGACCTGCCGGAACAGGTGGACCTTGCCACAATGGACCTGTCTTTTATCTCTACAACGATGGTGATACCCAATGTTCTGCCACACCTGCGCTCTCCCGGCGAATTAGTAGTGCTGTTTAAACCACAATTTGAAGCCGACCGGGAGGATGTGGGCAAGGGCGGGGTTATCAAGGACCCTGCAGTGCACACCGGCACATTGAGCAAATTCGTTATCTGGATGAATGAGAATAAATTGAGGTTGATCGATTTAGCTGCCTCTCCCATACTTGGAGCGGAGGGCAATAAGGAGTTCCTGATTTACATGAGGAAGATTACATGAGGTTCAGTAAGATTGAGTTGCGCGACCTGGCTATTTGCTGGATAGCGCTGGGGTTATGCTTTTCAATAGGCGTATTTTTCAACAAGTATGGCGACCCGTTTACAACAACGCTGATGAATTTCTTTGCCCAGCTGATTGCAGTGCTTATCGTCATAGGCGCCGGTTTTATACTGCATGAGCTTGCCCATAAGGCAGTCTCACAGAGTTACGGCTGCTGGGCGGAATTCAGGATCTGGAAACCGGGGCTGATAATCGCCATCGCAAGTGCAGTACTAAGTTTTGGTACGTTTCTCTTCTTCGCTCCGGGAGCAGTTCACACACTTGCCACCCGTGACCTGACCCAAAAAGAGAAGGGGTTTATATCTGCGGCAGGCCCTGTGGCCAATATGGCGCTGGCTGTCGTGTTCCTGGTCTTATTTTTATTAAGGCATACCTGGGGCAATGCCGGGGACATTATTCTGCATTTTGATATATTCGGATTGTCCTTCAAGTCATATCCTTATAATATTTTCACATCCCTGGGTGCGCTGGGATTTCAGTTGAATTTGTGGCTGGCGGCTTTTAACCTTATACCCTTTGGCCCTCTGGATGGTGCGGCTGTCTATCATTGGAGCAAGCCGGCCTGGGGAGTATTAGCCGCGTTATCCTGGGGTGTTATTCTACTAATGGTACTTGGAGTGATTAATCTATGAGAAATGCTGCCGTAATATTGAGCTCGGACGATTTAATGCTTTCGGCTGAAGTCTATATGCCCGATGAGTGTGACAGCACTTTCCCTGCAGTGTGCCTTTGCCATGGAATACCGGCTGTGCCCTATGACCCGAATGAAAAGGGCGGATACCCGGAACTGGCAACCCGGTTCTGCAAAGCTGGTTTTGTGGCCCTGGCATTCAATTTTCGCGGTGCAGGGCCGAGTCAGGGCAATATCGATATGGTAGGCTGGACCCATGACCTGATGGCTGCATTGGAATTCCTTAATATGCTGCCGGAAGTGGATAAGAGCCGTATTTGCCTGCTGGGGTCATCAGGCGGCGCTGCTGTAAGTGTTTTTGTGGCAGCGAAAGATCCCCGCGTCCATGCTGTAGCTACGCTGGCCTGCCCGGCCGAATTCGATTTCATGGCTGCCGGTTATACGATTGATTCATTGATAAAAAGCTTCAGGGACATTGGAATTATCAAAGACCCGGATTTCCCTCCATCCGCGGACAAATGGCTGGAGAATTTTAAGACAGTAAGCCCGATTAATTACATAGATAAAATTTCACCGCGTCCCCTGCTGCTCATTCACGGAGACAAGGATGAGACTGTGCCGGTAGAGCATGCAGGCCGTCTTTACGACAGGGCCGCTGCACCGAAGGAGATGACAATAATCTCCGGGGCGGGTCACAGGCTGAGGCTGGATGAAAGAGCAATTAAGGTTGCGCTGGACTGGCTGACGGAAAAAGTAAAGAAGTAGTAATTAATGAAAACGTTCAGGGTGTTTTAACCTCACTGACTCATTTACGAAGCTGCTCAGATACGGCACCAATTGACCGTCAGTTAATAAAAGCCGTATAATCCATAGGTAATCCGATGCAAGACTTGCATGAAAGCTGCGGCATTTTCGGTATATACGCCCCCGGAGTAGATGTAGCCAGAGTAACTTTCTTTGCTCTGTATGCGCTTCAACATAGGGGACAGGAAAGCGCAGGTATAGCTACATCTGAGGAAAACAAGATCTATATCCATACGGATATGGGCCTTGTGTCGCACGTATTTAATGAAGGTGAACTGGCCAGGCTAAAGGGCAATATCGCCATCGGCCACAACCGCTATTCCACGACGGGTTCCAGTGTGGCCTGCAACGCGCAGCCCGTGCTGGTCGGCACAACTGATAGAAGGCTGGCATTGGGCCATAACGGCAATATTACTAATTCCATGACCTTACGTACCGAGTTGGAAGAAAAAGGATATAGCTTTAACTCTTCCACGGACTCTGAAGTGATAGCCAACCTGATCCTGTCTGCTCCGGAAAAGGACATGGAAGCCAGGATCAAGTACGCCATGCGCCGCCTG
>Ga0182011_10000767_pt1 | contig 28054 bp, 21 predicted proteins | sample 711E1DmetaG_FD_120481 | JGI IMG/M metagenome (GOLD analysis project Ga0182011, IMG submission 120481) | Permafrost microbial communities from Stordalen Mire, Sweden - 711E1D metaG | ecosystem: Environmental > Terrestrial > Soil > Wetlands > Permafrost | place: Sweden: Stordalen | collected...
CGATGAAGTGGCCTTAGTGAAAGCGCTGGAAGCGAAGAAGATTGCCGGCGCCGGTCTGGATGTTTTCGAGACCGAACCGCTGCCCAAGGAAAGCCCGCTGACCAAGATGAACAATGTGATTATTCTGCCTCACTCTGCTTCTTATTCGAATTATGCTTTTTCACTAATGCCAATAGATGTCGCTAAAGAAGCAGGAAGAATCTTATCTGGCAAATGGCCGCTCAATCCAGTAAATAAAGAAATTAAGCCTAGAATCACGTTAGTAAAAGGGAATTGATTTCATGTTGTCACATATAAGGTGAAGTAATGTAGACTTGATTTATCTATTTTAAAGTCGGGAATGTTAATTGCGAACGAGTAATGAGGTTATTTAATCCAGCCCGTTGTAAACAGAATTTATATTGATAGAAAAGTAGTCTAATCGGGCTCGGGAATAAATTCTTTTAATTTTAGTAATACCTTTTCCAACGTGGAGTCCATTTGTAGGATTTCATCCTTGGGTAAGAAGGTTAGAATCGAATCAATTGCTTCGCTTCTAATGTTAATTTTAATCATTTCCAAACCCTTCTTGGTTAACTTCAAACTTAAAAGTTTGGATTTGGGTGTTTTATTTATTCTCTTAATAAGTCCATCCTTCTCAAGGTTGATGAGCAACCTATTAATCACATGAACTTCCCGATCTACTTCCTTGGCTACTGTTAGTGAAGTTGCCTTCGAATCGAGAGAATGGATAACATGCAAAATATATAGTTGGCGAGGCGCTATATGATATTTAACTAATTCTTTCCGCCTTATCAAAACCATTGAATGATTCACCTTGCTTATCAGGAGTTCAATCTTTGTGTCATATGGAGGATTATTATTCATTTCTTTTTAGTTCCCTATGTTTCATTTACCTGAATTCGTAAAGAGATATGTAAACTTATTTTGCTAACGAAAATAACCATTGCTGCTTTAATTATTTTAACACAATATTTCGATTGTTATTACACTTCTTACCAGTGGAGGGGCGATTGATGATGTTTAATCCAAGTTTTAGGACACGTCTACGCTCTTTTTTTCTTTCCACAATGATATTGATTGCAATAGTCCTTATGTACAATCACATCATATAATGATATCATAGTATATTGATAATTTAGTTTGCAATGCAAAAATATCAATGCCGGATGAACAGACATAAAGGGCATGGAGAATGATTATGTATGAATTTAAAAAGCTTTTCCAGCCTGTCAAAATAGGTAAGATGGAACTAAAAAACAGAATTGCTTTTGGTGAGCAGGCTCCTCAAGCCTCACATGGTTATATCACTCAGGCCACTGAGGATTTTTACGTTGAAAGGGCCAGGGGCGGCTGTGGACTGGTCATGGTGGGAGGCATCTGTCCCGATATCTCGGGATGGGGCACTGAATCGATGGCTCGAATTGATAATGATAAATATGTGCCCAAACTGGCAAAAATGGGTATGCGTATGCATGAAGCAGCACCGGATGTAAAAATAGGAATACAGATTATGCATGAAGGCAGAGTGATGCGTCCGGATGAGGCAGGAGCTGCTAAAAATTTAAAGCCAGTTGCCCCATCGCCCGTTAAATTTAAATTCGGCGTCGTTCCTCATGAATTGACAATTGACGAAATTAAACATCTGGAAAATCAGTTTATCGACGCAGCCCGGCGCGTCAAAGACGCCGGTTATGACTGCGTCGAGATTCACGGTGCCCATGGCTATCTTATCGGTTCTTTCATGTCCCCTTATACCAATCGCCGTACCGACCAATATGGCGGCAGTATTGAGAACTGCGCCCGTTTCGCTTGTGAAATTATCCGGGGAATCAAGGAAAAGTGCGGGAAAGATTTCCCCTTATTAATCAAAGTCAATGCATTAGACCGGCTCGATAAGAAAGAAGCGCCTGTCCAGTTGACACCTGAAATTATTGCGGCGATTGTCCCGTACCTGGAGAAAGCCGGCGTGGATGAAATTCACTTATCGGGAGGCACACAAGAATCTCCTATGTGGTCTGGCACTGGTCCGTATTATGTACCTAAAGCTGTCTTTGCCGATTATGCCGCTAAAGTAAAAAAAGCGGTAAAAATACCCGTCGGCGTGATTAACCGGATTAACGACCCGATTTTAGCCGATGAACTTATCATTGAAGGCAAAGTAGATTTAGTCTGGATGATGCGACCGCTGGTGGCTGACCCCGAACTGCCGAAAAAAGCTCAAGAGGGACGGCTTGATGAAATCCGGACATGTATTGCCTGTAATACCTGTCTGGATATCCTCTGCCAGGGTTGGTTCCACGAGACCCGCTGCGCGGTCAACCCGGATGCCTGGCGTGAAGGGGTATCTCACCTCGAACCTTCTTTAAGGACAAAGAATGTACTGGTAGTTGGCGGCGGACCGGCCGGCATGGAAGCGTCCCGTATCAGTGCTCTTATCGGCCATAATGTAACCCTCTGGGAAAAAGACAATAAACTCGGCGGTTTATTGAACCTGGCCGCAATTCCCCCGCTAAAAGGCGAAATTATGAGCATCCCCAGATATTACACTTCACAATTCAAGAAACTTGGTGTAAAAGTCGAACTGAATAAAGAAGCTACTCCCGCCCTTGTCAAACAGATGAAACCGGATGTCATCATCATCGCCAGTGGTTCCAGCACTTTCTTTCCCCCCATTCCAGGAATTGACAAAAGCATTGTTGTAGATGCCCGCAAGGTATTGGAAGGGTCCGCTAAAGTCGGTAACGATGTAGTCGTGATTGGCGGCGGTGAGGTCGGCATCGAAACTGCGGAATTCCTCGGTGCCCGGGGTAAAAAAGTCACTCTGGTGGAAATACTCCCGGTCATTGGCGAACTGATGGTGCGGGATGTGATTGATTATGTAATCGACCAGCTCGTTCAGCACAAGGTGGAAATATTAACCGGCACCAAAGTTGAAGAGATCAATTGTGACAGTATCGTTGTCACCGATAAAGAGCAGAAAAAACGTGTTATCAAAACGGACAATGTAATCATCGCTACCGGCGCTAAACCGGACAAAACGGCGCAGAGTGCGCTGCAGGGCCTTGCCCATGAGGTCTATCTGGCCGGGGATTGTCTGGTTCCGAGCAACATCAGAGTGGCAATACATCAGGGTAACATGACAGCACGCATGCTCTATTAATCGTTTTGATAAATTGAACATGTTAAAAGCCTAAATGACCATAAATAGTGAAAATATAAAGAATCTAGAAATAAAATCGGCGTAGGAGGCTGGCGATCGGATCTATGACGAAATTTCGCGAGCAGTATGGCTTCTCCGATAATGAGGCCATAAAGAAAGGACTCATATTAGCTGGAATACCGGAGTCTCAGATAGACATTAGCCGACCAGCTCTCGTTGGATATTCGATTGACGTTGGTCCTATCGCCATCACGCCGCTAGCCATCATTGGTGTTCGACAACACACTGATGTTGAAAAATCATGTAAATTCGCATTTCAAAATTATATTCCCATAACGGCTAGAGGAGCCGGAAGTGGTTTACCAGCGCAATCGGTCGGATCTGGCATTATCCTTGATATGAGATCACTAGACAAAATGAGGATGATTGGAGATCATCCTCAAGGGGGGAAACAAGTTCTCGTTCAATCTGGGGTTATATGTACTAGATTGAACAAATTTTTAAAGGAGTTCGGCTTATTCATGGCGTCCTATCCTGCCTCCGCAGATATGGCCACCATCGGCGGCATGATTGCAAATAACTCATCTGGAGCCAATTCATGCAAGCTAGGCCAAACTCAACATCAGGTTCTGGACCTGCACGTTGTCTTATCCGACGGATCAAGCTTGTGGACAACAGAAATTGAATCTAATAAACATCCTTGGAACAAGATCTTGGAACTCATAAAGGTCAATAAAGATACAATCGAAAAGAATTTTCCCCGAGTGCCCAAGAACTCTTCAGGTTATAATGTTTTAGACATTTTAGAACAAATTAAAGCGGGTGTAACTGTGGATTGGGCGCGGCTTTTTGCTCATTCTGAAGGTACCCTAGGCATCATTACCGAAGCGAAAATTCGTGCGTTACCCTTACCCAATCAAAAAGCCACTTGCATAGTATATTTCACAGACCTTCAACAAGCTTGTAACTCAATCCCTGAGATTTATAACCTTGCGCCCTCGTGTTTTGACATGGCAATTACCACGAATCTTGACCTCATTAACAAGAACGATCCCGGTCTAGGGGTACCTAAAGATGCAAAGGTCATGTATATTATTGAATTTGATGATCTTGAGGTAAGCACAGATCCCCATGATCCAACGAAAAGGATCGGTCACGTTTGGATCAGAGAAAAAAAAGTTGCTGGCGAAGTTATCCAAAGACAAGTGGAAAATTTACGAAAACTTCTAGAAATTGATTATCCAAAAACAGCCATCGGTTTTGAGGTATCCCGAGATCCTTCCCGGCAAGACGCTCTCTGGAAAGGGAGAAGAAAAGCACTACAAGTTCTCTATGGTTATGGTCAAGGTAAGCGGCCACTAACTATGATCGAATGCGTAGTGTTGCCACGGGATGAAACTAAGCTCTCTGAATTTATCAATTACATGGAGACGGTCTTTCATGAGGACCAAGTCGTCGCTGGCACTCATGGACATGCGGGTGACTGTAACTTTCATATTTACCTCTTACTCAATTTGAGCCAACTTCAAGACAGGGAAAAATTGATTCGCGTGATGACCAAGATAACGCAAAAGGTGACTGATTTAGGGGGCAGCATGAGTGGAGAACATGCTGATGGAAGAACTCGAGGCATAATTTTGCCTTACGTCTTTGGGACGCAATTATTTGACCTTTTCGTTGAGATCAAGAATCTAATGGACCCCCGGGCAACTCTTCATCCTGGAGTCAAAATTATCCCAGAATCTCGTAATAAAGAGTTGAGTCAAGTCATAGAAGAATTAGTTGGTATTGAAGAAAAGGATAGTCATTTGGACATTACCCGATTTAAAGATTTCCCTATGCTTTACTCAGGGATATGCTCTTTCTGTTCCCAGTGTGCCGATATCTGTCCTGTTTTCAATCGGTTGCAAAATGAATTTGTCTCGCGTACCGAGGCTGCCCCAACTTTTAAGCGGGTCCTTGCTACCACTGTTGAGAAGAATGAGAATTGGGCTGCTTTTAAGAATGATCCTCTATTTAAAAAGGTATTTGATCTCTGCTTGCTCTGCGGGCAATGTACATGGAAGTGTCCTACTAGCGCCAGCATGCGTGATATGGTAGCCAAGGTTCGGGAAGAAAAACGAAGTAAAATCATTGCTCCTGTTATGGAGAAATTAATTTCCAACAGGTTACTATATAACGCAGTGATAGAAACCGCCGGCGTAACGCAAGGTGTCTGGCGTAATAAAGTGAGTCGCAAGGCAATCAGCTGGCTATCACAAGGTATATTTCCCATCCATGTTCCTTATGCACGATATATTCCGCCAATTGCAAGATCAACCATTGAATCCAGATATCGGGAGTTTGTCAATATCCCGAGCTCCAAATCAGACATAGCTTATTTTTATGGTTGCAGTTCTGATTTTTTGGACATGCCAGTTGTCGATAGTTTTATGAACATCGCCAAACATAATGGTTGGAAGGTCTCGTTGCCCCCACAACGTTGTTGTGGTGAGCCTTTCGCGGCCGCAGGCAATTTGGAAGAATATCGACGATTAGCCAGATACAATATAGATCAACTTTCAAGTTATCGATATATCATTGCACACTGTCCATCTTGTATCCTAGCATTTCAAGAATATGCCAAAGATTTTGCGCGGATAAAAGATGACGCATATGAAAATAAAGCCAAAGGCATAGTGGGTAAACTTTGGGACCCGGCTCGGTTCATTATGGAAGTCATTGGTCCCAATAATCTGCGGTTGGGTGATAATATAATAAAACGAAAATTTGCGTTGCATGTTTCGTGTCATGAAAAACTTGGTCATAAAATAGCAGGTACAACCAACTATACTAGGGACTTGCTTAACCTAGTCCCTGGATTGGACGAGGTTGACATGAAGGGATCTGCAGAGTGTTGCGGCCAAGGTGGACCATGGGGTCTGCTCGATCACTATGATTTGTCCGTTAAAATGCGAAATGACAAGATTATTAATATTATCGATTCAAAAACCGATGTTGTTACAAGTTGGTGTTTGGGATGCATGATCCAGATGAAAGACGGACTTAACCAGGCAGGCACCAAAATAGAAGTGAGACACCCATTGGAACTCCTAAGTGAGATGTATACGAATTTTAATTAGGATGAAATTTTCATTTAACAATGTTTTACCGTTTTTTATATTAAAGAATGTATTTTTGATGGAGGTTTTTAATGGCTAATCTTGGATTTATTGGATTGGGTATAATGGGCAAACCCATGGCGAAACATTTACTGGCCAAAGGCTACCATGTAAACATTTGCGACATTAATCCCGAGCCAGTCAAAGAGTGCTGCGCAGTTGGTGGGAACGCGTGCAAGAGTAGTAAAGAAGTGGCAGAGAAATCAGACATTATTTTCATCATGGTACCGGATACGCCAGACGTGGCAGCAGTCCTTTTCGGTAAAGACGGTGTTACTGAAGGTATCAAACCTGGCGCTACCGTGGTTGACATGAGTTCTATTTCGCCTGTTGCCACAAAGGAGTTTGCTTCGAGACTGAATGCTATGGGCGTAAAAGTACTGGATGCGCCTGTTTCAGGCGGGCAAGTTGGGGCAGAAAATGCGACCCTTTCTATTATGGTCGGTGGACCTGTTGATTTGTTCGAGCAAATAAAACCCTATTTTGAAGTCATGGGCAAGAAAATAGTGCACATTGGTGACAATGGTGCGGGTCAGACCTGTAAAGTCGCAAATCAAATTGCGGTTGCATTAACGATCGAAGCAGTTGGAGAGGCCCTTTTGTTTGCTTCTAAAGCTGGAGCAGACCCAAGCAAGGTAAGAGCAGCTTTAATGGGTGGCCTTGCACAAAGTCGAATCCTAGAATTATATGGCGACCGCATGATAAAACGGACCTTTGCCCCCGGATTCCGCATAAAACTACATCAGAAGGACTTAAATCTGGCATTGCAAAGTGCTCGGGAATTTGGTTTAAGCTTGCCCGGTACTGCGTTGGTGCAGGAATTGTTTAATGTTGTCAAGGCCAACTATAGTGATGATCTAGATCATTCTGCATTAGTTATGGCATTGGAAACAATGTCAAAACACAAAGTAGCATAATTAACTGAATTTCAGAAAAATGACTCGCAAAGATTTTAGAAAATAAACATAAAAAGAAAAAGAATAAGGAGGGTAAAATGGATTTTGGACTCAAAGGTAAGGTTGCATTGGTAACGGGGACCGCTAGTCAGGTTGGTATTGGTAAAGCCATTTGTCTTACACTTGCGAAGGAAGGTTGCGAAATAATTTCTGCTGATATAAACATTGAAGGCGCGAATCAAACAGCAGATATGGCGAAGGCGCTGGGATGCAGAGCCATTGGTTTGAAAATAGATGTCACGGACAACTTAAAGGTAGAGCAGAGCGTGAAGACCGCACTAAAAGAAATGGGCAAAATCGATATCTTGGTAAATAATGCCGGCGGATACTCGAAGTTGGGAGAAGACTTCTTGGAGTCTAAAAAAGAGACTTGGGAAAAAGACATAGCTCTTAACCTATACGGAACTATGAATTGCTGCAAGTCGGTTTTACCGTACATGGTAGAACATAAATATGGTAAGATTATTAATTTCTCATCAATTGTAGCTAAACTAAGTGTCGCTGGTCCTAGCTCTTATGCAGCATCTAAGGCAGCCGTATTAGCCATCACCAGAGGATTAGCTACACAATATGGACCATCAAACATAAATGTAAACGCCATAGCTCCTGGTATGTTAAAAACCAATTTTTATGCTGCTTTACCGGGAGAGGTTGTTACACAGATATTCAGCGAAGTAGCTGCAATGACACCACTAAGAAGGGATCAGACTGTCGAAGATATTGCTAACACGGTAGCGTTCTTGGCCTCTGACATTTCAAAAAACATTACAGGACAATGTATTCAAGTCGATAGCGGTTTGGTTATGCAATAACAAAATATAAATTAACAGGAGTTTAATATGAGACCGAATATACTACGGGAACTGCTGAAAGCAGGCAAACCAACATTGGGAATGCATTTAATCGGGCCTTGGCCGGGAATGGCGGAGGTGGTGGGACAATCTGGCGGATTTGATTATATTGAATATGTTGGGGAATACTCGCCGTTCAGTCTGGAAGTAATGGATAATTTTTGCCGAGCGATCGAACTTTTCCCCAACCTAGGCGGCATGATGAAGGTGGAAGAGAACGGCCGCGGGTTTATTACACCCCGGGCGATCGATTCTGGTTTCCAGAGCGTTCTTTTCACCGATATCCGCACGGTGGATGACGTCAAAGATTGTATCCGCGCAGTCCGTTCGGAAAGGCCTGATGCCGGAGGAGTGCACGGCTACGGTATGCGCCGCAACGTCGGCTATGTGGCGGACGGCCCGGAAGCCTGGGCCAAGGCCATGGACGATGTCGTCATCGCCATCATGATTGAGAAGACAGGAGCCATGGATAACCTGGAGAAAATCCTCTCGATACCCGGCGTCGATATGGTGCAATTCGGCCCCAGCGATTACTCCATCAGCTACGGGAAACCGGCACAATCACGGTCACCGGAAATAATGGATATTCAGCGCCGTATGATTGAAATGGCCCTCAAGAAAGGGATTGCTCCGAGGGTAGAAATAGTGTCATATGAACAGGCCAAACCATTTGTCGACATGGGTGTAAAGCATTTCTGTATCGGTTGGGATGTAGGCATCATCTATAGCTGGTGCAATCAGAACTGTGAAGGAATGGGCAAATTAATTCCAGGGCTGCAGCGGGAAAAGCCTTCGTCAAAAGATGGGGGGTACTCGGGTCTAAAGCAGACTTACAACCCAAAATAGTGATTTAGTAGGCGTCAACATTTTAGTTTAGAAGACTTACGATAATCGAGGAGTTTACGTTGTCTAAAAGAGACGAATTAGATTTTGAGCAACCGATGACCAGGGAATTAATCGACTACGTAATCGACGGCGAAATGAAGCTTGAAAAGGAAACCGAAGAGTATCAATTAGCATTGAACTACTTAACACAGATGGTAGAACAAGGCTATGTCGCCACTGAGGATCCAGCTAAACGTTACACGATCCAAGAAATCATGGATATGACATTTGCATATCTTGACGGCTATCACGATGCAATGAAAGTGTTAGAGCTATCTATTCAAAGCCCGAAGGGCAGAGCACCACGTGCTTGCACGTGGGTGAATGTAAAGGGCAAGGATATTCGCTCTTTTTTAAATAATATTTACCCAGCTTTAGGTCAAGCGAAGCTTGAATTTTTAAAGAACCACGAGCTTGCTCGTGGATATCTATGAAAAATCTGTCAGACCTCACTAATAACTCTTGCTCTGGACAATATCCATAACATGGGGAATTTATGCTTCATTCATTTCTCAGAAATTTTTCATTAAAGTTCAAATAAAAACAGTGTAGAAATTTAGTTTAGGTAGCAAGCCAAAGATACAAAAAAATCTGGATGTTCATAAATAAAATAGATACCCACGAGCAAGCTCGTGGTTCTTTAACGATTCAAACTTCGCTTGATCTAAAGCTGGGAGAATGTAATTTGAAAAACAGAAGAAATCCTTCTCCTTTACATTCACCCACGTGCGAGCACGTGGTACTCTGCCCTTCGGGTTTTCAATAGAGATTGGCAAAGACGAACTGACTCCACATCATAATTGATGACCTTAGCGAAAAGATATATCATACTATCATGTGAGGTGGACCCCATTGTTAGGACAGTGATGGGGCTAAATTAAGATAGTGTCCTGCTGTATTAATGGTACCTGGGGTTAACGATTCTATCACACGTTTCTTTGGCTCATCAAAGGTAACTGAAGTAAGCACCTCGCCCGGTGTCCGATAAACAAGCGCATGGTGAGATCAATGAATGATAAAAGGGTAAGGCATGAAAGCTTTAAGGTGGTATGACAAAAAAGACTTAAGGTATGAGGATATACCAGAACCAGTTGCCGGACCAGGGCAGATAAAAGCAAGAATCAACTTGGCTGGTATTTGTGGCTCTGACTTGCGTGAATTCGCTAATGGCCCCCGAATAATCGATATCAACAAAGTGCCGCTTACGATAGGCCATGAGTTTGCCGGCATAGTAGTGGATGTTGGGTCGGGAGTGAGTGATATCAAAATAGGAGACAGGGTAACGGGATTGTGTTATTGGGTTTGCGGAGAATGTTATTATTGTAAAAAAGCCGAGTACAATATGTGCATTAACAAAGGCCTCATTGGAGCTAGTGCGGATGGATGCATGGCTGAATATCTAACCGCTCCCAGATATTCATTCCAAATCCTTCCCGACTCGGTATCCGATGAAATAGGCTCCTTGGTAGAACCCCTATCCGTGGGTATGCGCGCTGTATGTCAAGGGAAAGTTGGTTTGGGGGACACTGTAGTGATTGTGGGTGATGGTCCAATTGGTATTTGCACTATGTTGGCAGCCAAAGTTGCCGGGGCATCAAAAGTTTATCTCATGTCAAAGCATAAAAACAGAGGAGCTATCGCGCTGACAATGGGAGCTACAGATGTTATCAATGTTATGAATCAGGATCCAATAAGTACTATTAACGACCTAACAGGCGGATTAGGCGTTGACGTATCTATTGACTGCGTGGGAAGTCCAGATTCACCTCAACTGTCCCTAGATGTAGTTCGAAAAGGGGGAACCATCGTGATGGTCGGTGCATCTTATAATGCCAGTACAGTTTTCTTTCGCAACTTAATGGCCGGCGAGAAAACTATAATCGGCAGCAACACTTATATCAGTGAGTCATCGATGGCAATCTCTCTGTTAGCAGATAAAAGGATTGATCTCTCTCTTTTGATTACTTCCAAGATACCCTTTAAAGATGCCGTGGAAAAAGGATTCAATCGACTCCTTCATAATAAAGAAGAAAACCTCAAAATTTTGATCCAAATTTCACAATAAATAATCGAAACTTGTTAATTACCAAATGAAGATTGCATTTTCTCATTCGAAGTGGTTCAATTTGGATTGGCTTATTAATAACGAGTCTCGACCTGTTAAATTAGTTGATGCGAAGGAGTTTCTTTTGAAAAATGTGAATACTGTGCTGGGACCTTTGGAAACTTCCAAAATCCGTTTTGCGCTGATGCATGAACATATTTTAGGAGCTACCGGGGGTATACCACAAATTTACCCAGAGTTATTAGGGAAAAACTATAAAGAGCGAATTGTTGAAGGGCTGGTCACGGCCAAGGAAGCCGGAATAAACACAATAGTTGATGCAGATACATTTGATTTAGGCCGAACTGTAAAAATCTTGGCCGAAGTTTCGCTACAAAGCGGAGTGAACATTATTTGTTGTAGCGGCTGGTATTTGGAATTGCCGGTTTATCTCGGTACCTTTACCGCCGATCAATTCGCTCACATTTTTGCCCGCGAAGTTCAGCAGGGAATTGAAGGGACTAATATCAAAGCAGGTATTTTAAAATCGGCTGCTGATTTTGGTGGCGTAACCCCTAATGGAGAATTATTATTGAGGGGCGTGGCCAGAGCACAGTTGGAGACTGGAGTCCCGATAATGCTGCATTCTTATGCACCTGATCAAGTTGGCAGGCAGCAAATCGAAATTCTGAAACAAGAAGGCGTAAATTTACAGCGCGTGAAAGTGGACCATCTGTCTGATACAACCGATTTGGAATATATTTCCTGGGTTGCAGAACAAGGATGCTATCTGGGAATGGATAGACTACCCGGAATTCATGTACCTCCACTAGTCCGCGTGAGCCCTGAAAGTCGGGTCAATACGATAAAAGCTTTAATCGATGCAGGGTTTGAGGATCGCATCCTTCTATCTCACGATACGTTCTTGGTTTCATCATTTTTTGATACCTTGCCTGATGACGTTAAAAATAAACTCCATGCTGATAATCCGTACGGTTTCTTGTATATCAATAAATTTGTACTACCAAAACTGAAAGAATTGGGGGTTTCTGACAAAACCATAAATAAAATGTGCATAGACAATCCCCGCAACTATTTTGAAGGAAATCCAGATTGAACCCAACACAATGTAATACTAAATAAAAGCGTATGACACGCTCTGTGAGTGCTATCATTCGCATCGTCGATGTGATTGGCTCCACAACTGAGGGCAAAAGTAAAGTTACTCCAGACCTTGCTCAATTAGAGGGTGATTTTCAATCTTATATCAATATCGCGGTCCGAAGTTAAGAATAACTATCATGACCATTTGTTTTGTGTTTGGTAGGAAGTCCTTCTTTTTGCAATATTTGATAAACACGTTGTCTTGAGATGCCGACCTTTTGGGCGATCTCCGACATCGTCATAAATAAATCCACACTACGAAGTTCTATCACACGTTTTCGAGTATTTGATTCACACAAAGAATTATTTACTCCGACCTGCACTCACCTCGTGATTAATCCACGTGGGCTTTGGATCACCAATAATACAGAGAAAATCATAATGGACCAACGTCTCAATCTGTGTCATTGTTCCTGTAATAAAATAACCTTATTTCCAAAGCGCACAATATATTGGCGTTGGTTCCAAATCCAACAAGAATCGGGCGACTATGTTAACAAAGAAATACTCTTAGCGCGATGCAGGGATAACTGGTAATAGTAAATGCGAATTTCCAAAGTAAATAGTATGCCTTACAGTTTGCATGAAAGGCAACATATAAGAGCCCCAAGTACCAAGCCTGCTCAATATATCATCTTGGTTTCGAATAATTAACTCAATGGAGTGACCTTTCTGGAAAACAACAGATGTCGGCATCATCGATATTGCATATTCAATATGCTTACCTGGAGGAACTGGGACCGGTTCTTGACGGGGATGGACGGGTAGAAAAGGCGTGGACTTACTTTTGTCGAGAGCTCTAAACTTTGCTTTAAGATAGCCAAGACTTATCAACTGACGATTTCCCTCAGGATCGACATCCACAATGTCTGCCATCCAGTTTGTATCGTCGGTGTCAATTGACGCCTCTAGGTAAAGGGCAATCGGGCCGGTTAGTTCGGTGTCTACCCGTAAAGGACCTGTGGAATATCTAAGGCAATAGACCGTTGGATCCAAGTAGGGTGCGGGTTGCGTGAATATTTCGCCCTTTGGTTTACCAATCACTTTTTTGGTTGAAAGCCCTCCGTTAGGTTGTAAATAATATTTAGTCCAATTAGTTCTTGCTAAAGGCCACTCACTTTCGAACTTCCATTTATTAATCCCCATAACAAACATTTTAATTGGCGGCTCATCCAAAATTCCGTTATCGATCCCTTTAAGCCAGTAGTCATACCATCTAATAATTTCATCGTGATATGATGAGTAGGGTCTGGACGGAAAGCCGGGCGGATACACTATCATTTTCTTATGCTGTGCTGGCGTGCTGACGTCTTCAAATGCATTAAAAGCAGCCCATATATACATCTTATTGACCAACGGAGTGCCTAAATACATTGGCAATTTTATTTCATGCGCGGTTTCAGGAATTGGTCTCGGATGAAATGATTCTAGTAATTGGTCAAAAAACTTTGGGGCTTTCATAGGGTATTTCAGGCACGAATACCATTTGGTATTGTATTTAATATCTGGGTGGTTAAGTGCCTCTTGCAACCTTTTGACCAATTCTTCTTTTGGGAGGTTTAGCATTCTTGGTGGAATCGGCGCCTTTGGTGAATTAGAAGGTGGATGCGTACTATCATTTCCATGTCTCCCAAATGAAACATGATAACCGAGTGTATCATACATCCCGTGAAAGTTGGCACTCATTTGACCACCTTCATCCGGGTGAATTGCGACTAAATGCGGTGGCGGATTGGGAGCTATTTCGAATTGTGCACCGGTATATGAAGAAGGCCCCATCATACCGACTTTACCGGTGCACCAAGGTTGCACTGCGATCCATTCTATGATGTCGTAAATGTCTTCCGGAATCCATTCACTATAGCGAGAATCCCCTTCCGAATTACCAATACCTCTCGGTTCAGGAATAACATGTATATATCCTCTAGGAACTGTGAACATGTAATTCCCGGCTTCCATGCTTCCATCCCAGAATGGACTATCATAATAAGGCTGCGGTTTGTCATAGTTCCAAGCAACCGCCTCCTGGGCATCTTTACCCCAAGCTCCCCAAGCAAGAATCGCGGGGAATTTTTCGCCTTCAATGTCGGGACGATAAACATCTACCAAGGTACGCACTCCGTCCCTCATGGTGACTATTATATCCTTCACTTTTTTAACTTTGTAAACTGGTTTCGACCCTTCTTGCTTTACTATCTGAGGATAGCCATCAAAATAGATACCTTTAACGTTTGCGCCATACGGAACGGCTTGTGCGGTTGGCTCATAACCCTTTACTGTTAGTCTAGCGGCATCACCAGAATAGATATTTTTAGCAGATTCTGAAGTCATGTTCGTGCTCCTGGGTTTATTTCGCATAAAAAATGTGTCTAAGCCATGTTGGTCTTGCACAAAGCGTTGATTTGATTAGCATATATTGTAAATAGTAATTCGGATTTATTATTTGACAAAACGTTACTTTTTCACTTCAACTATTACTTTCTTGATTAATATTGTTCTTGGCACTTGTAGGCAATAGGGTGATACTTCAACACCTCCAAAACTCCGCCTATTCAATCATAAAAATCTTTCCCTAAACATTCCCGGCATATAAAATATGCCGCGATGGCTTATCATGCCACCTCGCAAACACCACCGTTTCTCTATAATAATATCATACGATATATCGTAAGTTCCTTTAATACTGCCCATGTTAACATAGAGGTTTAATTTTTGTCAAATATAACCCCTAGCCATTTCACCCTCGCCATTACATCTTGACAATTTTTAAAATTTGTGTTACATTTTTAGCAACTTCTTTCAAAGTTCATATATTCAATCATTAGTCTTTTATATGGGACGGCAAGAATAAAGATTGCCAATACAGAAAACGGATATCCATGTTAACGAACATAAATAAATGTATGACATTTCAGGAGGTGCAACGATATAAATAGAAGAATAAACTTTCAACATAAGGGAACTCTGAGGTGGACCCCATTGTTAGGACAATAATGGGGCTAAATTTCCTGCTCCTCTTTATTCTCTTTATTTTAGGAGCAGAACTCTATCTTAACAACCTGTCCAGTTTTTGGGGACCATCTCACTCAGACATCAAAATATTTTAGATGGAGATTGATTTTTCAAAAGGATAGTTAGATTATGAAAAAAGTTTTATCCATAATACTTGTTCTTACTACATGCATCTTGATAGCTGGATCGTTAGTTGGTTGTAATTCAACTACAACCTCGACATCAAGTGCGATTGCGACAACGAGTACGACTACGTTACAACAGAAAACCATCTTAATCGGCACAGATTCGCCTTTGACTGGTGGGGCTGCTCCCTGGGGTTTAGCCATGGAACACGGCGTCCAATTAGCATTTGCTGATGCTAATTCTGCGGGTGGTCTCACAATTGGTAACACTCAGTACACATTTAAAGTCATATCTTTGGATGATCAATATGATACTGCTACTACTACTAACAATTTACATCAGTTAGTGGATACAGATGGATGTCAGTATATTTTTACATTTCAAACAGAAGGTACCTTGGCTCTAAATGCGCAATTGTCTTCCCAAAAAATCATAGATTTTACTGTCGTAATGGATAACTCGGTTATATCCCAACCAACGGATGCCTATACTTTCAGAACGGGAGTGCCTTATTCATTACAAACAACTCAATATTTTGAATGGATAGCACAAAATTATCCCAACGCAAAAAAGATGGTCCTTATAACTGTAAGCGGCGATAATGGCGACATAATATTAGGAGCCACTCAAAAATCATGCGCCGCAGCAGGTCTCACATTCCAAGACTCAGTATTATATGATTCGGGAACAACAGATTTTACTTCATTCCTCACCAAGCTTCTTGCTGAAAAGCCAGACATGATAAATGTGGCAGGGGCTCCAAGTGGAGATGCCGCCGTGATTATTAAGGCAGCTCGAAGCATGGGCTACACGGGGCTGTTTGTCGAAAGCACTACTGCTGCTTCTGATTTATTGCCAATAGCCGGAGCTACTGCATTAGAAGGCACGTTAGATACTGATTTACCCATGCAAGCACCCTATGTATCTAATACAGTATTAGGTTTAGCCGCCAGGGAAGTGTCAAAGTGGGGCACTGCTTATGGAGATACTTGGGATTTTTATAGTCAAGCAACGACCATGTTTGAGGCAATGCAAAAAGCTAACAGCATCGATACCACGGCAGTGAAGAACACACTCCAAGACCCTAACCAGCAATTTTCTTACCCCGCGATTAGTGGAGGTGTGTCAACTTTCGACTCATCCGTAGCCCAGATTGTATACGGCAATGACGCCACAAACCAGATTTTGGAACCTTGGGTAATTTGCATTATCCACAACGGATTGGATGAAATTCAAACGGTAATCGAACCTCCGGGAGCCACGAATACCACGCCATAGCAGTTCTTTAAATACAAATGTTGGGCAATTGCCCTCGTTCAATATGAAAGGCATGGGGCTGTAACTTTTTGACAGCCTCATGCCTAATATTTAATGCAGGATTATCGGGGAGCCAGAACTTTATAAAATGGAAATAATTCAAACATTCATAAATGGAATCTCATTGAGTCTCATATACGTGCTTTTTGCACTTGGGTTGACATTAATAATGGGGGTTTTCGACGTTTGCAATTTTGCTTATGGTGATTTCGTGATGGTTGCCGCTTTTGCTGCGTATTTGGTAATTACCAAATGGAGTCTACCCTATGTCCTGGCTCCTATTGTAGCTATGGTTTTTTGCAGTGTTCTTGGTCTAGCATTTGAGAAAGGGATTTTTTACCCGATGCGTAATAGGGGTGGTCTGGAACCCGGCCTTGCTACTTTCGGCGCAAGTAGCGCTCTCGAAACCATAGCTTTACTAATATTTGGGGGAAATCCATTAGGGGTACGAGCGTTAATTAGCGGAGACGTTAAAGTCGGATCTTTATTTTTCCCTCTACAGAACTTGCCCATAATTATTGGTAGTTTATTCATGATATCATTGCTTTTTTTATTCGTTCAACGAACGAAACTTGGGTTAGCTGTAAGGGCACTGCAACAAGATCAGGAAGCCGCGACGTTACAGGGAATTAGTATCGCGAACATTCGTATCGTGGTTTGGGTTATTTCTGGATGCCTAGTTGGTGCTGCAGGTGTTTTGCTCGCACCCATATCATACGTTGATCCTTTTATCGGCTCAGGACTCTTACTAAAAGGTTTCGCAGTCGTGATTATGGGAGGGATGGGGAGCATTCCCGGCGCACTTGTTTGTGGCTTTTTACTTGGATTTGTGGATTCATTCGGTCAGACTTACCTCGGAACTTATAGTTATCTGTTTGCGTTTGGATTCATAATGATAGTGTTATTGATTAGACCGCAGGGTTTATTAGGAAAGGGCCGATAATGAAATCACAAAAATGGCAGTTATTTATTCCTTTTATCATATTGCTACTTTTGATTTTAGTGCCTGTATTTTGGCATTCTCCGCGCTATTTGTCGCTTTTTAATCTACTTTTCCTAAATATTATTCTGGCATTGGGTGTGTTTTCCCTATGGTCTGTTGGCATGATCAATGCAGCTCAGCCAGTATTTTTTGGACTCGGCGCTTATACCGTGGCCATACTGTTGGTCCGAGTTCACATGCCATATTGGCTGGCATTTCCGATTGCGGGGATAATTCCTGCGGCAATCGCGGGTGCGTTTGGCTTCGTGGCCTTGAAAATGAAAGGAGCGTATTTTTTATTCCTTACCATAGCTTTGTGCGAATTAATTGGGTGGATATGGGTAGCTTGGAAAGGTTTATTCCGAGGGAGTGTTGGCTTTTATCCAATACCTCAACCGGAAATCAAAATATTCGGTCTGAAAGTTCTCTTTTCGCAGTCATTGGTCCCTTATTATTATTTAGCGCTAATTTTGGCAGTGATAACCTGCCTGTTTTATTTTAAAATCCACCAATCACGTATTGGGCGTGTTTGGGAGAGTGTCGGCAAACATGAAGACCTTCTTGCCAACACAGGCGTATCAGTATTTGCACAAAAAGAAATCTGCTTTGTAGCATCTTGTTTTTTTGCCGGACTTGCTGGGGCAGTCTATGCTCCTTATATGACTATAGTATCTCCAACACAATTTACTCTCTGGCAGGGAATATGGATCGTCCTCGGAGTTCTGGTAGGCGGTATATTCAGTCCCATTGGTGCTATTGTGGGTACTGTTTTCATGGCTGTGTTAGGCGTGTTTTTGACGAGATTTAGCAACACACAACCGTTGATCTTGGGTGTCATACTTGTATTCGTCCTTCTATTTATGCCTTCGGGCCTATTTGGAGTACCCGGAAGAGTGATAAATAAAATAAGGGATATGGCACCTAACCATAATATCGAAAAGGAAGAATCGGGGAAACGTTTTTAAGATTATTAAATTCATGAGATCATCTCGGAAATAACTGGGAGTAATATGCCTATACTTAAAATTGAAAAACTGACGAAAAAATTTGTTGGACTGAATGCGGTGACCGACCTCGATTTGGAAGTCAACCAAGGACAGATATTAGGTCTGATTGGTCCCAATGGCGCTGGCAAGACCACTACGTTTAATCTAATTTCTGGCGCCTTATCGCCCACCAGCGGTCGGGTCATCTTCAAAGGAAAGGATGTAACTGGATTTAAAACTCATGTTTTAGCCCGAATGGGGTTGGTTCGTACCTTTCAACTAGCCACTGTTTTCCAGGATTTGACCGTGTTGGATAACATACAGGTGGCTCTTCATTACCGATCGGGAGAGGGTTTTTGGCGAATACTTTTAGCCACGCCTGCAATGGCACGCAAACAAAATGCTAGAGTCCGTGAAAATGCGATGAAACTACTGGATTTAGCCAACTTAGGTCAATTTGCGCATCATCGGGCGGGAATCTTGCCAAGTGGACACCAAAAACTGATGAGCATAATTATCGCGCTTGCTGTAGAACCTGAACTGCTACTCTTGGATGAGCCCGTAAGCGGGTTAAACAGTGAAGAGATAGATATCCTCATGTCTTTAGTAAAGACTGTCAGAAATGAAAGAGGAACAGGCATTATTATGGTTGAGCACAACATGAAAGTTGTGATGGACACTTGTGAGCAAATTGTTGTGATAAATTTTGGCCAGAAGATCGCAGAAGGGACGCCAGAGCAAGTATCTAGTGATAAAAAAGTCATTGAAGCATATTTAGGGAGCGAATAGTGTTACTGGAAGTCAAAAATATTAGAGTGCATTACAAGAAAGTCGAAGCAATAAAAAGCGTTTCATTCTTTGTGGAGGAAGGTACCTTGGTTAGCATCATCGGAGCTAACGGAGCTGGCAAAACTACTATCTTAAGGACAATATCAGGTTTATTAAAAGCGACATCAGGCGAAATCTTGTTTGGAGGGCAGAGGATAGACAAAACCCTGCCAGAACGGATAGTTAAGCTGGGCATAGCCCAAGTCCCCGCAGGAAGAAAGCTCTTCCCTCAGTTGTCGGTTTTAGAGAACCTCCGAATAGGTGCCTATCTGATAGCGAACCGAAAAGAAGTCAATTTATTGTTGGAAGATGTATTTGAACATTTCCCAAGGATGAAGGAAAGGATTAATCAACAAGCCGGCAGTTTAAGCGGCGGCGAACAACAGATGCTGGCCATTGGTCGAGCCCTAATGAGCAAGCCTAAACTTCTCATAATGGATGAACCTTCACTCGGCCTTTCACCAATTATGGTTCAAGAAATAGGTAATATCATAAAATCAATGAAAGAAATGGGAAGGACAATATTACTTGTTGAGCAGAACGCCCACCTCGCGCTCAAGCTTGCCGAAAGAACATACGTACTAGAGCTTGGACAAGTGGTATTGGAAGGAAAGTCGGAAGAAATAATGAACAATAATATGGTAAGGAAAGCTTATTTGGGAAAAGGGTAAAGGATTTAAACTATTAAGTTTGTAGAGATAGAGGTATAGTCTGTCAATTGATTTTTGCTAGATGTGACAAATATTATTGAAACAATCAGCTATAGTTTACATCATTTAATCGAGGTGAACAGCTAATCAGTAGGGACTTTTGTAAAGAGAATATTTCATTTTAAAGTGATCAATACAATTCCCAAAAAACCAAGCCCATCCATATTTTTTTAAAAAGTTTATTATAAATTCAAAACTAAATATAAAATTAGGAGAGAATTATATGACAGAATTTGTTAAGCTTTTTGAGCCAGGAAAAATGGGAAATGTTGAGCTTAAAAATAGAATAGTTTTTGCGCCGTGCGGCACCCATTATTCAGCTCATAACGGTCAAGTAACTGAACGTCAATTAGTTTATTATGGTGAACGCGCCAAGGGAGGGGCCGGCCTGATCGTTACCGAGGGTGCCGGTTGTCGTAAACGAGGTAAACCGGGGCGGATCCTAATTAACGAAGATAAATACATCCCGAGTATGAAGAAACTGGCTGACGCTATTCACAAAGGCGGGGCGAAAGCAGTAGCGCAAATGAGCAGCCATCAAGGAAGCATAGATGAAATTGACCCTGCGTCTCCATCTGGAATTCCCCACCCGTTTGTAGGCTGGTCTGCTTATATTCCGAAGCATACGAGAATAATAACAGGGGCTGACCTGGAAGAATTGGTAGCAGAGTATGGTGAAGCCGCCAGAAGAATTATGGAAGCAGGGTTTGACGGTGTCATGATTCACGGCGCTAATGGGTACCTCCCCTGCGAACTATTATCCCGTCACTTTAACAAGAGAACGGACGAGTACGGCGGTGATCTTAAAGGGAGAGCCAAATATCTTCTGGACATTCTGCGAGTGGCAAGAGAAAAAACGTCGCCTGATTTTCCTGTTATACCAAGACTGATGGGGGCTGACAGGGTATCGAGACAGGGGGTTGACGATGGTTGGGGTATAGAAGATTGTGTTGAACTGTGTAAAATAATGGAAGCAAACGGCGCCACTGCGATAGATATTACCAGCGGATCGCAAGAAACTCCCCAATGGTCTGCTCCTCCTTATTATATGCCTTCAGGGTGTAATGTTGACATCACGGAAGCTATTAAGAAGGCGGGAGTAAAAATACCGGTTTGGGTAGCCGGTAAAATTCTGGAACCAGCTCTAGCTGAAGAAATACTGAGAGATGGGAAAGCAGATTTTATCTGTATAGGCCGCGGCTTAATCGCTGACCCAAGTTGGCCTAATAAAGCAAAAGAGGGGAGAGTAGAGGATATTTGTCCATGCATCTGTGATGACAGGTGTCTTGAGGATGTCATGATTGACTTCTCACCGATATCTTGTACTGTGAATCCGATAGTAGGCAAAGAGAAGGAATACCAAGCAAAACTACCGCGCGTAACGAAGCAGAAAAAGGTTCTGGTTTTAGGTGGCGGTCCTGGTGGTATGCAGGCAGCTGTTATCGCCGCGCAAAAAGGGCATAATGTTACGTTATATGAGAAAGATAATGAGCTTGGTGGTCAGTTAATATTGGCCACAATCCCTCCAGATAAACAGGATTTAAACAGTTTACTCGATTATTTGAAAGTTCAGGTGGCTAAATCGGGGGTGAAAGTGGTTCTGAATAAAGAGGCCACTCCCGAAGCAGTCAAAAAATTCGCGCCCGATTCGGTCATTGTCGCGGTAGGTTCTACTCCTTTCATCCCCGACATTCCGGGTGTAAATGGGCAAAATGTTATGAACTGCAGAGAGGTCCTATCCGGACAGAAAAAACCGGGCAAAAAGGTCGTAGTCATCGGGGGAGGATATGTTGGCTGTGAGACATGTTTCTTCATGGCTAATAATGGTATTGATGTCACATTGGTGTTCCGAAGTTCTGAACCGGCACTCGATGTGAAGTACTGGATGATCAGAAGCCACTATCAAGACAAATTGAAGGAATACGGTGTCAAAGTAATGCCCCAAGTAAAGTATGGAAAAATCACGCCGAAAGGTTTGAACCTGACAGATAAAGAAGGGAAAGAGGTTTTTCTGGAAGCAGATAACATAGTTTTAGCTACCGGTGCAACACCAAACAAAGCTTTGGGAGAATCACTCAAAGGCAAGTACCTTGAGTTTTACGAAGTAGGAGATTGTGTTGAGCCACGACGCATAAGAGAAGCGATCGAAGAGGGTATTTGGGCGGCTGTGGATTTAAAATAAACATCGTTCTGAAGATCGTGCGATCCGACGGTAAGCGGTGGCTAGGAGGTTTTTAAAAAGCTCTTCTTTATAACGTGTTATCTTGAAATTTAACCGAGCAGTTAAAGCTTCAAGAAAGATAATTTTCCATAACTTGGTTTTTGCTTCAAACATTTCAAGAATGTCTAAGGTACGGTTAAATTTATTACACGCCAATTAAAATATAATATTGACAACATGGAATAACGGAGCAGTAGTGCAATCTTGATCACATCTTCCCTTTAGCTCAGATCCAATTGAGAATTGGAGATAGCAAAAATCAGCCACCGTAAAGCGGGCCGACAAGGGGAAAGCCATCGTACTGAGGGTTAGTGGTTGAACCCTCAGCTAGTGTGGTAATCATCCCCTCCCGTAAGGAATCGGGGTTATTGGTGGTTTGCCCTAATCTTGTTAGTGTTAAATTAATGGGTCTAACTTTCAACCGCAGCCTCCAACAGATGTCCCGTAGGGTTTAAGATAAACATGAATTTTACTGGACTTTACTTTTTAAAAAAATCAAATAATGTGTTTTGATAGGAGGACTGATGAGATTAAATGGAAAGGTGGCAATTGTTACTGGAGCCGGTTCTGGTATAGGGCAAGCCACTGCCAAGTTGTTTGCCAAAGAGGGAGCAAAGGTAGTAGTGGCTGACAATAACCCAACGACCGGGGAAGAAGTGGCGCGGCAAATTAAAAAAGAAGGAGGGGAGGCGACTTTTGTTCTAGTTGATATGGCGCGCACTGCTGATGTCGAAGAGATGATTAAGGTGACGGTACAAACTTACGGCAAGCTTGATATTCTCTTTAATAATGCCGGCGTTCCAGGTGAAAATCTGGATAATACGACTGAAGAGAACTGGCGCCACGTGATTGATGTAAACCTCACAGGTCCGTTCCTTGCTTGCAAGTATGCTATTCCGATAATGAGAAAGCAAGGTGGTGGCAACATAATCAGTACCAGTTCTACGGCAGGAATTAAGGCATCGTCTAGGAGTCCTTCCTATAATACGTCTAAGGCAGGTCTCATAATGCTAACAAAAAGTCTAGCCACTATTCTAGGTAAAGATAATATTCGAGTGAACTGCATTTGTCCAGGCCCTGTTGACACGGGATTAACGGACGCTTTTATGAACTTTCCTAAAACCGAGGAGCAGAAACTTGCATACAAAGAAGCTATTGCTCGAGTAACTCCCCTAGGTAGATATGGTCGTCCAGAGGAAATAAGCTCAGTTGTTTTATTTCTTGCATCAGACGAATCTTCCTTCGTTACCGGGATCGCCTATTTGGTAGATGGTGGCTTATTGGCGTGAATCCGCTAACTCAGGCATGGGCACATGGGGAAGATCCTTTAGATTGCATGCAGTAAATTCAGGCAGGTCCATCGAATAATGATTTATACGAAGCTCAATATTTATGATAAATTTCGTTTTAAATTCTTACGGAATCGGTACGCATATCCAAACTGAAAATGATATGAAACATCAACCAAATATTATTTGTAAATTTATTGGTTGATGAACGATTCGGTTCATCGCAATTACAAATATGAAATCCCTAACGCGTTGACAGCCATAGTAAACGACAAGGCCAAGTGTAAAATAGGAGTAAAAGATGAGTGACTTTGAGGTTATTGATGTTCACGTGCATTTGACGAGGTCTATGTCGGAGGAAGAAAAAAGGATGATTATTCCTGGACGCCGGAGACGTGATCGTTGGGCAACTCCTCAGACAGCAATTTTTCACATGGATTTGGAAGGTATATCAAAAGCAGCAGTAATGTATTTGCCACCACTGCCTCCACGAGGACTCATTTTGGGAGCAAAGGGCGAAAAAATTTCTCAACCTATATTAACGGGGCAAAATAAACAGGAATCCCTCCCTACACAAATTGGTCAATTATTAAGACAGTTCAATCAATGGGGTTGTGAAGTAGAACAGAAATTTCCAAGGCTAGTTACGTTTATATGCATTGCACCAGATCTTGGAGATAGCAAAGATATGGTACAAGAGTTGGTTTTAAGGGTAAGAAAAGGTGCAAAAGGTGTTAAACTTCACCCTGGTCTTTTTCATTTTTTCCCAAATGACAAGAGATTATGGCCTATTTATAGACAATGTCAAGAATTAGGTTTACCGATTTTGGCCGATTCAGCCCCCTCACCAGGTTTTCACATATTAAGCGCATGGAGAACACCAGTACCTAAAATGAGTTTTGAATATGGTGAGCCATCAAATTTCGCCCAGGTGCTCGAAAATTTTCCTCACCTAACTTTGATTCTAGCCCACTTGGGGTCTGCTTACTGGGACGAGAGAGTAGAACTTGCCAAAAAATTTCCCAACGTATACTTCGACACGTCGCAGGGTTTCGTAGCTCCGGACCAGATTCCATATAACCCACGTCGAGGTCTGGCGGAGGAAGATGCAGTTAGAATCATCCGGAAAATAGGAGTGGAAAGGATAATGTTTGGCAGTGATGGGCCCGCTCTAGACCGGGAACCCCAATTGGAGCAACTCTTACGCCTTCCCCTAAATAATCGGGAAAAGCAGATGATACTTTCTAAAAATGCTAAAGAAATCCTCCACATTTGAATCGCCCGATATTAAACTAATTTTGACTGTTAAGAGGTTTCCTCTACATGTCATCAGCATGGCCGACTCATGTATCAAAGGAGGTTGGGTTGAAGATCAGAACGATTGGTTGCAGCTTTGAATCCAACAATTGATTGGAATTATTTTTTGAAGGATCTAGGCAAAGCTTATGAACGAGTCGACAATCTCAGGAACACATTCAATCTCAGTGAGGATTTTAATAAAGTCATACTAAAATGAGCAATGCATTATCATATGTTATCACTATTAGTCACCAAATAGGAAGTGGTGGAGCGTACCTTGGACAACGCATAGCCTTTCGCCTGTGTGTGCAATATGTGGACCATGAAATCATTCGACAAGCAGCTCAAGACCTGAAAATACCGGAAGAACACTTAGCATTTCGTGATGAAAAAGTTACTTCCCGCTGGCAATCATTGATACAAGCAAACCCTATCTCTTTTGATTGGTATCCACCTCAATTTTATATTTTAAAAGACCAAGAACTATACAATGCAGAATCAGACATCATTTCTCGAATCGCTAATGAACGTACAACCGTTATTGTAGGACGTGGTGGCTATTATGTCCTGAGACATCACCCGAGGTGTTTAAATGTATTTTTACACGCTAATATTAACTTCCGGCAAAAACGTGTACAAGAAATATATCATATATCGTCAGAACAATCTTTGAATATGATTCGTTTCATGGAAAGGGACAAGGCTAACTATCTGCGAAAACTAACTGGACAGAATTGGTTAGATGCATGTCAATATCATATCTGTCTTGATACAAGTGCTATAGGGTTAGATAAAGCTGAAGATATTATTTTGGAAACATTAGAGGCACGATTTACAGATGTTGAAATTGTGAATCCCAGTTAACTCAAATTCTCAGAGGAGGTTTTTATGATTAAGAAAGTAGGAATCACCGGTGCCACTGGGCTCATTGGAATAGATTTAAGTCAAGGTCTTGCTGAAAAATATGAACTTACCTTATTTTATCGAAATACCATGCCAAACACTGGTCTTAACTCGAAAAGTGTTCAGGCAGATTTGTCAGACGAAAAACATGTAAAAGGTATTTTTAACGGACTAGATGCCATTGTTCATCTTGCGGCTGCCGCTAACACTCAATCCCCATGGTACGAGGTATTGAATAATAATATTATAGCTACCTACAATGTTTATGAAGAGGCCCGGCGCGCTGGAGTTTCGAAGATTGTTTTCGCCAGTAGCAATCATACCCAGCACGCCTGTACCATGGGCAAAACTACCTTGTCCGAAGACTTGTCTTATGTTAAACAACATGGACTGGTTAAGCTTGATGATCCCCCCGCTCCAGATTCGCTGTATGGTGTCTCCAAACTTTTTGGCGAGGACCTGGGTCGCTATTATTCTCGCTTTTACGGTATCAAGTTTGTTTGTTTACGCATCGGAACAGCATTTGGGGTGCATTGGATAGAACTGATGAAGAAAGGAGACAAACCCACACAAGACCATTTAAGAGCGCTTTATTTAAGCAAGAGGGATTTAATCGATATTTTTGATAGAGCTCTCCAAATAGACACTGACTACATATTGGCTTATGCGGTGAGTGATAACGAACCTGCGGTCTTTGACTTGTCAGAGACGCGAGCGAAATTGGGTTTTAATCCAAGAGATAATTCACAGACAATTTTATCAAAACATAACAGTATCTTATGAATTCAACCTTAACGTTAAGTGTTGCGCATTGTATTATCCGGTGTTAAAGGAGTGACGAAATGTTATTTAGATTCGAGCTTAAAACATCAATAATTTTTGGCATAGGAGGTATTAACGAAATTGGCAAAGAGGCGGCAAAGTTGGGACGCAAAGCAATGGTTGTTACATATCCCGATATCCATCGAATCGGTTTGTTGGATAAGGTCGTCAAAGACTTACGAGGTAAAAATATAGAAGTCATTGTGTTTGATAAAGTAGAACCTAATCCGCGTACGACAACGGTAGACGAGGGAGCAGAAATAGCACGCAAAGAAAATATTGACCTTGTGATTGGGCTTGGGGGCGGGAGCGTAATGGACGCCGCCAAAGGGATTGCTTTGGCCTGCAGCGGCACTGCACCAATTTGGGACTACTGGTTAAATCAGGCTAAAGTTAAAGGGTTTGTCCCTCCGATCATCCAGGTGCCGACCATTGCAGGTACAGGCTCAGAGATAAATCCCGGTTCGGTCCTTACGAATTGGGAGACGCACATTAAAGAACCGATATCGGATCCCCGTATTCAAGCCACAGTCGCGATCATTGATCCCGAAATAACTTTAAGTGTCCCGCTTCACCAAACCAAAGCTGGGGGCTTTGATATTTTTACTCATGTAGCCGAACCTTATCTTACAGATAGTAATCCGAGGCCATTGACAGACGGCATTCGCGAAACCTGCATGAAAATGGTGGTGAAGTATCTGCCACGCGTGATATCACAGCCTGATGACCTAGAAGCCCGCACGGAACTTTCATGGGCAAGCACAATTGCAATGTCACAATTAGCTTTCCTGGGTAGTAGTTATGACGTCTCGGCGACCTGTCACAGTATCGAACACGCTTTGAGCGGCTATTATGATATTACTCATGGAGATGGTCTGGCGGCTTTGTTTCCTTCATGGATGAGATCTTTTTCTCTTGCCAGAGAAGAACGGTTTAGGTCACTCGGCAAAAATGTGTTTGGTAAGGAGGATGGCCTCAGAGCGACGGAGGAGTTTTTAGAGAGTATCGGCATGAAACTAAGACTTCGTGATCTCGGGTGTAAATGGGAAGATGCTGAACTGATAGCTGACCTTGCTATCAAATCATCCCCAATGGTGAAAACTCACCCGACACCCTTGGATGTAAATGCAATAGCTAAAATATATCGTGATTCGTTTTAAAGGACGGAACAGCACCATGTATTACTTTGCCTTTATTTATGCGCCTTCCGAATAGTAGATATATTCACAATCTGGTGCAGGACTATTACAGATTTACCGAACTTAGTACATCTATGTAGGAAAAAAAGTCTCTGTAATAATTGTGCAGAAAGTAAAAAATCTTAAAATAGATAAA
>Ga0182011_10000769_pt1 | contig 28011 bp, 23 predicted proteins | sample 711E1DmetaG_FD_120481 | JGI IMG/M metagenome (GOLD analysis project Ga0182011, IMG submission 120481) | Permafrost microbial communities from Stordalen Mire, Sweden - 711E1D metaG | ecosystem: Environmental > Terrestrial > Soil > Wetlands > Permafrost | place: Sweden: Stordalen | collected...
CGCCTCGGCAAGGCTCAGCGGGCTGCGGGCGTCGAGGAGCTGGCGCAGGGTGGTGCCGTCCACGTACTCCATCGAGACGCACTCGAGGCCCTCCGCCTCGACGAGGTCGTAGACCCGGCAGACGTGCGGCGAGGCGACGGCCCGCGCGGAGCGCACCTCCGACCGCAGCCGCTCGAGCGCTCCCGCCTCCCCGAGCCGCTCTGGCCGCACCACCTTGAGCGCGACGTCGACCTGGAGCTTGACGTCCCGCGCGAGCCATACCTCGCCCATGCCCCCGCGCCCGAGCACGCCCCGGACGTCGTACCGCCCCCCGAGGATGCGTCGGACCGAAGAAGAGCCCAGCGTGCCGCCCGCCGGTGGCACGAGCGTCGTGCCAGCACCCTGGAGGCCTGGCGATGCACCCTTGCGGTCGTCGGAGGCAGACATGGCAAGATGTCCTAGCGACTCGGCACCAATCCGGTTTCTCTATGGGAAGTCTACCGCGGTCCTGCAAATCGCGTGAAACGCATCCCCTCAGTCGGCGAAAACAACGGCGTCGCGCAGTCTTTCCCCGCACGCCCCACCGCGGGAACTCCGCCATGGTCTGCGGTCCGCACGTTGGACGTCGGAGAGATGAGAGGCTGTGCCGAAGGGCTGGCCGGAGTGCGATCAGCGGTGCGCGGCGCTACGGTGTGCGATCCGCACCACCAGCACTTGAAGCTCCGCGCGCACGACCTCGTAGACGATTCGGTAGCGGCCGACCCGAAGTCGCCTGAGACCGGAGAATTCGCCTTTGAGCGTGCCCCCCGCCAACGGGTCCGTCTTCAGGCGGTCGATCGCCTCGACAAGCCGCTTTCTCTCGGCCTTTGGGATCCGAGCGAGCGCCTTGAGCGCACTCTCCTTAATCTTGACCGAGCAAGCCACGCCGGACCTCATCCCAGTCCAGAACCGGATCGGCCGGGTCTTGCAGCCGCTCGAGGCCTAGCGTCAGATCCTCCTGGTCCTCGAGGTAGTACTCGAGGGCTTGCCGAATGACCTCGGCGCGGCTTCGCTTTAGCCTGCGCGCCGCGACATCCACGTGCTTGACCAGCTCATCCGGCAATCGTGCACTGACCTGCGTCATGGCGACCTCCGACAGCAACCGAATACCACGGAATGTCAATGGGTGCAAGTGACATTATGGAGACCGGCGCCGCTGACCCGACCGCCTTCTCAGGCGGCTACCAGGCTGCATGTGTCGGATCTCCTTGTTGAGATTGTACTGCGAGCTACGCGAGGGGGCGGGGGGCTCGAAGCGGACGATGCCTGACGTTGGCGGGCGCCACGAATGCCCTGTCGCTACCGCTTCATCATCCGGATCTCGGTGCCGCCGCGGTCGTGTTGGACGTGGTCCATGAGGCGGTTGATGAGGTAGATCCCGCGGCCGCCCTCGCGGTACACCTGCTCGCCCTCGATCGGGCTCGGGATCTCTGACGGGTCGAAACCCGGGCCCGGGTCCCGGACGACGATGAGCAGGCGGCGGTCGTGGTCGCACCCCACCCAGATCTCCACGTTCTTGTTCGGGTCGTGCTCGCAACCGTGCTCGACCGCGTTGGCGAGCGCCTCGGTGAGGGCGATCTCGATCTCGAACTCCTTGCCGGCGGCGCAACCCGTCTCGCCGACAGCCGCCATGATCTTCTCGACCGCCGGTTCGATCGCCTCGATGTGACCCGGAATCGTCAGATCGGCCTGCGCCGCCAGGGTCAACGCGTCGAACTCGCAGTGTGGGTGCTTCCTCCTCATCGCCACTCCCCCCGACAACTGGACTTCAAGGTCTCGGGTTCCCTATTCGGCTAACTCCTGCGCAGTCAGACCAATTCCACCCCCGAGCCGGGCCCCCTCTCACGGCGCGCCGCCTCGAGTGAAACCGACCACCCCATCCTAGCCCCGTTGGACCGCAACTGCTTCCGCCATCTTCTCGTCAGGCGCGCGGAAACCCCGAGGCGAACAGTCCCGCCGCACGATCTAAGTGGATGGCCTTGGCCGGTTCATAATTGGGTGTTGACACCTCCATTTGAGCGCATAAGATGACCATAGGACCGATCCAATCTCTGGATCGGTGGGCCGGCAGCGAGAGGAGCGTGGCGGTGGACATCCGGATCGACAGGGAGTCCGCGGTTCCGATCTACGTGCAGATCAGCACCGGCATCAAGGAGCTGATCCTCTCCGGCAAGCTCCCCGAGGGGTTTCGGCTGCCGCCGGAGCGGCGCCTGGCCGAGGCGCTCGGCGTGAACCGCAGCACGGTGCTGTCCGCCTACCGTGAACTCAAGGCCGACGCGTTGGTGGACTCCCACGTCGGACGCGGCACGAGCGTCCTTCCTCGCAGCTCGAGCCCGACCGTCTCCGCGGCCGTCCGGCCCCTGGCGTGGCGGCAGCTCGTTCGCGACGGCGTCACCGAGGTGCAGGACCCCCTCCTGCGCGACCTGCTCGCGCTCGCCGAGCGGCCGGACGTGATCACCCTCTCGGTCGGCCTGCCCGCCGCCGAGATGCTGCCCCTCGCCGCGCTGCGCCAGGTGCAGGCCGATCTGCTTCGGGAGGTCGGCGCGCCGATGCTGCTGCACAGCCCCACCGAAGGGCTGACCCACTTCCGCGAGGCGCTCTGCCAGCTCGTGGTCGCCCGCGGCATCCAGTGCTCGCCCGCCGAGGTGCTGGTGACCTCCGGCTCGCAGCAGGGGCTCGACCTCGCGGCCCGGGTGTTCGTGGCTCCGGGCGACGAGGTGGTGGTCGAGGAGCCGACGTTCTTCGGGGCGCTGCAGGTCTTCCGCCGCGCCCAGGCTCGGGTGCTCAGCGTCCCGATCGACGGCGACGGGATGCGCACCGACGTGCTCGAAGCCCTGCTCGAGCGCCACCGGCCGAAGCTGATCTACACGCTCCCCACGTTCCAGAACCCCTCCGGCACGGTAATGAGCATGGAGCGGCGGCGGCGCCTGCTCGAACTCGCCTACCGATTCCAGGTGCCGGTGCTCGAGGACGATCCCTACTACGAGCTGCGTTACGGGGGTGAGTCCGTCCCGCCGCTGAAGGCGCTCGACGAGCACGGATACGTGATCTACCTGTCCTCGTTCTCCAAGGTGCTCTTCCCGGGGTTGCGGATCGGCTGGCTCGCCGCGCCGCGCCCGGCGGCCCGCCAGCTCGCGCTCGCCAAACAGACGGTGGACCTGCACTCCTCGACCGCGGGCCAGTTCCTGCTCGAGCGATTCCTGCGCGACGGCCACTACGCCCGCCACGTGAAGGCGGTGCGGATCGAGTACGCGAAGCGCCGCGATCTCATGCACGAGTCGCTCACCGAGGAGGCGCCGCCGGAGGTCACATGGACGCGGCCCGAGGGGGGGTTCTACTTCTGGTGCCGCTTCCCCGACGGCATCCGCCAGTCGCAGCTACTGGCGAAGGCGGCGGAGCTTCGCGTGTCGTACCTGCCCGGTGACGCCTGCGTTGCCGGGGAGCCGGGGGCCAACCACCTCCGGCTGAACTTCACCTTCGCGCCGCCGGGCCAGATCCGGGACGGCGTCGCACGCCTGATGGAGGCGTTGCGCGTGGCGGTCCGGCGCCCGCAGGCGGGCAAGCCTGAAGGAGCGGCCACGTCCCCCATCGTTTGACGGAACGGGTTCTCGAGGTCCGAGCGGGCCTCGCGCGGCACGGAGGGTTCCATGGCGGTCCGGTTCTCGCAACGGATGAACGAGGTGAGGGCCTCGGAGATCAGGGAGATCCTCAAGCTCACGCAGCGGCCCGAGGTGATCTCCTTCGCCGGCGGGCTGCCGGCGCCGGAGTCGTTCCCGGTCGCGGAGCTCAAGGAGGTCACGGCGCGCGTGCTCGACGAGCGCGGCCGCGAAGCGCTCCAGTACTCCCCCACCGAGGGATACCCGCCGCTGCGGCGGTGGGTCGCGGACCACATGAACGAGACGCTCGCCACGACCGTCAACGCGGACGAGGTGCTGATCACGAGCGGCTCGCAGCAGGGCCTCGACCTCTCGGGCAAGATCTTCCTCGACGAGGGCGATGTCGTGCTCTGCGAGAGCCCGACCTACCTCGGGGCGATCAACGCCCTGCGCGCCTACCGGCCGCGCTTCGTCGAGGTCCCGACCGACGACGACGGGATGCTGCCGCAGGCGCTCGACGCCCTCCTCGCGCGCGAGGAGCGCGCCCGCCTCGTCTACGCGATCCCCGACTTCCAGAACCCGACCGGCCGCACCTGGTCGCTCCCCCGGCGGCAGGCGTTCATGGAGGTCGTGCGGCGCCACCGCATCCCCGTGGTCGAGGACTGCCCGTACGGCGAGATTCGCTTCGAGGGGATCCCGTTGCCGGCGCTGAAGGCGCTCGACCAGGACGGTCTCCTGATCTTCCTCGGCACTTTCTCGAAGATCTTCTGCCCCGGGCTGCGCATCGGCTGGATCGCCGCCGCGCGGTCGCTGGTCGAGAAGTACGTTTTGGTCAAGCAGGGCGCCGACCTCCAGACCGCCACGCTCGCGCAGATGCAGGTGGCGGCGTACGTCGAGGACTACGACATCGCCCTCAACGTCGCGCGCGCCTGCGCGATCTACCGCCCGCGACGCGACGCGATGATCCGCGCCCTCGAGCGCGAGATGCCGGCGGGCGTGCAGTTCACCCGCCCGTCCGGGGGGCTCTTCCTGTGGGTCGAGCTGCCCGAGCAAGTGAACGCCCGCGAGCTGCTCGCGGCCTGCGTCGAGCGCCAGGTGGCGTTCGTGCCGGGCGGCTCGTTCTTCCCCAACGGCGGGCACGAGAACACGATGCGGCTCAACTTCTCCAACATGCCGGAGGAGCGCATCGAGGAGGGCGTGCGTCGGATTGGCGCGGTGCTGAGGGAGCTCCTAGGCCAGGGCGAGGCGGACGCGCCACTCGAACGCGAGGCAGTGGCGGGATGATACGCAGAGGAGCAGAGGTGCCGAGGAGCAGAGGAGCTAGAGACGCAAGACCCGGGGTCGTTGCCCCTCTACTCCCCTGCTCCTCCGCCCCTCTGCAGTTGACAAGCCTCTGAACCCACGCACTTGTGGAGGCGAACATGAAGATCGAAGGCGTTCCGTTCGGCACTACCAACTGGAGCACCGTGCCGGCCACCGAACACGCGGGTTCGACCGGCGTCGCGCTCTGGCACACGCTCGAGGTCGGCAACATCCGGGTGCGGATGGTCGAGTACTCGGCCGGCTACCTCGCCGACCACTGGTGCGAGCGCGGCCACGTCCTGCTGGTGCTCGAGGGTGAGCTTGTCACGGAACTCGCGAACGGCGAGCGGCACGTTCTTCGGCCCGGGCAGAGCTACCAGGTCGCGGACGGCGTCGCGCCCCACCGCTCCCGCACCACGGGCGGCGCGAAGATCTTCATCGTGGACTAGGTCATGGCGACGACAAGACCGGAGTCCGCACGAGTCGGAGACGTGGCTCTCGAACATTTCGAACGCGGGTACAACTGCGCGGAGGCGATGGTGCTGGCGCTGGCCCCGGACGACCGGTGCGCGCCGGCCGACCCGCAACGGGCGGCGGCCGCGCTCGGCGGCGGCATCGCTCGCGCCGGGCTCGCGTGTGGCTGCCTCACCGGCGCCGCGATCGCCGTGGGGTTGCGCATGGGGCGGACGTCGCCGGACGACAGAGAGTCGAAGGAGCGCGCCTACGCGGTCGTAACGCAGATCGTGCGCCGGCTCGAGGCGGCGTTCGGCACCACCGAGTGTCGCAAGCTCACCGGCCTCGACTTCAACGAGGAGAACCCGCAGGCGGAGCTCGACCGGGTCCACGCCGAGGTGTGCGCGAAGCTCGTCCGTTTCGTGGCCGAGGCCGCCGCCGAGGAGATCGCGGCTGTCGAGTCCGGAAGGGAGTGACCATGGGCATCCGGGCGTTCAAGGTGGACTCGTTCACCGCCGAGCCGTTCGCCGGCAACCCCGCCGGCGTGTGCCTGCTGGAGGAGCCGCGCGACGAGCGCTGGATGCAGGCCGTGGCACGCGAGATGAACCTGTCGGAGACCGCCTTCCTGCTGCGCGAGGGCGACGGCTTCAGGTTGCGATGGTTCACGCCGGTCGCCGAGGTCTCTCTCTGCGGCCACGCGACGCTCGCCTCCGCCCACATGCTGTGGGAGGAGGGGATCCTCGCGGACGGGGAGACGGCCCGCTTCGCGACGAAGAGCAGCGAGCTGCGGGCGACCAAACGGGGCGATCTCATCGAGCTCGACTTCCCCGCCAAGCCCGAGGAGCCGGCCGAGCCGCCCGCGAACCTCCTCGAGGCGCTCGGGGTGAGGCCGGCTTACCTCGGCAGGAACGTCTTCGACTACCTCCTGCTCCTCGAGAGCGAGGAGGCCGTACGCGCCGTCCTCCCCGACTTCGCGCTGCTGCGGAGGGTTGCGGTTCGCGGCGTGATAGTCACCGCGCCGGCGTCGACGCCGGGGTACGACTTCGTCTCGCGTTTCTTCGCCCCGGCGGTCGGCGTGGACGAGGACCCGGTGACCGGCTCGGCTCATTGCTGCCTGGGGCCTTTCTGGGCGGCACGCATGGGGAAGAGCGAGCTGGTGGGCCACCAGGTGTCGGCCCGGAGCGGCGTTGTCAACGTCCGGGCCGCTGGTGACCGGGTGTTCCTGGGCGGCCGCGCGGTGACCGTACTCCGCGGCGAACTGCTGGTCTGAAACCGATTCGCTTTCTGTGGCAGAGGCATCGTCCGCTGCGAGGCCCCGCCGGGGCCGAGGCTGGAACGACGGCGCCAACCCGTCGCTCCCGCTGTCATTGCCTGGAAAATCCCCTCGATGACCCTTGTCATCCTGAGGAGGACCTCCGCAGGCGGGCCGACGAAGGATCTCACCGAACCCGCGAGCGGCCGGGTCCGCGCTCCCAGGAAATCCTTCGCTCGCTCCGCTCGCTCAGGATGACAGCCGGTGGCGGGCTGCGTTCGGATACGTCACTTTCATGGCCCGCGGTGAGCCGACGGCTCATAGAGATTCTGAGCGGTGCGGCAAGCGCCGCGGAGAATCTCCCAGCCACCTGGATGCTCGAGGCGCGCTGCAAGCTCGGGGAGGTCCTTCTTCGGCCTGCCTTCGGCTGCCATCCTCAGGATGACAGATACGGGCGGCCTCGCGGCCGCCCGATCGGTTTGTCTTTGGGGGTCGAGGGCTCAGGCCAGCTCTTTGAGGGTGGCCTTGAGCAGGGTGTAGAACCTGCCCACCGTCGAGATCTGGACCCGCTCGTCGGGCGAGTGGGGCGACTCGATCTGTGGACCCATCGAGACCATGTCCATGCCGGGGTACTTCTCCCCTATCAGCCCGCACTCGAGGCCGGCGTGGATCGCCTTCACCGCCGGCTTCTTGCCGAACTCCCGTTCGAACACCTTGAGCGTCGTGTTGAGCACGGGGGAGTTCGGGTTCGGCTTCCAGCCGGGGTAGCCATCGAGCTGCTCGACCTCGGCTCCACCAAGCCGGAACGCGGCGCCCACCTGCTCAGTCGTTCCCTTGAGCGAGGGCATCACCGAGGAGCGGCTCGACGTGACTACCTTGACCTTATTCCCCTCGGTCGTCACGACCGCAAGGTTGTTTGAGGTCTCGACGAGGCCGGGCACAGCGCGGCTCATCGCCAGCACGCCGTGCGGACACGCGAGCATCGCATCGAGGACGCGCTCGTTGTCGAAGCGGATCCAGACCTTCCGGTTGCTCTCCTGGTCCTGGAGCGTGACGCACTCGATCCGCTGGCTGGGGTCGATCTCGCCGAACTCCTCCTTGAGGACCCGCGCATACTCCGCCACCACAGCCTGGACCGCACCCTCGCTGGCCGCGGCGACCCGCAGCTCGGCGTCGGCCTCGCGCGGGATGGCGTTGTGCTTGCTGCCGCCGGCGATGGACACGATCCCGAACTCGATCCCCTTCTGCCGAATTGCGTTCAGCGTGCGGAGGACGAACTTGAGCGCGTTGCCGCGGTTCTCGTGGATGTCCACCCCGGAGTGGCCGCCGCGCAGGCCCCGCACTGAGATGCGCACGGGGACGGTGCCGGCGAGCGCGTCTTCGCGGGTCACGGCAAATGTCGCATGAGTGTCCGCCCCGCCAGCGCACCCGATGTACAACGCCGCGTCCTCCTCAGTATCCAGGTTGAGCATTGTGCGGCCAGCGAGCAGCTTGGGGTCGAGCTGCATCGCGCCCGTCAGGCCGGTTTCCTCGTCGATCGTGAACAGCAGCTCAAGCGGCCCGTGAACCGCCTGGGGGTCTTCGGCCACCGCCATCGCGGCCGCAACGCCGATGCCATTGTCCGAGCCCAGCGTCGTGCCGGTCGCGTAGACGTAGTCGCCGACCACACGCACCTGGATCGCGTCCTCCTCGAAGTCGAACTCGACGTCGGAGTTCTTCTCCGGGACCATGTCGAGATGACCCTGGAGGACGATCGGTTTGGCTCTCTCGTGTCCTTGGGTCGCCGGCACCTTGACGAGCACGTTGCCGACGCCGTCACGCTTCGTCTCGAAGCCTTGGCCCTTGGCCCAGCTCACAACGTGCTCGGCGATCCGTTCCTCGTGCTTTGACGGACGCGGAATCTGCCTGATACCGTCGAAGTGCTTCCAGACAAGTCGCGGCTCCAGCTTGCTCAGCGGACTCGACACCTGACACCTCCCTTGGTGGTTCGCCGCCGGCTCGAGGGCGCGACGACGGGGCATTCTACTCCGGGCTCTCGGGGCAACAAGGCGGCCGGTCCCTCGTGTTCCGGGTCGCCCTACCGCATGACCTCGAGAATGCCGTCTTCCTCCATGTACACCGAGTCGATGAAGCGCACGGTCCGGGTGTTGAGCGACATGATCACGGACGAGACGCGCACGCCGCCGCCAAAGAGACGGACTCCTTCGAGCAGGTCTCCCTTGGTGACTCCGGACGCGACGAACAATGCATCGTCCCCGGAGGCCAGCTCCTTCTCGCTGTAGACGTGATTGTGGTCCTTGATGCCGATCTCTTCCAGGCGCCGCCGGTGCCAGTCCTCGAGCACCATCAGGCGGCCCTGCATCTCTCCGTGGAGGCAGCGGATCGCCGCAGCGGTGATAACGCCCTCCGGCGCGCCGCCGATCCCCATAAGAGCGTGGATGCCGGTGCCGCGGATCGCGGTGGACATGCCGGCGGAGAGATCGCCGTCTGAGATGAGCTTGATGCGCGCACCTGCGACCCGGATCTCGGAGATCAGCTGTTCGTGGCGGGGACGGTCGAGCACGACGACGGTGAGGTCCTCGATGTCCCGGTCGAAAGCCCTCGCGATGTGGCTAAGATTGTCCTTGACCGGCGCATCGATGTCGACGCAGCCTCGGGCCGTGGGCCCGACCACGATCTTCTGCATGTAAATGTCTGGCGCGTACAGGAGCCCCCCTTTGCTTGCCGCAGCCAGGACCGCGATGGCGTTGTTGGAGCCCGTGGCGCACAGGTTGGTCCCCTCGAGAGGATCCACCGCGATGTCGATCTCCGGGAAGCCGAGGCTGCCGTCCTTGTCCGCGCCGACCTTCTCCCCCACATAGAGCATCGGCGCCTTGTCGCGCTCGCCTTCTCCGATCACGATGGTGCCGTTGATGGCGAGCGTGTCCATCTCTTTCCGCATCGCCTCGACGGCGATCTTGTCGGAGTGCCTGCGCTCGCCGTACCCCATCGTGCGCGCCGCTGCAATTGCGGCTTTCTCCGTGACCCGAAGAAAATCTGGCTCGAGGTTGACATCCATCGGGATCCCTCCCTTTCGGCTCGTGGCGGCCCGTCGCATTCTACGCCGGGCTGAGAGGCGGTGAAAGGTCAGAGGGTAAGGGAAGGACGAGGGCCACCACGGGAAACTGAAACCCCGCGCCGGCTCCGGGAGTGGAGGAGCTGAGGAGCCGCATACCAAGGTCTTCGCCCGTTCTCCTCTACTCCTCTGCACCCGAGTTCCTTTGCTGGAGGGGAGGGCGACGGCGTGCGCACCGTCAGCGTGTTGCGTCACTTTGAAATGCGGGCTTTGACCTACTGCTGGACCGTCAGCAGGTCGCGGACTTCCTTCACTCCCGATGTGGACCGGACGATGCCGATTGCGAGCTTCTGTCGGTCTGCGTCCGGAACCGTGCCCGACAGCGTCACGGCACCTCTTTTCGCGTCCACGCCGATCTTGAAAGCCACCTTGCCGAGCTCGCCGAGAAGGCGGATCTTGAGCCTCGCCTCCAGCAACGCGTCGGTGACGCCGTTTTCCACCTTGCCGAGCGCGTGCGCGACCGGCGGCTCCAGGGTCTGCCCGTCAGCCGCGAGCGCGACCCGGCTCTTCACGGTGCGCACCCCATCCACGGACCCCGCGACACGTCCGGCGAGCTCAACGTTCTCGTGCTTCTCGACCAGGCCCGAGAGATCGACGTTACCGTCGTGCGCGTCGATTTTCACGCGCAACCCGTCCTCCTTGAGACGCTCCAGCAATGCTACTCGGATGCGCCCGATGAGGAGCGCCTCGCTGACGCTCTTGCTCACCTGGCTCCACTCGCGGTCGAGTGCCCCTCCGACGCGCTCCGCGGGGCCCGGCGTCGGCGTCGGAGCCGAGGCGATAGCGCCGCGCGCCGCAATCAGAGAAAGGAGGCCGACCACGACCGCAAGCGCTGCGCGCCGGCGACGGGTAACCGGCCCGTGGGGCGCCGCAATCTTCACTTCTGCTCCGGGTGCACGGAGGACCTGGCGAGCGAGTACCCCGCCTGGTTGGTGAGCTCGTCCCGCACGCCGACCGAAATCCGGTAGATCCCGGGGTCGACCAGCAACGACGTGGAGATGGTGATCTGGTCACGGCGCACCGACTGGTAATCGCTCGAGGGGATCCGAACCGGGTGCTCCGTGTGCTGCAGGTCGGACTGCTTGCCCTCGTCGTCACGCGCCGCGTAGTAGACCATGAGGAAGCCGATGAGGTCGTCCCCGTCGGGGATGAGGGCGATCTTGTCCACCGGCACCTTCACCTCCACCGGCAAAGTCCACCGGTTGTTCTCCGACGGCGCCGGCGCGCCTGCCTTCAGCTCGATCCCAAGGGAGTTGTCCTTTAGATCGAACGCCAAGCCGCTCATGACGCGATCGCCGATGCGCGTTGGCAGGGTCTTCTCAATGAAGGTGGTCTTGTAAACCAGCTTGTACTCGGGGTGGCCTTTGACCTTGACCTGGACCCGGTGCATGCGGTCCTCGCCCGTCGGTATCAGGCGGTACCCCAGCGAGTAGTAGGTCTCGAAGTCGGCGGCGATCTTCTCGAGCCCGGGCGTTGGATCGTTGGCGTTGAGGATCGCGATGCCTCCGGTGCGGTCGGCCATGTAGAGCAGCGAATCCTGGTAGTTGCTGGTGGCGATGGCGGCCGCAAGCGGCGAGCGGGAACTCCGGTTCTCGGCCTCGATGCCGGAGTCGCTCTGGAGCCCCCTCGCGTCGATGGAGTACAGCGTCACGCCCGCCGAGATCGCGGTGCGGACGAGGCTGTCGTACAGGTCGGTCGAGTCGAACTCGCGCGACTCGGAGATGACGCTGGGCGCCTGGAACTTCTCCTGAATGGCGTAGTAAAGCTCCGCGCCCGGCGTCATAGGGAGACCGTCGGACACGTAGATGATGGCCTTCTTGCCCGGCAGGCCGCCCATCATCGCCGCGAGATCCTGCAACGACCGCACGGAGAATTGGAGGTTATTGCGTACCTCTCGGGAGAAGCTTCGGGCTTCATCCAGGACCTGGGTGTAGTTGGTCGAACTTGAGCTGCCGGAACCCGAACTCGACGAGTCCTGGTTGATGTCGTCCTCAACACGCTGGCGGCTGTTGATGAGGTCCGAGCGTCCGCCGACGAACTTCTTAACCGAGCGCAGCGCGGAGGCGATCTCGTCCGGGTCGGACGTGAACGGTTGGAGAATCTTCATGCTTTGGGCATGGAACGACACCACCATCGCCTGATCCGGCGGCGTCAGGTTCGTGTCGATCCACTCAACCATCCTGTTGATCACCCGGTTGCGATCGAACGGCATGAGGTTCTCGTTGTCGATGTAGAACGCAACGAAACGCGGCTCGCGCTTGGCAGGCGTTGCAGGCTCAGGGGTGGGCGTAGCGGGCGCCGGCGCTGTCGTGGCGGCCGGTGCTGGCGTCGCTTTGGCCTCCGGACGTCGAGTGAAGGCCGAGAAGTTGGTCAACGGGACCGGCTTCCTGTCCTGGTTGACCTCGAAGTCGTTGGCGGTGAGGTTGGGCACGGGACCTTTCTTGTCCGAAACCGAGACGTCGACGTTGACGACGGTCAGTTCCGAGACATCGAGGAATCGCAGGCCGCCGATCTGCTTCATCGGGGGCTTCGCGGCAGCCGGCTTGTCCTCGGTGGGCACCGCAGGCGTCGGCGGCTTCTCTTGGGCCATGACCACCACTGCGAGCAGCGTAAACGGAAGCGCAACCCGAAACATCGCTCTTGTGTTCAAGCCGTCACCCTCCGGTCGGAGTCTAGCAAAGTGGGGCGGGGTCGAGGCGCCCCACGGATCACAGCACTCGGAAGCTCACAGGTCCAGGTCGGCCACGATGGCGGAGGTTGTGTGGGCCAGCACGTCGTCCACGCCTATCCGCATCGACTGCTTGCCGCCCTCCGTCTCGAACGTCATGCGATACGTGAAGTACCCGCGCCGCTTGGCTTCCTCGAGCTTCTCCGCGGGCACCTGGATCGGAACACGCTGGTGGGCGAGATCGGACAGGTTCCCCTTTTCGTCCGTCACCACAACCACAACCTGGACCTGCCCCCACGCCACCGGTCCCCGCGGCAGCATCGTGAGATGGGCGTATGGGATGCGTAGCTCCGCCCCGATCTTGTAGATCTTCATCTTCTGCGCCCCGAAACGGAACTTGCCCGAGGGCTTGTCGAGAACGAGCTCCACGCCAAGGGGGTTTTCCGTCTGACCGGTCAGGAGCGCCGCACGGGTCTGCTCGGCCTCGCGCTGCTCCGCGGGGCGGTCGACGTAGCTCTGCCGGTGGGTCAGCTTGTACTCGGGGTGCCCGGCGATCTCGACGCGGAGCTTGTGCTCTTTACCGTCTCCGACGTGCTCGGGCTGGAAGGCCAGCGAGTAGAAGGCCGACGTGAGCCTCTCGACGTCGGCGAGCGCTGCCCCGCCGTCGGCGGTGAAGATCGCTTCGCCTCCCGTTAGATGGGCCGCCTGGATCAGGTTGTCCTTGCGGTCCGCCTCGCGCCAGAACTTCACGTTGGCCACGTCCGTGAATCCGATGGGCCGGCTGCGGCTCGCGTCCACGTCCAGGTTCGAGAACCCCGATGGATCGAGGGCGAACAGCGTGTACTCGAGCTCGCTGGCGAGCTGCGCAGCTCGCTCCAGCAGTCCCACGTTGCGGTACTCAGAAGCCGGTGTATCACGGAAGAAGTCGTACGTCCGGTAGATCGGGACGTTCTCCGCACGCGGGAACCCGGGCGAGACCAGGACGACAACCTTGCGCGCCCCAGGAGCCACCGCAAAGCGGTCGAGGGCCGCCGAGAAAGCCCCCTGGACAGCGCCTACGACGCGCCGCATCTCGTTCCAGTACTCCTCGTTTTGGGTGTGACGGTACTCGTACCCGCCGTAGCTCCTTCCGGTGCGCATGTCGTCGGTCCGGAAGGCTGAGAGTTTGATCTGTCGCTGCAGCCCCATGGCGGGAAGACGGTCCACTTCTTTGAGCGCCGCCATGAGCTTCTCGACGCTCGCGGTCGGCGGCGTGTGAACCCTCAGAGCGCCGTCGTAGCTCACCACCGCAATCGTCTCGGCGGGAGGCAGCCCGCCCGCGATCTGGTCCTTGATCGACTGCAGCACGACTCTCTTGTCAGGCTCGACGAGCTCGTAGAGGTCGAAGAACAGGACAATCTGGCGGGGCTCGGGCTGCCCAACGATGCTCCCGTCCGCCGAGGCGCTCACCTGACCGCCGGTCACGGCCAGGAAGTTGGTGACGGCCTGCTCCTTGCCGTCTTCTAGAATTTTAAAGTCCTGTTTCCTCAAGCCCGAAACCGGCACGCCCTGAGCATCCACCACCTTGACGTCGACGGTCACGTTGTTGACCGTGACCTCGCTGACAAAGGCGGGGGGGGTCGGCCTCTCCTGAGCCAACACGCTCGTGGCAGCAAGAGCCACGCCGAGTACGATGCGCCCGCTTGTGTTCATGTCGACACCCTCCCTAATCCAAAGGAGAATAGCAAGCACCGTGCCAGTTTCCGCCTCAGTCACGGCCTCGCGCTCCGGCCAGACCGTGCTTACCGGGAGGACGCCCCGTCCAATCCGGACGACACCGGCCGCGGTGTGGGACTCGAACCGACAGAGGGGCAAGACGTCGTTCGCAGGCTGAGCCAGCAGTGAAGAGTTGAGAGTGAAGAGTTAAGAATCGGGAGTCAAAGGCAAGGCGTTCAGCCGCAACGAGTCGTGCAGTTGTCTTTCAACTCTTCACTTTCAACTCTTCACTTTCAACTCTTCACTCTCAACTCTGAACTCTCAACTCGTCCCCGAATCCTTGAACCCTCCTGCCTCCCTGACCACGGCTCGTGCAGGGTGCAATCGGAGGGCATACAATCGCGGCACCGCGATCGCGGTTCGAGGTGCACGGTGGCTTTCGACTACAACTACTCGGAGCAAGCGATCAGGATGCGCCCTTCCCCCATCCGCGAGCTGTTCAAGCTGATCCAGCGCCCTGGCATGATCTCGTTCGCCGGAGGCCTCCCCGACCCGGCGATCTTCCCGGTCGAGGAATTTGCTGCGTGCGGCGACATCCTGCGCAGCAAGGGGCAGGAGGCGCTCCAGTACGGAGCCACGGAGGGGTACCGGCCGCTGGTTCTGGAGATCGCCAGGCGGATGGAGCCGCTGCTCGGGCGTCCCGTGACCCCCGAGGAGATCGTCATTTCGTCGGGCTCGCAGCAGGCGATGGACATGGTCTCGCGCGTCCTGATCGACCCAGGCGACGTGATCGTGGCCGAGGCGCCGACGTATCCCGGTGCGCTCCACACGTTTCGCGCGGCGGGCGCCCGTTTCGCCCTCGTCCCGTGCGACCACAATGGCATGCAGACCGAGCGGCTCGCGGAGATCATCGAGCGCTGCCGGCTCGCGACCGGCCACCTCCCCAAGCTCATCTACACGATCATCAACTTCTCGAACCCGTCGGGCGCCTGCTTGGCCGAGCCGCGGCGGAGGCAGCTGGCCGAAATCGCGGCCCGCTACTGCATCCCGGTGCTGGAGGACGACCCGTACGGCGAGCTGCGCTACAGCGGCGAGCGAATCCCGACGCTCTTCTCGATGGCCTCCGGCGGCGTGCTCTATGCCTCGTCGTTCTCCAAGATCCTGGCTCCGGGTGTTCGGGTCGCCTGGGCTGTCGGCGACGCCGAGCTCATCCGCAAGATGGTCATCGCCAAGCAGGGGATGGACCTCTGCACCTCCGTGGTCGCACAGGTCCTGGTCACGGAGTACTGTCGGCGCGGACACCTCGACGGTCACCTCACGAAGATCCGCGCCCACTACGCCACGAAAGCCGTGGCCATGGGAGCCGCTCTACGCGAATATTTGCCGGCCGACGAGTTCAGCTTCTCGGAGCCCGCAGGCGGTTTCTTCTTCTGGGTCCGGCTTGCCGGAGACGGCCAAGAACTCTTCCGACGTGGCGTGGAGAAAGGCGTCGCGTTTCTACCAGGAGAGACATGCTACCCAGAAGCGCGAGAAACCGTCGGCGAGCCTCAGGACGGCCGGCCGTACGCCCGCCTCTGCTTCACCTTTGCCCAGCCGGCAGAGATCGCAGAGGGGGCGAAGCGCCTCGCCGCTGCCCTGCGACGCTCCTGATCCGCTCTCAACCGTTCGCACGTTCACACGTTCGGAGGTTCAAAGGTTCGAAAGCGACAGAGGAGTAGAGGGGCATGGGAGCAGAGGAGCAAGAAGCAAATCAGGCCGAGGCTGCGTCTCTCTCCGCCGCCCCTCTGCTCCTGCGCTCCCCTGCTGTTGCTGAACCTCTGAACGTGCAAACGTGCGAACCTCCGAACGGTCCCCTGCTCCTCTGCCCCTCTGCCGCCGCCTCAGACCGTGCTCTGCGGGTCCACGTCGATGATGCGGCGCACGCTCCGCGGGAGGGTGAGCGCGGCGATGGCCGCAATGCCGGCCCTCAGCGGCGGCCTCGTCGGCGCCATCATGAGCAACTGCACACGCCACCGCCCTCGCAAGCGCTCGAGCGGCGCGGGAGCCGGCCCTATCACACGCAGGCCGGCCGGCGCGGGGTCGAGCGAGTGCGCCGCCGCCTGCGCCGCTGCCACGGCCGCGCTCTCGCTCGCCGCCTCGTAACGCACGAGCGCCAGCCGAGTGATGGGCGGGTAGCGAAACGCCTTTCGAAAGCGAAGCTCCTCCTCGACGAATCCATAGAGGTCATGGGCAAGTGCCGCACGGACCGCGTGGTGTTCGGGGTGGTAGGTCTGGATCACGACCAGACCGGGCCGCTCGCCGCGGCCGGCGCGGCCCGCCACCTGCGTCAGCATCTGAAACGTCCGCTCGGCGCCGCGAAAATCGGGAAACCCAAGGAGGTTGTCCGCGTTGACCACACCTGTCAGCGTGACGGCCGGGAAATGGTGCCCCTTCGAGACCATCTGCGTCCCCACGAGTACCGTGCTCTCGCCTGCGGCGAAGCGCTCGAGGGTCGCGAGGAGCTGCGCCGGCGAGCGCGCGGTGTCCCGGTCCAGGATGTCAATCACCGCCCCGGGGTGAAGTTGCCGCACTAGCGATGCGATTTTCTCGGTTCCGGCGCCGACGTGGTCGAGCACCTCGCCGCCGCAGCGCGGGCACGCCTGTGGGATATCACGGTGGAAGCCGCAGTAGTGGCAGACGAGAGCGGCCCTGCGGCGATGCACCGTGAGAGGGATCGAGCAGTCGCGGCACGCGACCTGGTGCCCGCAGTCCCGGCACAGCAACACCGGAGCCCAGCCCCGCCGGTTCACCAGCAGGATCGTCTGCTCGCCGCGCGCCAACGTCTCTGCGAGAGCCTCGCGGAGACGGCGGGACAGGAATCGCTGGCCGTGCTCACCCGGCTCGGGCGGCTCGCCTTTCAGGTCCACGACCTCCACGACGGGAAGACGGCCGCCGGCGACGCGCTCCGGAAGGTCGAGCACCGCCACCCTGCCCTGCGCCGCCAGGGCTAGCACCTCGAGCGAGGGGGTCGCCGAGGCCAGGACGACCGGGATCCCCAGGCGCTGGCCGATGGTGAGCGCCAGATCCCGTGCGTGGTAGCGCGGCTCCTCCTCCTGTTTGTACGACGTGTCCTGTTCCTCGTCCACGACCACGACGCCCAGGCGCGCAAGAGGCGCCCACAGAGCCGACCGCGGCCCGGCGATGACGTCCACCTGGCCTCGCCTCGCCCGCTCCCACGCGGCGAGCCGTTCGCTTTCCGACATCGAGGAGTGCAGCACAGCGACACGTTCGCCGAAGGTTCTGGAGAGCTGCCCAGCGAGCGCAGGTGTCAGGGCGATCTCGGGGACGAGGATCAGCGCTTGCATCCCCTGCTGGACCGCGGCGCCCGCGACTCGCAGGTACACCTCGGTCTTGCCTGAACCGGTCACACCCTGCAGCAGGAACGCCTTGAACTCCCCGCCCCCCAGAGCCATCGAAAGCGTCTCGACCGCCTGTTGCTGATGCGTCGTCAACGTTTCCGGAACCGGGCCCGGAGTCAGCTCCCAGCGCCGCACCTTGCGCTGCCGCGCCTGCTGAAACCGCCTGACGATTCCCTTGTGGACCAGCGCGTCGACAACGCTTGAAGAGCATTGGCACGCTGCCAGAAGCTCGCCCTCCAGCACCGGCCGGCCGGTCTCGACGAGCCATGCCGCGGCGCGAGCCTGGGCCGGTGCGGCTCCGACCAAGCGTGCCCGCTCCCCGGGCGCCACGTCGCACAGCACGACAGCCGAAACCGTCGAGCCTCCGGGGCCGGTCGCACCGCGCTCGACAACCTTGAGCGCGTGCTTCTCGGCAAGAGCCGGAAGCAGCTCGTCGAGCTCCCGCTTGGACCAGCCCTCAGCCCGCAAACGGGCAACGGAAATCCGCCGCGCCTCCAGCACCCGCTCGAGCAGGCGTCGCGCGGCGGGCTCGGCACCGGCAAGAAGCTCGCTCGTCCGAACGCCCGCTTGCACGATCGGCGGTGGCACACGCAACAGCGCGCCAGGGATCGCCGTGCGGACGACGCTGCCAACCGGCGCCGCGTAGTAGTCAGCGACGAAGCGGATCATCTCCAGGACGTGCGGCGGAAGGAGCGGCTCGGGGTCGAGCACCTCCTCGACGGGCAGCACCCGATCCGCCGGACAACCCGGGTCCTCGACCACCTCCACGACCACTCCTACCCGACTCTGGCCGCGGAGGCGCACCTTCACCCGAACTCCCGGGACCGCCAGGTCGGCGAGGTTCTCCGGGATCCGGTAGGAGAGGGCTTCGGGAAGCGCGGTAGGCAGAACTGTCCGGGCGAACACCGGCCGCGATGATACACTTAGAGGGTGACCGGCCGGGAGGAGATCGAGCGCTGGCGTGGCGTTCTCGCACGTCTGCAGCGCGGTCCCGCCCCACGCGGCGAGGAGTATGACCTGTGCCGAGAGGTCCTCGCGAGCGCACCGGCAACCCCACACGGCCGTCAGGCCGCCTGCAGGCTCCTCGAGGGTGCAATGGCCGATGCCGAAACGAGCATTGCCGACGCCCAGGACGTGATGGCTCTGCTCAAGGCCGTGGACCGGGGCGCCCTTGAGCTGGGCCACCTGCTCGAACCGCGATGACAGCTTGGCTCGCCACTCTGCTGGTGCCCGGCGCGTGGTGGTTCGTCGGCCGCCGGCTCGCCGTGCAGCGGCAGGGTGTTCCGTCGCTCGCCGTCCACGGCATCCTCGGGTTCCTGGGTCCGGCGGGCCTGATGTGCTGGCGCGGGCGTCCATTTGCCGAGCAGCTCGTGGCATGGGCCGTCGGGGTGATCGCCTGGGCAGGGATCTTCGTCATCCGCGACCCGCGGGTCTTCGTGGCATTCGGGCTGGTCGGGGCGACATGGGGAACGGCCCTGGGCTTGAAGACGCTCAAGGCGATCGTTCCCACGGTGGGACCGCCTGCCTCGCCCGCCCCACGCGACGCCCCGGCCGACGAGCACAAGAGCGGTTCCGCTGGCGGCACCGGCTTTGCGCTCGAGTTGCGCTGCCCGACGTGTGGTGCCGCACTCGCCGTGCCCGTCTACCACCGCATGGCGCGTTGCGATTTCTGTGCGAGCGAGCACGTCGTCATCGGCCGGACGGACATCCTCACCGTCGTCATCCCGGACGTCATTCCGAACGTGGGCGTCCTCACGCAAGCAGTCGTGAGGCACCTCCGCGACCGCCGCTACCTCGAGCTGTACGACACGAGGGTGCGGCCCCTCACCGCGGACTCACCGTTCGCCCGAGACGCCGAACAGGGCGAGCTGCCGCGCCTCATCGCCACACGCCCGTCGCCCCTGGTGGAGGCCGTCGAAGCCGAGGTAGGCAGGGCGGCGGACGAGTGGGCTGCCCGGATCGCTCCCAGGGTCCGTGTCCGCGCCTGGCATCGTTTCCTGAGCCCGTATTGGCATCGCCTTGGAACCCTCTACCAGGCCGCGTTCGGCCGCGATCGGGACGGCGCCAAACGGATAGAGTTCGCGGTCACCACGATCGAAGGATCGGTGTCGGCGACTGCCTTCCCCTTGCCGGAGATGGGCAAGCTCTCGTATCTGAAGGCGCTGCGGCCGTTCCTCGGGGCGCCCGAAGCTGCATGTCCGGCGTTGGCCGCGGACGTCGGGCCGGAGGAGATCGATCGGAAGGTCCAGCAGCTCTCGCGCCGATCGAGCGAGCTGACGATCACCCCGATCGCAATGCACTCGACGCTAGTGCCCGAGGTCGTCGCTCTCGTCTATCGCCCCTGGCACGTGGCGGTCGTCGACCTGGACGGCGACGAGCTTGCGATGCTGTTGGACGGTGGAAGCGCCCGCGTCGAGGGACAGGCTCCGACCCAGCAACTCCCGACCACGGCGGCTGAGGCTTCAGGGGGCGAGGCACCTGCGCTGGCGCCGAGCCGATGCCCGGATTGCGGAGCCGATCTGCCCTTCGGCCCCGATTCCGTCGCGTTCCTCTGCCGGTCCTGCTTCCACCTGGTCGAGCTTCGAGGGACCCGCTGGACGAGTGTCCCCTACCTCCGCGAGGAGCCGGCGGCGGGACACCGCCAGGTCCCCTTCTGGCGTTTTCCGCTCAGGCTTCGCACAGCTTCCGGCACACTGATCACCGACATCCCCCACCTCACCGACGGCATCGACGGCGCGTTCGACCAGATCGGCGACCGTCCACAGACTGCCCAGAGCTTCTTCGTCCCCGCCTTCCGGACACGGGTCAGCAAGGCGGGCGTGCAGCTGTACCGCCGTCTGTGGCCGGCGGTCCAGGGATGGCCCCGGGAGCTCAGCCCCGAGCGCTTCGGTCCGGCCAATCCTCCCGAGCGGACGGTCGAGGTCACCCTGAGTGCCACCGAAGCCAGGGTGTTCGCGCGCGTTTACCTGGCCCTTTCCTTCACTCAGCGCGACCTTGCCCGAGCGGAGGTGAAGGGGGTGCGCGAGCGCTTCCTGTCGGCCGAACTGGAGGGAGACGCGGAGCTCGTCTACCTGAGCCTCCCCGAAGAGCTCCTCGGACCACTGGACGGGCTCTTCGGCCGCGCGCGTATCATGGCACTTGCAAATCTTGAAGGATAAATAACATACCACGATACTGCCGGGTGGGTTAGGTTCTACGCTGAGGTTTGGTATACCAAAGTACTGTTACGTTACCTTGACGTGTTGCGATTTGTTTCACCAAAGCGTAGAATGCGGATAATGCCTGATCACTCTGCGCGTGAGGAGGCCATTGTCACCACGGCGATCGAGCTGGCGGAGGCCAACGGGGTCGCCGGTGTGACCACGGCTGCGCTTGCGCGCCGCCTCCAGTTCACGGAAGCGGCGTTATATCGTTACTTTCCGGGCAAGTCCGCGATCATCGCTGCAGCCCTCCGCCACCAGACCGAGCGTCTCTTTGCGACGATGCTGCTTGAGCTGATGCCCGAGGCCGTTCAGAACGGCCAGACGGTTCGGCCGCAGCTGGAGCGCCACCTCCATCGCTTCGTGAACCACAACGGGCTGCTGCTCGAGCTCCTCATCTCCGCCGCAGGAGGGCGGGACAAGGCACTCCAGGTGGCGGGCGGCGAGGTTCTCCACGAATACGACAGACGGATGACCGACTACTTCGGGCAGCTGCAGCGGTTCGGGCTGATAGGCACGCACATGCCGGCAGCCGAGATATCGCGTCTCTGGGTCTGTCAGCTCCTCGGTGGCTTCGTGAGGTGCCGCCTCGCCGGCGAAAGCTGGGACCCCGTCCATCAGCAAGGTTTCCAGGCTTTCGCTGGCCAGCTTCGGCCAACCACCCAGCCAGTTGACAGTTGACAGTTCACAGCTGACAGTTCTCCCCCACCCACAGAGACAGTCGACTTCTTCCGCCCACCCGCCCACCCAGTTGACAGTTGACCGTCCCCCACCCACGCAAGAGACCACGGAGAGGGAGATTTTGTTGTCTTCTGACTGTCAACTGTCGACTGTCAACTGTTGACTGCTTCTACGCGGCGGAACGCTCCACCCAGACCTGCAGCAGGTGCAGCGTCACCTCGCAGGCCTTCGCCATCCAGCCAAGCGAGACCCACTCCTGCACCGAATGGAAGTTCTGGCCGCCGGCCCAGATGTTGGGCGTGAGCAGCCCCATGAATGACAACCTGGATCCGTCGGTGCCGCCGCGGATTGCGCGCCGGACCGGGTCCAACCCCAGACGCCGCACCGCCTCGAACGCGTACTCGAGAACCTTCGGGTCCTCGCTGATCTTGTAGGCCATGTTCCGGTAGGACTCCTTGACCTCGACGGAGATCCTCGCTTCGGGGAAAGCGCCCTGAACTTCTCGCACAACGGCTTTCAGGGAGTCCTCACGCCCCCTCAACTCGGCCTCCGTGAACGCACGCACCAGAAGCTTGATCTCGACGCGGGTGACGTCGCCGCGCAGGTCGTACGGGTGTAGGTAGGGCTGCCGGAGTTCGGTGGTCTCCGGCAGGAACTCGCGAGGAAGGCGTTCGACGATCGCCGCCGCGACGCGCACCGCGTTGACCAGCTTGCCCTTGGCGTACCCGGGGTGGACGTCGTGCCCCTCGATCACCACCAGCGCCGAGTCGGCGCAGAAGGTCTCGTCCTCGATCTCGGCGATGTCGGAGCCGTCCAGTGTGTACGCGTAGGCGGCGCCGAACGCCGCGACGTCGAAATGGTCCGTCCCGTGCCCGACCTCCTCGTCGGTCGTGAAGCCGACGCGCACGGCGCCATGGGCGAACTCGGGGTGCTTGCCGAGCCAGGCAACCGCAGTCATGATCTCCGCGATTCCGGCCTTGTCGTCGGCCCCTAGGAGCGTCGTTCCGTCCGAGGTCACGATGGTGTGGCCGACGCACTTGGCGAGGTTCGGGTTATCGGAGAACCGGATCACCTGGCGTGGATCCCCCGGAAGGGCGATGTCGCCGCCCTGGTAGCTCTCGATCACCTGGGGACTGACGCCGGCGCCCAGCGTTCCGTGGTAGGTGTCCATGTGAGCGACAAGTCCTATGACCGGCACCACCTTGCCGGCGGAAGAGTGGGCCGCAGGGAGGTTAGAAGGGACGGTCGCGAAAACGTAGCCCCATTCGTCGACTGTCGCGTCAGCGCAGCCCAGCTGTTTCAACTCCTCGACCAGGAGACGTGCGAGGTCCTTCTGTTTCTCGGTCGAAGGGCTAGCGGTCGAGTTCTCGTCCGACTGCGTGTCGATTCGGACGTACCTGAGGAACCGGCCCAGCAGATCCCTACGTTCGGCGGCATCAAGAGCGATCGTCGGCATTGCGGCCTCCTCGCGCGGCTCCCCGGTCGCGCCCGCCGAGTCTACCCGCTCCACGCCGCGGAAAAAAGCCGGACGACGCTTGACCTCGTCTCGGGAATAACGCTAGGATCATGTGAATTTGGGCACGAGGGGGGAAGGGATGATCACCCAGTACATCCCTGTTGTGTTGGCGTTTGCGCTCGCAGCGGTCGTAGCGGGCATGCTCGTCGGATTGTCCTCGTTCCTCGGGCGGGGCCGTCTTCGCGGCACGCGAACGCGGGATACCTACGAGAGCGGCATGCCGCTTCTCGGCAGCTCGCGCAAGCGCGTTTCGGTGAGGTTCTTCGTGGTCGCGATGGTTTTCATCGTGTTTGACGTCGAGGTGGCGTTTCTCTTCCCGTGGGCGGTTTCGGTACGAGGTCTGCTTGCCGAGGGCAACAGTGCGGTGCTGCTCGACGGCCTGATCTTCCTCGTTGTCCTAGTAATCGGCTACGCCTACCTGTGGCGCGAAGGCGCTTTCGACTGGTCGCGCCGCCGGAGTGAGTCGTGACCACGTGCCCGCTCGTGGTCGCACCGCCAGAAACCACCGCAAACGTGACATTCGACAAAACCATGGATGACCGGATCGGCGAGGTGATGCGGCGCTATCCGACGAGGCGCGCCGCCCTGCTGCCCGTCCTCTGGCTCTGCCAGGAACGTTTCGGCTGGATCTCCCCGGGCGTGATCTCGGCCGTGGCGGAGCGTCTGGGCGACAGCCCGGCTTTCGTGGACGGTGTGGTGAGCTTCTACACCATGTACCACACCTCCCCTCCCGCGAGGTACGTGCTGCAGGTCTGCACGACGCTCTCGTGTTCGGTCTGCGGTGGACGCGAACTCGTCGAACACCTCAAGGCCAAGCTCGGCGTCGGCTTCGGCGAGAAGACCCCCGACGGATCGTTCCAGCTGGTGGGCGTGCAGTGCCTGGGCGCCTGCGGCAACGCCCCGGTGATCCAGGTCAACGACGATTACTACGAGAACCTGACGCCCCAGAGACTCGACGCCATGTTGGACGAGTTGAGAGAGGGGCGCTGAATGGAATCGGTGCTCTTGCGGGCCCGCGGCGTCTCGGATTCACGGTCGATCGCGACCTACCTTGCAGCCGGCGGCTACGAAGGCTGGAAGAAGGCGCTCGGGGTCGGACCCGACGCCGTGGTCAAGGAGGTCCTCGATTCCGAGTTGCGCGGCCGGGGCGGCGCGGGGTTCCCCACCGGCCGCAAATGGAGCTTCGTCCCCAAGGACCACCCCGGGCCGCGCTACCTGATCTGCAACGCGGACGAGTCCGAGCCCGGAACCTTCAAGGACCGGGAGATCATCGAGCACGACCCGCACCAGGTAATCGAGGGCATCGCGATCGCGTCCTTCGCGATCAAGGCAAATACCGCCTACATCTATATCCGCGGCGAGTTCGTGCGGTGGGCAAAGATCCTCGAGAAGGCGATCGCAGAGGCGCGGGCGCAGGGTTTGCTGGGTACGAACGTGCTCAGCAGCGGCTTCGACCTCGACATCTGGGTCCACCGCGGAGCGGGGGCGTACATCTGCGGCGAGGAAACAGCGCTCATCGAGTCGCTTGAGGGGAAGCGCGGCTTCCCTCGGCTGAAGCCGCCATTCCCCGCCGTCGTGGGCGCGTTCGGCAAGCCGACCGTGGTGAACAACGTGGAGACACTCGCATGCGTGCCTCACATCATGACCCGCGGCGCAACCTGGTTTGCCTCGATAGGTCGGCCGCGAAATACCGGCCCGAAGCTGTTCTGCGTGTCCGGGCACGTGAACAGGCCCGGGGTGTACGAGCTGCCGCTCGGGGTGACGTTCCGCGAGATCATCGAGGAGCACTGCGGTGGAATTAAGGGCGGCCGGAAGCTCAAGGCGTTCTTCCCCGGCGGCTCCTCGGCGCCCATCATGACCGCCGAGGAAGTTGACGTGAGAGCCGACTTCGACGCCTGCGCCGAGGCTCACACCATGCTCGGCTCGGGCGGGGTGATCGTCCTGGACGATTCGGTGGACATGGTGAACGTCGCAGACAACATCGCGCACTTCTACGCGCACGAATCGTGCGGGCAATGCACGCCGTGTCGCGAGGGCTCGGACTGGTGCGCGGACATCCTCGACCGTATTGCGGCTGGGCACGGCCGCTCGGCGGACCCCGATACCCTCCTTCGGATCTGCCGTTTCTCCTCGGAGGGGATGACCATCTGCCCGCTCGGCGACGCCTACGCGTTGCCTATTTCCAGCATGGTGAACAAGTTCAGGGCGGATTTCGAGCGCCGAATCGCGGGTGCCTCTCCCCTTCCGCCCAAGAAGCTGCCGGTGCTGCCTTGGACCGGGCCCCGCCCCGGCTTCGGGATCTAGGAGGAACGAGGGCAATGCCGAAGCTCACCATCGACGGACGCGAGGTCGAGGTCGCCGCCAGAACCAATCTGATCGAAGCGGCGCGAGCGGCAGGCATCGCCATCCCGTACTTCTGCTACCACCCGTACATGACCGTCGTGGGCCAGTGCCGGATCTGCATGGTGGAGATCGAGGGCCAGCCTCGTCTCGCCCTCGGCTGCGCCACCTCGGCGACCGACGGCATGGTGGTGAAGGCCGAGACGTCGGAGCGCGCCAAGGAGGCGCGCGAGGCGGTCATGGAGTTCTTGCTCGCAAACCATCCCCTCGATTGCCCGGTCTGCGACCAGGCGGGAGAGTGCCTGCTCCAGGACCACTCGATGCGCGAACAGAGAGGAACGTTCACCAGCCATATGGCGGAGACGCGCCGCACCTTCCCCGGGTACGAGCGACGGCTGCTCGGGCCGCACATCGTTCAGAACCAGAACCGGTGTATCCACTGCTCGCGCTGCATCCGTTTCACCAGCGAGATCTCCGAGACGGCGGCGCTAACGTACAAGTCCCGCGGAAACTCCATGTTCATCGACACGTTCAGCGGCGAGGCGTTCGACGACCCGATGTCCGCATGCGCCGCCGACGTTTGCCCCGTCGGCGCCCTCACGGTACGGGAGTTCCGCTTCCGCAAGCGCGCGTGGAAGCTACGCTCGACGCCGTCGATCTGCCCCGGCTGCTCGATCGGCTGCAACATCTTCATCGACCATCACGAGCGCGAGGTGCACCGGTTCACTCCGCGGGAAAACCCCGCGATTAATGCGACGTGGCTGTGCGACTACGGCCGGTTTCTCGCAGATTCCCTCAACGAGCAGACGTATCTCTACCCGCAGCACCGCAAGGCCGGACGTCTGGTTCGCGCCGGCTGGAGCGAGGCGCTGGCCGCACTCGCCCTCGAGGTTCGCGCCGCCCGGCCCCTGCGCGTGGTCGCCTCGGCCAACCTCTCAAACGAGGCACTCTTCCTGGCCCGAGAGCTGTTCGGTCACCACCTCCGGGGCGACCTCGTGGTGCCGGTGACGACCGGCGAGCAGCGCCGTATGAAGAACGGCAGGGGCGAGTGGCTGCAGGCCACCGACCCATACCCGAACTCTCTCGGCGCCCGCCGGCTCGGGCTCAATGTCGTCGACGGCGATGGGCTGTCGCGCTTCCTCTACGGCGGCTCCGGACTGACCCTGATCCTCGACGCGGAGGCGCATCCGTTCCTGGCAGGCGCTGAGGCGCTCCAGCTCCTCCGCGTGGGTGCGACGGCGGTTTGGCTGCGCCGCGAGCACCCTCTGGCCGGCGTGGCGGGTTGGCTTCTGCCGGCGGCGTCGCTCGCCAGCGACGAGGGGACGTTCACGGCCTCGACCGGAGCCGTCCAGCACTTCGCGGCGGCGTTCTCGCCGCCCGGCACGGTGCGCCGCATGCCGACCGGCGCGATGTCGCCGGAATGCCCCACGATCGCGTCACCGTGGGGACCTCCGGGGGAGGCTCGCCCGCTTTGGCTGGTGCTCACCGCGCTGGCGCGCGAGCTGGGGGCCTCAAACCTCGACCTCGCTTCGCCCGCCGAGGTATTCACTCTTATGGCGCGGACCGAGCGGGCGTTCGCGGGCCTGGAGTGGGAACCGCTCGGCGGGTTGCAGCGGGACGAGTCGCTTCGGGAGCGCCAGCATGTGGGCTAGCCTCGCCGTAACTGCGTCCAAGCTCGTCGTCGTCGCGGGCTCGGTCCTCACCTCCGTTGCAGTCATGGAGTGGGTCGAGAGGCGCGGCGCCGCCTTCATCCAGGACCGGCTCGGACCCAACCGCGTCGGACCGCTGGGGCTTTTCCAACCCATCGTGGACGCGGTCAAGCTCCTCTTCAAGGAAGACATCACCCCCTCCTCGGTCAACAAGGGCCTGTACTACCTGGCTCCCGCGATCTCGGTTTTCGTGGCGCTCGTGACGTTCATCGTGATCCCCTTTGGCGCTGGCAAGGACGTGCAGGTTTTCGGCGTACCGCTCGGCGGGCTCATCGTGGCCCCGGACCTCGGCGTCGGCATCCTCTACCTCCTCGCGCTCTCCTCCCTCGGCGTCTACGGGATCGTGATTGCCGGCTGGTCCTCCAACAACAAGTACTCGCTGCTCGGAGGACTGCGCTCGTCGGCCCAGCTCATCTCGTACGAACTCTCGATGACCCTGGCGGTGCTCGGGGTTCTGCTCGCCACCGGCTCGCTCCGCCTCGACGACGTCGTGGCCTACCAGGCGACCCATCTGTGGAACGTCATCCCTCAGTTCATCGGATTCGTGGTGTTCACGACTGCGGTGTTCGCCGAGACCAACCGACTGCCGTTCGACCTTGCCGAGGCCGAGACGGAGCTGGTCGCGGGGTACCACGTCGAGTACTCCTCGATGAAGTTCGCGGCGTTCCTCATGAGCGAGTACATCAATATGACCACAGCCTCAGCGCTGATCGTGACGCTCTTCTTCGGCGGGTGGACGTTCCCCGGCATGCAGCACTTTTCGGGCTGGTGGCTGCTGATCGCATCCGTGGGCGCTTTCCTCGTGAAGCTCGCCTTCTTCCTGTGGCTCTTCGTATGGGTGCGCTGGTCGCTCCCTCGTTTCCGCTACGACCAGCTGATGCGCCTCGGTTGGAAGGGGCTCCTGCCGCTGGCGACGCTCAACCTCGTGTGGGTAGGGGCCGCGATGGCGATGAGGTGGATCTGATGAAGACAGTTGACAGTTCACAGTTAACAGTTGACAGTCCCCACCCCCGCTCGCAACTTGGTCCGTTGCTGTCAACTGTCGACTGTCAACTGTCAACTCGCCTC
>Ga0182011_10000771_pt1 | contig 27955 bp, 22 predicted proteins | sample 711E1DmetaG_FD_120481 | JGI IMG/M metagenome (GOLD analysis project Ga0182011, IMG submission 120481) | Permafrost microbial communities from Stordalen Mire, Sweden - 711E1D metaG | ecosystem: Environmental > Terrestrial > Soil > Wetlands > Permafrost | place: Sweden: Stordalen | collected...
AGAACCGGACTTGAACCGGCGACCCCGTCCTTACCAAGGACGTGCTCTGCCAACTGAGCTATCTGGGCAGACCAAGCCTAGGCCAGAAAGGGAAAGAAGGGTTGAACGTGGAGAACGGGTTTTGGGGCGTCAACTGTAATCTTTGCAGTTTCTTGGGTTTGCTTTCCGCAGCGCCAATTTCTGACAGAAATAACTCTGCAAGATCATCCTCCAAATCTCCGCGACCGGTCAATACCGTCGTTGCGAGAATCACTTAGCCATGCGTATAGCGAAGAAAAGAACTATTCCATCACCTGCGGATGCTCATGGACCAAAGCAATCGTTGTTTCCTTTTTACCCTTATTACAATGCTTTACGCATGATATCGCCCTTCGATTACAGGCCCTCGCCCTCCAAGCCGGCTCTTCCCTGTCAGCATTCCACAGATTCTGCAACGTCTCGACGGTTGCCACGATCATCCAGAGAAACGACGCGATCAGTGACGGCGGACTCCGGACCAATCATGGTCCCACCACCACGCGGTACATTCCGGGTGGAAGCCTCTCTCCCAGCCGCAACGTATTCGTCAGATAGTCGCGGAAAAAGGCGTCGACATCCTCGACGTCGGAGCTAACAGTTTCCACCGGCCGTCCCAGCAATCCTTCAGCCGTCACACAAACCAAAAACTCCGCCGGCTGCCATTCCAATTGGCCGGCAGGCAGGGTGACTTCGCCGGTCAATTTCGGCATCGGTACCAATTTGCCTGTCCCAACCTCCCGAATCTCCAGCACCGCCGCCCGGGAGACCAATGGGGTGAGCGGCATATCGGCGCGGCCAAACCCGAGAAATGGATCGCGCGACGGGGTCTTCAAAAGATCCACCGGATCCCAAGGAGTTCGTTCGGGGGGGGCGACCGGGAGGACCAACTCCGCGCGCCCATAAGTCAGCTTTGCGTCAAAATCAGCAAAAACCTGACCGGGCTGGCGTTGCACCGCGGTCGGCAACGGACCTTGATTCGTGTTCCATTCAGTCGGCAGAAAAAGCGGGGTAGGATCGAAGAACGTGGCCTCATCGCGCAGCGACGCGTTGCCTTTCGGCCCTCCCAGCGGCTCGATCGACACCCGCGGCCCGGCCGCCACGGGCGGCTGACTGCGGCCGCCGGGCAAAGGACGCAGCAAGACGGCGAGGCTCAGCAAAGCCAGCAGGGCCGCGATTCCCGCCACCCACCATCCGGCCCGGCGTCGTCTTGTCGTTGCGTTGGCCATGTTGCTCCCCCACCGGCGGGCCTTAGTGACTGTCCGGCGTGTTCGGCCGGCCGGACTCCATGGCCCATTGCACGCCACCGGTGAAGCCGGCGCTGGCCGCCATCTCCGCAATGATGCCGAGATCCTCCAAGGGCACCTGCCGGTCGGCCCGCACCAGCAGGGCGAGCCCCTTTTCGCTGTGCGCCCGCTTCTCCAGCCAGCCTCGCAGCTGGGCGTAATTCAGCATGCCGTCATCCACCAGCACCATGTCGGAACGAGGGAGACTGATGACCACCCTCGTCGGCGCGGCCCCGGCGCCGGCCATTTCGGGCAGCCGGAAGCCCACGCCCAGACCGGGAGCGAGGACAAACCGGGAGCCAAACAGCGCGAAGAACACCAGGATCAGCCCGCCGTTCACGAAGAACAGCGCGTCATTACTCCGCGGCGGGGGCCGCAGCCGGGCGGCGAGATCCAGCGGATGCGTGATCATGGCTTCTTCGGCGGAGTTTCCTCCGCGAGCGTTCCGCCATTTCCGTTTGGCGGCAGAACCCGGTATTCACCCAGCAAATACCTCATGATCTCGTTGCCGCTCCACTCCACGTCCCGGACGATCGCCCGCACCCGGCCGCTCAGGAAATGGTACGCCAGATGCCCGGGAATGGCCACGACCAGGCCGCCAGCGGTGCTGATCAGCGCCTGCCACATGCCGGCCGCGAGGGCGTTGGCCGAGGCGTAACTCCCGCCCTGCACGAAGGCGTGAAACGTCGTGATCATCCCCAGCATGGTCCCCAGCAAACCGACCAGCGGCGCCACCTGTGTGATGGCCGCGATCGAGCCCAGCCGGCGTTCCAGCACCGGAATCTCGATCAGCGCCGCCTCCTGCACCGCCAGCCGCATCTCCTGCTCGTTGCGGTCCGCCTGCAACAGGGCCGATTTCACGACGGCCGCCACCGGGCCGGGGGTCTCCTCGCAGACCGTGAGCGCCTCCATCAGCCGCCGCTTGGCGAGGATGTTCTTGATTCCGCTCACAAAGGCGGTCGAGCGGATTTGTCCCCGATGGAGATACAGCAGCCGCTCGATGAAAATCAGGGTGCCCGCGAGGCTCATCGCGAGCAACACCCACATCATGGGACCGCCTTGGGCAAACAGATCGTAACTCAATCCCTTCATGGCTGGGGGCATTCTGCGCGGATTCCGCCGGAATGGTAAATGCCAAAGCGATCTTCGCCCAGCCGCCGGACGGTCGCGCGGCCGTCCCTCCGCCCCGGGCCCACGTTGGGTATCGTTTCCTGCATGCTCCTATTCCGCCTTGGCTGGGGTGCTGGCACTTTCGCCGGAGAACCGCGCCAGCCGTCGTTGCGCCAGCATCCCGCCGGGCAGCTTTTGCTCCCGCAGCAGCTCGTAGGCCCGGCGGGCCTGTTCGAGCTTCCCCTCCCGCTCGTAGAGGTCCCCCAACTCCAGCAGGATTCGCGACATCCAGTAGCGGCCTTTCGCACCCAGTTCACCCGCCTTGGCGGAGTCGAGCAGGAAACTGTTGACCACGAGCATCCACGCCGCCTGCGCCCGGTCCGTGGTCCCCCGCTTGCTGAGTGCTTTGCCATGCATGAATCCGGCTTCCACCCGGAGATCCACGGGCGCGGTCGGCAGATCCTGCAGCCGTTCGTAGATCGCCAGCGCGCTTTCCCAGTGCGACGGATCCGTCGCCGCCTGGGCATAATGACAGTCGGCGAGCGCGAGCTGCGCCCGCAGCACGTCCTGCTGTTGGGGAAAATTAATGGTGAGAAACTCGTACACTTTTTGCGCCGAGCCAAACTGGTTCAGTTTCCGGAACAGGTCGCCCTGCTTGAGGCGCGCGTAAAACACCAGCTCGTCCTTGGGGTAATCGGTGACCAGCCGCTCGATCAGCCGGTTGGCCTCCTCGTAGGAAGAATCCTGCCCCAGCCGCTCGGCGTTCAGCGCGGCCTCGTACAACGCGAACGGCGCGTATTTGCTGCGTGGATAGGTGTCGGCCAGGTTCGTGCACAACCGCTGCGCCTCGACGATCACATTGCTCGCCGAATAATAGTCGGCTTCGGCAATGAATGAATACACCGCCGCATCCGTGTCGTGATAGTCGGTGCGCAGCCGCTTCAACAGATCGAGCCCCTCCTGGGCCGCGGCAGGACGCGACTTGCTCGACGCCAGCAGCGCTTGCGCCTTGAGCAGAACGCTCGTGCTCGCCACGGCCGACTTGAAGTCCGCCGGCAGGGCCGCCCAGGCGCCGGATCCCAGCCGCACCAGCAGCGCGTCCACCAACCGGATCGCGTCGTCCGGCGACCCGGCCTCAAACGCCAGGCGCGCTTGCAGCCAGGCCATGCGCATGGCCAATTCGGGCGGCCGGGCCGCCGCGCCCGGTTCGTTGACCAAGCGCGTCACCCGCTGCAGCGCCCCGGCCGTCCGACCGTGCACCTGGAGCGCCCGCGCCAGATTCCATTCCCCCTCCCAGCGGCTCACGGCATCGCCGCCCGACACGACCGCCGCTTCATCCAGCAACGTTTCCGCCTCCACCAAGCGCTTCTGCGCGGCCTCGGACTGGGCGGAATCGAACAGGTCTTGCGCATCGAGGATTTCCGAAAGTACCCGCTGGAAATGCAGCACGCCCGGCGACACGGCCGCCGGCGGCTCGCGTTCGGCCGAGCCGTAAGCATCGGCGGCGTTTCGGTAGTCTCCCGCCCGGAAATAGGCATCAGCAACCAGCACGCCCAGCTGGGCGCGTGCATCGCCCGACGGCAATTCAGCGCGCAATTGCGCGGCCCGGTCCGCCGCGGTGCGGTAACGCTGCAACTCCCACGCGACGCCCGTCAGCACCCCGAGCGCCTGCGTCTTGAGCTGCGATCCCGGAAAACTCTCCAGCAGCGTCCGGGCATCCTCCTCCGCTCCGCTGTAGTTTTTTTCCTTCAGGGCCACCTGCGCCCGGAACACCAGGAGATCCTCCTTGATCGGATGCGCCGTGGGCGCAGCGATCAGCTGGTCCAGTTTGGCCCGAAATTTCTCCCGCGCCGGCCCGTCGTCGCTGCCGCGTGCCAGCAACTGCAGGGCGGCGCGCTGGGGCTCGCGACTCACCGCCCGGTCGAGCAGTCCGAACAGCGCGTTGCGCCCCACCCCATTCTCGGGGCCCGCGATCAGCCCCAGCAACAGCCGCATGTCGTCCAGCGTCTGCTTTTCCTCCGGCGGCAGGGACTGCAACTGGCGCTGCAGCACGGTCACCGCCTCGGCTTTCCGCCCCAGCAGATTGAGCGCGATGGCGTAGTTTCGGGCAAAGTCATAGCCCATCTTCTGGCCCTGCAGGTGTTCCATGTTCTGTTTCAGGGTGGCTACCGCCTGCTCCGTTGTCCGGCCCGTCAGCAGCTTGACCCGCTGGCGTTCCAGCTCGAAACGCGCCCGTTGCAGGTCGGAGACCGCGCTCTTGATCGCTTCATCATAGGCTTCGTTCCTCCGGCCAACGTCGTCCGCAAGATCTGCCATCACGCCCTCCAGGAACCGGAACCAGCCCCGCTCCGCCGCCGGGAGATCGTCGATCTTGACCTGCCCGGCCTCCTGCCGCGCGGCATCGACCTGCCGGCGGTACGCGGCGATCAGTCCCGCCCGCAGGTGATAACCAGACGTGCGCGGCCCCGTAAACCGGGCGAGCGCCTGCTCGGCCTCCGCCAGGCGTCCCTGGTCCAGCAAGGCTGCGGCCAATTCCAGCACCAACCGGTTCTTCACCGCCCCGGTCGCCTCCGGCAACTCCAGCAGTTCGCGCAGCAACGCCTCCGCCGCCGGCGAAAAACCCAGCTGCAGCGCGCGCTTCGCCGCCTCTTCCCGCATGATCCAGTCGCCCGGCGCGGGCTTCGCTTCACCGGGGCGGAGCAGCGGCGCCACCGGGGTGCCGTCGACCGGGCCCGCCAGATTCGGCCGGGTGATCTCCTGACCGCGGAGTCCGGCGCCGACCGCCATCGCCGCGGCGGCCGCGAGGGCCAGAGAATGGGACAGCAGACGATGCATGCGTTTTGTCGGAGGTTGCGCCGGCGCGGCTGGCGTGGCAAGCCTGCCCGAAAGGATACAAACATCCGGACCAGGTATAACCGGTTCGGGCTCGCGTCAGCCGCCGGATTGGACCAGGATCAACCGCGAAAGTTCAACTCTTCCCCTCCCCCCCCGCCATGAGTATTGTCCTCGCCGCCTTCCTGTTTCTCCTCGCCCTCATCGTGGTGCTGGCCCTCGTTGTGGTCGGCATCTATAACCGGCTCGTCGCGCTGCGCAACCGGTTCAAGAACGCTTTTGCGCAAATCGATGTGCAGCTCAAGCGCCGGTATGACCTGATTCCCAATTTGGTGGAAACCGCCAAAGGGTACCTCAAACATGAGCACAGCACGCTCGAGGATGTGATCAAGGCCCGCAACATCGCCTACGCGGCGTCCCAGACCGCCGCCGCGAACCCGGCCGACGCCGGCGCGGTCAAGAACCTGCTCGGCGCCGAGTCCGGCCTGGCGGGGGCGCTCAGCCGCCTGATGGCCGTCTCCGAGGCCTACCCCGACCTCAAGGCCAACCAGAACATGATGCAGCTCACCGAGGAGCTCACCTCGACCGAGAATAAAATCTCCTTCGCCCGCCAGGCGTTCAACGACGCTGTTATGATCTACAACACCACCCGCGAAACCTTCCCCAATGTGATTTTCGCCGGCATGTTCGGCTTCGTTGCGGCCCAGCTTTTCCAGATTGAAGATCAGGCGCAACGCGAGGCCCCGAAAGTCAGCTTCGCGTGAAAACGCTGAAAGACTGAAGAACTGAAAGGCTGAATCCAACCGCCGTCAAACCGCGCGTCGGCCGGGATTCCGTAACCGGCTCGGCCGTTTCCGCTTTCAGCGTTTCAGTGGTTCCGTTTTCAGCTTTCCTGCGTTTCGGTGTTTCAGCTTTTCTTCCCATGGACTTCTTCCAGGCTCAGGAACACGCCCGCCGACGCACTACCCGGCTGGTTGTGATGTTCGCCCTCGCGGTGCTCGGCACCATCGCCTTGACCTACCTCGCGGCGATGACGCTGCTCAATACGCAGCGATCCCGGCACGGGGACGATTTCGAGAATCTCACCTGGTTCGATCCGGCGGTCCTGGCCGTGGTGGCCGCCGGCACGATCACGGTGGTCGGGTTTGCCTCGCTCTACAAATGGTCGCAGTTCCGCGGCGGTGGCGCGGTCGTGGCCGAGGGCGTTGGCGGCCGCCGGGTGGACCCACACACCACGGACCTGAATGAGCGCCGTCTCCTCAATGTCGTCGAGGAAATGGCGATCGCCTCCGGGGTGCCGGTTCCGACGGTTTACGTGCTCGACACCGAGGTCGGCCTGAATGCGTTCGCCGCCGGTCTCACTCCCAGCGACGCCGTGGTGGCGGTCACACGCGGCACCATGGAGAAACTCAGCCGCGATGAGCTGCAGGGCGTCGTCGCGCACGAATTCAGCCACATCCTTAACGGGGACATGCGGCTCAACGTGAAGCTGGCCGCCATCGTGTTCGGCATCCTCGTGATCGGCTTGATCGGCCGGGGCATCCTGCGCGGCCTCGGCCGGGGCCGGGTCCGGGTCCGCGGCAAAGGCGGCGGGGGCCTGGCCGTCATCCTCGCGATCGGCCTGGCCATGATGATCATCGGATACATCGGCTACTTCTTCGGCCGGCTGATCCAGGCGGCCGTTTCGCGCCAACGAGAGTTCCTGGCCGACGCCTCCGCGGTGCAATTCACCCGCAATCCCGGGGGCATCGTGGGCGCGCTGCGCAAGATCGGCGGCTACGCACTGGGTTCCAACCTCGCCTCCGACAAGGCCGCGGAAATCGGGCATTTCTTTTTCGCGGAAGGAACCAGCCACGTTCTGTTCAACGGCCTCTGGGCCACCCACCCGCCGCTCGACACCCGCATCCGCGCCGTCGACCCGCAATGGGATGGGAAATTCTTCGATCCGGCCACGGTGGTCGATGTGCGGACCGAGAGCTTCCAGAGTGTCGGCTACGGACCGCCGCCGCTGCCGGCAGAAACGGCGCTGCGTCGGGCCTACAATACCCCGGACGCACCCCCGCTACTGCCCGGCCGCACCCTCGCCTTCGCGCCCGCCGCCATCATGGCCCAAATGGGCAGCCTCACGCCCCGGCAGGTGGACCATGCGCGCAGTCTGATTGACGACCTGCCCGCGCGGTTGCGCGACGCCGCCCGGAACCTGCCCGAGGCGCCCGCCTTGATCTACGCGCTGCTCACCGAACAGCACGAGGATGTCGGCGACGGCCAGGCCGCCCTCATCGCGGCCCACGCGGGAGACGACACCCTCCGCCTGGTGCGGGAGTTGCTGCCGCCGCTCGCCGGGCTGGCGGCGGACACCAGGCTGGTCCTGGCCCAGCTCACCGTGCCAGTCCTGCGTCAGCTCCCAACCGCCGCCGCATCGGTTTTCTCCACCACCTGCCAGGCGCTGATCGAGTGCGACCAGCGCCTGTCGTACTTCGAATTCGCGCTGCAGAAAATGGTCCTCCGCCATCTCACGGTCGCCGGCGAACCGGCGGCCGTGACCACCCAGATCTACTCGTTCAACGCGGTGGTCGGAGAGATCGCCATCCTGCTTTCCGCGCTCGCCTGGGCGGGGGCGCTGGAGGCAAAACAACAGACCGATGGCTCGGAGACCGCCGATCGCCCGGCCGCGGAAGCCGCTTTTCGCGACGGCGCCGGCCAGCTCAAGTTGATCGAGGATCGCCTCACGCTCCTCGACGCCGCCGCCTGCGAGTTTTCTCAGCTCGATCCCGCGCTCGACAAACTCGCCGGCGCCTCGCTGCCGATCAAGCAACGCCTGCTGCTCGCTGGTGCCCACACCGTAGCCCACGACGGGGTGGTCCGGGACGAGGAGGCCGAACTGCTGCGGGCGTTCGCCGCCGCCCTCGGCTGTCCCATGCCGCCGCTGCTCGCTGGATCCTAGTCCGAGTCATGCAGTTGACCGGCGCTTTTCAGACGGTGCTAGCCCACACCAAATGGTGCGTAGGGCCGGCGCTTGTCGGTGCGATCCAGTGATAGGTAACAAACAGTCCAGGGTGATGGGTGACACTTTTTTACAGTTAGTGATGGGTGGGACAAGGACTAATCTAGGGTCTGAGGAATGCGTGATGAGACGGAGTCGTGGGGGGTGAACAACACCAAGGGAGCTTGGGTTCTGGCGGAGGAAGGACCCGGCTCGGCGGGTCCGACCGGAGCCAGAGCCCAAGGAAGATTGAGGAGGTGTTCTCCGCTGTCTGTCGTCCCCGCAGAGCTGACATGGATTGGCCGTACCGGGGCGAACACGTTCGCGACCGGCAGCGGGCCCATGAGGCGATGATCGACGGGGTTGGGCGTTCATCAGCTTTTGGATTCCTCGGCAGCCGGCTTGGGCGGAGCGACGTACGCCGTCTGTTTGAACCGCCCTTCCGAATCAAAGACGAGGTTTCCGAGGTGGAGATTGGCGAAGTGCAGCTCGGTCTGCCCGGCGGCCTTGAGGCGAAGGCCGACGCGTTTGTTGGCGAAGGCTTCGCCGACGTGATAGGTTTTGCCCTCGTGGGCGAGCTGTCCAGTGGCGGAGACCAGCTTCACCTCATAATCGCTGGGATAGACCAACGGTTTGTCGCCCTCGTTGAGCCGGCGGACGCTGGGTTGGTAAAAATCCGCCGGGCATTGCTGATCGAGCGACTCATGGGGGCGCTCATGGTTGTAGGTGTATTGCCAGCGTTCAAACCGGCGTTGCTGGGCCGCCAAGTTGATCGAGGGCGGGTCGGTGGCCTCCGCTTTGAGATCGTGGTGCATGCGCTCGTGTGAGCCGTTGTCCTGGGGCGAGGCGGGCCTGGTAAACTCCACTTCGATGCCCTGCTCGATCCACCAGACGCTCAGGCTCGACAGCCGTCCCAGTCCCGAGGAGGCGAAGGGCGAGCCGTGATCGACGCGGATGATCTCCGGCAGGCCTGCCTGGCGCATCAGCGACTGGAAGCTGTGCAGCGTGCCCTTGAACTGCTGGTTCGGTTGGGCGCGACAGGCCAGCACGTAGTGACTGTATCTATCGCACACGGTCAGCGGATCACACCGCTGCCCGTTGCCCAGGATGAACCAGCCCTTGAAGTCGACCGACCAGACTTCGTTGGGCTGCGTCGGTGCGGTCAGCCCCTCATTGAGCGCACGGTACGCGCCGGGCTTGCGCCGGCGCCGCACGCTCAAGCCATGGCGCCGCAATATCCCGGCGATGGTGCTGCGTGCCGGCGGCGATTCTATGCCATGTTTCACTTCCAGAACCTTGTGCAGCTTTTTCGGCCCCCAGGTTCGATGCCGCCGCCGTTCCTCTACGATCAACGCCTCGACAGCCTCATCGGTGATCTGCGGAAAATGGCGCGGCCGGTGACTGCGCTCCGCCAGGCCCTTAAGCCCGCTCTCGGCGTAGCGCTCCAGATGTTTGTAGCCGGTCTTCCGGCTGATCCCAAATTGCTCGCACAGTTCCGTGATCGTGAACCGGTCGCTTTGGGCCTGCATGACGAACCGAGTGATTGCATCCATCGAGGTTACTTTCTTCCAGGGCATGATGCCCAAGAGTGTAACCCATCACTCTGGACTAAGTGTTACCTATCACTCCGGATCGGACCGTCGCCGGGCCAATTTTCCATGGGAATGCGGTCCGCCGACAAGCGGCGACCCTACGTCAACTGCAAGAAGCCGCCTGAGCTGTCCGCGGAGGCTGCTGGCCAGTCCCGCTGGGCGCAGAGGCTCAGCCTCCTCCCGCCACTTCTGGAAACCGTGCCAGCTTGGTGGCCGCGAACGCCAGCGAGTGGAATTTGGACCCCGCACGACCGCGCGTCACCAATATTCAAATACAAAACCCATCCGCTCGCCGGGGGGCGAACGAGCGGGGGCCAGGAGGGATTCTGGAGTTCCTCAGTCGACCTTGCGGTATTTCTCCGGCGGGATCTTGAACCGGTGGCCGGAGTCCAGGTCGGTGAAGATGTGCCACTGCGTGTCGGCCGTACGATGCACGGCCACCTCCAGCCGCTGACCCTGGTCGTAGTGGTATTCTTCCGACTCGAACAGGTGGTCCGCGTGCGGAACCGCTTCACCGATTTCCCCGCTATGGTTCTCCAGAATCTCGATTTTCCAGTGCATGGGAGTATTGGGATTCAAGCAACGCTGCGGTCTACGCCGCAAGACGCACTACTCATGCTGCGAGCGGCCTGCCCCGGGTCAAGTCTGGCGGCGATTTTGCACGAAGTTTTCCCAAGGAATTCATCGTCCAGCTCGTCCGTCTGCATTCTCTCCCTCTCGTTCTTCGTCAGTCGCCTTCGCCTTTCCCCAGGCAACAGTTGATCGATGTGGAAATCAGGAAGGCTGGAAGGCGATGCGGCAGTCCTCAACCCGCGCTTGGCTAACCGCCATCCAGTAGCGGACTTCCTGGGTTCCTGACTTCCACATATCCGATCTTATCCGGCGCCTTCTGCCACGGTGCGACAATTCCGCTTGGACAGATCCTGGAATCCGGGTTATCGCATATCGCCATCCTGCCAGCCTATGCTCGTCGTTCATGTCTCGGTTCACGTAAAAGCCGGCTGCGTCGAGGCCTTCACGGCCGCGAGCCTGGAAAACGCCCGGCAATCGGTCCGCGAACCCGGCATTGCCCGGTTCGACGTTGTCCAACAGGAGGACGATCCAACGCGCTTCGTGCTCGTCGAAGCCTATCGCACTCCCACCGCGCCCGCCGCGCACAAGGAAACCGCCCATTACCAGCTCTGGCGCGACACCGTCGCCCCGATGATGGCGGAACCCCGCTCCAGCGTGAAGTTCGCCAATGTCTTCCCCCACGACGCCGACTGGTGAGAGCCGATTCGACGAAGTCTGCGCCATCCCTGCATCAACCATGGAACGTGACGCTCCGCAGTTTCCCCTTTTCACCGGACGCACAGCGCCCATAAGGAATTGGGCAGATGGCCATCTGCCCAATTCCTATGCGTTTCGAATTCGCCACCGCCACCCGCATCCGGTTCGGCCCCGGCACGCTGCGCGAGGTCGGCGCCGCGGCGCGCGAATTCGGTCGCCGCGCATTTGTCGTCACCGGCCGCGAGGGGCGCCGCGCGGAGCAACTGCTCGATCTGCTCGCCGCCGAGGGCATCGCCGCCACAACGTTTGCCGTCGCCGGCGAACCGACGGTTGACGCGGTCATCGCCGCCACGGCCGAGGCGCGCCGCCAACACTGCGAACTGGTCATCGGCCTGGGCGGCGGCAGCCCGATCGACGCAGCCAAGGCCGTTTCCGCGTTGCTGACCAATCCGCGCGATCCGCTCGATTATCTAGAGGTGGTCGGGAGAGCCCAACCGCTCACCCGTCCCGCCGCCCCCTGCATCGCGATCCCCACCACCGCCGGCACGGGCGCGGAAGTCACCCGCAACGCGGTCCTCACGTCGCCAGTCCGTCAGGTCAAGGTCAGCTTGCGCAGTCCGCTCATGCTGCCCCGCTTGGCGCTCGTCGATCCGGAATTGACCGTGGATCTGCCGCCCGGGCTGACGGCCAATACCGGCCTCGATGCTTTGACCCAGTTGATTGAGCCTTATGTGTCCTGCCGGGCCAATCCGCTGAGCGATGGGTTCTGCACCGAGGGGATCCGGCGCGTCGCCCGCGCATTGCGCACGGCATTTCACGACGGTTCGAACGCCGCAGCCCGCGAGGACATGGCGTTGGCGAGCCTCTGCGGCGGACTCGCGCTGGCCAATGCCGGTTTGGGCGCCATCCACGGTTTCGCTGCTCCCATTGGCGGCATGTTCTCTGCGCCGCACGGGGCCGTGTGCGCCGCGTTGTTGCCTCACGTCATGGAGGCGAATCTGCAAGCGGCGCGTCTGCGCGCAGCCACTAGTGAGATTTCTGGCCGTTATGCTGACATTGCGCGACTTCTGACGGGGGATCCCACGGCCACACCGGAGGACGGCGTGCGGTGGGTGCGCGGATTGGTCACCGAATTAGGCATTCAACCGCTTCATTGCTACGGAGTCACTTCCGAGTCGATCCCGGCACTCGTGGCCAAGGCGGCTCAAGCCAGCAGCATGAAGGCCAATCCCCTGCCGCTCACGCCGGATGAACTCACGGCGGTACTAAGCGCGGCCCTATGAGCAGAGAGGGCGACGGGGTTACGGTCGCAGGCAAGCTGCGCCCCTACAAAAGTTCGCCCACCGGGAGGAAACCCTGCATCACGAGCCCGGCTCTGTGGTCTGCCCGGATTCCTTCCAGCCACTGATGCCGGGCGCAAAATGTTTCACGTTCGTATAGCCAAGCTTCACTGCCGCCGCGGCCGCCGCCTTATAAGCCGTGCATTTTTCGCCGCACGCCTACTTCGTGATCACGCCCTCTTTTTGCAGCTTCGCGACCTTGGGCTTGATGACAATCCGGCAGTAGCCCGCCGTTGGATTCTTCGCGAAATAATGCTGGTGGTGTTCTTCCGCGGCGTAGAACGTCGTCAGCGGGGCGATCTCTGTCATAATCGGATCGGAATAACTCGCCTGCGCCGCCGCCTTGGATTTCTCGGCCGCGCTCTTTTGGGCCTCGTCGGCGTAGAGGACGATCGACCGGTATTGGGTCCCCTCATCGCCACCCTGGCGGTTCAGCGTGGTTGGATCGTGGGCATTAAAGAAGACCTCTAGTAGTTGCGCGTAGCTGGTCACCGTCGGATCGAACTCGACGCGGACCACCTCCGCATGCCCGGTGGTGTCAGTGCAAACATCCTCGTAGGTCGGATTCTTCGTGTGGCCGCCCGCGTATCCACAGACCACCGACTTCACTCCTGGCACGTGATCAAACACCGCTTCCATACACCAAAAGCAGCCGCCACCCAACACCAGCGATTCCGTTTTGTTTTGCATCGGATTAACCTCCCCAGCCGCCGCGAAAGTCGCAGCGGCGACCAACGTCAGCATCAGTCCCAGGAATATTACTCTCATGATACCAGAGAGACAGAAATCACGTTCGGCATTATCGCAAGGCGCCGGGCCCAGACCGGGATCATGCCATCGGACTGCGGCTTGGCCCCGGCATTGTCGCCGGCAAGAAGGGGCGCGCGGCTGATGTCGCCCCGCTCAGGTGGTACGCGTTGTCCCCAACGCGCCCAAAGCGTCTTGTGGACTAGCCGCTCCACCTCAACGGCATTGTTCGGGGATCAGACCGGCACTACTTCCGTCCAGGGTTAAAATGCGACGAGGGCGCCGCCCCGCGAAAGACCGGGCTCACCCCCGCGTGAGATGACGGTATTTGATCCGGTGGGGACGGTCGGCGTCGTGCCCTTTGCGGCGCCGGAAATCCTCCAGGTAGGCGGAATAGTTGCCCGGGAACCAATGCACCTGGCTGTCGCCCTCGAACGCGAGAATGTGCGTGGCCACCCGGTCGAGAAACCAGCGGTCGTGGGCGACGATCACCGCACAACCGGCAAACGTCTCCAGCCCTTCCTCCAAAGCGCGGATGGAATTCACATCGAGGTCGTTGGTCGGTTCGTCGAGCAGAATGACGTTAGCCCCCGTCTTCAACAGGCGCGCCAGATGCACTCGGTTGCGTTCGCCGCCCGAAAGCACGCCGACTTTCTTCTGCTGGTCGGGGCCGGTAAATCCAAACTGGGCGCAGTAGGCGCGGGAATTTACCGTCCGGCCGCCCAGCTCGAGCAAATCCTGCCCGCCGCTGATCGCCTCCCAGATGGTCGCTTCATCCGGCAACGAGTCGCGCGACTGATCGACATGGGCCAGCTTCACCGTGTCACCAATGCGGACGGCGCCGGCATCCGGCTTCTCCGCGCCAGTGATCAGCCTGAACAGCGTGGTCTTGCCAGCGCCATTCGGGCCGATGACCCCGACAATCCCGCCCGGCGGCAGCGAGAAATTCAGGTTCTCAAAGAGCAGGTTCTCGCCATAGGCCTTGGACACTCCCGCCGCCTCGACGACAAGCCGGCCCAGTCGCGGGCCGGGCGGAATGACGATCTCGAATTCCCGCTCCTTCTCCGAGACGTTCTGCTGCAGCATCGCCTCGTAGGCATTGATGCGCGCCTGGCCTTTCGCCTGCCGCGCCTTGGCCGACGAGCGGATCCACTCGAGCTCGCGCGCCATGGCTTTTTGCCGGCGGTCCTCCGTGCGCTGCTCGATCGCCAGCCGGCGCTGCTTTTGTTCGAGCCACGACGAGTAGTTGCCCTTCCACGGAATCCCATGGCCATGGTCGAGCTCCAGAATCCAGCCAGCGACATTGTCCAGGAAATAGCGGTCATGCGTGACGGCGATCACCGTCCCCGCATAACGCTGCAGATGCTGCTCCAGCCACTGCACTGTCTCGGCATCGAGGTGGTTGGTCGGCTCGTCGAGGAGCAGGATATCGGGCTTTTGCAGCAGGAGGCGCGCGAGCGCGACGCGCCGTCGCTCGCCTCCGGAGATGACGCTCACCAGCGTGTCCGGCGGGGGGCAACGGAGCGCGTCCATCGCCTGCTCGACCTGCGCCGCCACATCCCATGCGCCGAGGCGTTCAATCTCGTCCTGCAGTGCACTCTGCCGCTCGGCCACCTGATCCTTCGCGGCGTCATCCGGCGCTTCACTCAGCGCATCCCAGGTCGCGTCATAGGCGGCGACCAGATCAGTCAACGGTTTCACCCCCTCCTCGACGCATTGGCGCACCGTTTTGGCCGGGTCGACCTGCGGTTCCTGTTCGAGCAGACCCACCGTATACCCCGGCTCGAAATGGACGTGGCCGTCAAATTCATGGTCGAGCCCGGAAAGAATTCGCAGCAACGAACTCTTCCCCGAGCCGTTGAGGCCGAGCACGCCAATCTTCGCGCCGTAGAAGAACGACAGGCTGATGTCGCGGAGGATCGGTTTCCGCTCGATCGTCTTGGAAACGGCGATCATGGAGAAAATGATCTTGGGCTCTTCCGGCTTTGGCATGGGTGCGCCAAGCAATATCCACCGCCGCGCGCCGTGCAAGCCGTCCGGAAAGACCGGCATGGTGGAGCGGCTTGCCCTCAAGACGCTTGAAGCGCGGTGGCGAATACCGCCGCCACGGCTCTGAGCGCGTTGGGGACAACGCGTACTACCCGAGCGGGGCGACATCAGACGCGCGCGCCACCCAGTCCTCTTGCCCGCTCGACACCGCTTTAGATTCATCCAATATCAAACCACCTTTTAACCACATGAAAAAATATCTCGTCGAATTCATCGGCACCTTCTTCCTCGTCTTCACCGTGGGCGCAGCGGTTCGTTCCGGCGCTGCTCTGGCCCCGGTTGCGATTGGTTCGATTCTCATGGTCATGATCTTCGCCGGCGGGCACATTTCCGGCGGGCATTTTAACCCCGCGGTCACGCTCGCCGTCTGGTTGCGCGGAAAATGCGACGCGAAAGACGTGGTGCCCTACTGGATCGCCCAGTTGCTCGCCGGGCTGGTGGCGGCTTTGCTCGTCGTCGCGATTTTCGCCAAACCGGCGCTGGCGGCCCTGCATCCCACCTGGGCGTCCCTCGTCGTTGAATTCCTCTTCACGTTTGCGCTGGCCTGGGTGGTGTTGAATTCAGCCACCGCCAAAGGCACGGCCGGCAATTCGTTCTATGGTTTGGCCATTGGCTTCACGGTCCTGGCCGGCGCGGTGTCGGTCGGTGGAGTTTCTGGCGGTGCTTTCAACCCGGCGGTCGGCCTGGGCGTTTTCATCATGGGCCTGGCGAATCTGCATCAGCTCGGGGTTTACCTGGTCGCAGAACTCCTCGGCGGTGCCGTGGCAGCCATGGCGTTCAAGGCGACGCATGAAGTCGGAGAATAGTGAATACCCGCCAATTTGCGGCCTTGACAGCGGCCGCTTGTTCGCCCTTTCTCGCGGCCCACTCATGAATCCTTCCGGTCAAACGACGCTTCTATCCCTCGGCCTCGCTCTCGTGGTGGTCGTCGTCGTTGTCGTCGCGCTCGGGCGCGCACCGCGAGGGTTCTGATCGTTAATCAGACTTTGCCCCCTCCGGTGTCGCACCGGAGGGGGCTTTTTTTTTGGCCTCCGCCGGATCGCGCCAAAGGAGCGGGCTCGCATCGCGAACCACCATGAAAATAACCGGCGCCAACCTCCTGCGGACCTTGCTGGAACGGCAGGGCATCCGCACCATCGCAGGCATCCCCGGCGGGGCCATCCTGCCGTTCTACGACGCGCTGCACTGCAGCTCCATCCGTCATATCCTCACGCGCCATGAACAGGGCGCGGGGTTCATCGCCCAGGGCATGGCCCGCGTCACCGGCAAGGCCGCCGTGTGCCTGACCACGTCCGGACCGGGTGCCACCAACCTGTTGACCGCGATCGCCGATGCCCGGCTCGACTCGGTGCCCCTCGTCGCCATCACCGGTCAGGTCGCCCAGTCGCTGATCGGCACCGATGCCTTTCAAGAGGTGGACACCTACGGACTCACGCTGCCCGTCACCAAACACAATTTCCTCGTGCGGCATCCCGCCGAACTGTTGGACATCGTGCCGCTCGCCTTCCAGCTGGCGGAATCGGGCCGCCCCGGGCCGGTCGCGATTGATGTGCCCAAGGACGTCCAGAACGCCACCATCGATGTGGTCGATTGGCCCGAACCGGGTCGCCCGGTGCCGGTGCCGCAGTGTTCCGATGAGCTCATCGAGACCCTCGCCCGCCGCCTCACCACCGCGCGGCGTCCCGTGCTCTACCTCGGCGGCGGCGTGATCACCGCCGGCGCCAGCGACCTCGCGCAGGCGCTCGCCCACCGGTTGTCCGCTCCAGTGGTGTGCTCGCTCATGGCCCTCGGCGCCGTGCCGCCCGACGATTCGCTCTATATGGGTATGCTGGGCATGCATGCCGCCAAGGGCACCAACTTCCTGCTCGAAGAGGCCGACTTGCTGCTCGCGATCGGCGCCCGTTTTGACGATCGCGCCACCGGCAAGGTGGCCGAGTTCTGTCCGCAAGCCACGATCGCCCACATCGACATCGACGCTGCGGAGATCGGGAAGATCAAGCCCGCCTTCCACTCTCTGGTCGGCGATGCCGCAGACATCCTCGCCCGTCTGCTGCAGCGCCTGACGCCGCAACAACGCCCCGCGTGGCGGGCGCGCGCGACCGAGCTCCGGGCCGCCCATCGGCTGGCTGCCCCGCCTCGCGCCAACGAACCCTTGCACCCGGTCAATCTCTGCCGATTCCTCGGCGAAATTCTCCCGCCCGACACGATCGTCACGACAGATGTGGGCCAGCACCAGATGTGGGTCGCCCAGGCCTACCCGGTCCGTCAACCCCGCACCCTTTTGACCTCCGGCGGGCTTGGCACCATGGGCTTCGGCCTGCCCGCTGCCATCGGCGCCGCGCTGGCCCTGAGCCCGGTCGAAGGGCTGGCGGCCCCCGGTCGCCGGGTGGTCTGCGTGAGCGGCGACGGATCGATCCTCATGAACATCCAGGAACTCGCGACGCTGGCCGAACTCGACCTGCCGGTCGCGGTGCTGGTCTTCAACAATGCCCAGTTGGGCCTGGTGCGACAGCAGCAGGAGCTGTTTTACGGCCGCCGCTACGAAGCCGCCCATTTCACCGCGGTTCCCGACTTCGCCGCGCTGGCGCGCGCCTTTGGAATCCGCGGGCTGCGGCTTGATCCCCGGAGCGACCCGCTGTCCGAACTCTCCGCCGCGCTCGCCGCTCCCGGTCCGTGCGTGATCGAGATCCCCATTCACGAACACGCCAACGTCTACCCGATGGTGCCGCCCGGCGCCGCCAACCGCCAGATGATCGCCGAACCCGAACTCGCCTCCGCCCATGCTTGAACCCACCACCGCTGCCATTGCGCCCTCCGCCTCCGCCGCCACCCCGGAATCGCCGGAAACGTCTTGTCATCTATTAAATGACAAACCTGCCGGGGTCAGAACGGCCGTGCTCGAACTGCGGGTGCGCAATCATCCCGGCACGATGTCGCACGTCACCGGGCTGTTTGCCCGTCGCGGTTTCAACCTCGAGGCCATTGTCTGCGTGCCGGTCGGCGACGGCGCGACGAGTTCCATGCTGCTGCTGGTGTCGGACGAGCCGCGCCTGGAGCAGGTCGAGCGGCAACTGGCCAAACTCTACGACGTCCTCACCGTCCGCCAGCGCCCGGAACTCACCCGGGAGTTCTTCACGCGGCTCTCACCCATTGCCGCCAACGGCGCCCCCGCCCAACTCCCGTGAGGTCCCGCGGCGGCGCCCACTACGACCGCCGCTCGGAACCCGCCGGTCGGCACGCGACCGGCCGCGTGACTTGCTCCAGCGCGGCCAGAAAGCACAGCGCCTGTTCTCGGGTGGCCCCACACATGTCCGGCAGGGGTCGCAGGCGGACACACACCGCGGGACGTTCGGGATGGTCGAAGATCGCGCACCGATAGTCGGGGAGGAGTTGCCGGCAGGCGACTCCCGCCGGCTTGCCTTCTGGCATCCCCGGGATGGGCGACGAGATCGAGGGCGCGATGCAGCACGCGCCGCATTGGGGCCGGCATTCCATTATTCGAGGGAATGTTGTTTCCGCCCTCCACTCAAGCTTCGCGACGGGTCGCTCCTTCTTGTTGCGGCACGCGCAGGACCCCATGGCCCGCTCTCAAGCGCGCCTTTTGACACGAGTCAGAATTGGCTTGTTTCCGTAAAAAGATGTTTTTTGCGTTTCTCAGCATCCTAATCATCCTGCCCTCCCCTAGGCAGGTCTTCTTTCTTTAATCGTGAACCCCCATCCAAAACACGTCTGGAAATTTTTCCGCGCCGGCGGACTCGATCAGGTGCGCTTCGAGACTGCCGATGATTTTCTCGATCTTGGCAATCTCGACCAGAAGCTCTGGGTCGCTCTGAGCTGTCCGACCCACGGATTGCAGTTCGACGAACGCATGCTCACGCTGGTCGATACCGATGGAGATGGCCACATCCGTGCGTCCGAGTTGATCGCCGCAGTCCAGTGGGCCTGCGACCACCTCAAGGACCCCGCCGTGCTGACCCGAGGTTCGGCGGCCCTGCCGTTGAGCGAGATCAACAACGCCACCGAGTCGGGCGCCCGAATCCTCGCCGCGGCCCGCCGAATCCTCTGGGCAGTCGGCAAACCCGACACGCCGTCGATCACAGTAGAGGATACAGCGGACCCTTCGAAAATCTTTGGCCAGCTGGAATTCAATGGTGACGGCGTGCTGAGCCCACTGTCGTTGGGCGACGACGCGAGTCTCCGTCAGGTTTTCGACGAAATCATCGCGGCCGTCGGCTCGGCGAAGGACCGCAGCAGCCTGGATGGCGTAGACGCCGCCCTGCTCGCCAAGTTCTTTGACCAGTTGGCGGCCTATGACACCTGGACGAAGCTGGGCGAGAAGCTGACCCTGCCGTTCGCGTCGAAGACCGCCGCAGCTTTTGCCTCCCTCCAGGCGGTAAGAACCAAAGTGGCGGACTACTTTGCGCGCTGCCAACTAGCGGCGTTCGATGCGCGCGCGGCCGCCCCGCTCAACCGGGCCGAGACCGAATTTGTCACCTTGGCCGGACAGGACCTTTCAAAGCCAGGCGATGCCGTCGCTGGCTTGCCGCTCGCGCGAGTGGAGGCCGGACGCGCCCTGCCGTTAGTGGAGGGCATCAATCCCGCTTGGGCCGCGCCGATCGCGGCCTTCCGAACGCAGGTGGTCGAATCGTTGTTCGGCCGCGGCCGGGACACGCTGGCGGAATCCGAATGGCGCGATCTGCTTGGGAAGTTTGCTTCGTTCGAGGCCCACCTGGCCGCCAAGCCCGTCGTTTCGGTCGACAAGCTTGGAATCGAGCGCATCCGGGAGTTGCTCGCCGGAAATGTTCGCGCCCGGCTCGAGTCACTCATCCAACAGGATCTCGCCCTCGCCCCCGAGATCGCTGCGATCGATTCCGTGGAGCGCCTGATCCGCTACCACTGGGATCTCGGCCGGCTGCTCAATAATTTCGTTTCGTTCACCGATTTCTACGCCCCCGGCCGGCGGGCTCCGTTTCAGGCCGGCACGTTGTACCTCGACGGGCGCAGCTGTGATTTGTGTGTGCAGGTCAGCGATCCCGGCGCCCACTCCGTCCTCGCTGCACAAAGCAACCTCTACATCGTCTATTGCGACTGCCGCCGGGCCGACGGTGCGATGAAAAAAATCGCCGCCTGCTTCACCAAGGGGGACAGCGACTATCTGATGGTGGGCCGCAACGGGGTCTTCTATGACCGCAAGGGCGTCGACTGGGATGCCACCATTGTCAAGGTGGTGGAGAATGTCATCTCGCTGCACCAGGCCTTCTGGCTTCCGTACAAGAAGCTGGTGAAATTCATTGAAAGTCAGACCGCGAAATTTGCCGCCGCCAAGGACAAATCCGCCGACGAGAAGCTCGCCGCCGGGGCGGCCAATGCGGTCGGAGGAGCAGGCCAGCCGGCCAAGACCGAGGCGTTCGACATCGGCAAGTTTGCCGGGATTTTCGCCGCCATCGGCCTGGCGCTTGGCTACATTGGCGGAGCGCTGGCGGCGATTGTGGTCGGCTTTGTGAAGCTGACGCCCTGGCAGATGCCCATCGCGATCGCCGGCGCGCTTCTCCTCGTCTCTGGTCCATCGATGCTGCTCGCCTGGCTCAAGCTCCGGCAGCGTACGCTGGGCCCGGTGCTCGATGCCACCGGCTGGGCGATCAATGGACGCATCCGGATCAATGTCCCTCTGGGGGCCGCACTGACCCATCAGGCCCGTCTCCCGGCCAACTCGCATCGGACGCTCAAGGACCCTTACGAAGATACTGCCGCGGCCCGGCGCCGCCGGTGGACTGCCGTCATCCTGTTCCTCGTGGTATTGGGCGTGGCGGCATGGTTCACGCGGGATCACTGGTGGTGGCGCATCACGAGCGGCACTCCCCCGGCTCCCGCTGCCGCGCCGGAACGGGCCGGGCCGGGCGCTGCCGCTATCCCGGCTCCCTCCGCGGCGGAACCTGCCGGCCCAGGCACTACCACAATCCCGCCCGCCCCAAAACCAACGTCACCCTAAAGCCCTACTTTTTCATTCCAACCACATGAAACCAAGCTCCCCCGCATCCTAATCCTCATCGCCTCCGTTCTGGTCACCACCGTGCGACCGGCGATCGCCGACACGGTGACCCTGAAGGACGGTTCCGTCATTCACGGCAAGAATCTCCACGCGGCCGACGGCATCATCACGATCACCACCAGTTTTGCCGGCGATCTGTCGATCAAGCAGGATGAGGTCGCGTCCTTCGAGACCGACGTGCCGGTGTTTGTGAAAACGAAGAACAACTCGGAGGTGCTCGGCAAAGTTGAACGCAAGGATCCCGGTCTCGTCGTATCCAGCCCGAGCGGGAATTATCTGACGAGCATTGCAGATGTGAAGTAGCAGGAGTCTGCGCCAGCGTAGTTTCGTCTCTGAGTGTAGGGGCTCAGCTTGACTGCGCCCTCCGGTCGTTTCGGGCGCACGCCAGGTGCGCCCCTATTCGGCGATCGCACCGCACGCACGACGGCATCGCGCCCTCCTTCGGCTGGCGCGATTCAAATTGAACTGTGTCCGAGTACACGAACGTAGCTGCGAGCGCCAAAGCCGAGAAACTGGCCAGGTCCTCAAGATGGGCGCCGTCCACCAGCCCGAATTTGTCCACGCGCCCGTCCCCTTCAAACATCGCCACCGGCTGCGGGCCGCCCAACGCGAATTGCACCCGGTTGGATGTCGAGACCGCGCCCTGCGTAATCCGGGCGTTCGCAAACTGTTCGAGGTAGGGGCTGAGGGGCAGGATGGCTAATCCGGCAACCTCTGTTTTGAGCACAAGTTTGACTGCGGGTTTCACCGACAGGCTGCCCTCGATCTGCACCGTGCCTTGGGGCGCCCAGGCCAGCGAAAACTGCAACGGCATCACGGCGCCCTCGGCCAGCGTAACATTCTTCAGTGAGCCTTGGAGATTGCTCAGGCCAAGCTGAACCGGTCGCGGCGCCGCCAGATCGGTGACATCGACCTTGAAGTCCTTCAACGCCACCTCCCCCACCGTCAGATCAACCGGTGGCATGGACGCGGCGGGCACCGGTGGCGCACCCGTCGTCGCCCCTCCGGACGGCAGCAGATTAAGCAGATTGATCGTGCCGTCGGGATTGACCACGACGCGCGCGTGAAACCCGTCGAGCGCAAATTCGGGCAAAATCCAGTCTCCGCCCAGCGAGGCGAGCGCGCCGAAGCGCGCGTAGAACCGGCGCCAGCCGAAAAACGTCTCCGGACCGGTCCGCTCGCCCACCTCAAGGTTCTCGATCGTGAGAGAAAGGGCGTAGGGATTCACCCGCACCTTGCCCACCGTGACGGGGCGGCCAAGCTCGGTGGAAAGTCGCTTGACCAACTGCACCTTCACAATCGGCGGCAGAATGAAGAAGCCCGTTACCGTGAAAAGCACCAGCAGGGTGGCGGTGATCCAGAGGGCACGACCGCCCCCAGGCGAAAGTCGGTCCAAGTTCATGGAGAGGAAGGATAACGGACGGACTCCTCGGCTGCAACTCGGGCGACGGTCCCGAGGGCGGCGGGCGGCCATTTTGTCAAGCCGCCCTGCTGAATCTTGCGGAATGAAGTAACACTGTTGGAGCGCGTGTCTGATGTCGCCCCGCCGTGCCGGGACTCGATAGTCCCGAACATGCCCAGAGCATCTTGAGGACAAGCCGCACCACCTCTGTCAGTCACTTCATTGTGCAAAGCCCAGTAGAAGAAATCCAACCGAGAATTAGCGCGATTGCTCTCCACGCCGGGGCAGGGCTCTCTCCTTGACGTTCTACAGGAGACGCCTCATCACTCTCTCCTGTAGGACATCTAGGAGAACTTATGGACAAAGACAAAACCGACTTGTTACAAGGCACGCTGGACATGCTCATCCTGAAATCGCTCCAGCTCGAACCGATGCACGGATTCGGCATTTCAGTCCGCATCCGGCAAATGTCCGACGAGGTGCTGCAGGTGGAGCAGGGCTCACTCTACCCCGCCCTCTACCGGCTGGAGGATCAGGGCTGGATCAAATCCGAATGGGGCGTCTCGGACAACAACCGCAAGGCGAAGTTCTATTCGCTGACGGCGAGCGGCCGCCGCCAGCTCGAGTCCGAGACGGCCAACTGGGCGAAGCTTTCGACCGCGATCAACCTGGTGCTGAAGACCACCTGATGACCTCCCGGAAACGCCAAATTCCAAACGCCAAATCTCAATGAAGGCTACGGAGGCACTTGGTCTGGAGCCTGTAGGGCGGGGTCGCCGGGCCCCGCCAACCCGCACGGCGGCGGGGTCCGGCGACCCCGCCCTACAAAGAACCGCGCCGAAGTAGATTCAACCCCTGACTCCTCCGTTCCCTTTGTTGTCTTCTGTTCAAATCAACTTCTCCCCGTGAAAACCTGGTCGAAGCTACGTTCGCTCCTGTCAAGAAACCGGCTCGAACGCGACCTGGCCGCAGAGTTGCAGGCTCACCTCGAGATGCAGGAGGCCGCCAACCGCGCCGCGGGCATGTCGTCACAGGAAGCCCACTACGCGGCCCGGCGGCAGTTCGGGCACCTCGATGGCATCAAGGAAACTGTCCGTGACCAACGCCGGTGGGTCTGGCTTGAGCAACTCGCGAAGGACTTTCGATTCGCGGCCCGCTCCTTGCGGAAGACCCCCGGGTTCACCGCCATCGCCCTGCTCACGCTCGCGCTCGCGATCGGGGTCAACACCGCCGTTTTCTCGATCGTCAACAATCTCTTCTTTCAGCCGCTGCCGGTGCGAGACCCGGAGAACCTGGTGGTGGTCGCCGCCAAAACCCCGGTCAGCAGCCTCCTGCGGGGATACGAGTACCCCAACTATTTGGATCTTCGCGCCCAGGCGGACGCCTTCTCCGATCTCATGGCTTACTCGACGACCCCGATCGATCTCGCGGCGCCTGGATTCGAACCTGAACGTACCTACGCCGCGGTCGTCACTGGCAACTTCTTTTCCTTTTTCGGAGTCCAAGCGGCCCGGGGACGGCTCTTCCTGGCCGGCGAAGGCGTGAAGATCGGCGCCGATCCGATCATGGTGCTCTCCCACGCCTATTGGCAGCAGCACTTTGGCGGTGATCCCTCGATTGTGGGCCGGAGCGTCAACGTCAACGGGCATCCCTATACCGTCGTGGGCATCGCGCCCGCGACCTTTACTGGGACTCAAGCCGGCTTGTCCGCCAATGTCTTTCTGCCCGTGACCATGATCGGCGACCTCATGAACAATGGGGCACAACTGCTGCAGGCCCGTGCCGGCATGCCGCTCAACGTCATGGGGCGACTCAAGCCGGGCGTAAGCCTCGGCCAGACGCGGACCGAGGTCGGCGCGGTCACGGCTCGGATCGCCAAGGAGTACCCCCAGCAGAACGTAGGCGGCTCACCCGTCGTCGTCCGCGAGCGACGGACGCGGCCCGATCCGTCATTCACCGATTTCATGCCGCTCATCACCGCGGTCTTCATGGGTCTGGTGGGACTCGTTCTGCTGATCGCCTGCGCCAACGTGGCGAACCTGATGTTCTTACGCGCCACGGTCAGGCGGCGGGAGATGATTCTCCGTTCAGCTTTGGGCGCCTCCCGTTGGCAATTGTGCCGGCAGTTGCTGGCCGAGAGTTTCCTGTTGGCGTTTTCCGCCAGCACGGCGGGGTTGGTGCTCGGATACTGGGTCGCCAGCTGGCTGGTGCGCTTCGGTTCGTCCGCGACGCCCGTGGCGCTGGTTGGCGCGACCTGGGATTGGCGCGTGTTCCTGTTCGCCGCGGCCATGGCCTTGCTGGCTGGGTCGTTGACCGGGTTAATGCCGGCCTTGCAAGCCAGCCGGGTGGACCTCCAGACATCCCTAAAGCAGGGCGGCGGCGCGTCGAGCGGTTCCTCCCGACACCCGTTTCGCAGCATCCTCGTGGTGTCGCAGGTCGCCGTTTCGCTGGTCGTGCTGATCTGCGGGGGAGTGTTCCTCCAAAGCCTTCGGCAGGTGTCTCCCCGGTTTCTCGGTTTCCGCACCGACCACCTGCTGATGGCTTCGTTTAACCTCGGATTGCACGGCTACGACCCGGACCGCGCCGAGCAATTCCAGCAGCGCTTGCTCGAGAAAGCCAGGGCCTTGCCGGGCGTGGACGCCGCCACCCTCGGCACGTTCGTTCCGTTTGCGCTCTACTCGTCGCTCAATGTCGCCGCTCCGGAAGGCAAAATCATCCGCGGAATCCAGGACATGACCGTCACCCCTTACGGCCTGGTCGCGCCCAATTTTGTCCAGGCCCTGGGCCTGACCTTGCTGCGAGGGCGCGATTTCAGTGCGCAGGACAAAACGGGTGCTCCGCCAGTGGCCATCATCAACGAGGAGATGGCGGCGCAGTTCTGGCCGGGACAGAATCCCTTGGGCCGACGCTGTTATGTCGGCGGCCCGACTGCGTTCGAGGTTGTGGGCGTGGTGCGCAACGGACGCTACAAAATGGCCGGGGAAGCCGCCTCGCCTTTTATCCTCCAGCCGTTGGCCCAATTCTACGACATGACTCCCCTGACCTTGTATCTCCGCACGCAAGGTGATCCGGGTGCGGTCGCGCCAGAGTTGCGACGCTTGGTGCAGGATCTCGACCCGGCCGTGCCGCTCTATGACGTTCAAACGATGGACCGCCATCTGAACGAAGGCTTGCTGGCCCTGCTGCCACTCCGCGCCGGAGCCGCCCTCGCGGGGCTTCAGGGTTTTTTCGCCCTGGTGTTGGTCGTGATGGGTCTTTACGGCGTAGTCTCGTTCGTGGCCAGCCAGCGGACGCGCGAGATCGGCATCCGCCTAGCCCTGGGCGCACAGAAAGGCGACGTCCTCCGGCTGGTGCTGGGGGACGGCCTGAAACTGACATTGTACGGAATCGCGATCGGAACGGTTCTGTCCCTGGGGCTGAGCCGGGTGCTGCCGCGAGTTCTCTACGGCCTGGCGGTGAGCAGCTCATTGGTGACGCTGGCCGCCGTCTTCCTTCTGACCGGCATTGCCCTGCTCGCCTGCTGGATCCCGGCGCGACGGGCGACCCGCGTCAATCCGGTGGAGACTCTGAAGGCCGAATAACCGTCAACAAAGGGAACCACAATGAATGCCGCGCTTCGACCCGAAACCGCCCCGCACCAACCGTCGTTTTCGGCCCCGGCGACCGGACCAACCGGACAGACTTGGTGGAGCCGCAATCAGTTCCGGGTGTTGGTGGCCGGCTGCTGCGGCGCCGTCGTTCTGTTTATCGGCGGAATCGCCTTCATTGTCGTCGCCGCCTTCGCCATGATGCGATCATCCGGCGCCTGCGAGGAAGCGGTCGCCCGGGCCGAATCGTCGCCGGCCGTCGTGCAAGCCCTGGGCGCTTTCCTTGAGGTCGGATGGTTCGTCACCGGTACCCTCAATCCGGGCCGGAGCGCCGAAATCACGATTCCGGTAACCGGACCCCGGGGGAAGGCGCGCATCAACGTTGTCGCATCGAAGACGAACGGGACCTGGGTGTTCTCGACCCTGACGGTCAAACTCACTGCGACCGGGGCGCGGATTTCCCTCGTGGAGAAAGGGCCGCCGCCACAGTAGCCGTTGCAAGGAGGATCCAAGTTCCAGATCCCAAGTACCAGATCCCAAGTTCCAAGTGCCAAGGAAACCCGCGCCGGTTGTTGGAGCCTGCTCGCAGGCGATAACCGCCGCGCGGAAACACAAATTCCATGAAGTTTTCGCAAGCCTCTGGTCCGCAGATTGCATGGAGACGCGACCACCTCGCCGCGTTCTCGGCCGATCGGTCGGATTAGCCCGATGAGTTCCCTTCGTCCCATTCGCTCCCGTCTGCGCTCGCTGTTCCGGCGCTCGGCCATCGAAGCCGACCTAGCTGCGGAGCTGCAGGCGCACATCGAGCTGCAGGAGGCGGCCAACCGCGCCGCGGGCATGTCGTCGCAGGAAGCCCACTACGCGGCCCGGCGCCAGTTCGGCCACCTCGACGGCATCAAGGAAACCGTCCGCGACCAACGCAGCTGGGTGTGGCTGGAGCAGTTGGGCAAGGACTTCCTGCTCGCCGCCCGCACCCTGCGGAAGAACCGCGGTTTCTCCGTGGTGGCTGTCGTGACGCTGGCCATCGGCATCGGCGCCACCGCGACGTTCTTCAGCGTCATCAATGGCATGCTGCGCGATCCGCTGCCCTATCCGGAGCCCGGCCGGCTGGCCTCGGTCTGGAGGAAGGAGATCACCGCCGTGCTCGACTACACGCCGCTGACCACATCGGACATCCTCGATCTGCAGGAGCGCGCAAAAACCCTCGCCGACATCGGCGCGTTCAGCGTCCGCCGCTTCAACCTCGGCGGGGATCGCGCGGAGGCGGTCGAGGGCGCACTGTGCACCGCCGGACTGTTCCGCACCCTGGGCGTGCCGCCGTTGCATGGCCGGTGGTTTCAGCCGGAGGATGAGGAGGGCGACAACACCGCGGTTGTGATCCTGAGCCATCAGCTCTGGAAACAGCGCTTCAACTCCGATCCTGCGGTCATCGGCCGGACGGTCCGACTCGACGGGCGCGACCACACCATCGTCGGAATCATGCCCGAGGGGTTCGCGGTGCTTTCCCTCTGGAAGGGCACCCGGACGGTCGGCCTGTGGAGTCTGCTCTCGCTGCGCCGCGGCGCGCCCGATTGGAACGGGTACTGGCTCGGCGCGATCGCCCGGCTGAAGCCCGGAGTCACCAGCGGCCAGGAGTCGGAGGAATTGAAAGCGATCGCCCGGCAGATCGCGGCAGCAGACCCCAATGCGGATCA
>Ga0182011_10000772_pt1 | contig 27936 bp, 23 predicted proteins | sample 711E1DmetaG_FD_120481 | JGI IMG/M metagenome (GOLD analysis project Ga0182011, IMG submission 120481) | Permafrost microbial communities from Stordalen Mire, Sweden - 711E1D metaG | ecosystem: Environmental > Terrestrial > Soil > Wetlands > Permafrost | place: Sweden: Stordalen | collected...
CATATTGGGTCACTTTTAGATAGTATTAAGAAAACGTTGTGGAAAATATAGATTCTTAATGAAATGAGCAAATGAAAATTTAAGAAATAATAAAAAATATATTATGATAGAAAATACCTTGTATGAATAAAAATGATAGAAATTTATTGAGGAAAGGTATAGTAATGTGAAAATTGCCGAATATTCACTAAAAACGCGTAGAATGAGTGAGATTGGTAGTATCGTTGCATTAATATCTTGTGGAAAACTTGTGATAATTGGGGAAAAAATTCTTGAGGAATTTTTAAATAATCGATGATTGTAGCAGATTGTAAAAAAAAGTAAAATGAAGAAGTAGCCTTAACGGGAATCGAACCCGTATTTCGACCTTGAGAGGGTCACGTCCTAAACCGTTAGACGATAAGGCCCCGAAAAAATGTCTATTGAAGATTCCTCATTTGAAAGCTGCCCCGCTAGGGGTCGAACCTAGACTTTCCTGATCCAGAGTCAGGCGTGTTGCCAATTACACTACGGGGCAAACGCAATAGTGCTTCTTTAATATACGAAATGAACAATTTGCAGGCAATGAAATATTCAGGAGTACATTGTTCGTTTATTTCTTCTTTGCCTGGGCTGGAAGTGCATCAAACCGCACTGTTTTGTCCCATACATTCTTTTCTTTCTTGATGAAATCCTGATATGCCGATTTAATGACCACATAAATCCACAATTGACAATAAGAGAAATACATTAAAACAATAATGGCCAGATTTTTAAAATTATCTTCGTCATCGTACGAAATCGAAAGAAATATTTCAAAGATGAATAAAATTAACGATGTCACCCATACAAATGTATATGGACCAGGTAAAGAAATTGACACCACTTGAAACAAACTGAGAATAAAAAGAACATCCGAGAACACTACAGCGACAAAGAAAATATAATAGAGCGAAAGCGTATACAACAGATCGAATGCTAATCTTTTGCTCTTGAAATGGGGAATTTCTTTCCAGAACTTTTTTACGACATAATTGTTGCCGCGCACCCATCGCATGCGCTGCCGAATCCAAACACCCCACTTCTGCGGCTCCTGTTCATACGTGATCGCATAGGGAATGAATTTAATTTTGTAACCTGCTTCGTAAATTCGGATACTGAGTTCCGAGTCTTCCGTCAATGCTTCTTCATCCCAGCCGTCAAGTTTTTTAATGATGTGGTTCCACATAACAAAGTTTGTTCCCGGCAATGTTGAAATGCCATGCATCTGCCACCTGCCTGCCTGCAGCATCAATTGAAAGCTGAGTGTCTCAATGTTAATGAACCGGGTAAGAAGATTGGCTTTCTTGTTCACGGTGCGGAACTTTCCAATGACAGCGCCGAGTTCCTTGTTGTCCAAAAGCTGTGCAACGAGATACCGAAGCGAATCTTTATCCGGTGTGTTGTCGGCGTCGAAGATTGCGATGATGTCACCTTTGGCTTGCTTGATTCCGAGATTCAGCGTTCGGGATTTTCCTATGCCGCCTTCGCCTTTTGGAATATCGTAAAGCTGCACACGAGCATCCGACGATGCATAACGATTAATAATGTCTTTTGTGTTGTCTTTGGATCCGTCGTTAATGACGATGATCTGAAGTTTGTCTTTGGGATATTCAAGCTGAAGCATTGATTCGATGGTGGCACCGATTACCTTTTCTTCATTATGCGCCGGAATTAGAATGGAACATGAGGGATAGTCGAACGAACGTTTATCCACATCGCGTTTCTCGCGCAATGATCGAACGCAATTGATATAACCGAACACTGTAAGGACGAATTGGTACGCAACCGTAAACCAAATTAATATAACGGCAATGACAAAAAGAAAACTGAGATCAACTTCAAGAACGGTCATAGTGATTATGCCTTTCTCGTTTCCGAAGAGCGCTTGATAAATTTCAGGAATAGGTACATCAAAAGAAGCAATGAAATCGCGAATGCACCAAACAACGCAATTGCTGTTGTTGACCAGAAACTTGTTATATTGATGCCATATGCAAACTTATCACCGGTGATGATATTCACCTTATGTGTTCCATTCGGCAGGAATATACTGTAGCAATCGTTTCCCCGCATGACGGTGAAATCGAGTGGTGCTCCATCAACCATAACGGTAGTCGGCATGTTGCTTAGAGAAATTAACATTCGTTGATTGGATACATATGCAATCGTCACATCACGCAAACCGTAATTCACGGATTTGATGTCTCCCGTCGAAGACATGATACGTGTTTGGAGTTCGTGCGCAGAAAAAGTGCTTGCGGTTTGAGGTTGTATCACAATGGCATGTTCCCCAGCCGGTATCATATACCTGTTGTCGCGAAATGGCGGTAACGCTGCACCATCCACAATGATTTCCGTGATTTCTTTTGGAAGACGAAGCACGAACGGATATGGCGCCTCGGCTGACATTCCTGATTCCGTAAAATGATAACGCACCTCGCTTGAGAGCGCATTGGAAAAGGAACTCAAATCCTGCGGATTAACGCTTGCTTCAGAATAAATCGTAAGACGCGGTGCTCCGAGGGAAGCCGCTTGAACGAGATGAAAACTTTCCGTGCCCGTTTGAATTAATGTCGGGAACGGAATAATCGCTTCCTTTTTTCGAAAACTGAGTATATTTAAATCAAGCATTAATTTAGAAGAATCGACTAGTTTGCTGTACTGTTTCCCCATGTCGATGTACCTTCGCGGGTCGCCGGACCATTTCGATTCTGGGTCTTCCACTTGCAATGTGAACCCGAATCGTTTCTGTAGTTCGAGGATACTGCGCATATCAATGCCGAACTGCTCACGAAGTACCGGTGATCCAAAGTTGTCCAAAGCAGTAACAATGATTTGGAAGCCGGGCTTCGTTTTTGTGATTTCTAAGAATGCGCCAAGAAGGGTCTCATAAATACTTTTCACCTTCTGTACACGGTAGTTGACGATTGTTTCTTTTACTGCTGCGTTTGTTTTCCAATAGGATGGAGAAAGTGAATCGAATGCCGCTTTCAAATCGATGCCATAGTTTCGCTTCAACTCAAGCCTCGCTGATGGATGACCAGGTGTAAAAAGCTTTGGTTCTTCAAAACCACGTCCTGATTCGAAATAGAGTTCAGCAAGATCGACACCATCCCAATCAAATGAATCGAGGAACGAACGGTAAACCTTGACCATTTCTTTAACACATTGTGTATCGGTGAGAGCAACCGGATATCGCCACGCAGGCTTCGCATCATCGCCGAAGATGTTTTTTTCGCGCCACTCTGGATGGGTATTCCAGAACATTTGACTTACCTGAGGCGGTTCAAGCCAGGCGTACACGAGTATACCGTTTGCATGGGCTAACCGGATCAGGCGAGCATAGTCATACGTGTATTTTGGATATTCATGCCAGCCTGAGACATGGATGATCCGGATTCCGTTCGAAACCCAGGAACGAACAAGGTTCTCAACGCTGTACAGATGCCGAAATCCCGGATCGAAGAATACTTCAAGCTGTTCGCGTCGTACGATCGGGCGCAATTGAAAATACCGGCGAATATACTCTATGAAGTATGGATAATTCGAATATCCTTGCTGGGAATGCGGATCGAAACGCGAGTTGAAGTACAAAACTTTTCCCTTGCCGAAACGCTTTCCAATGACCATCGGTGATTCCGTTGCTTCGTCGGTGCAGAAAATTTTATCGAGGTTGTCGACGTCGAATTTATTGACGAGCTCAGGATAGCGCCATACGATTTGCTCTTCAGGAAATAATTTATCCCGTATATGGCGAACTCTCATGCTTGTAATGGCATATTGAATTCCAAATTCTCCTGCAAAGTCGGTCTTGGAATCGAGAATAATGTTGCCGCCGGAAGCGACGTAGTTTGTTATAATAGTAATGTCTTGCTGCGTTAGAGAATCAGCGATTGCCGCAGGCACGATCAGGAGATTGTATTTTGACGGATTGATCGGCTGTCCAAGAAATACCGTATCGGTGATGATATTCACGCTTCGCAATGCAGAGGCAAATGAAGCCTGGTCGTTGAAGAAAGCGCCCCGTGAAAAATGATTCCATAAAATTAAAACATGGGCTGCACTCCAATTATCTTCTTTCGTAAAAATATTATCGTACAGCCGTTCTGCCTGTGAAACTGTTCTTTCAACGAAGGATTGTTCACGTTCATGGAATTCAGCGGGCTCGGCTTTGTAAAATTCTCCCGGCTTTAATGTCACATGTTTTGTTATCATTCCCAGAATCCGTTTCTCAGAAATCGAACGATCACGGACTTCTCCTGATATGTCGAAATATGCTTCGGACAAATATTGATCTTTGAGTGAAATCGAATAATCTTGCGTACCTGAAAGGATAACCCGGTCTTTTGTTTTGACCCAATGTGTCTCTTCCCGCATATCAAGGAAACTGTAACCAAGTTTTTCCAGTCCATCGGCAAGTTGTTTCAGCAAATCAAGGTCGAGGAAGGCATGGAAGAACGCAGTTGCAATGCCATCACGAATATATAACTGTGCTTTTGCATTCTTCAGGAGTTCGTCAACGGATGTGCGGCTTGCGGCTTTGTCCGGATTTAATGGAACATATCCGAGATTTTCCGGATAGATTGTCTGCCCAAAAAGGTCCTTATTGATGATATATGGAAAGAACTGGCTAAAGTCGGCATCTTCAATAGACAACCGCTGTTCGCATGCCGTACTGAAATATTTTGCTATTGTTTTGTATAATGTGAACGAAGCTGTGTAATGCGGTGTTTCCCAGACAAGTGGGTAGAGATCGTTTTTCATAAATTCTTGAATGCCCATTTCGATTTTCCGGGCATCAGCTTCTTCCGTTTCGCCTTTGATAGGCGCGCCTGTGTTGTCGTCCCAGAACTCATAATCGACAGCTGTCACACCTTTATATTGATGTGTTACTCCATGCATGACAATGGTTCCTCCATTGTGTACCATATATTGTAATGCATCGACAAGATCCGGTTTATCGGAGAGGCTCAAGCGGGTTCCTTCGCCGGGATCGACAAAAAACGGGATCACTCCAACCATAAATGGAATGCCGCGGCTGGAGAGAATGTCCGCTATCTCGCGGAGGTTGTCGGGATTTTCATACAGTGTTACGTCTTCGATTCGAATCATTGCACGGTGAGATGGTTCATGCTCTTCGTGAAGAATATCGTGCAGATAATCAGCAAAATAATTGTAATGGTCTCCGGGAATTGCATAGGCAAATGGAGAATCTGCAAAGTACATAAGATTTTTTATCGAAATAGCGTACGGCGATTCTTTCTGTTTCGTCGTGGAGTATGCCTTACCGAGAATCTTTACTTTTCCGGAATTTGTGATATGGATGATCCCGAGATGAGATTCGCCTTTTGTGAATGTCGCATTGTTGGCAAAAACCTGATCGAATTTTGTTACAGAATCGATATGGGAGACGGTAAAGCCGAATTTTTTCTTCATATCGTACCGCTGACAAAATTCTACCATTCCCGTGTTGATCCAAATGACAGGTTTGTCTGTATTATAAACGTCTAAAAGAAATTGTGTGGGGACAGCATTGCGGACTTCAAAACCGACATAGAATGTATAATCAAAATTATTGAGCTCGCCGAATTTATATTCTTTGTCGCCCTTAATAATTACCGATGTATTAAAATGCCCCATCAATTCTGCTAGCTGGCGGCCGTCTCCCATTGCATAGTTTTTCAAACTTGATGAGCCCTGTACAACAATGAGAATTTTCTTGAGCGGTGAATTATTCGCTGGAAGTCCAAATGCGTTCTGGCTTATGGGATATGTGAAAAGAAGAAGAATCCAGGCAGTTTTTTTCATGAAGTCTTTTATCAATCTCATTGTGTTATCAATACGCATTCTTTTTCACCAGGATGATTAGACAAACAGCCCGTAAAGGGTTGAGAGGTTTCGTACCAATGCGGGCTGTTCTATGAATCACATGTTCGAATATCAAGGTACCAGTTTATTGAAGCGGAATCAAGAATGAATCGATTATTTGTGTGTAAATAAAAATGGGGCATTTATTGAAAATGTATCTGGTTCTCAAAGCTTGTGCCGTCGCTTGCACCAAAATCGTTACAAAAAAATGTTAAAATATGACAACATGTTTGTTAACATACGACAAGCAACCACTTGACAATATATAAATCCAATCGTATGATAATCACAGCTACTATTAGGTGGGTGGTATTACGATATAGTGCGACTTGTATGCTATCGCAGGCAGAAGAAAAAAACGAAAAGTAAATACAAGTATCTGCCGTGCTTACATAACAGTTGTAACTCTTAAGGCCTTATTATGAAGAAACATTCTCAGATCATTCTCCTTGGTTTTTGCATATGCGCGTTACTGTTAAATCTGAATTGCAAAAAAGACAATCCCATTACGCCGCCTGACAACACCTTTGCTTTAACTGTAGACGACGCGAGCTGCACAGAGGTATATCTCAGTTTAAAAATAGGAGCTGCCATTACTTCCCGCACGGTAATACTCAAGCGGGATACGATTACCCTCTTTACAAAAACCATTGAGGCCACCGAGACGACTATTACAGACACAAGCCTCCTGCCGGGACACACGTACATCTATACAGCATCTTTGCTCAATAGCTCAACGGCTTCAAGCTCAACGGCATGGACCATGGACACAACGTGCCATAATATTGTCTGGGATACGCCTGTTCTTCTCGGAGATGCAAGCAGTGTATTGAATGATGTTGCTATAATAAACGATACTTGTATATGGGCGGTTGGAGAAATTTATTCTGGTGGATCTATATGTAATTTTACAAAATGGAGTAGACAGCAATGGGATACAATGCGTATCTCTGTAAAGCTAACTTACACCAGCTCGCAGATTGTAACAGATCAAGATCCATTGAAAACGATTTATGCATTCAATGAAAATGATATTTGGGTTGTATCGAATGCAGGTGGAGTTTCACATTGGAATGGTTCGCAATGGGCAATGTTGAATATCCCTTTCAATCAAGGACCTGGTGCTTGCAATAAAATGTGGGGAACATCATCCTCGGATATGCATTTTGTTGGCAATAATGGTCGAATTATTCGCTACGCTGGCAGCAGTTGGACGAAGATTGAGAGCGGCACGACACTTCCGTTTCAAGATATTTGGGGAAACGGAGGAGATGTTCTTGCAGTAGCATCGGATAAATTTGGACTCGGAGGGAAGTATCTCGTTCAATTGAGTGGTAGTTCAGCAACACAACTATCGACAAATATCCCGACGGCAATCAGTTTCAGCAGTGTTTGGTTTGTGCCTAACCGGAAATATTATCTTGTCGGAAATGGCATTTACACAAAACGGTTACTATCAGATTCCGTTTGGAAGTATGACCCTATTGCGAATCAAATTGTGAACTATCAATACAGCGTTCGGGGTACTGGACTCAACGATGTAATCGTCGTCTGTGAACATGGTACCATTGCGCATTTCAACGGTGTAAGCTGGAGAATCTATAGCTATGGAGGCCAGACATCGGGAGATCGCCTCTTGAGCGTATGCATTAAGAATAATTTGATCATTGCTGTGGGCATGCGATACATCGATGGCTTCCATGATCAGGCTCTTATCTGCATCGGAAGGAGGTGAAAAGGTAAAAAGAAATCAGGAGTAAAAAGTTAAGAGTTAAGAGTTAAGAGTTCAGGGATACATCAAGTAAACTGGAACGGAAGCAATTCTTCAGCATCAGAATCGGGCTTTTCTTTTGTGAATTCGGCTATTTGCTTTCTCTACAAGGTTATTGTTTTTTCCCTGAAAAGTTTGTAGTATAAAATTATGAATATCAAAGTATTTTTCATCGAGATGATAATCTAATGCCGTACAAAGTACTCGTAGCAGATGACGATGATGGACAGCGCAAATCCCACGGATTTGCGCTTGAAGTTGTTACCGCCATTTTAGAAGATGAAATCGAAATTGTTGAGACAGCCACGAGTGTGGAAACATGGGCGAAGATAAAATCTGAAGTTTTTAATTTAATAATCCTCGACAACGATTTTAAAGATAACAACCTGAAAGGACATCTTCCGGGCATCGCACTTCTTCAATTAGCAAAGAAAGAAGGCCCGAACCGGTCTACACCGACTTTTTTTTGCAGTGCTGACGCTTATGATACATTGAAATCGATGGTAGAAAAATTTGGCGGCATCTATCTGCCCAAAGTCGGCTACGATATTGAAAAGGTAGCCCAGCTCTTTGCCGATACAATGAAAAAGTAGCGGGAAGACGCTCAACGAAGTACAAAGGAAAAGGTCACCGAGCGTGACCTTTTTTATTTTAGAGAAAACATGAATTCGCACAATTTGCTATCGAGAAATGAACACTACCACATCATGGAAGGAGCGCTGTACATTAGTACGAACGCTCTCATACCTGTGCAGACGATGATGCCTGCTTTAATTAAACGGTTGGGCGGCAGCGATATACTTATCGGCACATGGCCCGTTGTTGTGTATCTTGCCTACTTTATGCCGCAAGTTATATCGGCAAACTATTCCGGTGCAGCGCAATATCGAAAATCGTCGGTCATTCGATATGGATATGTTCAACGTTTGCATATTCTTCTCATTGCATGTGTTATTGCATTATGGGGAGCATCAGCGCCGGCACTCGCACTCACGCTACTGTTTCTCTTGTATACATCGAGTCAAACGACCTCAGGAATCATCTCTCCTCTCTGGATGGATTTTCTCGCAAAGACAACTTCACCGGAGAGGAGAGGAAAAATAATGGGCTGGCGGGTTTCTCTCGCAGCTGTGTTCGCCCTGCTCAATAGCTTTATATTAACAGCTTTGCTTGCTCTCCTCCCGTATCCATATAATTATGCTTCAGCAATAGGGCTTGCGTTTGTCTTTCAAATGAGTTCATTGGCGGCGCAGCGTAACGTTGTTGAAAATATGCCGTCTCTCATTTCAACGCCTGTGCATATTTCAGAATTGTTTTCTCGCGTTCGATCCATTGTTGCAGGCAATCGTATTTATAGAAGATTTCTCATTGCCTCGGCTTTGTTAACCATCAGTTTTTCGTCCGCTGCATTCTTCACCATTGCAGCGATGAAACGGTTTGATATTTCCGAATATACCGTTGGTATATTCACGATCCTGATGATTGTGGGACAGATTCTGAGCGGTGTGTTCTTAGGCTGGCTTGCAGATACAAAAGGGACGAGGAGTGCCTTAATGGTCTGCGGGGCAAGTTTGTTATTGGCCATTGCAACTGCCTTATCAGCACAATCGGTCTATTGGTTTTATTTTGTCTTTATTTTCTTCGGTATTAATGTCGGTGCTGAAGTGTCCATGCGGTACAATTTTGCAGTTGAATGTGCACCGGAAGGAGAACGCCCAATGTATGTCGGACTGATGAATGCATCATTCGCCCCGTTCTACCTTATCACTCCATTAGCCGGATGGATAAGCGAATCCTTTGGTTATAATTTTGTTTTTGCGCTTTTACTGGTTGTTGGCCTTTTTGGCTTTGTGCTCTTAATGCGTATACCAAATCCGCGTTCTGAGAAGCTTGCGCTTTCCTCGAAATAACTTTACATTTTTCATAGGAAAGAGTTTCACTCGATACTCAATCAAGGAGTCAGCTGTGTACGAAAAATGTTTAAATGAAGCGGAGTTGATTCTCAATATTCAGCAGGAACCTTTGGTGCCGGTTCGTAAAGTATGGGAAGAAATTGCAAAACGATCCAAGACCAAAGGATTCGAAGTTGCGTCCTTATCGGATTTTAGCGCAATGCTTGAAGGCGACAACCGATTCCAAATAGTACCTGCACAGATAAAAATTCATGACGAAGATGAAATTCTGCCGGATGTTGAAATCGAAGATTCGAATATGGAACAGCTTGGTTTCTTTTCAGAAGATCGTGTGAAATTGCGAAGCAGGCGAATTGTCGAAACGATCATCAATGAGGACGAAGAGGAAGTAGGAAGTATTCGACGAATGGCTTTTGCCGGTCAGACATTGAAATCCAAAAATATTATTGTCAACAAAAAACATGCTGCTGGAACAAAGAAAGCCGTCAAAAAATCGGGGAAGAAAATCTCATCGCTTCTAAAAGGTAAATTGGTAAAGCGGGCGAAACCAGGCAAAAACAAAACATCGAAAGTACATAAACGAGTCAAGAAATAAATCAGCATGCCGGAAGATAAGACACGAGTATGGACTGTCCGCGAATTAATGAAATCTGCAATGGAGCACCTTCAACAAAAAGGATTTGATGATGCCCGTCTCAATGTTGAACTTCTTCTTGCGCATGCATTAGATCTCCAACGCATTCAATTATATCTCCATTTTGATAAACCACTCTCACCGGAAGAACTGAAGCAGTTTCGTACATTGTTCGAGCGACGCTTAAAAAGGGAACCTCTGCAGTATATTATCGGATCAACGAGTTTTATGGGACTGCACTTTACCGTCGATTCGCGAGTGCTTATTCCGCGTCCTGAAACGGAAACACTTATCGAACAAGTTATGCTCTTATGCCAGCGTTATCCCGGCAATGCGCCGATTCACCTGCTCGATGTTGGAACAGGAAGCGGAAATATCGCAGTATCTATTGCAAAGTACGTCAGACACGCACACATCACAGCAATTGATATCAGTAAAGAAGCGTTGTCCGTAGCCGAAGAAAATGCGCGAATACATTCCGTTGATTCACAAATTCAATTTTCACTGGTCGACGTTTTTGATCAAACGGAAGAATTGTTTCGAAAACAATTTGATATTCTCGTGAGTAATCCTCCCTATGTCCCGAGAGATGAGTGGGAACAATTGCAGACGGAAGTGCGGGATTTCGAACCTTCCGCCGCTGTTACCGACGGCAAGGATGGGTATAAATTTTATCATCGGCTTATTGGAATGATTCCAGACATTCTCAAGCCTGGGGGCGGCATTATGCTGGAAGTTGGTTTCCAACAGGCAGAGAAGGTTGCACGTGAGTTGAAAATATCCGGAATAGATCAGATTCACATTACCAATGATTTACAGGGAATACCTCGCGTCGTTTCCGGGATTTGGACTGGTATGCCGTCGAATCTGATAGGTCTCAATTGATTGCGGATCGTATACAAGAGCAATGAAAAAAACTTAAAATAGTAAGTAACATATAACTTTTTCAGCAACAAGTTTCATTTTTATCAACGACCAATTACTAGCCATGCGTGCTTTAGTTCAGCGAGTGAAACGATGTTCCGTAACGATCGAAGGAAAACCGCATAGTTCCATCGAAGGAGGGATGCTTATCTTCCTTGGAATAAAGAACGGCGATACAAAGTCCGATGCAGAATATCTTGCCGAACGCTGCTCGTCACTCCGCATCTTTGAAGATGAAGCAGGGAAGATGAATATTTCCATCAACGATGTTCATGGTGAAGCAATAGTGGTTTCGCAATTCACGCTTTACGGCGATACTCGTAAAGGTAACCGGCCAAGCTACACTGATGCCGCACCTCCGCAGATTGCCGAAGCATTGTATCAGTACTTTATAACCTGCTTACAGAGGATTCTTGGAGAACATCGCGTCGCTGCGGGCGTTTTCCGCGCTATGATGAATGTTGAATTGATAAATGATGGACCTGTGACGTTGATGTTGGAAAGTAAGAAATAAAAATTATAAGGGAAATCCGATTTTGAGGATTGAAACCCAAAATACGAATTTGCATATTGTTCTCCTTTTTCTCGATGGTGTGGGAATCGGAAAGAAAGATGCAGATACCAATCCATTCTTTCGCGCGCGGATGCCGACGCTTGCAGCATTGTGTGGAGGAGAACTGCCTTTTAAACCGTTTAAAAAAAAATCAACAGATCAAGCAGAGGTCATTGCCATTAGTGCAACGCTTGGTGTATGCGGTTTACCGCAGAGTGGAACGGGTCAAACAGCAATTTTCACAGGTGTCAACGGCGCAAAGAAATTTGGAAGGCATTTTGGTCCGTACCCGCCATCAATTCTTCGTCAGAGTATCGAAGAGAAGAATATTTTTTCTCAATTGAAGGCACAAGGCAAGTCCGTTGTGTTCGCAAATGCTTTTCCACAGCGGTTTTTCGATTACACAGAATTCGGTACACGACGGCTTTCGGTAACTACCCTTTCGTGCCGGCTCGCCGGAGTTCCATTGCTTGCTGCCATAAACCTTCAGCGAGATGAAGGAATCTCTGCGGATTTTGTTCGCACTCAATGGCCTGAACTTGGACATCCTGAAATCACACCGATTGTGCCAAGGAAGGCGGGAAAACATCTCGCATCCATTGTCTCTCGTCATGATTTCACGCTTTTTGAGTACTGGCTGACTGATCATGCCGGTCATAGCCAAAAGATGACGTTCGCGGTGGAGGTGCTGGAACGTCTCGATGAATTTTTAGCAGATTATGTAGAATCATTCGATCCCGGCAATACATTGCTCATGATTGTAAGCGACCACGGAAATATTGAAGACCTCTCTACCAAATCGCATACGCGCAATAGAGTACCATGTATTCTTGTTGGCAAACATTGCCATCAACTTGCAAAGCAGATAAAAGACCTTACACACATTACTCCGGCGATTATGAGACTGTTCCACCATTCGCAATAAATCCATGTTCCAGAGGCGTCCAGCGTTGCGGTTGGTTCTTTTATTTGCTGCAGGAATTATTCTTGCGGCTTGGATGACACTGTCTCCCGTTTATGTGTTTGCCATGAGCGTTATCCTTGTTTTTATCGCTCTCGTATTATTTTGGAAAGACAAGTACAAACTTCTTGCTGAAATATTTCTCCAGTGTGCGGTTATACTGCTCGGCATTTTCCTCCAGACACTCCAGCAATCAAATTTTTGTGCACGAGAACTTGAACCGCGTATCAACGATGATTTTCTCATTCTCTTCGGTGCAGTCGACTCCGAACCGGCTCAACAGGACCGTCGCATAAGCTGCGTTGTTCGCACGGACAGCATCTTCCGCCGAGGAAAGTTTGATCGAGATTCACGCAGGGTGATGGTCATGGTGAGATTAGAAAAGAAAGACCGTTACCGGGAAGAAATTGGATTCGGGAAGAAAATTGAAATCCATGGAATGCTGGAGTCGTTTCCGTTCCAGCGAAATCCAGGTGAGTTTGATTATGGAAAATATCTTGCGTTGAACGATATTCAGGGTGTGGTAACAGTCAAAGGTCTGGACCATGTCCGAATAGGCATGGAAAAGGATGGATATTCCTTTCAAGCTTTGACTTATTCTGTGCAGCAGGCTTTGTATCATATCATCGATCATCTCCATTCTCCCCGGCATGCCGGTTTCTTAAAAGGCATCATATTTGGGTACCGTGCCGATATTCCATCCGACGTCAAGCAATCATTCTTGGACACGGGCACGATTCACATCCTGGCAGTATCCGGTTCAAATGTTGCGTTCGTCGCATTCATTTTCTTTTCAATACTTGGTTTCTTTCGGCTGCCGCGGAAAGCCGCCGGCGTCATTGCAATTCTTGGGCTCATCGCGTATATGCTGATCACAGGATCAAGTGCCTCGGTTGTTCGAGCAACAATTATGGCAATTGTTTTTCTCTGCGGAACGTTCTTTGAAAGAAAAGCAGATTTATACAATTCCATAAGCGTTGCAGCGCTTGTTCTTCTTTTCTGGAATACGAATACACTCTTCGATGTCGGTTTTCAGTTGTCGTTCGCGGCGGTTATCTCTCTTGTCTTTTTCTACCCTCGCCTTGAATCGCTTATCAAGAAAATTCCGGAACGATTGAAAAAAATAAAAGGTGTTGATGCTGTTCTGAAAGTGTTCGCTGTTTCGCTTGCCGCACAGCTGGGAACAGTGCCTTTTACCGCGTACTATTTTAGCCGTATATCCATCGTTTCCTTAATTGCGAATATTCCGGTCGTGCCGATAAGCGGACTCAATACGTTCATTGGCGCTGCAGAAATCATGGTGTATTCCATCAGTCCGTGGATTGCAAAACTCTATGCAGCGGCAAACGATTTCTTAGTTTGGTTTCTGCTTGGATTCGTCAAACAAGCGGCGAGTGTTCCATATGCGTATGTGGAATCATGGCAATTCAACGCTATGTTTGTTGCCGGTTATTATATCCTTGTGATCGGTCTCTTCCATTTGAATATACCGCGCGTTCGTATATGCATGCTCATGATTGTTTTAATGCTTGGTAATTATACTCTCTACTCGGATATTTGGTTTCGAACACATCCAAAATGTACCGTGACTGTTATCGATGTCGGGCAGGGAGATGCGATTTTCATTGAATTCCCCAATGGCAAACGGATGCTGGTTGATGCCGGTCCAGTGTCTCGGCAATTCGATGCAGGCGAACGCATTGTTGTGCCATTCTTAAAACGAAAGGGAATCTCCAAGCTCGATTATTTCATAATTACACATTCACACAGTGATCATATCGGAGGTGCAGGATCAGTCCTCAAGTCGCTCCGTGTTGATACGATGATGATGGCATCTCTCACCGCGGACAATCACGAAGTAAACAATGTACTCGACATTGCTCGAGCAACACATACCGGAACAACGATCGTGCGAACGGGAAACCAGATTCACATAGATCCGAACGCGCGGGTGTACGTTCTCCATCCTGATTCCAATCACATTGCAGAGAAGAACTTGAATAATTCTTCCGTTGTACTGAAAATTGTTTATGGCACTTCATCGATATTGCTTGTCGGCGATGCAGAAGTTCCCACCGAACAAAGAATGATGTCTCGGTACGGCTCGTTTCTTTCAAGCAATGTTCTGAAAGCCGGTCATCATGGAAGTATAACCAGTACAAGCGTAGATTTTCTCAATGTTACCCGGCCTCAAATGGCTCTTATCTCTGTCGGAATCCATAATAAATTCCGCCACCCGTCGCCATTCACAATCTGGCGGATGAAGTCTGATTCGATCGAAATTAAACGAACAGATAAATCAGGGGCCATCATGCTGGAAAGTGACGGCACGAATTGGACACAAAAGGAATGGAGGCAAAAGTTTTAGCATTTTGTTTCTCCTTACCTTTTTCTCTATATTCCAATTGTGAATGTTACTCAATCAGAAATAAAATATCTACGTTCTCTTCAACAGAAGAAGTATCGGGCTGCCGAGCGTAAATTTCTTCTTGAGGGTTGGCGTCCGCTCAAGGATGCATTGGAGTCGAATTTCTGCATTGAATTGATTGCCGCACTGCCAGGGGAAAATCAAAATTCCGAACACCAATCGGTCCTCGCACTCGCAAAGAATCACGATATTCCTGTAAAAGAATTGAAGGAAGTGCAGTTAAGGCAGATTTCCGATGCAGTCCATTCTCAAGGAGTTATTGCTCTTGTGCATCAATCCATTGAGCCGTTCGATGCAAAATTTCTTCACTCCGCAAAATTTATCGTTGCGTGCGATGCTCTCAGCGATCCCGGAAATCTGGGAACCATTCTTCGTACATGCGATTGGTTCGGTGTCGATGCAGTTCTTTTAAGTCATGGATGTGTTTCTCTCTATAATGAGAAGGTTGTTCGCGCAACTGCAGGTTCCATATTTCATCTGAAAGTCTTTGAGAATATTGATTTCAAGACCGCACTCCCCCATCTTCAATCTGAAAATTTCAAGGTCATTGCAACGGCATTTAATGGAAAACCACTTCATTCTTCCACATTGCAGGAAAAATCCATTCTTGTTTTGGGAAGTGAAGCGCATGGCGTGAATCCGGATATTCTTCACCACGCTGATGAAGTAGCAAGTATTCCACGGTTCGGCAAAGCAGAATCACTGAACGTCGGAATCGCATGCGGAATATTTCTGGCGCATTGGAGAAATCAACCGGTTCGAACGTAATTTCTCGTTCCATAATTCCTGTAGTTTGAATTCAACGAAAATTCGTTTATCTTTTTTACGATAGTAGAAAGAGTCCTTCTGGCAATCATTTCAAATCAAATTGTGGAAGTGTGCGTTTTTCGAATGTTCAAGAATGAAACGCATTTTCTGGTCCTCCAACGTGCGAAAGAAGAAAAGCTCTTTCCCGGACTCTGGCAGATTGTCACCGGAACAATGAAGAAGAATGAAAGCGCATTGAAGGCAGCAATACGCGAGCTAAAAGAAGAAACAGGTTTATCTCCAAAGCGTTGCTGGACGATTCCTTATGTGGACACCTATTTTGATCTTATCAAGGATACAATTCAATTAGTTCCTGTTTTTGCCGCCGAGCTCGATTCATCTTCACCACTGCAGTTGTCCACGGAACATCAAAGATTCGAATGGCTGCGATTTGAAGATGCAAGGAAACGGCTCGTATGGCCCGGTCAAAAGCATTCCATGGATATTGTACATGAATATATCGTTGGAAATAAAGAAGCCGCCCGATTGGTAGAAATTAAGCCACTCTAAAATCGAAAGGATATCATCGTGAGTTTGTTAGTCGTAGGTTCTGTCGCACTCGATACAGTCGAGACACCTTTTGGAAGTGTAAAAAAAGCACTGGGCGGATCAGCAGTATACATTGCTGCCTCGGCGAGTTACTTCACCGTGCCCATACGCCTGGTCGGTGTGGTCGGTGGAGATTTTCCCAAGGAACATATCAAATTCATGGAATCGCGGCAAATAGACCTAGATGGATTGCAGATCATCGAGAAGGGCAAAACCTTTCAGTGGGGCGGGAAGTACCATTACGACCTCAATGTTCGTGATACACTTTTTACAGATCTCAATGTCTTTAAAAAATTCGACCCAAAAATTCCTGAAAGATTCAAATCATCTGCGTACGTCTGTCTCGGCAATATTGATCCGGTGCTTCAATTGCAGGTGCTGAATCAAATTACGAAACCGCGTCTCGTCGTCGGCGATACCATGAATTATTGGATTGAGACGAAACCAAAAGAATTGACGGAAACCATGAAATTTATGGACGTCATTATCGTCAATGATTCTGAAGCGCGTCTGCTTACCCAGGAACCGAACCTCATCAAAGCGGCAAAAAAAATTATCAAGATGGGGCCTCGAATCATTATTATAAAAAAAGGTGAACACGGTGCGATGCTCGTGACAGAGGAGACAATCTTCTCGGCGCCGGCATATCCGCTTGAGACTATTTTCGATCCGACGGGAGCCGGAGATGCCTTTGCCGGCGGTTTTATCGGCTGGCTTGCGCGAACTGATGATATCTCTTCCGGAAACCTCAAACGCGCTATAATCTATGGCAGTACCTTGGCATCGTTCTGCGTGGAAAAATTTAGTGTCGACAGCCTGCGTGATTTGAGCTATCTCAAAATTAAAGACCGGTTCCATTCTTTTATGGATTTATCACGATTTGATGAAAAGTGATTGCGATGAAGCCGTTAGAATGGATAAACGGCAATGTCCGGTTTCTTGATCAGACAAAACTTCCTCTCGAAGAAGCATACATTCAAACTGATGATGTTGCCGTCATAGCTGAAGCGATAAGGCGTCTCGCAATCCGCGGTGCGCCCTTGATCGGCATTGCAGCAGCGTATGGTGTTGCGCTTGCAAGTCTTCAGGTAAAACAAAACGAAGTCAACGAAGTACGATCGTATCTCAATTCTACTTTAGATATTCTTGCTTCAACACGTCCCACGGCCGTCAATCTCTTCTGGGCATTAGAACGACAGCGCCGAATACTCGATGCTTGGCAGACAAATTTTGTTGCCGAATTACAAATGCGATTAATCGACGAAGCGTTTTTCATCCATCAAGAAGATTTTAATATGTGCGAGCGCATTTGTTCCTTTGGTGTTGAACTTCTTCCGAAATCTTGTTCCATTCTGACTCATTGCAATGCAGGGGCTCTTGCCACGGGTGGACGCGGTACGGCGTTAGGTGTCATCACAAAAGCATGGGAAGATGGAAAACTCAGACACGTCTATATTGATGAAACACGTCCGCTCCTACAAGGTGCACGGCTGACGGCATGGGAGATGAAAAAAGAAAACATTCCGGCGACGCTGATTGTCGACAGCACTGCAGCGGTTCTCATGAAAGAACGAAAAATTGATGCCGTTATTGTCGGTGCAGATCGAATAGCAATGAACGGCGACGTTGCGAATAAGGTTGGTACCTATGCGCTTGCAGTCCTTGCGAAATATCACGGGATACCATTCTATGTCGCAGCACCGGTTTCAACAATTGATTTTCGGATGAAGACAGGCAAAGAAATTCCCATAGAAGAACGGGATGGAAGAGAGGTTCATGAAATATTCGGCAAGCGGATCTCACCGGAAGGAATAGCAGTGTATTCTCCGGCATTCGATGTTACGCCGAACGATTTAATAACGGCGATTGTTACAGATCAAGGGATTCTACATCCGCCATTGTCCGATGCGCTGAAGAATCTTCGGTCTCAAAGTTGATATGCTTATAAAAACTGAAGCTGTGATCCTCAAAACAATGAAGTACGGTGATACGAGCAAGATTGTCACGTTCTACACGAAAGAGTACGGAAAACTGAACGGCATTGCGAAAGGAGCGCGAACAGCAAAGAATAAATTCGGTTCGTCATTGGAACCGCTGACACATTCGATGCTTGTTCTGTACAAAAAAGAGCATCGAGATCTTCACCTGATTTCACAATGTGATGCTATAGATTCGTTTAAAAATCTGACAGAAGATTTAGACCGAATGATCATAGCGTTCGCAGTGATAGAACTCATCAATCAGGTCACGCATCAAGAAGAGCGCAATCACCCGCTCTTTGCATTGCTCGGTGGAACATTAAGCGCACTGAATTCAAGTCTCAAAAATTATCCGACATATTTCCATGCCTTCCGATTACGGCTTGCTTCGCTTTTTGGATACAGGCCGAACTTTGAAGTCTGCGGCGAATGCGGCGAACCTCTTGTCATCGGCAGCGGAGAAAACCAGTTTGCATTTCAAGTGGCTCGCGGGGCGGTTTTTTGCAATCGCTGCTGTAAGCCAAACGACTCTTCCATGAACGGTGGAGATCAAAATGCCGCAATGATGACTCTTTCACCACAAGGAGTACAGATTCTGAGACGGCTCTTGCATGCACAAATAACCAGTCTCGGCAGCCTCGAATTTGGTAACCAGGTTGGGAACCAAATCGATGAGCTTTTACGTCTATATTTACGATATCACTTTGAAGGATTAAAACCTTTGAAATCGACAGAAATATTTAATCATCATAAAGCTGTACCATAAAATAGGAGAAAACACTATGTCAACCAAATCAGTCTTAGCGGCTGTTTTTCTTATCAGTCTCGGAATTATTTTTGGAGTTGTTCTGGTCTCAAGCTTCAAAGGCGTTGATTTCTCATTTGCGGGGGACGACGTTAAACTTGGCGCTCAACAGGCTCCCATCAAACCGAATTCTACATTACAGGCATTAAATGAAGCATTTCATAATGTCGGCAAGACAGTGACACCGTCTGTGGTGTACGTGCAGGTTGAAATGAGCGGAGAATCAGAATCGGATTCTCAAGAAGATCAGAATCAATTCTTCCATCGATTCTTTGGCCCGGATTTTAAATTTGATATGCCAAAACGCGGTCCGGAAAGAGGTTCAGGTTCCGGCATAATCATTTCAGCAAACGGATATATTCTGACCAATAATCATGTCGTTGCGAATACTAAGAAGAATGGAATTAAAGTTCAGCTTGCTGATACCAGAGAGTTCAAAGCAAAGCTCATCGGAACCGACAAGTTTACCGATCTTGCTGTGATCAAGATTGATGCAGACAATCTGCCGGTTGCGGCGCTTGGAAATTCTGATGACGTTGAGGTCGGGCATATCGTGTTTGCCATCGGTGCGCCTCTCGGATTGAAATCGACAATGACTCAGGGAATTGTCAGCGCTCTCGGACGTAATATTGGCATCATCGACGATCAGCAGAGCGGGTACAGAATAGAAAATTTCATTCAGACGGATGCCGCAGTCAATCCCGGCAATAGCGGCGGACCGCTAGTGAATATCAACGGCGAAGTCATCGGCATAAATTCAGCCATAGCAACGACCAACGCGCGGTATCAAGGATACAGTTTTGCGATTCCATTGAATCTTGCGAAACGGGTTGCGACCGACATTATCAAATTCGGAAAATTCCGGCGTGGCTTTCTTGGCGTGCAAATTAAAGATGTCGATGCAGTCTATGCTAAAGCTGCCGGACTTGATAAGGCAAAAGGAGTTTGGGTTGAATCAGTGACAAAAGATGCCGCAGGCGATAAAGCAGGTGTTGAAGACGGAGATATTGTTCTTTCGGTCGATGGAAAAGAAGTGAATACCGTCCAGGCTCTGCAAACCGCTATCGCTTCGAAGCATCCTGGGGAAGTCGTCGCACTTCAAATTTGGCGGAATAGAAAAGAGATCGCGAAAAGAGTAACTCTCGGTTCACACGATGAAGAGGGTGAAACAGTGGCAGAGAAAGTGAAAAGTGAAAAAGACGAATCGGAGTCGGATATCGAATCGGAAAAGTCTATCGATCTCAAGGAAATTGGAGTCACGGTGAAAGCAATCGATTCAAAGATTAAGAAGCGTTATGATGTTGAGAAAGGAGTTATCGTTTCGGATATCGAAGATCTCGGTCCGGCGCAGGAACGCGGATTGAGGAAAGGTGATGTCGTAACCGATATGGGAGATCAAAAAATCTCAACGCCTGAACAATTCGAAAAATCGATTAGAAAAATGAAACCGGGCGATGCTGTGATGCTGCGGGTGAAAGGCGAAGACAAGAAAATGCGCTTTGTCCCGATTGAGATGCCCAAATAGGCATAATATGTAAAAATCACAAGTCCAAAATAAAAAGCGCGGCTGATTCTATCGGCTGCGCTTTTTGGTCTCCTGCCGATTGAATCTCCCTCTAAATTTTGTTTTATTGAATGTATGACAGATATGGAATGTTGTTCGTCCTCATACTCATCATTACGAGAATAATCTTATGATACGCTATCTCACTGCAGGAGAATCCCATGGCAAGGCGCTCGTTGGTATTTTGGAAGGAATGCCGGCGGGTGTCGAGATTTCTGCTGAATACATCAATCACCAACTCTGGCGGCGGCAGCAAGGATATGGCCGCGGCGGCAGGATGAAAATTGAAACGGATAAAGTTGAAATTCTTTCCGGAGTGCGATTCGGCAAAACGCTCGGTTCTCCGATTGCTTTGATGATTCAAAATAAAGACTGGAAAAACTGGTCAGAGAGGATGTCTCTTGACAGTGATGGAGCAGGAATAGAGAAGATTACCATTCCCCGTCCCGGGCACGCAGATTATTCCGGTGCAGTGAAATTCGCATTTGATGATTTACGCAATGTTATAGATCGGGCAAGTGCGCGAGAGACAGCGATACGCGTAGCACTTTGCGCTATCAGTAAAAAATTCCTGGAAGATCATGGTATCTTCATCGGCAGTCATGTCTTGAGTATCGGTGCAGCAGTGATAAAAAATAGAATAAAAATCGATCAGAGGATCATAAAGTTCATCGGTCGTACACCGGGAGCAGCAATCAACGTGGCGGAAGAAGCGGACAAATCCGAAGTTCGAATGCTTGATAAATCAACTGAAGCGAATGCAATAGCACAGATCAAGAAAGTAAAGAAGGCAGGTGATACGCTTGGCGGTATATTCGAAGTCATCATTTCGGGTGTCCCGATAGGATTAGGAAATTATGTTCAGTATGATAGAAAGTTGGATGGCCAGCTTGCTCAAGCGATCATGTCGATTCAGGCGATCAAAGGTGTTGAGATTGGAGAAGGATTTTCAAATGCAATGAAATTTGGTTCGCAGGTCCATGACGAGTTTACATTAAAAAATGAAAAAATTATCCGTATGACGAATCGCGCAGGCGGGATTGAAGGAAGCATGACCAATGGCGAAATGATTGTTCTCCGGGCGGCAATGAAACCGATTGCCACACTCGCCAAACCATTGAAAGCGGTGGATCTCGCAACAAACAAAATAGTAGAATCACGGTATGAGCGGTCCGATGTCTGTGCCGTTCCAGCCGCATCGGTTATTGGCGAGGTAGTGATAGCTCCGGTTTTAGCAAATTCATTTTTAGAAAAATTTGGCGGTGATTCGATGGAGGAGATACGTAAAAGATACAAGGGTAATTAAATATGAACCTGCGAAGGATCACTTTGGTTCATTGTTGGAAACCTTTTGAATGTTTATCCCAACCTTCAAAGAGATTGCAAAATTTCAAATGGGTTATTCCGCTTCTTGACTCTCGGAGTGGATTATGGTATATTTTCAATGGAATCAATGATATCCGGCAGAATATTTTGAGTTAATAACTCAGTTGTGTAATGGAGGTGCATAGGTCTTCAGTGTATTTGAAAGAACCGTCGGCGCAGACGGAAAATTGAGCCGAAAAGTGCTTGTACTCAATCATGATTATGAGCCGTTAAGCATCTGTAACGTCAAGAAAGCAATCATTCTCTTGTATTTAGGCAAAGCAGAATTGATTGCAGCCTGCGATGGTAAAAAATTGCGTTCTGTCTATACGTCGATGCCTTATCCAAGCATCGTTCGCCTCTCTGTCTACATTCGTTTACCCTATAAAAAAATAGTCCTTTCTCATAAAAACATATTACGCCGTGATGGACATTTATGTCAATATTGCGGGAAAACGGAATCAATGCTCACAGTAGACCATATTGTTCCGAAAGCAAAGGGCGGTCCGGATTCATGGGAAAATCTTGTTGCCGCTTGTGTTTCCTGCAATAACAAAAAGGGAGATCGAACATTGCATGAAGCTCAGATGAAACTGCTTCGCAAACCGATCCGTCCTAATCATGTAATGTTTATTCGCCACTTTGTCGGCACGGTGGATGACCACTGGAAGCCGTATTTATTTATGAATTAATTTTAGCTGTCAGCAGTCGGTGAGCAGTGTACAGTCGTTAGGTTTAAACTTCTGATTGCTGATAACTGATAACGATGAACTGTTTCGTCGAAAGGGGTTTCGTGTTCTCTTGAATCAAAAGAAAAAAATAATTCTTAGCGGTATGCGCCCAACGGGAAAATTGCATCTTGGTCATCTTACCGGTGCATTGGAGAATTGGGTTGCAATGCAGGGAGAATATCAAAATTATCATCTTATTGCCGATTATCATGCGTTAACAACCAATCCGGACACATCGGAGATTTATACGAACTCGATCGATATGCTCCTCGATTGGCTTGCTGCCGGGATTGATCCGGTGCAAAGCCCGATGTTTCGCCAATCGCAAGTAAAAGAACACGCAGAACTGCATCTGTTATTTTCCATGCTCATCACTACTTCGCGTCTTGAACGAAATCCAACGTTGAAGGAACAAGTCCGCGATCTTGCAATGGACAGCGTTGTCTATGGCCATCTCGGATATCCGGTACTGCAAGCTGCAGATATTTTGCTTTACAAAGGTGACGTCGTTCCTGTCGGTGAAGACCAATTGCCTCATATTGAAATTACTCGCGAGCTTGCAAGACGCTTTAATACACAATATGCCCCGGTTTTCCCTGAACCGGAAGGAAAAATTACAAAGTTCGCTCGGTTGCCAGGATTAGATGGAAAACGAATGAGCAAATCTGTTGGAAATACAATTCTTCTTTCAGATTCACCTGAAGCCGTTATGAGAAAGCTCAAGACAGCTGTCACGGATCCTCAAAAAGTCCGCAAAGGCGATCCGGGCCATCCCGACATATGTTTGATCTTTGCATATCACAATAAATTTAATCCGTCCGAAGTACCGGAGATTCGTACCGATTGTGAAAGTGGAAAGCTCGGATGTTTTGATTGCAAAATGAATTGTGCCAGGAAAATTATAGAGACACTTGCACCGAGTTATGAGAAAAGATCGTGCTATGAAGCACACATGGAAGATGTAAAGAGTATTCTTGCTGATGGTGAACAACGCGCCAAAGCAGTTGCAAAACAGACAATGGCTGAAGTTCATGAAGCGATGAAACTGGGATGAGCGAGAAAAAAATGTAACTGGTAACTCTATGTATACAATTAAGCTCCATGACTTCGAAGGTCCACTGGATCTTCTTTTATTCTTCATCAAGCGGGATGAATTGGATATCTATGATATCCCGATTGCAAGCATCACGAAGGAATTTTTGGATTATATGCATTTCCTTCAGCAATTTGACCTGGAAATCGCAGGTGAATTTTTAGTTATGGCTGCCGAGTTGATGCAGATAAAAGTAAAAATGCTGTTACCGCCTGAACAGGGTGAAGAAGAAGAACTTGATCCGCGTGCAAACTTAATACAGCGGTTAGTGGAATATAAACGCTACAAGGAAATGTCTTTGCAGATGAAAAATCGTGAAGAAGAACAAATGAAAGTGCATTACCGCGGTTATCGTTCTGCCGATGAACATATTGTCGAGGAAGAAACAGGCGAAAATATGATCCGCGATGTAACCTTCTTCGATCTGATTGCATCATTCAAGTTTGCCATAGATCGAATGCCGAAGAAATTCTTCCATGAAATCGATAAAATCAATGTAACAGTCGAAGAACAAATCGCATACATTGAAGAATATTTTTCAAGACGTTCTGAAGCTACTTTTTACGATTTAGTCAAAGACTTTACGGAACGAATTCGCATTGTGGTAACATTTCTTGCATTACTGGAAGTTATACGGGCAAAGAAAATAATCATCAGGCAGTTGCGGCCATTCGGCGATCTTTCGATCATGAGAAACGTGAATTGACAGAAGAACAAACAACCATAGAAAAAACGGAACTGAAAATTCCAACGACATTCAAAGCCTTGGTTGAAGCGTTGATTTTTGCGGCTGAGGAACCGCTCTCTTTGAACCAGATCCGTTCTATCTATCAAGGTGAAAACCTCAGGAATGATGAATCAAAGCAAATAGAACCGGAAACTATCCGGCAAATTGTCACCGATCTTAATAAGGAATATTCGAGGCAGGATCGGCCGTATCGCATTGTGCAAATTGCCGGCGGATATCAATTTGCAACATCTTCGGAATATGCTGAATGGCTTGGAAAACTCTATAAGGAGCAAGGCAGAAGGAAACTTTCCCAATCCGGTGTTGAAACGCTTGCGATCATTGCCTACAAACAGCCCATTACAAAAGCTGAGATTGAAAAAATTCGCGGTGTTAATTGTGATTATGTTCTTAAAACATTATTGGAAAAGGAATTGCTGACAGTAACAGGACGGGCTGAGAGTGTCGGACGTCCGCTATTATACGGAACAACGAGAGAATTTCTAAAACATTTTGGATTGAACGATATCACGGATCTGCCTCGGCCAAGAGAGATAGAAGAAATTCTCGGAGAAAGTCAATTTGAGACAGAACGCCGGATGCTGGAAGCCCAAGCCGGAGCAGAACAGGCGCGAAAAGAACAAGAGGATTTCAAATCACGCCTGCCGCATATTCCGAAAAAGAAACCGGAGCTTGACGAGAAAGGTGTTGAAATAGTCCCGCACAAGAGAATGCGGGAAATCAAAATAATGCCCATGGAAGAACGAAAGGCATTAGAAGAAGCAGGCCAAGAAAAAATCGAGTTTATTTCGGAAAATACTTCGGTTGAAGATAAGCTGTCTGTCGAAAAAACATCAGATGAAAAGACTCATTTGGAAGCTTCCATGGTTTCACCGCAAGAAGACATTCCGGACGCAACCATTGAACAGAATGCATTCAAGCAAATAACAGAAAAGCAAAATGTCGAATTGCAAGAAGAAACTACGAACGACATTCTGGAATCGGAAAGAATGTTGGCATTAGAAATACAAAACGGAGAAATATCATCAACGACAGAAGAATCAATTCAAGACGACAGCCAAAACACATCGGAAATAGAAAAGCCGCAAATGCAAAAGCGCTGGAAGGTTTGGAAAGACAAGATTCAGGGGTTCATCAAGAAACTGTTCGCCTGAACCGGTATCTTGCAATGGCGGGAATTGGCTCACGCCGAAAGAATGATGAATTAATCCTTTCGGGCACGGTAAAAGTCAACGGCAAATTGATCAAGGAATTAGGTGTCCAAGTACACATTGGGAAGGATAAGATTTCCGTTCAAGACGAATTAGTGAACCTTGAAGAGAAGCTCGTCTATATTATCTTCAACAAACCAAAAGATACTATTACAACGATGAGCGACGAAAAGGGACGTACAACAGTCATGAAGTACGTCCATGTGAAACAACGTATTTATCCTATCGGGCGATTAGATAGAAATACAACAGGGGTTCTCCTCTTTACCAATGATGGCGATCTTGCAAATGCGTTGATCCACCCGAAATTTGAAATTGAAAAACTATACCGCGTTACGCTTGACCGTCAAGTAAGTGATGAAGATTTGAAGAAGCTGCGTAAAGGTGTCCGGCTGGATGACGGCTTAGCAAAGGTTCAGTCTGCTGAAATTATTGATGGCTCGAAGCGGAGGAAAGTACTTCTTACTTTACGTGAAGGAAGAAACCGTGAGATCCGAAGATTATTTGAAGTCATTGGATACGATGTTCGGCAGCTTGACCGCGTTTCATTCGCCGGACTCACTCCGCTCGGACTTCCCCGGGGCAATTGGAGATTTCTCAATCGAAGTGAAGTCAACTACTTAAAAAAACTAGCCGGCTCTACAAGCAGAAAAGAGATTGATGAGATTTACGCGTAACAAAGGAATTCTCCTGCGTTGGATATTATTCCAGGTTGGAATGAGCTCGTTTGTATGATTCTGCACTCTTCAAACTTCTTGATAAAACACATGAACACTTTTAATTAATGGAAATAACAATGGCTGAAGATACGAAAGCTCCATCTCCTGAACAAGACCACGAAGACATCAACGTCCTTATGCAGCGCCGGCGGGAAGAATTAGAACAGCTGACCAAGCTTGGTATAAACCCGTATCCCTACGAATTTATTCGAGATGCGTTTTCCAAGGAAATTATCAATCAATTTCAAGACGATGCACCGCAGCGCACAGTATCAATGGCCGGCAGAATTATGTCCATCCGCCGGATGGGAAAAGCTTCGTTTTGTCATATTCAGGATTCGCAAGGGCGTATTCAAATTTATTTACGGCGTGATGATATCGGCGCATCATATGATGCTTTTAAGCTTATGGATATCGGCGACATCATTGGCGTTCAAGGCTTTATTTTTCGTACCAAAATGGGAGAAATTTCTGTTCATGCGTCGGAACTTATTCTTCTTGCAAAATCGTTAAGACCTTTGCCCATTGCAAAGGAAAAAGTGGATGAGCAGGGAAACAAGACTGTTTATGATCCGTTTTCAGACAAAGAATTACGTTATCGTCAGCGGTATCTTGATCTTGCTGTCAATCAGGATGTACGTCAGGTGTTTATAAAGAGATCGAAGATTATAAGCGCCATTCGGAAGTTCCTGGATGGACTTGGATATTTGGAAGTGGAAACGCCCGTACTCCAGCCGATTTATGGCGGTGCATCGGCAAGGCCGTTTATAACACACCATAACGCACTGGATATGAAACTGTATATGCGCATCGCAGACGAATTGTACCTGAAGCGCTTAATTGTGGGCGGTTTCGACGGCGTGTATGAAATCTCGAAGGATTTTCGCAATGAAGGATTGGATAAAACGCATAATCCGGAGTTTACGATGATGGAACTCTATGTTGCGTTCCACGATTATCGATGGATGATGAATCTGGTGGAAAACCTTGTTTCGAACTTGGCGATGGAACTGAACGGAGTGCCTGTTGCAAAATTGGGAAATCATGAAATTAATTTCACTCCTCCTTGGAAACGAATTAATATGTTCGATGCCATCAAGGAACGCACTGGAAAAGATTTAAGAGAAAAGAATGAGGATGATCTGCGGGTAATTGCGCAAGAGCTGCACATAGAATTAGATCCAAAAATAGGAGTGGGAGGTATTATTGATGAAATTTTTAGTGAAAAAGTTGAGCCCCATTTAATTCAACCGACATTCATTACTGATTATCCTCTTGAAATGTCGCCGCTC
>Ga0182011_10000773_pt1 | contig 27907 bp, 24 predicted proteins | sample 711E1DmetaG_FD_120481 | JGI IMG/M metagenome (GOLD analysis project Ga0182011, IMG submission 120481) | Permafrost microbial communities from Stordalen Mire, Sweden - 711E1D metaG | ecosystem: Environmental > Terrestrial > Soil > Wetlands > Permafrost | place: Sweden: Stordalen | collected...
CCACGCCCGGCGTGGACCATGTGGAAAAATGCATCGTGCGCAAGGTGGGCTACCAGTATTTCGTGGACATGCACGTGGAGGTGGACCCGCAAATGACCGTGCTCGACTCGCATAAAATCGCCCACGACGTGAAGGACAAAATTCGCGACGCCCTCCCCGCCGTCAGTGACGTGCTGGTGCATGTTGAACCGCTGGGCTTCGCGGCGAGGAAAATAAAAATATAACGGCGGGGCGGCGTTCCCATTGGTATTGGAAAGAAACGGGGCAAATTGATTGTCTCATTTCGGCTTAGGCGTCCGTATTTTGATTAGGGACGACAAAAGAAAAACATGCAGATTTTACGGTGGCGGTGTCTATTTATTGAAGCAGTGAGCGAAACGAGCACAGCGCAGGTTGAATGGCGGTGAAAAATCTGAAACTTTTGCTGCTTCAACCGGGTTTTAGGGAATAGAATTCATAAAGCCGGACAGGTTCATCGTCCGGTGGGCGGAAGCTTGTGGTGGAAACTGTGAAACGAATCTTTAACCAACATGGCGGCGCGGGAACCAAGGGAATTCCATACTTATGGCATCGTCAAAATTGAAAATCGCGGCAGTTGGAACCGGGGTGGGGATTCTGACAATCGGCATGGTTCTGTTGAGCATCAAAACAGTTCATTGGGTGCAGACGGCACATGCGCCGGACATACAAGGCGCTTGGGCGGGCAATTTTGCGGCTGGGGAGACTAAAATGCCCTTGATGTATAAAATCTCCAAGATGAACGGCTTGTATCACGCAGTCGAAGTGGATATTTACCAAGGTGCGAGGGAAATTCCCGTCAGCAAGCTCATCTACAATTATCCTGCGATCCACATCGAACAACAGGCCGTCGGCTTCACTTATGACGCCACCTTGAACCCGAAGACGATGGAGATGTCCGGCACTTGGAAACAGGGCAAAGGCTCCGGGCCGTTTGCCATGAAGCTGAACGCCCTTCCGGATGCGTTTCCGGAACCCATGGCCGAAAGTGATTACGCGCCGCGGCAGAATTCGGACTTGCAAGGGTACTGGAAAGGGACGTTGAAGGTTGGGAATACAATACTCCGGGTGGCTCTTAAAATTGCCGAGCGGGCGGATGGCACTTTTCGGGTGGCGGGAGATAGTCCGGACCAAGGCTCAAAAGATGTCGAAGCCACGGCTGTCACCTACCATCGGCCAACGGTGAGGGTGGAGTTCGGGGGGATTAGCGGTGCATTTGAGGGCATGGTGGAGGACGGGGCCCAAGTCATTACCGGCAACTTGACCCAGGGAGGAGGCAAGCCGATGCCGTTGACTTTGGAACGTGCCAGACCCGGAGCAGAACCGGCGTCTGATACGGTCTCCGAGGCGCAAAAGGATTATTCCCACACCGGCCCGAATGATTTGCCGGGGCACTGGCTGGGGATCCTGGATGTCAAACAAGCCAACGCAAAACTTCGTTTGGCCTTGAATATCGCCAAGCTGCCGGATGGCAAATTCTCCGCCTCGATGATCAGTCTCGATCAGGGAGGAGCTGAAATTCCGGCAAGCGTAGTTCAATGTGTCCCGCCCAATGTGCATCTGGAATGGGTTGCCATCGGCGGCTCTTACAACGGAAAACTTGAAAATGGCAAAATCTCCGGCGTCTGGCGTCAGGGTGGTGGAGCGCTCCCGCTGGTGTTGGAAAGGAACTAGGCACGATGATCTGGCAAACCACAAAATCGAGGCGATGGGATTTAAATTTTTGTCGGATTTGGCCGGGCGGTGGCGCTTTACTGATAGTGAATGGCGGACCTGCGGGCGTTGCTTTATGACTAAACCGAATTTATTCAAACCAAACAAACCGATCCGGGGATTCACCTTAATCGAACTGTTGGTGACCATCGCCATCATTGGGATTCTTGCCGCGTTGCTCATGCCTGTCTTGGGCAAGGCCAAAAACAAGGCCAGCCAGGTCTCGGACCTTAGCAATCTTAGGCAGCAGATGGTCGCCACGCAGTTGTACGCCAGTGACAACAGAGACGTGCTCCCGTGGCCCAATTGGGACGATGGCCAGTCCGACCGCCCGGGCTGGCTTTACAAGGCGGATTTGAGCTTGTTGCCTCCGGCTGAATTCAAGGTGGAGACCGGGTTATTCTGGAAGATGCTGGGCAACCCCAAACTCTACTTCTGCCCGATGGATAGACCCCGGAGCAGCCAGTTTGGCGAGCGCCCCCAGCAAATCTCCAGTTACGCGATGAACGGCGCGGTGGTCGGTTACCCGGGTTATCCCGTTGATTTTACGATAACGCCAGTGAAGTTGTCGGAGATGCGCCCGACCGATTGCGCGTTTTGGGAAACGGATGAGACCCGTCCGGACTATTTCAACGACGGCGCCAACTATCCGGACGAAGGTGTCAGCGGGCGGCATAGTGAAGGCGGCATCCAGGCCACGTTCGGCGGCTCGGTGAATTATATCAAGATCAAGGACTGGAAGCTGGACGTGGCAGATACCAACCGCAACCGCCTCTGGTGTTATCCCGGCACCCCCGATGGCCGGCAAAGCGGCGGATAGAAAATCCGGTTCGGCTGCTTTTGAAATTCCCGGTTGAAAATTGTCTCCTTTTGGTCCCGGCGTCCATGTATCTGATGGATGATGAATGATGACATGGCGCTGGTGCGGGAATACGCGGCCAGCCAGTCCGAGACTGCCTTTGAGACGTTGGTTTCGCGTCACGTCAATCTCGTTTATTCGGCGGCCTTGCGACAGGTGCGCGACCCGCATCTGGCCGAGGAAATTTCCCAGGCGGTGTTTGTCATTCTCGCCCGCAAGGCCGGTTCGCTCGGTTCCCAAACCATTCTTTCCGGCTGGCTCTATCGCGCGGCGCGATTCGCCGCCGCCGACGCGCTGAAGACCCAGCGCCGCCGCCAACGCCGTGAACAGGAGGCCTGCATGCAATCCACGTTTGATGATCACCCAATGGACGCGGCCTGGCAGGAATTGTCGCCGCTGCTGGACGAGGCCGTGGCGCAACTGCGGGACAAGGACCGCGACGCGCTGGTGCTGCGGTATTTCGAGAACAAGAGCTTGCGCGAAGTAGGCGACGCGCTGGGGTTGCAGGAACGTGCCGCCCAAAAACGGGTGGCGCGCGGGCTGGAAAAGCTTCATGCCTTCTTTGCCCGGCGCGGCATTGCGTCCACCACGGCCATCATCGCCGGGGCGGTTTCGGCGAATTCAGTTCAGGCCGCGCCGGTCGCGCTGGTCAAATCCATTACTGCCGTTGCGGTCACGAAAGGCGCGGCGGCGGGCGGTTCAACCTTAACCCTCATCAAAGGAGCATTGAAAATTATGGCATGGACAAAAGCTAAAACCACAGCCGTTGCCGTCGCCGCCGCAATCGTGGCTTCCGGCACCGCCACCATCGTGATCAAAACCGGCGCCTTCGGAATCGGGCGCGGGAATGCCAACCGCCAGCCGGAAACCCAGGTGAAACTCAACCGGTCGCCAAAGATTTACAGCAACGGAATCAACGATGCCCATCGTCTCCCCAACCATCTCTATACCTACCCCGCCGGAGATGAGGCAACCCGTCATTACCTGGAGGGCATTATAAAAATGTTCCGCATCGGTCTTGCTGCCATTAAAAGCGACCGCGAGCTGACCGAGCAGGACATCCAGACCCGGAACATTTACATCTACGGTTCACCGGAAAATCACAGCCTGTTCCAGCGGGTGCGCGACCAGTTGCCCATCGTCTTCGCGGACGACGGCATTGTGGTGGGCAACAAGAAATGCAAGGGACGCGACGTGGGAGCCATTTTTACCTGTCCCAATCCGCTTAGTCCCCAACATCAACTGGTCATCTACGGGACGGTATCTCCGGAAGCTTTGAAGAACATGAACGGCGTTTTCCATGGCCCAACGGACTACGTCATTTTCAACAACACGACGCGCCAGTTCCGCGGAGCAAACGCTGCCGACTGTTATCTGCTTTTGGGTTCATTCGACAAGTCCGATCCCGCGCATTGGCGCGTGGACGAATCACTCCAACTCCTGCCGCCCAAAGCCTTGCAGAAGGCCACTGCCGGCGTTGTGGTGCCCTACGCCGCCCAATGATGTTTTTGGAGGGCTGAAAAAAGCCCGGCCTGAAAAAATAAATGTCCAATTCCCTTCCGGGCGGGGAATAATAGGTGGATGCCTGATGCGAACGACATGGACTTGGTGCGGGAATACGCGGCCAGCCAGTCCGAGCGCGCCTTTGCCACGCTCGTTTCACGTCACGTCAATCCGTGTTGATCCGTGTCCATCCGCGGTTGAATTATTCCTTTGTCCGATTCCAACTGCGGATTTTAGGATTAAACAACCCAAGACCTTTCGAGCAAGTCGCATCCATTGATTTGTATTCTTGCAAAAATGCCAGTTGTGGCCTCATTCTGGCCATGACGGCTGGAAAGTCCGGACTAATGCGCTGAACTTCTTATGAAAAAATATGGTAAACCAATTGTGGCAGGCTTCGTGATATTGCTTACCTTTGGCGCGGCAACGTGGTTGGTTGTCCAGTTCAATAATCCCCAACGGCGGGCGCTTGCTGAAGGGCAACGCGCCATTGCCAATCACCTGGCCGAGCCTCTCGATTTGACCGCCTATTACGACACACCGGCGGCCAATTTTGACAACGAATGGACGGCTGTACCAAGCGGGTTCCAGACATTTTGTCATGTGCCACTCCAAATTGACGGTTCCCTGAAATTATGGGGAGCCGGATTTCCACAGTATGGAAGTGGAACTGGCGCGGAAGAGATTCTGGGAATTCCCGTGAACCGGCGGTTTGAAACGTTTTATGTTTATCATACCGCCATTTTCTGGTCGCCGAACAATGCGCCGGTTTATCAAGTGGTGTTCCGCTACAACGATGGTGAATTGGTTACCAACACAATCCGATATGGCGTTGATATCCTGGACTTTTATGCCAATACCAACAGCAAAGGCAAAATCTTCGGTCCGACCGGGCGCAATTCCAGGCTGGCATGGCATGGAGAGTATTCAGCGAATGGGAAAATCATTCCATTGCGCTTCAGCCTGACCGCGTTGACAAATCCATATCCGTTATCCGAAGTCACCTCCATTGATTTGTATTCCTGCAAGACCAACAGCGCCGGCTGCATCATGGCCATGACGACCGGACGGGCGGGATTGTTGAAGTAATGGGAGCCGGTGGAAATGCTCGTGGTGGAGAAGGCAAAATAAATTGTCACCTTTTGCCTTTGGGCGGACACTTATTATAGATGGGGCTGGGCGATGACTTGGAACCGTTCGAGCGCAGGGACGTGATAAAATTATGAAACAAATGTTCCGCGGCGGTGTCTTTTTATAAGAGTGTGAATCCGGCGCGATGGCCGGCGGTTACAAATTGCGCCGATTTTTATTGTAACACTTTTCGTCGAATCCTGTTAATACAGCCGGGAAGGATAGATTATGCAGAACCAGTCAAATCCCCTGCGCCAGTTGCCGCCGGGCGGGTCGGGCATCCTGCGGCGGGTGCGGGCGTTCACACTTCTCGAATTGCTGGTGACCATCAGCATCATCGCCATTCTCGCCGCGCTGCTGCTGCCGGCGCTGGCCCGGGCCAAGGAGATGGCCAAGCGGGTCGGCTGCCTGAACAATCAAGGACAGCTCGGCCTGGCTTGGGAGGTGTATGCCGGCGATTGCAACGGCAACTTGCCGTTGAACGACTGTGAACTCTCCGGCAACATAGCCCGAAGCACGTCGGATTCGTGGGTCACCGGCAACGCAAAAGTGGACATAGACCCGGCCACCATCACCAAGGGGTCCCTTTTCCGCTACGTGAAAAACGCGGCGGTTTACAAATGCCCGGCCGATCGTGGTTTTATTCAGGACACCAGGATTCCCAGATACCGCAGCTTTTCCTTGAGTTGCTACATGAACGGACCGGTGGCGGATACCACTGATTTTAGCATCCAGCCGTTGCGCAGGATAACCGAGATCCAAAATTCTTCCAAAACACTTACTTTCATTGATGAGGATGTTCTGACCCTGGACGACGGCCATTTCCTTTATGCCACCAATTACAACAACTGGCTCAATGTTCCCGGCTGGCGGCATCAGAACGGCACCGTTCTCACCTTTGCCGACCACCACGCGGAATACTGGAAGTGGAAAAGCGCGGAGCCCACCTCAACCTGGTTTGACGGCGGCGGCGATCTCACCGACCCTTCGGAGTTTCAGGATCTCAACCGCTTGCAACGGACGGCGCCGGGTTTCAATTGATTGTGGCAGCCCGTAAGATGGCCTTCCGCTGCGATTCCCTCCACGGCTGGGAGTAATTACTCGTTTTCCTTTGCACGTTCGGCGTCCAGGCGGTTTAATATCCGCGTATGAAAATCGTTTTAGCCTATTCCGGCGGCCTCGACACCTCGGTGCTGCTTTCGTGGCTCAAAGAAACCTACGACGCGGAGATGATCGCCTTCTGCGCCAACATCGGCCAGGCGGAGGAATTGCGCGGCCTCGAAGCCAAGGCGAAGAAGACCGGCGCGTCCAAAATCTACATTGACGATTTGCAGGAGGAATTCGCGCGCGACTTCATCTACCCCATCATCCACGCCGGCGCGATTTACGAGGGCCAGTATTTCCTGGGCACCAGCATCGCCCGGCCGCTCATCGCCAAGCGCATGGTGGAAATCGCCAAAAAGGAAAAGGCCGACGCCATCGCCCACGGCGCCACCGGCAAGGGCAACGATCAGGTGCGGTTCGAGTTGACTGCCGCCGCGCTCGCGCCCGAGTTGCAGGTCATCGCCCCGTGGCGGGACGCTTCATTTCGCACCGACTTTCCCGGCCGGCAGGAAATGATTGCTTATTGCAAACGGCACAAGATTCCCGTGCAGGCCAGCGCCAAGAAACCGTTCTCGTCCGACCGGAACCTCCTGCACATTTCCTACGAAGCGGGCATTCTCGAAGACCCGTGGATGGACGCGGGCGACAAAAAGTTTCGGGGCTCGTTCACCACGCTGTCCGTGTTTCCTGAAGACGCGCCGAACCGGCCGGAATTCGTGACGCTGGATTTCCTGAAAGGCAATTGCGTGGCGGTGAACGGCAAAAAACTTTCCCCGCTCGGCGTGATGAAAGCGCTGAACAAAATCGGCGGCAAACACGGTGTCGGTCGAGTGGACATGGTGGAGAACCGGTATGTGGGCATGAAATCGCGGGGCGTGTATGAAACGCCCGGCGGCGCCATCCTGCATTTTGCGCACCGGCAGATGGAAAGCCTCACGATGGATCGGGAAGTCATGCACCTGCGGGACTCGCTCATTCCGCGTTACGCAGAGCTGGTGTATTACGGCTACTGGTTCTCACCGGAGCGGTATGCGTTGCAGGCGCTCGTGACCGAGAGCCAGAAGAACGTGACCGGCACCGTGCGCGTGAAACTGTACAAAGGCAACATCATGGTGGCTGGACGGAAATCTCCGGTGAGCCTCTACAATCCGCACATTGCGACGATGGAAGCCGACCCGACGAGAGCCTACAACCAGGACGACGCCACCGGCTTCATCCGGCTGAATGCATTACGGTTGAAGGTGGCGGCGAAGGTGCATGGGAGGAAATAAATGCCAGCGAACTTGAAGTGCCAAATTAGGATTTCAAGTTGCGTTTTGAACCGGTCGCAAATTGCGACCGGTTCATTTGAGGAACAAGCAATTGTTTGATATCTCAAATTGTGACCGGATCAGAAGGCAACGACATGAGCAAACAAACTTTAGCAGTCGTGACCAACATCACTCCGTTGATCCGGACGATTCACGGACAGAAAGTGATTTTGGATTCTGATTTGGCACGCATCTTTAGTGTCCCGACGTTCCGGTTTAACGAAGCAGTCAAACGCAATCGCGAACGGTTTCCAGCAGATTTCTTGTTTCAACTTACAGCAGAAGAGTTCAAATCTTTAACATCGCAAATTGCGATCTTAAAGAAAGGGCGTGGTCAGCATCGAAAATTTCCTCCTTACGCCTTCACCGAAAACGGCGCGATCATGGCGGCGAATGTTTTGAATAGCCCGGAAGCGGTGCGGATGAGCGTGTTTGTGGTGCGCGCGTTTGTGCAGATGCGCGACCTGCTGGGCGGCACGAAGGAACTGGCACGCCAATTAGCCGACTTGGAAAAGAAACTGACAGCGCGACTTGACGGGCATGAAATCGCCATTGTGGATGTGCTCCGGCGCGTCATGGAAATCCTTGATCCGCCGCCACCGCCGCCCGAACCCGAGACGCCGAAGCGGCAGATTGGTTTTCACGTTGAGCCAGAAGAGAAGTCTGGAACCAAAGCAAAGAAAAAGGCGTGAATATTTGCCAATACATTGCCACGATGGAAGCCGACCCGACGAAGGCTTACAACCAGGACGACGCCACGGGCTTCATCCGGCTGAACGCGTTGCGGTTAAAAGTCGCGGCAAAGGTGCAGAGGAAGAAATGAAAAGAACTTGTATGGGGAAAACAGTCATACTCTTGTTGGGGCTGTGCCTGACTGCCGCGCAGGCGCAGGCCGACGACAATCCGCTTCCGCAGCTCGTGACTAAAGACGGACACCATGCCTTGATTGTGGACGGTGCGCCGTTCCTCATCCTCGGCGCACAGTGCCACAATTCCAGTGCATGGCCTGCGATGCTGCCCAAAGTCTGGCCGGCCATCGAATATCTTCACGCCAACACGCTCGAAATCCCGGTCTATTGGGAACAGTTTGAGCCGGAACCGGGCAAGTTCGACACGTCGGTGGTTGACACCATCGTCCAGCAGGCGCGCGAGCATAATGTGCGGCTGGTGTTGCTCTGGTTTGGCACCTGGAAAAATGGCAGCTCGCATTACATTCCGTCGTGGATGAAAAGCCAGCCGGACAAATACCCGCGCATCATCGGCAAGGAGGGTCGCCGCGTGGATACGCCGTCGCCGCACGCGCCCGCCACGCTCGCGGCGGACATTCATGCCTTCAGCGCGCTCATGCGGCACCTAAAATCAGCGGACACCCAACACACCGTCATCATGGTGCAGGTTGAAAACGAGCCGGGTTCCTGGAACACCGTCCGCGATTATTCGCCCGAGGCGCAAAAACTCTTCACATCGCCTGTGCCGTCGGAACTGTTGAAGGCGATGGGAACCAACGCACCCGCCAGTGGCGGCAATTGGTCCGAAATTTTCGGCACCAATGCCGATGAATATTTTCACGCCTGGTCGGTCGCGCATTTCATCGGCCAGGTCGCCGCTGCTGGCAAGCAGGAATATCCACTGCCGATGTATGTCAATGCCTCACTGCGCGATCCTCTGAAGCCGGGTTCCGCGAACACCTACGAAAGCGGCGGGGCAACCGACAATGTGCTTTGGATTTGGAAGGTCGCGGCCCCGGCGATTGATCTGCTTGCGCCGGACATTTATCAGGGTGACAGCGCCCGCTATCGCAAGGTGCTGGAACTTTACAGCCAGCCGGACAACGCGCTGTTCGTGCCCGAGACGGGCGGCACTACGGGCCAGGCGCGGATGTGTTTTGCCGCGCTGGGACATGGGGCCATCGGCTGGTCGCCCTTCGGCCTCGACTACACCAAGTATGCCAATCAGCCATTGGGCGCGTCCCGGTTGACCGAGGAATCTCTCGGCCAAGTGGCACTGAACTACAAGATGCTCGAACCGATTATGCGCGAAGTCGCCCGGCTCAATTTCGAGGGCAAGCTCCAGGCTGTCGCCGAGGAAAAAGGCGAACTCACGCAAACGCTGGATTTCGGCAGCTGGCAGGCCGTCGTCAGCTACGGTGTTTCTCGCAACGGTTCCCCGAAAGGGAATTCCGAACCCATCGGCCGCGCCCTAATCGCGAAAATCGGCGAGAATGAATTTCTGGTGACGGGCGCGTTCTGCCGCGTGGATTTCAAGGCGGTTTCGGGCGGACAACGCGATTTCCTGCGGGTCGAGGAAGGCGGTTACGAAAAGGGAGCCTGGCATCCGCTTTACATCTGGAACGGAGACGAAACCGACTGGGGTCTCGACTTCAGCTCCGCGCCGCAAGTCGTGCGCGTTTCGCTCGGTACGTACTGAACATGTTCAGCGGAGCTTTCCTTCAGGGATTATGTCCGGAGATTTGCATTTTTGGCGAATGGAGATACCATTCAAGCATTATGGAACCGACCATTGCTCAAAAATCTCCGTTCGTTCTGCAAGTCAAACCGGGCACGTATTGGTGGTGCGCGTGCGGAAAATCAAAAGGCCAGCCGTTTTGTGATGGCTCGCACAAAGGCACCGGCTTCACGCCGAAGAAAGTCGAAATCAAGGAAGACAGAACCCTCGCGTGGTGCGGCTGCAAGCACTCGAAGAACGGCGCATTCTGCGACGGCAGCCATGCTGGGTTGGTTTAAGCAAAGTTACCGGCGCTTTCTCCCGCCCGACTCTTTTTTGCGGAAGACGTCCTGTGTTTCAGCAACGTCGAGCATTGAGAGGTCGATGCCTTCGTCGGGCGCGCGTTTTCTGGAGATTTTGAGCTGGCGCGCGATGAGTTTGACCGCAGAGGTGGCGTAGTATTTCACCACACCCACTCCGGTCACGGATTTAAAAATCACGATGAGCATGCAATGTTCGTCCACATTGGTGACGAGGAGGCTGAAATTTTCGCCCTGCTGGTAAATGCAGTTGAAGTTCTTTTCGTTGACAAGGTTGGCGATGGCCTGGCTGGCCATGAAGGCGCCGGATGCCAGCGCGCCGATGCTGGTCAGGTCAAATCCACTCATGTCGCCCTGTTGCGCGATAAGGAACCCGGCCTCGTCAATGACCAGCGCGGTCGAGGCGTCCGCCTTGGCGAGGAACTCGCGGAGCGTCGCGTTCAGTTTCTGGATATCCTCCTCTGTCAGTTGGGGCAGGTTGGCCATATCATGCGCGTTGCGGAATATTTTGGTTGATGAACTTGTGCAATAGCAGGCGCGTGATCATGTTCAGCGTCTCGAACACGCCCTCGCACCGGTGCGCAGTCGCGGTGAAGGACGGCACCTGCACTTCCCGGTTATTCAGAAGGAATTCCATATACTCGATCGGCGCGGCATTTGGCAGATCGCGCTTGTTGTATTGCAGCACGTAAGGGATGTCATTCGGGTTGAATTTGAGCGAATTCAAGTTGTCTATGAGATTTTGAAAGCTCTCAACATTTTCCGGCATTTTTTCGTATTGCGAATCGGCGACGAACACGATGCCGTCCACGCCGCGCAGCACAAGTTGGCGGGTGGTGTTGTAAATGACCTGTCCGGGCACGGTATAAAGCTGGAACTTCGTCTTGAAGCCCCGGATGGTCATTGCTTCAACCGGCAGAAAATCGAAGAACAGGGTCCGATCCGAACTGGTGGCGAGCGACACGAGCTTGCCCTTGTTGCCCGCAGCGGTTTGGACGTGATCGTGGACCTGGACCAGATTGGTCGTCTTGCCGCCCATCGCCGGGCCGTAATAGACGACTTTAACCTGCAGTTCCTTGGTGGATTGGTTGATGATGGCCATAAATTATTATTTTTTGCGGTCGAGTTCAGCGGCCAGCGCAGCCAGTTGCACGTCCGGCAACTGGCCGCCCGCGCGTCCGAACACGGCGAAATACACGGCGTTGACGCGGAAAATCCTCCACGGGACGCCGCCCACGGTGAAATTCAGGTTGTCCAACGAGCCCATCCGCAATTCCTTTGCGCTCTGATCCACGCGATCGAAAATTTGAGGCAAAAACGCGGCCAGCGTGTCCGCGCTGAAATCAGGTGGAACCTGGCTGGCCACCATCAACCCATCCGGCAACGCCACAACCACACCTGCAATGCCGTTCAACGCCGCCGCGCGTGACACGGCTTCTTTGGGCGTGATGCCGCGGTCGCCGGAATCCGCCGCGGTTGCGGGTGTTGCCGGACGTTCATGTTCGATCTTGCTGGCGCGCGGCGTTTCCACATGTGGAGGTTCGAGCCTGCCCCACGTGTAATAATTTGTGGCCGGTTGCCCGGTCTCCACGGGTTTGGGCGCAGGACGGTTTTCCTTCACAGGAGGCGATTGCGGCGGTGTTGCCCGGGGCGGTGTGGGCGGCATTGCCGGCTGCAGCTGCGGTGGGGAAAAGCCAAAAAACAAATTCGGGATATCCTCCGGCATGGGCACCGTCTGTTGCGGCCTGGCCATTTTCATTGCCCCGCTTTGTTTGGCCAGAAAGTGCGGCACAACCGCTTTCAGCGGCAATTCCAATTCAATAGTGTCATGCGCCGACGTTGCGGGTGGCGTGGGTTTAATCCATGAACGCAGGTTTTCCCAGGTGAATGTCACGCGCCCGCGTTTCAGGGCCGATTCCATTAAATTTACAGGCAATGCGACTTGGGCGTTTGCCGAAATCAATGAAGCGATTTCTGATCGCAGCGCCTCGGGCCACTTTCCCGAAAGTGCGGCCAGCGGCACCAGGGTCGTTGCTTGCGCCGACACAACAGGCGTCGGTGTTGGCGTCGGCATTGGTATTGGAGCGACTGGCACAACCGTCGCGGCCGGCAGGGGAGGCGTGATGGGTTGAACAGGAACTGTTGGGATCGCGGGTCTTGGGAGCGCTCCATTGCCGCTGTGCGGTGTGGAGACAACGCCGGGTGTCGGCGTCATCTGCCGCGGCATGACCGGTGGTGATAATGGCACGACGGGCGGAGGTGGGCGTTGGGCAGGCGCGGTTGCAACTGACGCGTCCATTTGCAGTGGCGGCGCGGTGGACGGCTTTGGAGATTTGGCCGGAGTTGCGGATATTGCAATTCCATGCCCTTGTTTACCAAATGGCCCTATAACTTCAGCTGGCACTTCGACAGTTTTTTGGGTGGGATTGCGGATTAAAAGACTCGGGCTTAATCGTGCCAGGACTTTGCTCAATGGCAGCACGACGGGAAGCGAATCATATTCATCCTGAACACTAAACAAACTGGGCGCGGCCCGACGCAGTTCGCCAAAAGTTATCCTGACAATGCCAAGCGACAGTTGCGGCTGGATTTTTTTCAAGGCGATGGAAATGCTGGCACGGCTCAAATCGACATTTTTCGCGCTCATTTTGGAGCGCAATTCCGGCGGCAGCGTTTCCAAGACCGCTTGAAGCGGCAGTTCCAAATCGGTGGTATTTTCGACCTGCGGCGGCTTGGAGAGAGATGCGGGAGCCGCGACAGGTTTCGGGGCTGCCGGGACGGCAGACTGCTGAAGGGAGGGAGCAGGAGTCTGAACAGGAACGACTGCGGCCAGCGGCGGAGCGGCTGGCGCGGCACGCCGTGGCGATTGGGGAGCAACCGCTCTGCTTCCGTTTTCGTCACAACGTCGCAGCAGTTCCCGCAACAGTCCGGCAAACCTCGCTCTTAGGCCATTTGATATCACGCTCATGTTTTCCTGCGGGCCAGTCTTTCCGCAGGCTTGCCTGTCAACTCTAGCAGGAAATGCGCCACTGTGAAGGCGTTTTCGCATGAAAGTTGGGCGCCTTGGGGGCTTCTTTTTTTGGCGTCAACCCGGCTGAAAATGGTCCCGGCGTTGGACTGGCCGCCCACGATGCGGTGAAAAATGCCTGCCCTTGGAACCGGAACGACTCTTGCTCTCACCTGCACTGGCGGCCTGGTCGTTTTGTGGTTTGCATTTGCGGGCTGGCGACCCTGGCCGTAGCGTAGTGTCATCGGATGGAAGAACGCCACAAAATCCTGATTTTGGACGATGAAGTTGACTGGCTGAACGTCTGTCGTGAAATGCTGGAGGAACTTCCCGGCAAACTGGAAATTCGCACCGTTTCCACGGGAGCGCGTGCCGTTGCCCTGCTTGACGTCGAGCCGTTCCGGCTGCTGATTTGCGATTTGAAGATGCCGAGGATGGATGGATTGCAAGTGCTCACCATTGTCCGCCGGCGATTCCCCGAATTGCGCACGGTGGTGTTGACCTCATTGGATGACGAGGAATTCCGTTCCCGCGCTTACGCCCTGGGTGTGGATTTGTTCTGGCTCAAGGCCGATATGCAGCAAAACCCGCGGATGTTTTTGGACTGCCTCGAATCGCTCATGGGCCGCGACACGGGAACGGGTTTTCGCGGCATCCAGAGCAAGGGCCTCATGGATATCATTCAAATGGAATGTCTTTCCCGCAGTTCCACGATGCTGCGCCTCACACGCGGCCCCCTCGTTGCCAGACTGTGGATTCAGAAAGGCGAATTGATTGACGCCGAAGTGGAAGGCGCGCGCGGCGAGGCTGCGCTTCGAAAAGTCCTGGCCTGGAAGTCAGGCACATTCGAAAATTTGCCCGCCGAACCCAAACGCGAGCGCACCATCACCAAATCCATTAATATCCTCCTGCTCGAATCGGCGCAGACAATGGACGAAGCCGTCAATCTCCCTCAAGCCGAATTCATCGAACGGACCGATCACCGAAAGACCGTATGGAAGCTCGCGCTGGTCGCGCGCGAAGGCGTGGAATTTGTTATCACCGTTTCGACCAAAAACCAAAGTGAAGTCGAGGTGTGGGGGGCTCAATCCATCCGGCCGTTGGTGGGCTGGACGCGAAGCGCCGCCGCGGTTGCCAAACGGCTGGGCGAGCGGCTTGCAGCCGGCCCGCTTTCCCATGTTGCCGGGGACAATGTGGAACGGCGGGTGCTATTGTTGCCTCGCGATGACAAATCCTTTCTGGTCGCCTGGCCGCCCGGTGCGTCTGCGAACCAGTTATTGGAGAAAACAAAAAAACTTGCAGCCTCATGGGATTCCTAAAACGACTTTTCGGAAGTCATGCGGCGGTTCAACAACTGCCCGCTGGCGGCCTGATTGTGGCTCGCGACGGCAAGGTGGTCGCGTCCACCATTTCCTCCGTTTATCCGCAAGCATTGCTTCGCGACATCGCCCGGGACGTGCTGCTGTTGTTGCGCCAGGCGCGCGAGGCGCAAATGCCGCTGGCCGAGTTGAGCATCCATTTCGCCAGCTTGCGTGTCACCGCCCGCGAAATGCGCGGTGGCGCCGTTATTTTCCTTTCTCCGCAAACCGCGCCGAACGCGCACAAGCCCGTTTAACCGCCTATGACCGCCAAAGAACTCAACCAATTGATCACCCGGATCGAAACCCACGTCGAGTGCTGGAAACAGTTCAATCATTTTATCAACGTTGCCCGCGGCAAAAAGTTCGGGCCGACGGAGGAAAGCCAATTTCTTGAGATCAAGAGCATCATCGTTCAGGAACTGGAAATGATTTATGCTTCCATTGAGATCACTTCGCCCGGCAAGGGGGAAATCCATTCCCTCATCGGCGCCGCGCCGTCCCTCCGCCACCTTGGGGAGATGAACGAAGGTTCCTTGCGCGGCATCGAAACCCAGTGGCACAAAATCTACATCGAATGGCATTCCATCCTGGGCCAGCTTAAAGTCAAACAGCGCACCGGGGAGGCAAAGGCGTTCCTGCGTTGGTGAAAACCAATCACTGCCATTCACTTCTGTCTTGCCCTGCCCGCCTGTTTCGCGTCTAAACACCCCATGCCCGACCCGCTTGTTGCCGTCATTTTGGGAATGATCGAGGGAATCACCGAGTTCATTCCCGTTTCGTCCACCGGCCATTTGCTCATCGCCGAAAACATTCTTCAGGTCAAGGAGAGCGACCTTTTTAACATCGTCATCCAATGCGGGGCGGTCATCGCCGTGCTGCCATTGTTCCCGCAGCGCCTCCGGCAGTTCGTTTTTGAATGGCGTGACAAAAAAACGCGGGATTATCTCCTGAAAATTTTTGCCGCCTTCGCCATGACCGGTGTCGTTGGCTTGGTCCTTGAAAAAAACGGCTGCAACCTCGATAAAACCCCGGCCCCCATTGCCTGGGCGTTGCTCATCGGCGGCATCGCCTTCCTCGCCATCGAATGGCGGCTGCGCGGCAGGAAATTGAGCGGTGAAATCACCTGGTTCATCGTCATTGCCGTTGCCCTCGGCCAGTTGATTGCGGCGGTGTTTCCAGGCACATCACGTTCCGGCTCGACGATTATGTTGTGTCTGTTGCTCGGTCTGAATCGCCCGGCGGCAACGGAATTTTCCTTTCTCGTGGGTATTCCCACGATGCTTGCGGCGGGCGGGCTGAAAATTTTCGAGGCATTGCATCACCCTGACCCGCTTGCGCCGCATGAAAATTGGGGCATGGTTTTGCTGGCAACGGCCGTCGCCGCCGCGGTTTCCTTTATCGCTGTGAAATGGCTGCTGCGCTACATCCAGACGCACACATTCAACCTGTTTGGCTGGTATCGCATCGCGCTGGCGGTTGCGGTTTTTCTACTGATGCTGCGCTAAAAATTCCGGAGGGGCGGGTTCCATGAGTCCCCATTCAACGCAATTTGGGGCTCGTGGAACCCGCCCCTCCAAAAGAAATCACTGGGTCGGCGCCGGAATGAAAATCTTCTGCCCGACCTTGAGGTTTTTCGGGTCCAGCCCCGGATTGGCCTTCAAAATCTGGTCTGTCGTCACTTTGATGCCCTGACCCCGATACGCCCTGGCGATGATCGAAAGCGTGTCACCCGCTGCGACCTTGTATTCGTAACCGCTTTCCCTGCCATCTGCAGTCGGACCGTCCGTTGCCGGATTTGTCGTGACCGTTGGCGTTGACTTGCGTTCAGACGAGCCATTGATTTTGCCGAGCTTTTCGATTTCCTTCAAAATCAATTCGCGGTCCTCCTGCCGTTTCCTGTCAATTTCCCGCACTTGCTCGGCAAGTTTCTTCAAATCATCCTGGTTCGCCGCGCTGCCGGGTTGATTCAACTGGTCGCGCAGCCCGCCAATGTCCTTCTCCAACGCTTCAATGCGTTTGGCTTGTGTGGCCTGGGCTTCGAGCAGGTCCTGAATCTGGCCGCTCAACCGGTCAATTTGCTGTTGCGTGGCATCCTCCTGCCCGCGTGCCATTGAGACTGTGAAGGCAAAAATGAAAAGCCAGGGCAAAATCTTTTTCATGCGCCGACAATAAACCGTCATCCGCCCGCGTCAAGTTGAAGTGCACAGGTCGCGCGAAGGGCGCAAAGGAAATTTGCAGCCCATCCAAGGGCTGCATGTAGCCCATGGGCAGCGCCGCTTGCGGGTCAGGCGAACCCAACCCGCGAACAGCATCATTTGTGCATCGAAGTCCGGGGCTGTATCCAGGCCAAATCCAGGGAAGGAGGACCGCTCCATGTTCCTGCGCCCGTGGGCGCGGCATTTCCGGAAGGAGTCTGTAAAAAGACATCCTTCCATCTGTGCATTTCCGAGTGACCATCGGCGAAAGAAATGCCGGCTCCGCCCTCATGATAAGTGGCAGGGAAGTCAACGTAACGATTTGGTTCCATGCATATGGCCATCAACGGGTCATTGATAGAAATCGGGTTCTCATCCATGATGACCCAAGTCATGGAGGGCGCAGGTATTGATGAGATTTTACCGTAGGAACAGTAATTGGGATCCGGATCAGCGTAGGTACTTGACAGCCATCCTCCTCCGATTGGCTCGCCCGGTATTGCGCCTGGGTAACTTTTGGTACCACCTCCGCAGCCAGCCGTCCACCAGCGCGTCCCAATGGCGCAATTCATTGACACGCTGCGTACACGTTTACGGGCGATGTTTTGGGACCAAGACTTGTCCGCAGGACATTTATAAATACCGGGATTCTGGTTGTAGAAGGCCAGCGAGGAAAGATTTGGGTTTATGAGCACGGCAGTGGAGATCGCATCAAGGCCTGAGTACATGGTGCCGAAAACCCAATTTATCTCCGCAGCATTACCAACACCAGTTCGTGTTGCCGCTTTATTCCAAGGATAATCATTTGGCGGCAGGACATCGTGGTGATCATCGGCGTACATCCGCCAGCACATCATGATTTGACGAGTGTTGCTCATGCACTGAACTTGATACGCCTTTGCCTTGGCCCCGGCCAGCGCCGGCAGAAGCAGAGCGGCCAGAATGGCGATAATGGCAATGACGACCAGCAGCTCAATCAATGTGAAGGCGCCCTTCATGGACTTTCCGTTTATTTGTTTCAAAGAAATGGGGGGTGTTTTCATATGTTTCTGATCGAGTCAATATTAATGCACTGAATTCTTCACTCCATATCTACTTCCTTCCCGGCCGGTCGGGAACTGTGCGTTTGACCGCACATCCCTGTGCCTTTGGCTGCACAGGCGGAGGCTGAATTCCGGGTTGCGGCGCCGGTAGGGAAGAGCCTGTCTTTTTCCCGCAGCCTGTGAAAAGAAAGGCAACGCCCAATTCGCAACTGCTCGACTAAGCATATCTTTGAACCTTAGTTTGGGCGGAATACCGGCAAATACAAGTTTTTTTTTCGACTACAATTCCATGCGTTTTGCCGGCCAAAACACAAAGGAGGTGGAATCACATCCTTGTCGCCGGCCGTTTTCAATGCGCGCTGGACGACTTACGCCAATTTGCCGTAACGCCGCACTTGCGGCCAAATCCAGGCCACCGCCAGCACGACCAGCAATGTCCCGACACCGCCGGACACGACGGAAATCACCGCGCCGGTGACAATGGCATTGCCCATTGTTGGCCCGAAGATTTGCGCCACAAGGCCGGACTCAAATCCGCCCAGTTCATTGGAGGTGCCGATGAAGAGGTTGTTGACGGCGGAAACGCGCCCGCGTTTGTCGTCCGGCGTGAGCATCTGCACCAGCGTGTGCCGCACGACAACGCTGATGTTGTCCACACTGCCGCACAACGCCAGCATCGTGAAGGAAAACCAAAACCATTTGGAAAACCCGAACGCAATCGTCGCCACGCCAAACGCCGCCACCGCCCAAAGCATGGCGCGCCCGGCTTTTTGCAGCGGCGGCCGGTGATTCAAAATAAACACGCAGAGCAAGGAACCCATCGGCAGCGCCGCGCGCAACAATCCCAATCCGCCCGGTCCGCTGCCCAGAATATCCTTTGCGTAAATCGGCAGCAACGCGGTCGCGCCGCCCAGAAGCACCGCGAACATGTCGAGCGTGAGGATTCCCAGAATCATCTTGCTCGCATAGACGAACTTGAATCCCGTCAGCAGCGCCCGGAGTGTCATGGGTTCCCTGACGGCAACGGTGTGTTGCTGCCTGACCATGCCGATGAGAACGCAAAAGGCCAGCGACGCCAGCGCATTGAGCGCATAAACCAACGCTGCGGGAGAAGCCGAATAATGCCTGGTCATCGCGATGATTCCGCCTGCCGCCATCGGGCCGATGATGCAGGATAGTTGAAACGCGCCGGCGTTCCAGTTTATCGCGCGCGGGAAATCCTTGCGATCCACCAGATACGGCAGAAACGCGGCGTTGGCAGCCCATGAGAACGTGCGCGCCGCGCCGCCGACAAACAGGCAGACGTAAATCCAGTAAACCGGCGCCTGGAGCGCCGAAACAACGGCCATGCCCAGACTCACGGCCGTGATGACGGTTGTCATCAACATCACCACCCGTTTGCGATTGTAATTGTCCGCAACGTGTCCCGCCGGCAGCGTGAACAGAAACATCGGAATCATTTGCGTCAGCCCAACAAGACCCAGTGCCAGCGCGGAACCGGTGCGTTCATAAAGTTCCCAGCCCACCGCCAGCACGAACATCTGCTGGCCGAACACCGCTATGAGGCGGCCCATGAGGTAAATCGTGAAATCCCGGTTCCGAAAAATGGCATACGGATGCCCGTCAGCGGGTTGCGCCAAGAGCGTCGGCAGATTTTCCGGTGACTCGGTTTCGTGCATGAATGAAACGAGGGTGAGTTTAGCGGAAAATTTGCGCCGGTCGAGTTTTCGTGGCAGGGACGGCCGGCCCCGCCGTCCGTTTAGGAGGCGGAACTTCCGCCGGTCGCCACGGCCCGTCCTCCGTGGTCCCGCAATGCGGGACGGAGGGTGGACTCCGCGACCTTGCCTTGATTTGCGGCGGTTCGGACCGCCGCATTTTTGCCGGACGTGACGCCGGTGGCGCGTCCCTTGTATCTTGTTTCTGTCTGGATTCCCGTCTGAACACAAACGCTTGGGTTGCGGTTGCAACCGCAACCCAAGCGAGCAGGTCAGATCGTCGTGTCCCGGTTCCACTCTAAAATGCGAACGGGGGCGGCTGGATCAGCCCGCTCTTTTGTCCGTTCACTCGAACTGTTGATTGAGCCGTGAAGATGATTTTCCACGCGCTCGCGTGACGTTGGCCGAATTGTCCGCCAACGTGGAACCGCGCAGGCGCGAACCCCAGTCGCGCCGATCATTGGAGCTTCTGCGACTCCACAACCGCATTGCCCGCCTGCAGGTTTCTCCGATCCACCACCACAAACAACTTAATGTTCAATACCACCCGTCGGTCCTCATGACGTTCCAATACAGTAATCCTTTGCCCTTCGTAAATTCACCCTTTTGCGGCCACGGCCGCTTCGACAGAGCTATGAAGTTCTGATACGTCATGGCATATGCCTGACCACCTACCGTCAGCACAACACCGCCCAGGCCATGAATCCGAGAGAGGCCTTCGTTAGGGTGATCAGGACCACCGGGATAGCTGGATCCATCGTTATAGGAAAAGGCACCCCCCAAAACGGCGTCGGGTTCCCATAGAATAATGCAGCTTTCACTCCAAATGTCGCTTCTCTTGCAGGTGTGGTACATGTAAAGATGAGAACCTGAAGGGGTATTAGGCACAAAGAGACCCGCCGCCCCATTCATGACATAGGTGGACAGCTTGTCATTCCTACCTGTCCAATTGGGATCATTCCTATTGGGCCGGTCATCGGGGCAGACGAAAACCTTCGGATTCTGTGCGTACTGCCAGAGAACGCCAGATTTAACGCCCAGCGGTTGCTCCACGGAATAGTTGTCGTAGGTGATCGTTGCGGAGTTAGCCCAGCCCGCGCCAGCCGCTCCGCCGGTGGCGTTGGCGTCGTATAACCAGCCTACGACGGAAACACCACCATAACTATCACTATTTCCCCAATTCGGCCAGGGCATATAATCATGGTTATCGCTGCTATACATATTGAGTGCCGTCCCCAATTGTCTGTTGTTGCTTATGCATGCGAGGCGTCTGGCTTTTTCCCTGGCTGCCCCCAGCGCCGGCAGGAGCATGGCCGCAAGAATTGCGATAATCGCAATGACAACCAGCAGTTCAATCAGCGTGAAGGCGGCTTTCACGGACTTTTCGTTTATTTGTTTCATAGGCTTGAATGATGTTTTCATATGTTTTTGATCGAGTCAATATTAATGTTAATGCACTGAATTCTTTGCTCCACATTTACCTCCTTTCCGGCTGGTTGGGAACTGTGCGTTTGACTGCACACCCTGTGCTTTTGGTTGCACAGCCGGCTGAAGCGGGGAATAATCCCGTAGCGGCTCAAACAGCATTAGATCAAACCCATGGCGCCTCAAAGATGGTTCATCCTTTTCGGAGCAGCGTTTGTCGCGCTGGCGCAAATGGCTTGGAGTCAAGAGGCTTCGAGCTGGAGCGTCTATGGAGTTGCCGATGGTTTGCCAAAAAAAAACTGCATTGCGGTGTCCGTTACTCCTCAAGGAAAGGTTCTGGTGCGAAACCCCGACTCAACAGCAATTGCCGAACTGGATGGCTACACAATAAGCACTTTTCCCGGGACTTCGGGCATTATTGGCCGCATTGGTGAAAGCCCGGGCGGCCAGATCTGGGCAATGACCCGACAGGGTCTGCAGGAATGGAATAATGGCGCATGGGTGCTTCATCCCGTGGCGGAGATCGCCGCCGAATTCCAGACCGTCCGCTCGCGCTCAACCCAGCGCATTCCCTTTTACCCGGTTGGGTGGGGGCGTGTTATTTTTCTGCTTCCGGACCGCTTGATGGAATTCAGCACGGAAGGGCCGGATCATCCGCACACGACGGTATTGCGCAGAGCCGGCCAGACGCAGTTGGGAGAATTCTCGGGCATGGTCGTCACACAGGATGGCAGCCTGTGGATCAGTAGCGCACGCGGTCTGGCCAGGATATCAGGACCGGTCGAGAATCTGAAACCTGACAGCGAGTGGCGCGAATACATTCCGCCGGCGTCGCTTGGAATCCAGAATTTGCGGGAACCGCAGGAGGATAAACAAGGGGGCATTATCGCCGTGGGTGAATCCACCACCAACCAACAAATGGCGGTTGTGCGTTTCAATGGACTGGGCTGGGAAACCCAGCCGGTCGGCGCGGAAAAAATCTGCTACGCCTGGCGTGGTCCCGACAAGGTTTTGTGGGCCGCTACGAAGGAAGCCTTGTTTCGGTTCCCGGAGGACCGGCCGGAAAAGGTTATTAACGAAGAAATCTCCGCCGGCCGGTATTTCGATCTTGCCACCGAGCCGGGCGGCGCCTTCTGGCTGGCGACGTCCGACGGGCTGTTTCGCTACGCCCCGCCCGTTTGGAGAAGCCCCGGCTCATTGCAGAAAATCAATACCCCGGTTCATTGTCTGGCGGAAGATTCAGACGGCCAGCTCTGGTTCGTGTCGGGCGGCAGACTGCAAGCGCTCCAAAATGATCTCCTTCAGGAATACTCCCTGCCGGGCACGGGCACACGGAGTCTGCAAACCGTCCGCGCCCTTTTCCCGCTGAAGAATGGAACGCTCCTGTTGGACATGGGAGAACAATGCTTTCAATTCCGGCCTCTCGACGGGGTGTTCAGGGCGCTTTGGGCGGCAGAAAAAGACAGACGGTTTACGCTTCTTGGATCATTGAAGGACGGGAGCATTTGTGTTCAAAGTCACACTCCCGACGGAGCAATGCAGGACTACCGCCTTGAAACATTTGATGGAGTCCAACTCCATCCAATTCCATTTCCCGACCCAACCATGGGCGGAGAGTTTTACACTGTGTTTGAAGCGCAAAATGGCGATATCTGGTTGAGTGGCGGGCAAGGCGTCGCCTGTTGTCATGATAAAAAATGGCGAATGTTTGCTTCCACGGATGGAACCACTCCCAAAGCTGTCAGTGGTTTCACGGAATTGGCCGACGGAAAAATCTGGTGTGCTGCGGAAGATGGAATCTGGGAATTTGACGGGCGGAACTGGTCGGTGATGCGGACTGGATTTAATCACATCAACACGCTGCTCCACACGCATGATGGCAGTGTCTGGGTGGCTTTGAACAGCGGGTTGTACCGTCTCTGGCAGGGTGTTTGGATTGAGAACGGAATGGAGGACGGTTTGCCCAGCGCGTCTCTCCAGCAAATTTACGAAGATAGGGACGGCCGCATTTGGGTTGCCACCAGCCGCGGGTTAAGTCTCTACCATCCCGACGCGGACCCGGATCCGCCGAAAACTTCCATTCGCAGACTCGCCGACGAGGAGGGGCAACTGTTCGAAGGCGGCACACTGGGCCTGTTTTTTAGAGGGCAGGATAAATGGAAATACACGCGTCGCGACCGGTTGCTCTATTCCTATCGATTGGACCAAGGCGGCTGGTCTCACTTTCAGGAGATGGACACAATTTCGCTCCCTGGCCTGTCGGCAGGCAAACACTACTTCCAGGCGCGTTCCATGGATTGCAACGGCAACGAGGAACCTGTGCCCGCACGGCTTGAATTCACAGTGATGTTGCCCTGGTACGAGGAAACGCGCCTGGTGTTGATCTCCCTTGCCGGCCTGGCTGCCGCTCTTTTTTTCGCGGTTCTGGCCGTCAATCGCCACCGGCAACTGCTGCGAAGCTACGCCGCAGTGGAGAAAAAAGTAGCCGAGCGCACGCGCGAGCTGGAGATGACCAACCGTGAACTGTTGCACAGCCAGAAAATGAACGCCTTGGGCGCGCTTGCCGCCGGCATCGCCCATGATTTCAACAACATCCTCTCCATCATCAAAGGCTCCGCGCAAATTATTGAAGATAATCCGGAAAATCCGGCAAAAATACGAACGCGCGTGGATCGCATCAAAATGGTCGTGGAGCAGGGAAGCGGGATTGTGAAGGCCATGCTCGGCTTCAGCCGCGATTCCGATGAACAACCCGTCTGGTGCAACCCAAACGATGTTGTGGACGACACAATCAAGCTGCTGGGTGACCGGTTTCTGCGCGAAGTGGAAGTGCATTTCAAGCGCGCACCGGTTTTGCCTGAAATTCCGGCGTCGAAAGATTTCATCCAGCAAATCCTGTTGAATTTTATTTTCAATGCCGCGGAGTCCATGGCCAAACGCAGGCAGGTGATTGTTGCCACGCAGCGCATCACCAAACTGCCGGCCGGCGTTATCCTGATGCCGGCATCCGCCGCCGCATACGTTTCCATTTCTGTCTGCGATTTCGGATGTGGTATTCCGCCGGAGAACATGCCGCGTATTTTTGAACCATTCTTCACCACAAAATCACTCTCCGCGCGGCGCGGCACGGGCCTGGGCCTCTCCATGGTTTATGAACTTGCCAAAAAAATGGAGGCCGGACTGGCCGTTGAATCCATCGTGGGCCAGGGCAGCACTTTTACACTTGTCCTGCCGGTGCGCGATTTGCCGCCACCTCCAAAAACCGAAATCGGCGGGATGCATTCCACGCCTCAACGACAATGAACCAGCACACCATCCTGATTATTGAAGACGACGACCTCCAATACGAGATTTACGAAGAGGCGCTCGCCACATACAAATTGATCCGCGTAAAAAACGGCAGCGAAGCTTTGGTTCAAATTTCCCAGGTTCGGCCGGACCTGCTGATTCTCGACCACGTCCTGTCCGAAGGCGAATTGGGTCTCGATTTCCTTCCCGAGTTCAAGGAACTGCTGCCGTTTGCTCCGATTATCATCGTTTCAGGCGCGTTGGAAGTGCATCAACAATTCAAAGCGCTCCAGGGACCACGCCGCGCCCATTATTGCCTGACCAAACCGGTGGATATCCACGAACTCAAGCGCACCGTGCAAACCGCCTTGAAAGAGTGCGGAGAAACGGAGGCAGTCCGCCAATTTGAAGCCCTGGAACGCTCACGCCGGATTGACGCGCAGGAATTGTTCAGCCGCTCGGCCGACCGCTTGAGCCGTCAGAACCGCATTCGCGAACTGTTGAAGAAGACAAAGGAACGTCCAAACATCTCGGCTCTGGCCCGCGAATTCAAAGTGGCTCGTCGCACCATCATTCGCGATCTGCAGGAATTGATCCGTCGCGGCGAGCTTAAACCGGCAGTCTATCCTGAATGGGAAAATCCGCCGCTGGAAGGCTGAAAACAGCCGAGGTGAAGCCTACCCTGTAAATTTCACCGTGTAAGACTCCGCCGTTCCCGCCACCGCCGTCCAGGTGGATTCTGGCGGCCTGCGTGACCGGAATGATGTCCCTGTGATCAGCCCCCCTACTTTTTTAAAAGGTTTTCAAAACGGGCGATCACATCCGGGTTTTTATCCGCCACATTTTGTGTTTCGCCCGGATCGGTTTTGAGATTGTAAAGCTCCCATGGTTTCTCATTTTGTGCGCGCAGGATTTTCCAATCATCCATGCGTGCCGCCACCGCCGCGTTGGTCCCGTTCTTCAGTTCCCAGTGGAATAAATTGTGCCGGTTGGTTTGTGATTGGCCAAACAACACAGGTAAAACGGAGGTGCCATCAATATTTTCCGGTGGCTGGATGAGCCCAATCCCCATCGCCGTCGGCAGAAAATCCCACGATGCCCAGGCAAAATCGCTGACCTGGCCGGCTTGAATTTTTCCCGGCCAGCAAACAATCATCGGCACGCGCAAGCCGCCCTCATAAAGGTCGCCGCGAATGCCGCGAAACGGTCCGGTGCTGTGGAGAAATTTCGGGTCAATGCCTCCGTCCTTTGCCGGCCCCGTGTCGCTGGAAAAGAAAATCACCGTATTGCTGGTTTGATTCATCTTTCGCAGTTGCTCCAGCAGTTGCCCGATATTGTCGTCGAGCCGGGCAATCATGGCGGCCTTGTTCTTTTCCGGCTGCGGCCATGGTTCTGATGAATAAGGGGCGTCGGTGGGCACTTGCATCCCATTGCCGGTGCGTTGTGCTTCGGCTGTATTCGCCCGCGGCGTTGTGCAATTGAGCACAAGGAAAAATGGCTGGTGGCGGTTGAACTGGTCGGGTTGATTGATTCTGATGAAATTCGCCGCCATGGTCATAAACAGATCGGGAATATATTGGCCCCGTTTGCCGTCGGCATTTGGATATTCCGGCGCGTTGCCCTGAAAATGACCCGCGGAATCATGCCGCCATATGTAGTCGGCATAATAATTTTCCGCACCGGTTGAGTCGAGATAGCCGCCAAACTCATCAAAACCTTTCAACCAGGGCGCGCCGCTGGTGCCGTCGCCGCCCAAATCCCATTCACCTATCAGGCCGGTGCAATAACCGGATTGCTTGAGCGCTTGCGCGACTGTGACCTCGTCCGCCGCCAGCGGCACGTCCACGTCCGCGCGCTGGTTCAAATGCGCCGAATTTTTGCCGAGCATGAGCGCGGCGCGCGATGGCGAACTTGCCGCGTCGCCCGCGTAATAACTTGTGAAGCGAATGCCATTGGCGGCGAGCTTGTCGAGGTTCGGCGTTTGAAACTTCGTCTGGCCGCAGCAGCTTAAATCGCCGTAGCCGAGGCCATCGGCCACAATCAGAATGATGTTGGGCCGGCGCGGCATGGGCTTGGGTAAACTGTTGGTGGAAGCAGGTTGCGCCTGCACACTTGGCAAAAAGCCAAAGGTTGCTGCGGTCAATAGCGCGCAGCAAAGACGGTTGAAACAAATGGATGTCATGTGAACCTGGATTTTGGGGAATCCGGCGCATTCAACGCAATCCTTTTCGGCAGGGTTTTGTTCCTCCGTTTCTTTGTTGTTAATTTCTTTTTCCAAACTCCGTGTCCAATGGGATTCGCGCCGCGACAATGAAACTCGGGATCGTGGCCAGCAGCACCCAGACGAAGAAATGCGGGTAGCCGATGTGCTGTTGCAACCAACCGCTCCACATGCCCGGCAACATCAAGCCCAAAGCCATGAAACCGGTGCAAATCGCGTAGTGCGCCGTTTGATGTTCCCCGCGCGCAATGTAAATCATGTAAAGCATGAACGCCGTAAAACCAAAGCCGTATCCGAATTGCTCAACTGCGACACCCGCGCCAATCACAGACAAATTTTGCGGCTGCGCATAAGCGAGCCAGATAAACACCATGTCCGGCAAATGAATCGCCAGTAGCATCGGCCACAGCCAGAATTTCAATCCGCGCCGCGCCACGACAAATCCGCCAAGAAGTCCGCCGAGCAGCAAGGCAATGATGCCAGCCGTGCCATAAGCCAGACCCACCTGACCATCCGTTAACCCCAGGCCGCCCTGCTCACGGGGATCGAGCAAAAACGGTTGGACCATTTTCACCAGTTGCGCCTCGCCGAGGCGGTAGAGCAGCAAAAAGAGCAAGAGTACAACGATTTTGGGTTTTTGGAAAAATGTGCCGAAAGTTTTGAAAAATTCCGCGAAGAAGTTTTTGGCCAGGCCGGCAATCCTGGGTTGATCGAATGCCGGCCTTGGCAAAACCAGGCGGTGATAAACGCCCAGGCACAAAAAAATTCCCGCGCCGAGGGCAAACGCCATGGACCAGGCCAGCGCAAAATTGCCGGTGCGGGCATGGATTGTCCCCGCCAGAATCACCAGGCCGCCCTGCCCGCAAATCATCGCCACGCGATAAAACGTGCTGCGAATGCCGGAAAAAAACGCCTGGTCGTGTTCCGTCAGCGCCAGCATGTAAAAGCCGTCCGCCGCGATGTCGTGCGTGGCCGAGCTGAACGCCAGCAGCCAGAAAAACGCGAGCGTGAGTTGAAAAAAGTGCGGCGCGGGAATCGTCAGCGCCATGGCTGCCAGCCCTCCACCCAGGAGCAGTTGCATCGCCCAAATCCACAGCCGCCGGGTTTTGAGCAGGTCCACGACCGGACTCCACAGGGGTTTGATGACCCACGGCAAATACAGCCAGCTCGTGTAAAACGCGATGGCCGCATTCGATACGCCGAGATTTTTGTAAAGCACCACCGACACCGACATGGCCAGCGCATAAGG